>SMTZ1_10003518_pt1 | contig 23926 bp, 26 predicted proteins | sample DeeMarSWOR136_30_FD_25667 | JGI IMG/M metagenome (IMG submission 25667) | reverse complement strand
CCTCATCTTTTCAGTGACCCTTGCCATGTATGCCTATAGGAAACTCTCCGAGAGATCCACCCGATGGTATTCTATCCTCATGGGCCTCGGCATAGGCCTCTCATTCATGGCGAAGGGGTTAGTAGGTCCCGCTATCATCGCTACGGCCATTATTACGGATGTCATCCTAAAGAAGGACCTCGCAATCATCAAGAAGATTAGGCCATTATGGATACTCGCTATCATGCTGATCACCGTCCTTCCATGGATTCTTGCGCTCTATGGAAGGGGTGGGCTTTCCTTCTTGCGTGTGGTCATCGTGGTAAACAACCTCATGAGATTTACTGGCGCTCCCGAGGGAGCGTCATTGGGACATATGCACGGCCCCCTTTTCTACCTTAGCAAATTTCCTCAGGACTTCATGCCCTGGACTTTTGCATTCATCCCGGCACTCATCTTATCTCTCAGGAAGCTTAAAGATGATCCTTACTTGCCGTGGTTCATAGGGCCATTCCTTCTTCTCTCCGTTGCTTCGGCTAAGAGGAGTCTGTACCTCATCCCTCTCTTTCCCGCTTGCGCTTGCATGACTGCCACATGGCTTTCTTGTACGAATAGGTTAAGGTGGGAGGAGCTCGTAGTGAAGACGATTTGGGCAATGACCGTGCCTGTGGCCTTTGTGCCATTTGTTGGAATATTTTTCGGCCGGCCCGTGCTTGGCGTCGCTTTAGGCCTTTTGTCCCTTGCAGGCCTTTATGTCCTATCAAGCTGGAGGAAAAAAGACGCCCTCGGGCTTGTCATGGTTGTATGCCTATCTTTATCTGCTGCCACGACCGTCTATTACAGCGCCATGAAGGAGAAAAGGGATTATCTGGGGTTTACAAGAGAAGCGTTACAGAAGGCGGGGGAATCAGAGATTACCGTACTTAGACCGGATGAGACATTCGAGGGCACCTTACCCATGGTGACAGGGAGGATACATAAGGTTATGGAGAGATATACTGATATCAGAGAGGAAGGGCTTTACATATGGGTAGATAAAGATGATGATTTCATTCGGGAGGTAGAGCGGATCTCGAAAGTGGAAATGGTACTCGAGAAAAAGATCGGGAACAGATCTGCAAGGCTCGCTTTCATAAAGCCGATAAATTGAGTTCTCGTTTCCATTTAGGCAACCTACAAAAGAAACGATAATCCACAAAAGAGTGTAATCTTATCGGACAAAAACTTTTTGTGGAATGACATTCTCGGAGAGGATGATAAGATGGCTAAATACATTCCTTTGATTCTTTCAGGTGTATTGTTGAATGCTTTTGCTCAGGTGCTGCTTAAGAAAGGTATGCTCGGCATCGGATATTTCGAAATACAATTTCAAACTTTCTTTCCTATAATCAAAAAAGTGACAACCAATTCTTACATTTTGTTGGGGTTGGGTTCTTATGTGATCAGTGTGGCCATTTGGTTGCTGGTCCTTGCACGCGCGGAAGTTAGCTATGCCTACCCCTTTCTAAGTGTCGGTTATGTGGTGGTTACATTAATGGGCTACTTTATCTTTCAAGAAAATCTATCCTGGATTCGGGTGATTGGAATTTCGATCATCATCGCTGGAGTTATTCTTCTGTCCCGAAGTTAACAGGTATTCTTCGCTGATGACATTGTAGTTGACGGCATTGGTGTCATATACCCCATCTATTTCAGGTTCTGATAGATTGGCATCACGAGCCTTTTTGGGGAAAGAAAAGATAAGAAGGATGACGGAGAAAAGCTTAACAATATATCATGTTTTCATTCGCGGAACCTTAAGTAATAAAAAGATTTTGTCAAGGGACATTTGAACTGGAAAAGGAATCTGTTAAGATAGAGGGCAATGAGAAAAGATTGACCCGTTTGAATACAGACTCTGTCCGGATGTGAAGTTCACGACATAGGAGTGTTTCTTAAGTGTCAACCTATCGTTTGTTGTTTCGATTAAGGAATGCGATCATCGCCCCACTCTTATTTTTCGCGCTCTTCTCCTCTTTTTACAAATATGAGAACGGCAAGATCGTTTGGCCGGTGGGAGTGTTCATTTTTCTTGTGGGATTCTTTTTCCGGATCTGGGGACAGGAACATTTACACTATCGGCTAAAGGGTCATAAGAGTTTGACGCTTACCGGTCCCTATGGATTGGTCAGAAATCCCATCTATATCGGGAGTATACTGATATCCGTGGGTGCCATCGTTACGTCAGGGCTTTTGTGGCTTGTCCCATTCACTTTTTTCTATTGTTTAGGGGTTTACTCACTGGTGATTCGATATTATGAAGAACCCCATCTTTTGGAGAAGTATGGGGATCCCTATGGTCGCTATATGTTGGAAGTTCCCAGATGGTTCCCTAAGGTGTTCCGCTTTAAAAAATTGGAGTTAATCAACAAATATTTCTTTCAGTCCTTCATCGTAGAAACCCCGTGTCTGTTAATATTATTGCCTTTTATTATTAAAGAAATTGCATTACATTGGCTTAAGTATTAAGGGATGAAGTGTCTTGGGAATTCTTCTGAGCCTGGAGCCTGTTCTGAGAATTTAGGTTTAAGGAACTCAACCCTTTTCCTGCTAGCAGATCTTTCCCATCCTTTTCTTTTCAAAGAGAATGAAAATCATCATCGTGGTCATGACTTTTCTCATGTTTTGTCTTCATTGACTGACCCTCGGGATTGCATTTTGACGTCACATCACGATCTTCCGATAAAGATAGGGTTTCGGAAAAGCACAAGGCGAATCAGAGACAGGATCATTGAACGAGGTTGAAATCAAAGGGTCTTTGATTTAATATTAGGCGCTCATGGAGAGAAGCGTGTCCAGAATCTATTCAAAAAACTGGATTAAGATTGTCCTCCTTATTGGTTTCTGTGCCGCCCTTTATTTTCTTAACCTGGGACAATGGGATCTTTGGAATCCAGATGAACCCCGGTATGCCCAGGTCGCCAGGGAAATGGTACAGGGCGGGGATTGGATCCTCATGCACTCCAATGGAAAGATCTATGCGGATAAACCTCCGCTCTTCTTCTGGGTGATCGTGCTTTCATCCCATCTCTGGCAGGGATTCAGCTCCTTTTCAGTGAGGTTTCCGTCAGCCTTCTTTGGAACGTTGACGGTCCTTCTCACTTTCTTTCTCGGAAAGACCCTCTTCTCTTCAAGGACAGGATTTTTCTCAGGGCTTATCCTCGCCACAAGCGTTCAGTTTGCCTACCTTTCCACACGGGCCAATATGGACACGACCCTTACGTTTTTCACGACTGCTTCACTTCTTTGCTTCTTCCAGTGGTATCGACTTGGCCCGGACAGGCCAAAGAAGGTGAAGCAGGCTGAGGTTGAGGTTAAGGTTGAGGAAAAGGCCAAGATGACGAATCTGTTCATCTATGGTTTTTATATTGGGATGGCCTTGGCTACCCTCACCAAAGGACCCGTGGGTTTTATCCTCCCTCTCTTGGTCAGTTTGGTTTATCTTGCCCTCCAAAAGGATTGGGAGGGGATCAAGAGGATGAGGCTTCTGACAGGGATGCTCCTTTTTGCCAGCCTTGTTTTTGCTTGGTATCTTCCAGCTCTATTGAAGGGGGGAAGGCATTACCTCGATGTCACCATTTTTCAGCATACCCTCGATCGCTATTCGAAGGGATTGCATCATCTGAAGTCATTCTATTATTATTTTTACATCTTTCCTTTAGTCTTCTTACCCTGGACCTTCTTCCTCCCCGGAGCGATTCGTTATGCCGTTGGCAAAGAAATGATGAAGGAAAGGAAAAGATTTCTCCTTCTTTTGGTTTGGGTTGTTGTCATCTTACTCTTCTTTTCTCTCTCCAAAGGGAAGAGACACATCTATCTCTTACCCTTCTTACCCAGTGTCTCTTTGATGGTGGGGAAGCTTTGGGATGCTTTCACTACTCAACCTATCCATCACTTGAGGCATGAATGGATCTCTTTTCCCCTCTATGTGTTGATCTCTCTTTTCCTTATCGCAGGTGGAGCCAGCCCATGGGTCATTTCGGCGAGATATCCTTCCTTCCTCCCGGAGAGCGTTCCTGTTGCTATCCTGATGATCGTTGGGGGCCTCACCCTTTTCGGTTTTTATCGGTTTAAGAATTACGGAGCCGTTCTATTTCTTATCATCGCCATGGTTGCAGGGGGATTCTTCTATACCCTAAGAACAATTTTTCCAACATTGAATGAATACAATTCAGCTCGTTTCATTTCCAAGGAGCTTATATCCATCATTCAACCCGGGGAAAAAGTGGCCGCCTTCCGTCTCGAACCCAGTCCCTACAATTATTATACCGGGATCGTGCCTATTGTGGAGATTGAGGCAGAAGAGACGCTCATAAATTTTCTCCAATCTCGGGATAGGGTCTTTTGCTTTATCAAATCTAAGGAGGTTGACAGGATCCCGAAGAAAGAAGCATTGCGAGTGGTGGAATTGGCTGCACGGCAGCAACTAGGACACAAGGATGTGGTGCTGATTTCGAACCGGTAATTCACCATAAAGAACGACCAGAGACAGGAAGCTCCCTCAGATAAAACGGTACGAAATGGTTAAGTCCTCTATGGGTCCTTTTACTCCGCAAAGACCGATCAGAAGAAGTTGAAATATAGCGGGATCAGTGGTTTAATATAAAATAGTTTTCTTGATGGAGAAGGATGGAAAAACGGTTCTCTAGAATTTATCCTCAAAAGTGGATTCAAATTGCCATTCTCATTGGTTTCTGTGTGGCCCTTTATTTTCTTAACTTGGGACGGTGGGATCTCTGGAATCCGGATGAACCCCGCTATGCCCAGGTTGCCAGGGAAATGGTCCAGGGCGGAGACTGGATCCTCATGCACTATAATGGAAAGATCTATGAAGATAAACCTCCGCTCTTTTTCTGGTTCATTGCCTTTTCATCCATCCTCTGGCAGGGGTTCAATTCTTTTTCGGCGAGATTTCCGTCAGCCTTCTTTGGAACGTTGACCGTCCTTCTCACTTTCTTCCTCGGAAAGACCCTCTACGCTTCAAGGACAGGGTTTCTCTCAGGGCTCATCCTTGCGACAAGCCCTGGGTTTGCCTTTCTCTCAACACGTGCCAATATTGATGCGACCCTCACATTCTTCACGACTGCTTCACTTCTTTGCTTCTTCCAGTGGTATCAACTTGGCCCGGACAGGCCAAAGAAGGTGAGGCAGGCTGAGGTTGAGGTTAAGGTTGAGGAAAAGGGCAAGATGAGGAATCTGTTCATTTATGGTTTTTATATTGGAATGGCCTTGGCCACCTTAGCGAAGGGTCCCGTGGGATTTATCCTTCCCCTGTTAGTCAGCCTAGTCTATCTTGTCATCCAAAAGGATTGGGGCAGGATCAGAGAAATGAGACTTTTCTCTGGCATGGCCCTGTTCTTGGGAATTGTCCTCTCCTGGTACCTTCCCGCCCTCCTCAAGGGAGGAGAAGATTATCTTCAGGCCACTCTTTTCAAACATACGATCGATCGTTATTCCACAGGATGGAGTAAAGGCCAGCCCATCTACTATTATCTCTATAATTTCCCCAGAGATTTTTTACCTTGGACCCTATTCATCCCGGCGGCTGTGGCGTATGGTTTTTCGGGAGAGAAGATGGAAAAAAGAAGGGAGTTTTTGTTCTTGTTCATGTGGTTTGCTTTGATCTTCATCTTTTTTTCTTTCTCCAAGGGGAAGCGGGCCCTTTACCTTCTGCCTCTCTACCCGGCCACGTCCGTCATGGTTGGAAAACTATGGGATGATTTTATCTCCATACGGATGGAGCATTTTCGGAATGCGTGGATTTCCTTTCCCCTCTATGGATGGATGGGGGTGGCCCTGGTGGCAGGGGCTGCTATCCCTTGGGTGTTGTCGATAAAATTCCCTTCCTACGTACCTTACGGCCTTCCCATTGCCTTTCTCTTAGTGGGAGGAAGCTTGGTCATGTTTGTCTTATACCGCTTCAAAAACTACGGTGCCCTTTTGTTTGTTCTCATTGGGATGATGGCTGGAGGCTACTTTTACACAACGAGGGTCATTTTCCCAGAGGTGAATCAGTTTAAGTCAGCCCGATTCATTTCCCATGAAATTACGGCGCGGATTCAGCCCGGCGAGACATTAGCTGTTTATGGAAGAATTTCGACGGGTCCTTACAATTACTATACAGGAATCGTACCCGTTCAGGAATTGCATGGAGAGACGAATCTTTCATCCTTTCTAAACTCTTCGGAAAGGGTCTTCTGCCTAATCGAGTTTGAGGAATTTTCTCAGTTTCTAAAGATGGAGGGGAGGCCAAAGGTTCAGCTGGTTTCCCGACGCACGATAGGGGGTAGGGATGTCGTCTTAGTAACGAACAAGTAACTTGGAATCAGCGTATTCCAACCCTCGTGGGGGAGAGGGAGGGGGTGAGGGGATCATCAGGATAAATGGAACACAAAACTAAAGCGTCCGAATGTGTTGATATTTCAGTTGTTGTCCCTGTTTACAATGAGGAAGAGAACCTACCCATCCTGATTCCCCAATTGGAAAAGGTTTTGAAAGACCTCCGTCAACCCTACGAAATGATCTTTGTGGATGATGGAAGTTCAGACAAGAGTCAACACGTGCTCAGAGAGATGGCCGCTCGGTATCCTTCTTTGAAGATCCTTAAATTTAAAAGGAACTGTGGATTAAGTGCCGCCCTTCTTGCAGGCATGAGGGAGGCTCGGGGAGAGATCATCGTGACCCTCGATTCCGATCTTCAAAATGACCCTGCGGATATCCCAGCATTATTGGAGCAGTTGGATCATCATGACATGGCCACGGGATGGCGCCAGAAGAGAGAAGATCCATGGTTGAAGAAAATCTCCTCCAAGATTGCCAACGCGGTCCGGAATCGATTGAGCGGTGAAACGATTAAGGACAGTGCCTGTACCCTTCGTGCCTTTAAGAAGGAGTGTATTAGAGATATAATGGTCTTCAATGGCATGCATCGGTTTCTGTCGACCCTGGTCAAAATGAACGGATACCGGGTCATCGAAGTCCCGGTCATTCACCATCCAAGAAAATTTGGAAAGTCGAAATATAATATTCGAAATCGGATGTGGCGAGCTTTTATCGATCTGCTCGTGGTCAGGTGGATGAAACGTCGTCATATCCATTATGAGATCGAGGAAAGGATTTGAAATGGAAAGTCTTATGTTTTCGAGTGTCGTGACAGATTTTTTTCGTGATCTCTCCCTCCGATACCCGAAATTCCAACTTAATTTCTGGTTGATCTTCGGTTTTATCGGGCAATTGATGTTCACTATGAGGTTCCTCGTCCAATGGATTGCTTCAGAGAGGAAGAAGGAGAGCGTCATTCCTGTCTCTTTCTGGTATTTTAGCCTTGCCGGGGGGCTCATTGTCCTCGCCTATGCTATTTATCGGATGGATCCGGTCTTCATCCTGGCCTATCTGCCTGGAAATTTCATTTATTTGAGAAACCTCTATTTTATCTATAAGAGAAAGAAAATCGTTTCGCCTGTGTAGTCTCATGAAAGGGCCTACCTGCCCCGCCCCTGCCTACCGGCAGGCAGGCTCGGTCGGGACCGGGGCCGGCAGGCAGGGAAGGAGGAGATGGATTTGCGAAAAGTTCGAAGAATCCCGGTATTTATTGGAGCCATTCTGTTAATCATCTTTGCCAAACCCGAATGGACAGGGATCGTGGTGGGGATGACCTTGATCATCATTGGAGAGGCGATTCGGATCTGGGCAGCAGGCCATCTTCAGAAGAATGAGGTGTTAACCACGACAGGGCCCTACGCTTATGTGAAGAACCCTCTCTACATCGGTACGATTCTGCTGACAGTAGGCTTTTGTATCTTTGCGGACAATATCTATCTTCTGGCCGTGGCCATGTTTGCTTTCTGCTTTCACTACATCCCTTATAAAATGAAGGTGGAAGGGAATCGGTTGAAGAGGATCTTCGGAGATCAATACGAGGCTTACGACGAGAAGGTTCCGGAATACCTTCCCCGGAGGACTCCCTATTCGAATGAAAAAGCTTCCTGGGAATTCAAAAACCTTGTTGAGAACAGCGAGGAAGGTATTCTTCTCATCGTCCTCATCGGAATCTTATTGATTTTGAGCAGACCTTATTGGAGCTCCATCTTTTGAAATTAAACGAATGATACGAATGATAACGAATGACACGAATATAGCGAATGACACCGAATATACCGAATATTTTATAACGAATAGCACGAATGACATTTGAGGTCCACAAGGAACTTGGGCCAGGATTTCTTGAGTCCGTGTATAAGAAGGCATTAGTGCTTGAACTGACAAACAGAGGAATGAAAGTCGGGGCAGAAAAGATCTTCGACTTGGCGTACAAAGGAAAGAAAGTTGGAACTCATCGCCTTGATCTTGTCGTTGAGGATAAAATTGTACTGGAATTGAAGACGGTTGAAAGGTTTGCACCTCATCACACAGCCCAACTGTTGTCGTACCTCAAGGCTAGTGGTTATCGACTAGGCATATTGGTCAATTTTTAAAGAGCCAAAGTTGAATCTCGGCGAGTGGTGATGGGCTGAAAGCGGTGTTATTCGTGTAATTCGATGCCATTCGCATTATTATGATTCGTGTGATTCGAAAAAAATGAAGCGAGAGGATTTCAAACATTCTGAATGTCTGACGAGGGGGAATCCTTTCGGGAAACCTGACCTCAATCGGGTAAGGGTGGGAGAACGCCTCTTTATGGTCAAGGATGTGAGGAGAAAACATCCTTTGTTTCGCTGGACGCTCGGGCTGTGGTTGATTCAAAAAGAATGGAAGATTTACTCTCGGTTGAACGGGATCGAGGGCATTCCAAGGGCTGTAGAGAGGATCGACCGTTTTGGGTTTGCGATTGAATATGTTCCGGGAAGGCCTATCCGAAGGGGAGAGGGGATTCCCCCTTCTGTTTTTTCCGACCTCGAGAGAGTGCTCCAAGAAGTCCATTCAAGGGGAGTGGTGCACCTCGATTTGCGCCATAAAGGGAATATTCTCATTTCTGAAGAAGGAAAGCCCTATATCATTGACTTCAACAGCAGTTTTTCCTTTGGAGAAAAAGGGTTTTTCCGCCGGTTTCTCTTCCCTGCCCTGAGGTGGGTGGATTATGGAGGGCTCTTGAAGCTAAAAGAGAGGGTTTTTCCGCTCCTGATGACCCCTGAAGAAGTCTCTTTTCTAAAGCGATATAATAAACTACGGAAGCTCTGGATCTTCAATTAAAAAATGGATTGATGGAATGTTGGAGTGATGGAGTAATGGGAAAGAAAGTAAGAGATTCAAAGATTTCTTATTCCAGTACTCCAATGCTCCAGTACTCCAATACTGCAGTTTTCCAGTACTCCAGCATTAGTCTTTGACGGCCTTCTGGAACAGGTCCTTCTGTTTGATGGCCATTTCGCGTGCTCCCCTCTTTGTCCCCTCATGTTCATATCCAATCAAATGAAGAATCCCATGGACCATTAAGAGGATGATCATTTGCATCGGAGTGAGACCGAACCGGCTGGATTGGCGCTGAGCGGTTTCCACGGAAATGACCAGGTCCCCCAGAAGGTGGGGATGGAGCATAGGGTATTCTCCCTTTCTCATTGGGAAAGCAAGGACATTGGTGGGTTTATCTCGTTGAAGATAACGACGATTCAGTTCCTGAATCTGGGCATCATTAACCAGCAAGATGCTCAGTTCAGCATCATGAAGTCCCAAGTTTGCCAATATCCTTTGGCCCGCTCTTCTTATCTTTCTTGGGTTTGAAGGGATATGTTTTTGCTGATTTCGAATCCAGATCTTCATTGCTCTTCTTGGGAGATTCAGAAGTTGAGGCAGAGGGATAGTCGATTCTCTGATGAAAAATGGCTGTCAAGATTCGGCTGAAGCTCTCCTCAATTTTCTGAAGGTCTTTGAGAGTGAGTTCGCACTCCTCCAGTTGCCCATCTAAGAAGATACTATTGATAATCCTCTGAACCAGACCTCGAATTCTGGAGGGAGTGGGTTCGGAGAGCGTGCGGGAGGCTGCTTCCACAGCATCCGCCAGCATGACAATCCCTGCCTCTTTGGTCTGAGGCTTCGGGCCAGGATAGCGGAAATCCTCCTCATTGAGGGAATCCATCTCTGGGTTCTCCTTCTCCTTCGCCTTTTGATAGAAGTAAGAGATCAAACTCGTTCCATGGTGCTGCTGGATAATGTGACCCACCCGCTGGCCTAAATGATTCTCACGGGCTAATTCTAATCCATCCTTCACATGGGAGACCAGGATCAGGCTGGACATCCTCGGTGTGAGATGGTCATGTTTACTTTCATCCCCCCCGGCATTTTCAATGAAATAGAGAGGCTTCTTTAATTTTCCAATGTCATGGTAATATGCGCTGACTCTGGTCAATAAGGGATTGGCCGCAATCGATTTGGATGCAGCCTCAGCCAAACTCCCCACGATGATACTGTGGTGATAGGTGCCCGGAGCCTGAAGCACAAGGTCTTTTAGAAGAGGTTGATCCATATTGGCCAATTCAAGGAGCTTGATATCCGTGGTAAAACCGAAGAAACTTTCGATGATGGGAACGATCCCTAAAACTAGAATAGAGGTTAAGGCGCCGCCAATAAATCCCATGATCAGGTCTGAAAAGAGTTCGAGCTTGAAAGGATTTCCGGAAATCAAGTGGTAAGAAAGGATCGTCAAAAGATTGATTCCTCCGACCATGAGTCCCGCCTTGACAAGAATACTCCTCTGCTCACACCGCGCCACCTTGTGGGCTCCGATGACACTCCCGATAAGTGCAAAGATAAAATAAAGGATTTGATTGTCCATGAGGAGGGCTGAAAAGAAGCTGCTGAGGATGGCAAAAATGATGGCCACCTCTGAATTGATGACAATTCTTATGACCATGGCCCCTGTGGCAATGGGGAAGAGATAGGAATAGGAGGAGGACGGGATGCCAAGAAGTTCTCCTCCCAGGGCGTCGGCAATTAACTGAAAGAGTTTCAAAAAAGCGATCGTCCCGACCAGGGTGGAAGAGAAGAGAAAAAAGTCCTTCTGCTGGGAAAGGGTGAATTTGCGGATATTCATAGAAGAGAACTGATAAAGGCTGGCGAGAATGAGGAAGGCCAACAGACCGAGACCGAAAAGAATAGAAGGGATGTGGCGTCGCTCCTGTCCCTTCTTTAAAGCCTTGAGTTTGACGAGGTGATCCTCTTGAATTCGCTCCCCTGTCCTTAAAATCATCTCTCCCTTTTTGATCTGGAAGTAGACGGGGGCCACCTTTTCTTTTGCTTTTGTTTTTCGCTCTTCCGTTTCGATTTTATTAAAGGTGAGATTCGGCCTCAAAAAGTTCTCAGCTATTTTTAGGACGATAGGCTGCAACTCCACTCCTGGAGGGGGTGAGAGGAGTTCGACCTGGGACCGAAGTTTCGTTTTCGCTTCTTTAAAATCGAAAAATGTCGAGGGAGGAAATTGATTTCTCTCTTGACGGGTTTGGATGTTTCGGAGGGTGATGCCTTTGGCAGCGTCCGGATCAAGGAGCTCTCTATCGTTCACCACCCCTTTGTTTAAAATGGGGGCGAGCAGCTTCACCGCGGACTCTCCGATACTGGGATTGAATCGTTTCCTCTCCAAAACTTGCCATTCCTTCTGGGAGAGCGGGATGCGGAGCCCATTCTCCCATTCCTTTCTCCTTGGCTCATTTTGCCCCGACCCTTTTTCACCCTTTCGGAAGGAGGTGGACAAGGATTGAAAGGTGGACCGGATTCGGGTCTCCGCCTCCGTGAGCACTGCCGGATCGAAGTCATAGACGGAGAGAACGGACTTTACGGCTTCGACCCGTTTCTCCTGGGTCGATTTTTCATCCTCCACCAGAAGGTCTTGGGAGGATTTGATCTCTTTGGTCGCAATATCTCCCACTTCGTAATCCTTGATGGGGAGTTGGAGGGAAGGGGAGAGGATCAGCGCGAGAAGGAGCGCGGTCACAATCCCGACCGCCCATTTTTGAAAGGTAGTCGCTTTGATCCGTTCTAACCAAGACCGATCTCTCATCCCATTGGCAGTCTTAAGAAATGGGAGATGAATTAATAATTTCTTTATGAACGGTCTCATAAATGGTAACCTCAACCTGGAACCGAACAAATCAGTGTATCAGGAAATCAGGATGCAGATCATTAGAGAACCAGGATATCAGGAATAGCGAAAATGAAAAAGTTCTTAAACCTGATGCCCTGATATCCTGATACCCGCTACCTGATAGCCTGATCTTCTGATAACCATTTTAGAGTTTATGTTTCTTATGCGTTTCTTTCGTCCTTAGGACGGTGACGCCTTTCCTCGATCCTCTCGTATGCCTTGATGATATCCTGGACGAGAGGATGTCTGACGACATCTTTCTCCGAGAAGTAGACGAATTCAATTCCCTCAATCCCTTTTAGAATTCCCTGAATTTCGATCAGGCCTGATACTTTATTCTCCGGGAGATCAATCTGCGTAATGTCCCCTGTGATAACAGCCTTCGAACTGAAACCCAATCGCGTCAGAAACATCTTCATCTGTTCCGGCCCAGTATTTTGGGCTTCGTCGAGGATGACGAAAGAGTCATTGAGGGTTCTGCCTCTCATGAAGGCTAGTGGGGCTACCTCAATGATGCCTTTTTCCACCAACTTGGAGGCTCGATCAAAATCCATCATATCATGGAGGGCATCGTAAAGGGGTCGAAGGTAAGGGTTGACCTTTTCAGCGATGTCTCCAGGGAGGAATCCCAACTTCTCTCCGGCCTCAACGGCTGGCCGAGTGAGGACAATTCTCTCCACTTCCTGCTTCATAAGAGAGGCTACTGCCATCGCCATGGCGAGGTAGGTCTTCCCCGTTCCGGCTGGACCGATGCTAATGACCAGATCGTATTTCCGGATGGCATCGATATATTGCTTTTGAGCAATGCTTTTCGGCGTGATGACTTTCTTTCTTGCAGAAATATAAATGGCATCGAGGAAGATGTCTTCCAGATTAACCGTTCGGTCATCAGAGATCATCCGAATCGCATAGTCGATATCGGAGGGGTAGAGAGGGTACCCTTTTTTCAGGAGGCCGTAGAGATCATTCAATACGCGGCTAGAAAGATGAACTTCCAGCTCATCCCCTTGAATGGTAAGCGCATTGCCCTTTGCGTTTATTTTTACTCCAACGTGTCTGGCAATGCGTCTCAGATTTTCGCTGTGAGCGCCGAAAAGGGCGTTTGCAGTTTGGAGGTCGTCAAAAACAAGCTTTTCGACGAAACTCCCTTGTTGATCTTTCAAATATTGACCCATTCGGCGGCGCCAAACCTTTGTCTAAGCAGGCATGATAACCAGCGCCGCTTAGAGTTAACCCCTGCCTACCGGCCCCGGTCCCGACCAAGGGCGGGGCAGGCAGGCTGAGTCCTCGACTTGAACTCGTGTCTCTGAAATGTCTTAACCAGTGAATCGAGGAGCCGAAGGGTTAACCTTCACCCCATGGTCACCTACCTGGGACCAGTAGGCCTGCCGATCCCCACCGAAAAGCAGATGAGAAAGATAGGGGAGCCAATGGATATTCTTTTTTTTGAATGATATCATTTTACTCACGACATTGCAATAATCGTTTTCGAAATAATATCCCTTTATGGTCGAAGGGTTTGACGTTTCACTTCCTCAACAATGGCAGGGATAATTTCTCCAGCGGCTCCGCAGATCAGGTAGTCTGATATCTGGTTTGTCAACGGAGTGGGCTCGAGATTGATTTCGATGACCTTTGCTCCCCTTTCCTTAGCCATGATGGGAATGGAAGCCGCCGGATAGACGACGGCGGAGGTCCCGACAACTAGGACCACGTTGCAGGACTTGGACTCCTTTACGGAGGTGACCTGTGCTTCCCAGGGAATGGGTTCTCCGAAAAAAACAACATCAGGTTTCAAAAGAGATGAACAGCGAGGACATCGAGCGGGAAGGTCTTCGAGCGTGAAGGCGCCGCCGTCAACCTTCTGGGAGCATTTCAGGCATGAAAGGGTCCTGTGACTCCCGTGAAATTCAATCACCTTCTTGCTTCCAGCTGCCTGGTGAAGTCCATCCACATTCTGGGTGACAATGGAGGAGAGATGGCCCATTCGTTCCAGCTCCGCTAAGCCCATATGGGCCGGGTTCGGTTTGGCCATCATGATCAATTGGAACATATCCCTTAACATCAGCCAGACTTTTTCAGGGTTTGAATAGAAGGCATGGATATGGGCATACTCCTCCGGATCGTATTTTTGCCAGAGGCCCTGGGCGCCTCTAAAATCTGGAATGCCACTCTCTACAGAGATCCCTGCCCCTGTAAAAGCAATCGTCTTCTCTGAATCTAGAATGTCCTTTGCTGCTCTTTCAATGAGAGGTTGATCCACGGGTTCGCTCCTAACTGTAAGATTCAACATAAGGTTATTAGGCTACCAGGATATCAGGAAGTGGGCACCAGGTCATCAGGATATCGGACCGAATCTCAATTCCTGATTTCCTGATATCCTGATATCCTCCACCCTGGTTCCCTGATTACCTAATCTCCTTGCTTTTTAGCGCCTCTTTATACCCTGGAACAATACCAATTCTTCGTGCGTTGTGGATACTATCAGGAAGGCCAAAGGCTGTCAATGAGTTCATCTAACTGTGAAGTACAATGGTACGAAACTTTTCTATTAAGTGAAGAAAGATGAACTAAGAAACAATTAGGGAAGATGTATCTGGATGAGAAAGCAATCACCATCGGGGAACTTCTGGGCCATCAGGGTGAAGATCTTGGGATCCTCCAAGGGCTCATTCGAGAGAGAAAGGATAGAGGGTTCTTGAAGTTGAAATCAATCTGAAAATCTCCTATGGATTATGGAGGTATGTCTAAAGATAGTGTTTAACGAAAATTATTAGATTGCACAAATCGTCATCGAAAATGCCCAGAATCTCTTATTCATCAATCCCTTAAGTCCAAACGTTTTGACAAACTTCTCCTTTACAAAGGTCTGGTTTTGAGATAATCATTAATCAAAAGAAGGAAATAACATGGATCTGATGGGGGCGATCGAGGAAAGGCGGAGCATACGAAAGTACAAACCCGAATAGGCTGCCAAACCGGGAATGGTTTGACCCATTTGCAATGAGCACCTATCGCCATCTTTATGGTCCCGTTCCTTCCAGACGATTGGGGAGGTCTCTTGGGATTGATCTCGTTCCCCCCAAGGTCTGCACCTACGACTGTATCTACTGTCAGGTCGGGCAAACAACCCAGAAGGTCGTTCAGAGAAGGGAATATATTCCCGCAAAAGAAGTTTTGCAAGAGGTGAGGAGGTTTCTTTCCCAAGGGGAGACCTCCATCGATCATTTCTCACTTTCTGGATCGGGAGAACCAACCCTTCACTCCCGGATCGGTTCAGTTATCCAGGGAATCAAGGAGATGTCTCCGATCCCTGTCGCCGTCCTAACCAATGGATCATTGTTTTATTCAGAAGAGGTGAGGAATGATCTACGCCAAGCCGATGTCATCCTCCCTTCTTTGGATGCGGTCTCCTCAGACGTCTTTAGACGAATCAATCGACCTTACAAGGGCTTGTCGGTGAAGAAGGTGATCAAAGGATTGGCAGCGTTCAGAAAAATCTATCCTGGCCAGATTTGGTTAGAAATCCTTTTTTGCAAGGGCATCAATGATCACCGGGACGAACTTCTCGAAATGAAAAAGGTGGTCGAGCAAATCCAGCCCAATCGCATTCACCTCAATACGGTGATCCGCCCTCCCACGGAACCTTGGGCCGCACCATTGAATTCGCAGGAGATGGAAGCGATTCAGGCCTTTTTTGGAGAGAAGGCCTCGATCATTTCAGAATTCGATCGTCATCCTCTCTCCCTTCCCGGGATGAACGTCAAGGAAGAAATTTATAAAATTCTTCAGCGAAGGCCCCTTTCGCTCATCGATCTCTCTCGGCGGATGGCAATTCCAAAGAAAGAGTTGGAGGCCACCCTCCAACCGATGGTGGAAGAGGGAAAGATCAAAGCCCGAGGCTTCGGGGATTCAGTCTATTATGAGATCTCAAAAGTTCGATGACCCATTAAAGGGAGCATGATATGAAGATCCTTTTATCCATCCTATCCTCATTATTGATTGTGCCATGGATTTCCATGGCCTCTATAGACGGGCAGAAAGGGGAAACCTTGAAAGAGGACCTTCTGGCTGAATCCGTTGAAAAGGGTGAGGGTTCCTCTGAGCAGAAAGATCCTAAATCCACGAAAGCGATCGAAGACTTTGAAAAACAAAAACTGGTTAAATATAAGCGAAATATTGGCAAAAAGTTTCTAGCCGTTAGAACGCCCCGTCCTCCTGAGTTTTATGAATCCCCGGACGATTTAAAGAAAAAGATACCAATTAAGGAAAAAGAAGAAATTCAAATTGTGGCTGTGGTTCAGAATCAGAGAGGCACGATGAATTTCTACAAGGTGAAGATGGAAGGAGGGAAGACGGGTTATTTAAGTGCTGATGGAAACAATTTGGAGATACGAACCAAGGACGGGAGTCTCCTTCCTGTCACTGCAAAACTGGGGAAAAAAGTCAGGCCGTCCAGAGAAGCGTCCTCCAAGGCGATTCAGTTAGTGAAAAATCACATGATCCCATCCGACCCCATATCAAAAGACAAACGATCTGTTGAAAGGAGGATGCTTGAATTGAGGGCTACCTCGTTTCCGAAACTGAAATGGAGATACGAGGCAAAAAAAATGGGAAAAAACCGGTACAGAGTCACACAGGTTGTAGAGGGAAAGTCGGACCGGCCGATTGTCAGGACGTGGACCGTGGATATCTCCACTCGCAAAGTTAATCCTGAAAATCGGGCGGCTAAGGATCTCTATCGGTAGTCAAACCCTATCCTAAGGCAGGAGGCTTCAAAGGCTTGCGATCGCGTTTTGGATCTTCTTCCGGAGAGTGAAGTCGATGTTTCCATTTCTCCAGTCCCAGCTGGCATCGATTTCGGTGCGGATCAACTCGACCTCGCTGCTCTTCTCCCTTTTAGAGAAAGTAAAGATATAAGAGAAATCGATTTTCCTCATGCTTTCAATCATTACCTGGGGGTCACTCTCCTGGATCAAGGAATCGATCAGGCGCTTCACTTCTCCCTTATCATCAAAGATGGTAAATCCATCGGAGGGATGGGCCATCGATCGCTCCCCTTAAAAGGGTTTAAGCCTTCCTGAACTCAAAAGTGATCCGTTCACGACGAGTTAGGCTTTTGTGACTTCGAAGGAAAGCTGACCATCATCGTACTTGAGAGGCCTTACGGACACGTCCATGCCCACCTTGATATCTTCAGGCTTTATGTCCTTTGCCATCCGGGCGAACAGCTTCATCCCATCACCAAAGTCCACCACCCCCATCGTGTAAGGGGGGTCCCCCTCGAAGCCAACCGGCGCATAATAGGCAGTCGTAAATGTCTCAAGTTTTCCTTTCTTGGGGATCTCGAGCCAGTCCATGTTGTTTGAGAGGCATTTTGCGCAGTCGGCCCGTGGCGGGAAGAACTTGGCACCACAATCCTTACAAACGGTTCCTTCAATCTTTCCTTCTGTCAGGAAGTCAATAAACTTGGCCGTCTTTGTTGCTGCTGTAAAGCTTTTCCTTCCGAATTTCTCAAAACCCATACGTCACCCCCATGAAAATAATCAACGCAAAATGGGCAATTAGCAGTTAACAGTGAAAGAAAGCTGCCTGCCTTCTTCTGAAGGATTGAGACCCTTCCATTTTCCTCCATTCATCGCAACTCCAGAAAGGCAATTTCTCCTTATGTCTTCCATTGAAAATTGCTAATTGATCATTGCTAATTTTGCATTGATCTTTTCTCAGTCCCTGCAAAAGATTGTGACATTACCGTATAGTCCAACACCCCCAATGTTGTGCACAAGTCCAATCCCCGGCTCCCCGGCCACCTGCATCGGACCCGCCTCACCACGGAGCTGAAGAACGAGGGTACGGATCTGGGATCCACCGGTGGCACCAATGGGATGGCCTTTTGAAAGGAGCCCACCATCGACGTTCACGGGGATCCTTCCCTCCTTGTACGTTGCCTTCTCGCGAATGAGCTGCTTTCCCTCGCCCATCGGCGCGAATCCAAGACCCTCATACGCCATGATCTCTGCAATGGTGAAGCAGTCGTGCACCTCAGCCACCTTGACGTCTTTTGCGCTGATTCCAGCCATCTTGTATGCCTGGGCAGCCGCTGCATAGCCTACGCTCAGGCCCTTGGTAAAATCGGGTCTCGCTGCCATATTGACTGCCTCTGATGCTGACCCGATGCCGATGATCCAGATGGGTTTCTTGGACATGGCCCTTGCCTTTTCGGCATCCGCAAGGATGATACAGGAACTTCCGTCCGCGTTTGCACAGCAGTCACCTACCCGGAGCGGCCATGCGACGGGGCCTGCCATCTTTGCTTCCGGGTCGCCTTGTTTAAAGTCTTCGGGTTTTACCGCTTTCCTGTACACCGCTCTCTCGTTGATGACGCCGTAAGTGGATGCTTTGACCCTCACATTCATCAGATCATCGTGGGTCAAACCATGCTTTGCCATGTACGCCTGAGCATAGAGGGCGTAATACGCTGGCATCATGGTTCCAAAAGGTGCTTCCCACTGGATGTCAGCGCCACGTCCCATTCTCTCCTGAGATTCGGCAGACGTGATCTCCGACATCTTCTGAAACCCAAGGACAACGACGACGTCGTGGAGGGCCGCCTTAATCATGCTGTAGGCTACCTTTAGACCGGTGCTGCTGGAGGAACAAACCGTCTCCACGTAAAGCGTCGGCTGAGGAATAAGACCTAAGTATTCTGCAAGGACGCCTGCAGGTGAGCGTTGTTTGTCGTATTCAGGGGCCGAGCAGAAAATAGAAGCATCGATATCTTTCTGACTGATGCCCGCATCCTGAACAGCTTCTCTGAAGGCTTCGAAGGCAAGTTCCCGGATAGATCCCTCATACCCTCTGACGAAGCTACTCTGGCCCACACCGATAATGGCTACCTCTTGTTTCATCCAGTTCCTCCTTTCACCCTGTTAGAAAGTCCTGCCTACAGGCAGGCCATTCATGGCAGGGATGATTTACATTTGTGTTTCATCCGCCTACGCGGGAGACTCACGGCCTCGGCCGTGGAGGAATGTGTTAATGCGCGATATACCATTCCAACGATCAATGTATCCTGCTTCGGCGGATTTCGCTCACCGGCGGATGACCCACCGAAGCCTTGGCGCTTGCGCACCGAAGCGCTTCAGCGCCCAGGGGCGTGGGTGGGTATGGTTTTTGGGTCCCACGGGCTTGCCCGCGGGGCTCCATTCCCTTTAGAAAGGATGGGGAAGCCCCGCCTTTTCTAACGGGGTGAACCTCATCCATCGATTCCCAAGATAATGGAGACCTCATTTTTTTGTCAAGTCATTTTTTGGGAGCTCTTAATAAAGATCTCCCTGATTACACTGATTAAGAGTCGATTACACAGATTAGATCGTCACGTAAAATCGGTGTAATCTCTTTCTCAAATCTGTGTAATCTCCCCTTGAAATCTGTGTAATCAAGGCCTCTTTGATCATTTCGAAGCTTTTCCGAGCCCTCTTTTCTGATATTTCGAAACCGCTCGATTATGCTCTTCCATCGTCGAAGAGAAATAGTGGGATCCGTCCTTCTTGGAGACGAAGTACAGATAAGAGACCGGAGAGGGGTGCAGGGCTGCAAAGAGGGAGTCCTTTCCGGGGTTACAAATCGGCGTCGGCGGAAGTCCGTTGATGAGATAGGTATTGTAAGGCGAGGGTCTCTGCAGATCAGCTCGAGTCAAATTCCCGTTAAAATTCTTAATCCCGTAGATCACTGTGGGGTCGCTCTGCAGAGGAATCTTTTTCTTTAAACGATTGTGGAAGACGGCTGAGATGAGAGGTTTCTCGTCCGGCAGAGCCGTCTCCTTTTCAATGATGGAAGCAAGGATGACAACTTCTCGCTGGGACATGCCTAACTGAGCAGCCCTTCGGATCCATTCCTTGTTGAAGATCTTATTAAACTGTTGGACCATCATCTGAATGATTTCCTCATAAGTCATCTCACTCGTCAGATGGTAGGTATCAGGGAAAAGATAACCCTCCAGGGAGGGGCCGGGTGTCCCCGTGGCGGAATAAGAGAGGCCAAGGGAAATGATCAGAGCTGGAGAAAAAGCTTTTTCGAGGAATGCCTCTTTTTCAACAATCTTTAGATCATTTAAGTGTTGGGCGATCTGAGAGAGCGTCAGACCTTCAGCGATGGTGACGAGACGATGTTTCACCTGACCTTTGGCAAGGATATTCAAAACCTCCCAGGGATGCATGCGGGTATGGACGTCATATTCCCCAGCCTTGATCTCTTTCTTTTTCCCGAACAGGGTCGCCATTCCCATGAAGAGCGTTGCATCCCTGATGATCCCTTCTTGTTCCAGGTCGATCGAGACCTTTCTGAGGGGGCTCCCTTTTTTAATCATGATCGATTTTGTCTGGAAAGGCCCGGAGGGGGGGCTGAAAAAAAACCAGTAGATGGCAAAGAGAAAAAGGAAAAGGAACCCGAGGGAGAAGAGAAAATTTCTATGTCGCGAGAAAAGGTTCGTCATTCGAATTCCTGCCGTGGTTCATGTATCCTTGAAGAATGATGACAGCCGCCAGTTTATCGATCGCCTTCTTCCTTTTCTTTCTCGAGAGGTCCGCCTCCAATAAGACCTTAGAAGCTTCGATCGTAGAGAAACGTTCATCCCATGTTACCACCGGAAGATGGATTTTGTCCTTAAGGCTTTTTATCCAGTGGAGAACGGTCTCCGCCTGTTTCCCAAGCGATCCATTCATATTTCTGGGAAGGCCGACCACAATTTTGCGGATTTCAAACTGATGAATGACCCTAATGATCTCCTCAAAATCTTCTTCTTTCGATTTCCTTCGGATTGTTTTCAGGCCTTGAGCGGTTATTCCAAGTTCATCACTTATGGCAACGCCTATCGTATGTGAACCGATGTCTAAGCCCATTATTCTCATTTCTTTCTTATCGCCCATTTGATTTTCCTTGTCAAGGATAACGTTTTCCCTAGTTGTCAAGAAATGAGATTAATTAATAATTACAATAAATTAAAATAATACTATAGGTAACAATTAAATTTGTTGACAAAAAAATTTAGGTTTGTTATAAATTGCACAATCTAACGAGAGGGGAGGGGAAAACATGGATTTTTCCTTAACGGATGAGCAACAGGCAATGCGGGATATGGCCAAGAATTTTGCAGAGAAGAAGATTGCGCCTACGATGGAAGAGGACGAGAAAGAACACCGGTTTCGTCGAGAAATTGTCAAAGAGATGGCCAAACTGGGATTCTTCGGATGCATTGCACCCGAGAAATATGGTGGAAATGAGAGTGGTTATTTAGGAGCCACCGTGATGACTGAGGAGATTGCAAGAATTTCACCTTCCTGGGGTCTGCCCTTTAACCTCCAAATGAATTCCATTCAATCTGTTCTGCTCAACTTCGGGGCTGAAGCCCAGCGAGAGCGCTGGATTCCGAAGCTAATCAACGCTGATCTGGCTGGCTGTTTCGCCATCACGGAAGCCAATTCCGGGTCGGATGTAGCGTCGATGAAGAGCGCTGCTCAGGAAGTTGAGGATGGCTTTATTCTCAATGGTACAAAGATGTGGATTTCAGGTATCCCGGTAGCCGATCTCGGGATCGTCTTTGCTTTTACGGATCGGGCAGCGAAGCACCGGGGAATCTCGGCATTTATGGTCGATATGCATGCTCAGGGTGTAACCCAAAAAGCCATTGAGACGAAGTTAGGGCTTTTCTGTGCTCCAACAGGAGAGATTGTCTTTGACAATGTCAAACTGCCTAAGGATAGCCTGGTGGGGCAGAAAGGGGATGGATTCAAAATCTGTATGTCCATGTTGGATAGTACGAGACTTTCCTGCGCAGCCAGAGCGGTCGGGGTAGCCCGTGCCTGCAAGGAGCATTCTGTCCGTTATGCCAATGAGCGGGAACAGTTTGGACAGCCCATTGCCAGTTTCCAGATGATCCAAGAGCAGATTGCGGAGATGTTCATCGAAGAGGAAGCCGCGCGCTTACTAGTCTATCGCGCTGCCTGGAACAGGGATCAGGGGGCCCGGAACACTGTCGAGGTCTCCACTGCAAAATATTTCGCCGCCGAGACGGCCGTCCGGGCTGCCAATGTAGCGGTTAAAATTTTCGGTTCGTATGGCTTTTCATCCGAATATCCTGTGGAAAGGTTTTATCGAGATGCCAAATCTTACCAGATCGTGGAAGGGACATCGAATATCCAGAAGGTGATCATTGCAAGAAGTGTTTTGGGTCTGAAATAAATAAATCCGTTCGCTAGGGAGGAGAATGTTATGGCGACACCAGTGACAGTGCCGATGGTGGGAAAGATTGTTTCTGTGGCTGTGAAAGTTGGAGATCAGGTAGAAGAAAATGATCAGGTAGCCGTATTAGAAGCGATGAAGATGGAGATGCCCATCGTTGCTCCAATCACCGGAACGGTGAAAGAAGTTTCTGTAAAAGCAGGTCAGGAGGTCGAAGCCGAAGCGATCATTGCCGTCATCGAGTAGGAAGGGTGTAAGAGAGGAAGGAACGGATGGAGGAAGAACTGCTGACTCAGATGAACATACGGTCTCTGACCCATGGGGATTTCGATGCGATTATGGAAATTGATCGCAAGGTTTTAGGAACGCCCAGGCAGGATTTTTGGAAAAGAAGAATGGAGTTAAGCACCACCGCGCGGTATCCTGATTCTTGTCTGGTTGCTGAATTGGAAGGGAAAGTGATTGGATTTATTCTGGGTGAGGTGAGTGGGTGGGAATTTGGCATCCCAGATACGATTGGTTGGATCACTACGATCGGGGTCGATCCGGTTTATCAGAATCGGGGCGTGGCGAAAAGATTAGGCGAGGAGTTTGTTAATAATGTGAAGGCGGTCGGTGTGAGCATGGTCTATACTTTGGTCAATTGGAATGATTGGGATCTCCTCAAGTTTTTCCGTGCCATGGGCTTCACCCGGGGAGGGGATATGATCAATCTGGAGCTAAGGATCGATTGAGACAGGGTAAAGGTTACGGTTAAGAAGCCCGTTTCGGCAACCTGTAACGGTTAGGGTTAGGAAGCCCGTTTCGTCTAGGGGTAACGGTTACGTTAAATAAAGAATAAAATAGGAGCTTTGCAAAAAAGACGATAGACGATACCTTTTGTAACGATACGGGCATCGTTACCCTTGCCGCCAGACGAAACGTATTTTCTATGGATTCGAATTAAAAAAAATGGAGGGTGTGAACAGATGGGTCGATTGGAGGGTAAGGCTGCAGTCGTTACAGGGGGAGGAAGAGGAATTGGAAGGGCGATCTGCCTTGCCTTTGCCAAAGAAGGGGCAGATGTTATCGTCAACTATGCGACCAAAGATCAGCCCGCCCAGGAAGTCGTGGCGATGATTCAAAAGATGGGACGGAAGGCGGTCGCCGTGAAAGGAAATGTGGCGGTGAAAGCAGACGCGGAGAGGATCATCCAGTCGGCCATTGACCATTTCGGAAAGATCGACATCTTGGTGAATAATGCGGGAGTATCGAAACCAAACATGCTCTATAAAATGACAGAGGAACAGTGGGATGAGGTAATTGACATCCAACTTAAAGGACCCTTCCTGTGCACACAGTTGGCTTCTAAGCACATGATGGAGCGAAAAAGTGGCAAGATTATTAATGTGACATCTTCGGCGGGATTGTGGGGGACAAAAGGACAGATCAACTACAGTTCAGCAAAAGGAGGGATCGTTGCTCTGACCAAGTCGGCTGCAAGGGAATTGGCAGGTTACGGAATTACAGTGAATGTCGTCCAGCCAGGATATGTGAGTACTGAGATGACCGAGAAGATTCGGACAGATCCGAAGCTAAAGGAGATCTATACGGGGA
>SMTZ1_10008051_pt1 | contig 23933 bp, 16 predicted proteins | sample DeeMarSWOR136_30_FD_25667 | JGI IMG/M metagenome (IMG submission 25667) | reverse complement strand
CGCTCTCCGGCAGGTCCTTCAGCAACTCCCGCCAGTCGGCCCTTTCCTCGTTGTCTTCATCGGATATGTTGTGTTTTTGCTCCAGGCTTCTTGCCACACGGTCCGCAATCTCGGGATAGAGCCCCTCGCCCACAAGGCACTCGCGGTCCATAAAAACCACGTCTTTGGTTTTTAGAGAAGGGAAACAAGCGACAGTGCAAGCCCCGCAGCCGAGACAGCTGAAGATGGATTTTTCGATTTCAGGGCTCCATTCAAGGCGGCCTTCAATAACGGCTCGGGTGATGGCGTTTCGGCCTCTTGGGGAAGCAGATTCCACCCTTTGAATATTGTAGATTGGACAATTGGCAAGGCAGAAGCCGCACCGGTTGCACCGGGCGACTTCGTCGTAAGTCAGTTTGCGCAGCTGCAGAATATTCATTCAAAGGCCTCCCACGAATCGCCCCGGTGAAAAAAGCCCCAAGGGGTCCATTTGCTCTTTGATGCGCTTCATCACGGCAAAGCCGCCCCGAGCTTTTCCCCAAGCAGGCCATTGTTTTTTCCAGAACGGCGTCGCCCTGTCTAGGATCATGTGGCCTCCGAGGCTCTCACAACGCTCTCTCAGTTTTTCCAAAAAACTGATCTGCCGGCATGACAAAGCAGCACGGCATCCAAAGCATTGCCCGATGCCAGTGACTGGGCATAATCGAAAACCTCGGCATAGCGAGAGATAGGGTAGTTGAGCCTCACCGACAGGAGGTCCGGGTTACGGTCACAAAGCACGGCCGGTAGATTGCTGTAAGCATCCCAGAAGCCACGGTGATCTTCCGCCCGAAATTCTGCGTGCTTCGAAGCACCGAACTCAGACCCCATGGCCTTGACTTCTGACGCCATGCGGTCAACCGCTTCTTCAACGCCCTCCATGGCCACAGCAACCCCGAATCCGCTCTTGTCCATGCCTCCGGCCGGAAGAAGAGGGAAGGCTTTGTGATTCATGAGCTCCACAGCCGCCGGGAGCAACGGTGATTCAAAGATCCTGTTCACAAAATTAGACGCTTCGCGAAGTCCTTTGAACAAAAAGAGGCCTGTTTTCACCTTCTCCGGCAAGGGAAGCAAACGAAGGGTCATCTCACACAACACACCGAGAGTTCCTTGCGAGCCGATCATCAGCTTGGAAACATCGTATCCGGAGACATTCTTGACGGTCTTGCCCCCCATGCCGATGATTTCCCCATTCGGAGCCACGAAACGGACACCTAAAACCATATCCCTGGGCAGTCCATAGAGTAACCGCGTGGGGCCACTTGAATTGGCGGCAATAATCCCTCCAAGGCTCGCCGAATGACTAAAAGGGGGTAGAAGAGGAATAAAACAGCCCATGTTTTCCCGGTCGGAGCAAATCTCCTGCTGCGAGACCGTGACCGGATCTTCAAGGGGTAAATAACAACGGTTCTCCTCGCCGCGTAAAGCAGCCTGGACTTCTCTGAAGGGCACACCGGCCTGGACGGTCACGGTCAGGTTTGCCGTGTCCATATCCACGACTCGGTTAAGTCGCTCCGTGCAAACCACCATGTCAAGACGAGTGGGGGGATTCCCCTTCGCCATTTTTGTGCCAAATCCCCACGGCACCACAGCCAGTTTCTCCTTTCCGGCCAGACGAACCACTTCTGAAACGTCTTCCACAGTAGCTGGAAGAACCGCGACCCATGGTGTCACCTCGTCCACAGTGTATTGTGAAACCCCAGCGGGATCACTCATGACGTGGTCAGGCCCAACAATGCCTTTCAATGCCTCTATGACCGAATCATTCGGTACCATGAACTCTCCATCTTCTATCCACAATCGCGATTCTGACGAACCGGCTTCCCCCTTGCCGAGCTAACCGTGTCCCATATCTTTTGCTGGACACAGGGGGGCATTCGCATTACACAAGCCCCTATTGTGTACAGGGGGCAGGAAGGTTTTCTGGAGTGACTGGCGGGAGGGCGCTGTCTTTTCATGACTTATCCATGGGGGAAACCGCAGCCCTGAGCCTGTCGAAGGGAATGCGGAGGGGGCAGAACTCCCTCGTGGATAAGTCATCCGAAAAGACCAGCCCGGGAGCCTCGGAACGCAAGAAAAGTTTTCCTGTCCCCAATGAAAATAGCAAACTCCTTTTTACCCCCTGTGTCCAGCACGCGGCTCATAGGGGAAGCGCAGCTTGCCTAAGCCACGATTAGTAGCTTTCGTTTGTCTCGCATTGTTGCGGGACAAACGAAAAGCTCAGGTAACTCAGTGTACTCCGTGTCTCTGCCTGCCCCGTAGGTGCTAAGCATCGTACAGGGGTGGTGAACATCTTTCCCCGGATTCAGGCACCACTTTGCCGGGATTCAAAATCCCGTCAGGATCGAAAGCCTTCTTCACCTGCCTCATGACATTCAGGTCATTCTCCGAGAAGACAAAGGACATCTCCTTGAGCTTCTCAATGCCGATTCCGTGCTCTCCGCTGATCGTTCCTCCCGCATCAGCACAGATTTTCAGTATCTCTGAGGTTGCCTTCAAAACGCGCTGCATCTGATCCTCATCTCTTTCATCAAAGAGGATGAGCGGGTGTAAATTGCCGTCGCCCGCATGAAACACGTTTCCGATAAGGAGGCCGTATTTTTCGCCTGTTTCAAGAACCTTGCTCAGAACCTCCGGAAGTTTGGTTCGAGGGACCGTACCGTCACAGACCATATAGCTGGGCCTCAGGCGTGTCACAGCGCCGAAAGCGCCTTTGCGCCCGGTCCACAACCTCGCTCTCTCAGCATCATCTTTGGCAAGCTGGATCTCTCGCACATTGTGTCTCTTGCATATCTCCAAGATCTTTTCAGCTTGCCGCTCCATACCATCAGCCATACCGTCAAGCTCAATGATCAGCACAGCCGCCGCATCAAGGGGATAGCCGGCATGGACGGATTCCTCCACAGCTTCCATCACCACCTTGTCCATCATTTCGAGGGTGGCGGGCACGATCCCTTCCGCAATGATCGCAGAAACGGTGTTGCCCGCGTCTTCAATGGCATCGTAAATGGCGAGCATGGTTTTCACCGCCTCAGGGGCACGGAGAATCTTGAGAATCATTTTGGTTACAACGCCGAGGGTGCCTTCACTGCCCACGAGCACGCCCGTTAGATCATAACCCGGGTGATCCTGCGACTTCCCGCCGGTCCAAACGACTGTGCCGTCAGGGAGAACCACCTCGGCACCCAATACATGGTTGGTCGTCACCCCGTATTTTAGACAGTGGGGGCCTCCCGAATTCTCCGCGAAATTCCCGCCCAGGGTGGATACCTTTTGGCTTGCCGGGTCAGGCACGTACACGAATCCTTCTTTGAGAACGCGATTCTGAAGATCCAGGGTGATGATCCCCGGTTCAACCGTCACGGTGCGGTTCGGAATGTCGATCTCCAGGATCCGATTCATCCGTGAGAAATGAATCACAATGCCCCCCTGGGTGGGGACTGTTCCACCGCTCAGGTTTGTTCCTGAACCCCGAGCGATCACGGGTATCTTTTCTTCATGAGCAAGGGCCATGACCCTGGACACCTCTTCAGTCGACTCGGGAAGCACGACCACGTCGGCTTTGCCTCTCTCCAAAGAGGCGTCATAGCCGTAAAGGGTAAGATCCATGTCTGAGGAGAGAACATAGCCCGGGCCGACAATCTGCTCAAGGCGGGTGACAAGATCCTCTTTATTCATCAACTTATCCTTTCATTTCGCATGCGAAATGCCTGTACATCGCCGGAATGCCAAATGCCAAAAGAAAAACCTCTATCACGAAAACCCGAAACATGGAAAACACGAAAAACTCAATTCATCACTTTCCTATCTCTAGCAAAGTTGAAATGCCTAACTTGCCTCGCAGCTCTCAGCTCCATAAGAATCTCTTTCTTCTTGAAAACATGTCTCTTCTTTCGTTCTTTCGTGCTTTCGTGCTTTCGTGATTAATTGGGTTTTGGGCCCTGGTCGCCTCTGGCGCCGCCGAAGGCGGGTAAACTTTGTCATTGTTCATTCATTTGCTTGCCCCGTTGGATTGCGCAGCAAGTTCCATGAAATGGAGCTATCCAACTGGGGACATTTGGATTTTGAAATTTGGATTTCACAAATATGATTCCTTACATCGGCCTTCCCAAAATGAGCTCTTACACCTCCGAATACACGGTCCCTGCCGCCTCCACTGCCCCGGGCTGCACTTTCACGCCTTGGGATTTCAGCGCTGCCTCAAGCGCTGTCAGGAAGAGGATGACATTTTTCTGGCGGGCAGCATGGCCCATGATGCCGACTCGCCACACCTTCCCTGCAAGGTCGCCCAAACCGCCGCCGATTTCTATGCCGAACTCTTTCAACAGCGTCCTGCGCACCTTGAGGTCATCCGCGCCTTCGGGTATGCGAATCGCATTCAACATGGGTAGCCGCTCCTTTGCTGGCACGAGCATAGACAGGCCCATCGCCTCGATGCCTGCAACCAGGGCGCGGTGGTTTAGCCTGTGCCTGGCAAACCGCGATTCCAGACCCTCCTCAGCTATGATGCGCAGCGCTTCCCGAAGGGCATAGATCATGTTTATGGGAGCGGTGTGATGGTACTTCCTTTCCATACCCCAATAATTCTTGACCATGCTCATGTCCAAATACCAGCTCACCACCGGCGTTTTCCGGCTCTCAAGAACTTTCATGGCCGCTTCGCTGAAAGAAATCGGCGCAAGACCGGGTGGACATGAAATACATTTCTGAGTCCCGCTATAGACGGCGTCAATGCCGATCCTATCTACAGACACTTCCATACCGCCCAGTGAGGTTACTGCATCTACAAGGAAAAGGGCACCGCATTCGTGAGCGATCACGGCCAACTCCTCCAAGGGAGAACAAGCTCCCGTAGAGGTCTCGGCATGAACCACCGCGACAAGCTTTGGGCTCTTCCCTTGCACCGCCTTCCGAACCGCTTCGGGATCGATGGCCCTGCCCCATTCGCCGTCCACCCGAATGAGCTTGGCGCCGAGCCGATTGACAATATCGCTCATCCGCGTTCCGAAAACGCCGTTCACACAAACCACCACCTCGTCCCCCGGCTCCACAAGATTCACAAAGCAGGATTCCATGCCGGCACTGCCCGTTCCGGAAACAGGAATGGTCAAGGCGTTTTCTGTTTGGAAAAGAAATCTGAGCAGTTGCTGTGTCTCGTCCATGACAGACAAGAAGTAGGGGTCGAGATGGCCGATACATGGGGCGGCCATGGCCTGAAGAATCCTCGGGGGCACGTCGCTCGGCCCCGGTCCCATCAGCACCCTTTCACCGGGATCGATATCCCTGAACTCATTTACATTGAAGCCCATAATCTCCTCCTCTGGGAATCATTTTCGATTGACGAATAAAATCGTTACACGATTTTATCTGATTTTTCTCAATGCAGTCTGAAAGCAAGAAATGAGGTTGTCCCTTATTTTCAGAAAAAGGGGAGCCCCCCTTCTTAAAACTCCACCTCCAGAGCCTGTCCCATAACTCCATCTCCCTTGAGGGAGAGGGTCGGGGTGAGGGTGTAAGTGCTTGAATCCACACCCCCTCACCTAACCCCTTCGACAGGCCTCTCGGCCATGAGCTCGAGGCCGAATGGCTCAGGGGACAGGCCCTCCATCCCCCCTCGCAAAAAGGGGAAGTTCATATGATAATGCAATACTCACCATGAATCAGGCCATCCACGGCCTGGCACGCTTCGAACCCGGGACACCGCGAGCGGGACTCACGCCTTCAGAACCTGCATCCAGTCGTCAACGCCAATTCCTGGAGTCTCGATGCCCTTTTCAGAATAAAGTGACGCGATCAATTTCCGAGCATCCTCAAGATCCTGATCTTCAAGCCTATTCTCCAACCAAACGACCGCCTCTTCAGGAAAACAAAAAAAGTCGCCCGACAGGGAGACGGTTGAGAACCTCCCCTCTTCAACCTCAAAGTCGGCCCGGATCAGACCTCCCGGCGCTTTGTGAATCTTGTGAATGACATTGATCCCTGAACGAATCTTGACATCCCGCCCTGAAACCTTTCTCCCCTTTTGGAAGAGCCAGGCATCCGTTATCATGCGGTTGCCGATTTCATTGATCTTTTCCTGGAGCTCCGCGTCCTTTTTATGGGGTTCCATTGGCCCCAGGAGTTTACCAAATTCCTCAGCCATCATGGCATTCAAGGTTTGTTCATCCCATTGCCCAGCGGCTTCTTTTCCCAGCTCCCGGCGAATGGTGGAGAGATTTTCCGTGAGCGTTTTGTGGATCTTATCTCTAAACTTCTCGTCCGGCACCTTCAGTACCCTGGCCATGGCTTCATAGTCAAAATCCACAATGAGATTACCGACAAAAACAACACAATTGCCGATCTCACCCACACCGGTTCCTGATACCTTTCTCGCACCGGCAACCACGTCATTGATGGGTTTGTATTCTGCAGGAATCCCAATGCGACGATAGACATCAATCACGGGTTGAAGAAACTTCTGATAGAACACCCCTTTGCTTTTAGGTATTTCAGGATTGTCATTGTGGAGGATGAGTTGAAAAAAAAGTTGGTTGCCATCGAGGTACACGGCACCTCCCCCCAGATCACGGCGGAAGACCGGCACCCCCTTGGCCTTACAATACTCAAGATCCACTTCCTGATCAGCATCCTGGTGGTAGCCGATGCAGACATAGGGGGTGGCAGGAGAGACCAGCGACAAGGCCTCCCACCCCAATTCCGCCAAGGCGTGATAAATCAGTTGTGACTCCTGCCACGGCACTTTCCCAAGGTTGTAGAGTTTCATGGCTAAGTCTTCTTCAAACCACAAAATGCTTTTCGCGACAAATGAACTGTTCCAGTATGCTTTGGACTATGTAGGGGTGGGGTTTATCAGCCTAAGGCGGATTTATCCCCACCCGGCTGACGGTGCGGACAGCGTGAGTCATTGACTGTGCCTTCTTGACACCCTTCTTCGATCAGAGGAACACTGGACGGGAGGGCATTAAGCCGTCCCCTACATTTGGAGGAAAAATTCTGGCTCATGCTTGTTTGATCGCCTATGGGGATAAACCCCGCCCCTACGCCCAGTGAGGACAAGCATTAGGCTATCGCTTCAACGCCTTGTTAACAAGCTCTGTAATGTCCATCACTTCAATGGGCACTTTGTTTCGTCTCACATAGGTGGTCATGGTCCGGACGCACTGCTGGCAGGACGTCACGACTGCATCAGCGCCTGTACTGAGTACCTCTTCAATTTTCCTCTCTGCTATTTCTGTGGAAAGCTTCGCGTCAATCATCTCCAGGTTGCCGCCGCCGCCGCAACACTGGCAATTCTCCCGATTGCGGGGCAATTCCACGAATGTCAAGCCCGGGATTGAACGGATGACCTCTCGTGGCTCATCGAAAACACGCGCCCCTCGCCCCAAGTCACAGGGATCATGATAGGTCACCGTCAAGGGAAGCTCCTTGAGCGGCAACCGGTTCTCTCTCACCAGATCCATCAGGAACTGGGTGGCATGTTCTATTTCAACCTCGCGGGGATAGTGCTCACGCCACATCTGATAACACGACGGACAGGCAAAGATGGCCTTCTTCGCGCCTTTGTCTTTCACCGCTTCGACGTTGTGCTCCATAAACGTCTGAAGCATGTCCTTCAAACCGGCCCCAAGTAAGGGAAACCCGCAACACCATTCCTCTTCGCCGAGCAAGGTGAAATCCACCCCGCTCACATCCAAAATCTCAGTCAATGCGATGGGTATTTTTTGAGCCAACGGGAAATAAGAGGCAACACACCCCGTGAAATAGACCACCTCTGCCTTGTCCTTGAGGTAACCGTGATCCGGAGCATTGCGCATGTCCTCTACCCAATCCGCGCGCTCTTCATTGTCCTCTGCAAAAACATTGTGGCTTTCTTCGAGGTTTTCTCGGATCATATTTACTTTTTCAGGGTAGAACTCTGAATGCACCAGATCCTGTCGCAAGGACAACCACAGCTCTTTGAGCCGGATACCCACAGGACAAATCTCCTGGCAGTTGCCACACAGGGTACATCGAAAAACCGTATCACTATAGGCTTTCCAATCATCCTCAGAGAGTTGCTTTTTTCCCAAAACCTTGCGAAACAAACCGGTGCGGCCCTTCAAGATCTTTTTCAGACCCTTCATCCGGTAAAGGGCGGAGAGCTGGCTTTCCTGCGAAGCGGAAACCGCCGGGCAAACGTCTGCACACATTTGGCAGTTGGTGCACGCCTCCAGCTCTATGAGTTGCCTGACGCTGTAATCTTGATTGGCCATACCCGATCGATCCTCTCGCCCTGACACAAGTCGGCAAGAACTCGTAGGCAGTAGGCAGTAAGCATTAGGCAGCAGGACTCTCAACGTAGCCTTTCTGTCCACGCTGCCTCTCTGCCTGTTCTGCACACCTCTTAGTGCCTACTGCATACTCTCTACTGCTTACTCTTTGGAATATTTCTCAATATCGGCGAGGACCCATTTCTCCACGGCTTCAGGCCCCCGGATCAGATTAGCCAGCTCACCTTTGTCATCCGCCTTGATCTTGTACATCCAGCCCTTGCCGTAACAGTCTTCATTGATTAAGCCGGGGTTCGTCTCCAATGCTTCGTTGACCGCTGCCAGTTCTCCGTTGACAGGAGCGAACACTTTGCCCAACCACTTTCCGGACTCGATCTTGGCAAATTTTTTCCCGACTTTGAGCGCCTTTCCCTCATCGGGCAGCTGGACATAGACAATCTCGCCCGCCATTTTTTGGGCGAAATCATCCATGCCCATCACCACAAGGTCACCTTCCTCTTTAACCCAAAAGTGATTCTCCTCGTAGTATAGGTCGTCCGGCATATCGTATCCCTGAATTTCCATAACCTCTCCTCCTCTTGTCATTATGACACAATAAAATCGTTACACGATTTTATCTAACGCGACGTTATCCCTCCCATGGCGAAAGGCTAAAATTTCTATCCCTGTAGCAAGCTACAGGGTATTTCGAAATTTTTGCTTCAGCCCTTAAGGGCTTCAGCACCGCCCTTTCGCCTTAGAAAGGATCTTAACTTCTAATTTGAATTCATCCCGCGCTGCAAGCAGCGGGGAACTCAAATTTAAAAGGATTCCACAAGAAACACAGCCTGTCCATCCTGTTCGAGTTCTCTATCCCGAATGTTCATTCTCATCTCGGTTTTGCTATGCTCGCTTTGCAATGATTCCCGTCATTTCGACTCTCCCCTGTCATTTTCGCGTAAAAGCCTTTGCCATGGATTGTCATCCCGGCCAAGTCCTGCGAAGCAGGACGCGAGCCGGGATCCAGATAAGGCCAGCATGATTGAAATTGTCTGGATTCCGGATCTCATCCCGCCAGCGGGATTCGTCCGGAATGACAAGTCAAAGGCATTGTGACAGAGCCTGGGGTGAGAGAAAACCGTTATGACACTAGATCTTGATACAAATCCCTCCAGCCAGGATTCTCTTTTTCTATCAACTGAAGTTTCCACGCGCGTCTCCATTTTTTAATCTGCTTTTCTCTTGTGATAGCACCTTCTACATCAGTGTGCATTTCATAATAAACCAGTCTGTCTACATGATATTTCTTCGTGAACCCTTCAATCATTTTGTTTTTGTGTTCCCAGATTCTCTTGATTAGGTCTGAGGTTACTCCAACGTATAGAGTTCCATTGCGTCTGCTGGCCAGGATGTATACAGAGAATTGTCTATCCACGGCGAAAGAATTTAAATTTTCGCTTCCTCCATCAGTTCATTGATGAAATGGGTTGTGTTGTATATCTTGAACTTCTGAGCCCGCAACTTCGCATTGGCCAGATTGTGCACGCACGAATTGCACTCCGTGAGCACCACCTCAGCACCTACTTCTTCAGCCTCCTGTAATCTCCGGCGGGCCATAGCAATCGAGTTCTTGGGATAAGCGCCGCGCACTCCCCCGCCCGCGCCGCAGCACAGGGCATCCACACGGTTATGGGGCAGTTCCACAAAATTGGGCGCAATCTTCCGGATCGTCTCTCTGGGCTCCTCGTAGATGCCGCAGTGTCTGCCCAGGTCACAGGGGTCGTGGTAGGTTACCCTCTTGTCTGTTTTCACCCCGAAATCGAAGTCTCTCAAAAACTGCGTGCTGTGGATGATCTTGATCCCTTTGTCCCTGAGTTCTGCATATTGGGGCTTGTTGTTAAACGTCCGCGAACAGTAAGGGCACCCGGTTACCACGGCCTTGGCTCCGGTTGCCAGAATGCGTTCTATATTTTTGCGGGCAAGGTCCTCATTGATCTCATATCCCACATCTTCCAAGACACCACTGCAGCACACCTCATCGATCAAAGTATAATCCACACCCAAGCGGTCTAAGAGATCCAGGGTGGCCAGAGTTGATTCGTCCTCACGATAGGATCCGACACACCCGATAAAGTAGACATATTCTGCCTTCTTGTTTCTCTCCCTTTCAAAATCCTCGGGCTCATCCTCCGCATAAATGTTGGTGTGCTTCTTAAGAACCTCATGCATTCCCTTGAACGCAGGATGGCAGGAACCGATGTTGACCATGTCCTTCCTCACCTGCTTGATGATCTCCGGAACATTGACGCCGGAAGGACAATTTTCAACGCAACTGGCACACGTGGTACATTGAAACAAGGTTTCAATCAGCTCATCATTCAATTCGATCTTACCGTCCATCACCTCCTTGAGAAGAAGCATTTTGCCTCGGGCGTTGTAAGCGGGTCGGAGGGTTGAACCATAGACAGGACACACGGCCTGGCAAAAGCCGCATCGTGAGCACTGTAGAATCTGTTCCCGATACTTTTTCGCAAAATCATATTTCGCTTCCATGTTGATACCTCAGGTCACTCGTCATTTGTCATTGGTCATTTGTCATTGGCTTGCTCCGTGGAATGCGCTTCGCTTGATTCCTCCAATGCTCCTGATTCCCCGTTAGTACTTCCCACGTTTCTAGCTTCGATCGTCTTCGCTATTCCACTGGGGTCATTTGGCATTGTTCATTGTTCATCGTTCAATGCTCAATGTTCAATGCTCATTGCTCATTCGTTAATCCCTCAATCCCTCAATTCCTCAATTCCTCAATAGACACTTTAGGCACTTCATGTGTCAATTCCTCAATAGACACTTTAGGCACTTCATGTGTCTTCAAGTGCCATCTTTCCGGGATTGAGGATGTTATTGGGATCAAAGAGCTTCTTCAAGGAACGCATCACATCCATGGCCACAGGATCATGTTCCAGAGTCATGAAGGGCGCCTTGGACAAGCCGATGCCGTGCTCTCCTGTCAGGGTTCCACCCAGTTCAATCGACAGCTTAAAGAGGTCGGCACTCGCCGCTTCCATCCTTTTCACCTGGTCCGGATCATAACCGTCATACAGAATCTGCGGATGAAGGTTTCCGTCCCCGGCGTGGCCGAAGGTGGCGATTTGAAGACCATGTTTTTCTGCGATCTTCTCGATCCCTTTCAACATGGGCGCCACATTGCTCATGGGAACCGTCACGTCCTCGAGCACGAAATGGGTCTTAATCCTCGCCAGAACCGCATAGGCCGATTTTCTTGCTTTCCAGAGTTCAGCGGCCTCCTCCTCGGTTTTGGCCTTCTTGATCTCCTGGGCGTTTTTCTTCTTGAAGATTTCAATGACCTTTTTCAGCTCATATTCCGTTTCCACCTCTGTGTAGCCGTCTGTTTCAACCAAAAGCATGGCATCCGCCTCTGGGAGATTGAGGTCCGTGTTTTGATTAATGGCCTCCAGGGTTTCTCTTCCCAGAATCTCGAGGGCGCTCGGAATAATGCCGCTGTGCATGATTTCGCTCACCGCTCGCCCGGCGTCCTCCACATCATCAAAGGTAGCCATGGCCGTGCTGGTGGCCGTCGGCTGGGGGTTGATCTTGAGGGTGATCTCGGTCACCACACCCAGGGTTCCTTCGGATCCCACAAAGAGCCGGGTCAGATCATACCCGGAAACGCTCTTCATGGTTAGGGAACCGGTCTTCATGATCCGTCCGTCCGGCAGAACCACCTGGAGCCCCAGCACGTAATCGCGGGTCGTCCCGTACTTGGCGGCCCTGAGACCCCCCGCGTTTGTGGCCACATTTCCACCCAGGGTGCAAACCGTGCCGCTTGCGGGATCAGGGGGGAAGAAAAACCCGTAGGGTAGGAGGGCCTTTTCAAACTCTTCATAGATCACGCCGGGCTCCACCAAAGCCAAGCGGTCTTCAATGCTGATCTTCAAGATTTTGTTCATGCGGCTCAAGTCCAGGACGATTCCGCCCTTTGCCGGAACGGCCATGCCGGAAAGACCGGTCCCGGCCCCTCTGGGTATGACGGGCATCTTTTCTCGATTCGCCAGTTTGAGAATTTCGGATACCTGTTCTGCCGTTTCAGCCCATACTCCGCACGAAGGTCTGTGCGAGTGCTCCGATGCATCATAAGAGTAGGAGACCATGTCGATCAGTCTGTCTGTATAGTTCTGTTCCCCCACAATATCGATCTTCATCGTCCTATCCCCTGTTCTTAGCTTGTTTCCATCCAGAAATGGCCCTTTCCCGCAATTTCAGCGTCAATCTGCGGGATTCCTTGTGCGGCGTACGACTTGTACGCCTCCGCGCAATCCCTTGATTTCCTTGACCTTGCGAAAAATTACTCATTTCTGAATTGGAAACTTGAGCTAATGCTCATCCCTCCATATTTTCATTTCTGGATGGGCACTAGCTTGGCCTCTGTTCCTCTCTCGGTTTGCTCTGCGAATGTCAATGACAAATACTAAAGTTTACCGGCCTTCGGCGGCGCCAGAGCCGACCAGGGCTCAAAATCCCCCTCCCCTTTATCCCCTCTCCATCCTCCGCAGTAGCCTGCTATGGAGGACGGGCAGCCAGGGGAGGGGAGAGTAGTAGGGCAGCCCACCGCGGCTGCCAATCAGGTCGGCACAGTGGCCGACCCTACGCATTATCGGGATCCGGCACGCCTGCCCCTTGTTCTCACATCATTCCCTGTTCCACTGTTCGTTCTGTTCATCAAGGAGAATCACAAAGCTTAGAATTCACATCAAACAGATTGGAATGAGAATATTTTGGCATTAGGACTTTGGATTTCATTTGACATTTGGATTTTGTCATTTGAGCTTTCTTCTTTCAACCCCTTCATCATGCTCCATAGCCGCATTCATGGCGATAACAAACGGGGCCATGATCATATGTGCCAAGCGGCTGAAAGGCAAATAGGCAAAAAAGGCTCCCGTCAAAATGGCGTGGACATACCACACGTATCCGTAAGCCTCGATCACAGCAGACACACCCTTGAACAGCTGAGCGAGGGCGTATCCCAGGAACGCATAGGCCGAACCGTCAGGATATCCGGTCATGGCAATGCGCATCCCTTCCAAAACAAAACCGACGCCGACGATGCTCGCAATCAGGCCCAGGGCGAATCGGTCCTGCCGCGGCAGTCCCGGCCCTTGATCCGCGCGCTTCATGCCACCCCGAACAAAGGCGAACACGACTCCGAAAATAATCATGATGCCCGTCAAATCAAACAGGAAAGCCGTTAGGGCGTGATTCTTGTCCAGCATGGGCCACGCAAAAGACCCATCCGGCTTCCACAGGGAACCCAGCAAGCCGATGACGCCCCAAGTAAAGCGAAACACAAAGGGGAAAAATATGAGACTGTGAATGAACCAGCGCTTTGCCGATTGGCGGTACAGCCTTCTCTGAAGGAGCATATCCCAAAACAAGGCTTTGGTTATGCGCAAGGCCCTTGAAGAAAAAACAGCCCTCCCTACCTGGTCGATTATGTTGACAGTCTTGGCCCAAAAACCTGCAGCGGTCTCACCGGCCACGGATCCTGACAAGACGTAAGACAAGATGAGTACTATGCCGACAATGAACACAACCAGCGTTAGGATGGTCGTGGTATCTCCAACGGAGAAGGTTGCCGCGTGGCAAGGCATACACAGGATGCTCTTGGCAGGTAAAACCATGGAGGCAGCGCCGATCTCATTGCCCGCCCTGTGGCATCGCTGACAGACTGCGTCGTCATGGGTGCTCGTCATGTCATGGATTCTGGAGATCTGCCCTATTTCAGCCTCTCTTTCCCACAGGATCCGTTTCGATTCAACGTCCCTGACGGGCCGAATCTGCTGCAGGTGGCACGATTCGCAGGACACCACCGCATGTACATCGTGTGCCACCTTCTCATCATGGCGTAAATGGCATTGCCTGCAGGCTCCCGGCTTTTGCATGCCATGGTTGGAACCTGTTGCCTGGGGATGGCATATGGTGCAGGTGACGCCGGCATGGGGAACCGTATCGTATTCATCCGGATTAATGAGCGGAACCTCTCCGGCGGTCAATCGCTGTGCCGGCCTCCCCTCGTTCGCATGGCAGTGGAAGCAGGTCTCCGCCATCTTTTCCGCCGTTTCTGCATTGCCCGGATCCAGGTACTGATGGCAGTTCATACAGGTTTCATCTTCCGGCGAGAATGGCGGCAGCTCTGATCGGGGCTCGTGGCAGGCACCGCATTGCTCATGCCGGGGTTTCGAGGGATCGAAACGGCCGGCTTCTTCCCGAATCGGCTTCTGATAATGGGCATCATGGCACTCCAGACAGGACTGGTAGGCCTTTTGATCTTGAACCTCTACCGTACCATGTAAGCCTTCCTTCAAAGAGTCGAGCACATCGTCATGGCAAGCAACACAGTGGTCCACCTGGAAACACGCTGGCCCCGCCTTGCCAATATCTTCAGGGTTCGGGTGCAGGTCTTTATCCTGAACGTCTTCGTGGCAGTCCTGGCAGGTGTTTTGACTGTGAACCGAGACATGGAATTTTCCGGCATCAATCAACCAGGAGGCACTTGCCGAAGAACAAATCACCAAAAGGGAGACAAGAATGGCGGTCGCCCAAAAAATCCCCCCAACCAGACTGTCCAGTACCTTTCCACATCCCTCCCCCTTGACGGGGGAGGCTAGGAGGCTAGGTGGGGGTGAAAAAAACCTGGTCTTCTTTTGGACACTTGTTCTTTCCCCCTCCCCTCTATCCCCTCCCACCAGGGGAGGGGAAGTTAGTTGGGTGAGGGTCTCCAACCTCCCTTTCCGCCTGACTAAGGCGGGTAAAAAGGGGGGCAAAGGGGGATTGAGGGGGATTTTGCTCAATGTGCATCTTGCCCATGCTCACTTGGAAGTCGCGCGACGTCTCCGCTTTAATCACAACCTACTTAACCATTCCCACCACGTAGGGCCCTTCAGGCACCACTGCCGTTATGGGATCGCTTTGAAGCAGCCGATTCACCGTGTCCTGCGCATCGTCGATTTTGATTGCTCCCATCTTCTGGACATCTTCATGAGAGAGGCCTGGCGAGTGGATGAACACCTCACCAGCATAATCGAGAACCTGATAAATATTTTGTGCACACTCGCAATATCCATCAAAAAATTCCTGTGGACTGCACACGGAACGCATGATCCCGCAAAACTCCGGACTGCCGAGTCCCTCCCGGCACTCGCACGTGACGACGATTGTCCCTCCTTTTTTCAAAATGTCCCGGGCGCAAATGAGCGCCTTACTGATCTGGTAAAAGGTGGCATCCAGGGGATACCCCCCGCCGGAGGTGACAACCATGTCAAACCGGTGATCGAGGGGCACGGTGGAGTGCTTGTAAACCATGTCACAACCCGCCAGGTGGGCGTGGTTGTAATGCCCCGCAAAGACCCCGGCTATCTCCCTTTCCTTGTTGATCACCACGTTCAGGATGAAATCGGCGCCTGTCAACTCGGTCACTCGGATGCCGTACTCGTGAAAGGGATTCCCTTCAAGGAGACAATTGGTGACCTTGGGGTGTTCCATCATTTTGTACGAGTGCATGAATTTCATGGTCTCAAAGCTCGATATCCCCGGCAGAATGGCCTTCCTGCCGCCGGAGTAGCCCGCGTAGAAGTGGGGCTCAATCAGACCTGTTAGAATCTTGAGATCCGCATCCAGATAGTGGTTGTTGATTTCGATAGGCGCCCCATCGATTTCATCGATTTTCCGGTATTCCTCCGGTTTCCGGCAGTAATGATTCACGATATTGTAGTGGTCCATGATCTCCCGGCCCACCAGATACTCCAGTTCCTCGCCCAGGTTGGGTCGGTGCATGCCCGCGGCAATCAGGATGGTGATGTTATCCTTGCTCAAACCGCTTTTGAGCAGAGCTTCCAGAAGGGGGGGCAAGATGACCTTGTTCGGAACCGGCCGGGTTATGTCTGAGATGACAACGCATGCATCCTTTTTTCCGCCGGCCAGTTCTTTAAGGGGCGGGCTTTCAATCGGCTTCGTCAGCGCCCGGCGCACTGCCCCGGTGGGATCCGGAAGTGGCTCCAGCGGCTTCATCTCCAGGAGCTTCACCGAATCGGGGAATTCCAGGTCCACCGTTTTTTCCCCACACAAAAGTCCAGATCTCATGATCCACTCCTCATCAGCGGATGTCTCGCCCACCTCTCAAGAGATGCAGAAAGTGCTTTATAACGCAGGGACAGGGCCTATGTCAAAATAAGCTTTCGAAAAGACTTCAAGTTCGAGCAAAATCTCTCTTTGCTAAGAGGGCAGGAAGGAGGCTAGGTGGGGGTGAAAAAAACCTGGTCTTCTTTTGGACACTTGTTCTTTCCCCCTCCCCTCTATCCCCTCCCACCAGGGGAGGGGAAGTTATTTGTCGGACAGCCTCCAATGAGTGATTTTCCCGATCTCCAGTAAAGCTATCGAGCGTTGGCATGCGGACTCCTTAGGTGTTTCCGGGGAAAAGGGGTCCCACATCTTTCCTTTTCAAATAGTATTCCCCGCTCTCCGTGACTCCCACAATTTCTCCGTGAATCAAATACTCTAGGGCCTTGGGCCTGAAGTCCCTTGTGCCGAACCGAAAAAGTGGTGCTTTGGCATAGGGGAGTTTGACCGCCGAAGAGGGATCAAAAGCCTCCTGCCTTTCGAGATCTTTGATGATCACAAAGAACGCCCTTTTGATTCTCCAGGCGTTCACCCTCCTGGTCAAAAGGTAGACCCCTATGAGAAGGCAAATGCCCAGGATGATTTGAGTGGTTTCGGACATTTTCTCTTGATCCCCCAGTGCTTCGTCATTATACTCGTGGAATATCCCGTGAGACGGGTTTCTCAAGGCTCAACTTGGCGCAGGGCTGTGCCTTGCGAAGTAAAGCATCCGGGCTTCCAGGACCGGGCTTTCGGCTGCCCCCAGAGGGGTTTCCAGAGTGTTTACATTATGTGAAAGTCTGCTGGAGTAATGGCGTGATGGAGTAATGAAAGCACTAATTCAAGTTCAATCTAGGGCTTTGGCTTTTTCCAACACTCCAAGACTCCAGTACTCCAAAACAGGTCACTATCTTCACCGGCAAAGCCACTGTTTTTGAACCTAGCCCTGAGGACCAAGTTTTTCAAGTTCCAGTGAACCTCCCCGCTTACAAGGCGGGGCATCAAAAAAGAAACCCGAATTTACTCTGGGGGAACTTATCCCCCAAACCCCAAGAAATAAGCCATTCATCCCCGTGCACAGCACGGGGTATTCTGGCTCTGATGTTTTGAAAGTCCCGCGAAGCGGGATGTTACATGAAATCGCGCAGTGATTTCATAAAGCCTAGCAAAAACTCACAGTACATCCAAGTCTATTCTCTGGTTTGAACAATACACCGTCCCTCAGCGGGTATGAGGAGAAATACGGAGGTGGCCAAATGATCATTCCCGAAATCAAGAAGATCCTTTATGCAACGGACCTTTCCGAAAACGCCCGCCATGCCTTTGGCTATGCCATGAGCATTGCCAACCGTTACGGTGCGGGCATCACCATCCTTCATGTGCTGCAGGAAATGTCGCCGTTCAGGGACAGCCTCATTGTCAATATTCTGGGGGAGGATAAATGGACCTCACTAAGAAAGGAGAACGAGCAGAAGATCCTCGACATGCTCAAAGGACGTCTTGAGACATTCTGTGAAGACGTGAGCAAGGAGCTACCGGCCTGCCCTTTCATTACAGACGAGATTATCGTGAAAATCGGGAATCCGGTAGATGTCATTCTGGATGAACTCGAAAGAACCCATTGCGACGTGGTCGTCATGGGCGCACATGGGCACGGCGTCATAGGGGAGGCTTTCCTGGGCAGTGTTTCAAGAAGGGTACTGAGACGGAGCCATAAGCCGGTTATGGTTGTGAGGCTGCCGAAAGGGACAGAGACCCAAGTTCGGTAATTTGGCGGTTCAAAAACCCCATAGGGCGGGCATAAAGCCCGCCCCTACGACGAGGGAGATCCGATGGGTAGGGGCGGGGTTTAGCCCCGCCCGCATAGAGCGGGTATTTCTCCAATATATCTCATCGGAAGCGCTCAATTTAGGAGAGAGTTAATCAACCCAATCCCTTTCTTTCAGTTTCCAGCTTTTTCAATTCCTTTCGCATGATCTTACCGGTGGCGGTCATGGGAAGTTCTTTGACGAACTCAATCTCCCGTGGGTACTCGTGGGCCGCCAGCCGAACTTTTACAAAGTCTTTGATGTCCTGCTCAATTTCCGGTGTGGGCTTAACGTCCTGTTTTAAAACAATAAAAGCCTTTACAACCTCTGTTCGAACCTTGTCCGGACTCCCCACCACAGCAACCATACCGACGGCTTGGTGCTTCATCAGGCAATCCTCGATCTCAGCGGGTCCGATTCGATAGCCTGCACTGGTGATCACGTCATCCTTTCGACCAACAAACCAGAAATAGCCCTTTTCATCCTTTTTGGCCAGATCCCCAGTGAGCAACCAGTCCCCCACGTATTTTTCCTCAGTCGCTTTAGGATTTCTCCAGTACTCCAGAAACATCACCGGGTCAGGCCTTCGAATCGCGACCTCCCCTGCCGTACCCTGGGCCACAACCTCGCCCGATTCGTTCACCACCTCCACAACATGGCCGGGAACCGCTCTGCCCATGGAACCTGGGATATTTTCCATGATTTCCGCGCAGCATCCCACCACAAGGTTGCATTCCGTCTGGCCGTAGAACTCATTGATGGTCAATCCCATGACCTCTTTGCCCCAATCGAGGAGCTCTTCGCCCAAAGTCTCTCCGCCGCTGCCTATGGAGCGCATCTGGTAGTCGTGGCGGCTGCGTGGGTCTTTGACCTGTCTCATCAGTTTCAGGGCAGTGGGGGGCATGAATGCGTTTCGAATGCCGTGCTTGGCGATAAGGTGAAAAGCCTCTTCAGGATCAAACTTCTTGGCGCGATGGGCAACCACCGGGATACCGTGATGCCAACTTGGAAAAAGCACATCAATGAGCCCGCCGATCCATGCCCAGTCAGCCGGTGTCCAGAACAGGTCATCATCCTTTGGGAAGAAATTATGGGGAAACTCGACACCCGGCAGATGGCCCAAAAGGGCCCGCTGTGCGTGCAGGGCGCCCTTGGGCGGGCCTGTGGTTCCGGACGTGTAGATGATCAAAGCCGGGTCATCCGCCTTGGTCCTGACCGGCTCCAATTCTGTTGAGCCCTTTTCAATCAAGCCCCAAAAATCGAGGACGCCCTCCGGCTTTTCACCACCGGTGGTGATGACCGTCTTGAGATCGGGCAGTTTTTCCCTGATTTCCAAGATCTTTGGGAGATTGGCCTCATCCGTGACAACACCCTTTGCCCCGCTGTTGGACAGCCGGTACTCCAGCGCATCCGTCCCAAAAAGGGTAAACAGGGGAATCGCAATGCCACCGATTTTGTAGATGGCAATGTGAGACAGGGCTGTCTCAGGAGCTTGGGGCAACAGGATTCCCACCCGATCACCCTGCTCTATCCCGCAGGCCTTCAATCCATTGGCGAGTCTGTTCGAGAGCCCTTTGAGCTCCCAGAAGGTATATTGCTTGACCTGACCTGTCTCATCTTCATAGATGAGGGCCAGGCGATACCGTTGATGGGCCCACTTGTCGCAGATATCCACGCCAATATTGTAGTATTCGGGAACCGCCCACCTGAAAGCGTCAGAGACTTCCCTATAGTCCTTACCGGGCTTCAGCATCTTCACAGCTCCCAGCCAAAAGGCTTGTTACCTGTAATCACCGTTTCTCTTCCTATGTGACCCGTGCGCCCTGCTCGCCGTGTTCGGCCACAGACGCATTCACCAATCAAAAGGTAAAAACGCCCTCCCACTGACCCGGTAGCCAGAAGGGAGGGCTCTGGTATCGAAAAACCGCAAAGTGCTTCAGGTTAATCGTCATTTAACGAGCGTGTTGGCCAGCCACAAGATTGTGCCAGGCCAGATGACGCAGATGATCAACCCCACTTCCATGAGTCGCCAGAAGGGAAAGGCGCCCCAATAGATGTCGGATGTGCTGACCTCCGGCGGTGCCACGCCTTTGAGATAAAAGAGGGCATACCCGAAGGGTGGCGTCAGAAAAGAATCCTGGAGCATGACGGCGATGACGACCACGAACCAGACTTTTGTGCAATAGGCAGAAAGAGAGGGAAGGTGATCATGATGATGCCGATCCAGTCAATAAACATCCCGAGTAGAAAAAGGATAATCATCATGACGATAAAGGTTCCCCATTTCCCCAACCCGATACCGTAGATAAACTCTTTCACCACTTCACCGCCACCTGAGCCCATAAAGACGCCGGCAAAACAGCTGGCGCCCACAAGGATAATGATCACCATGGAGGTGGTCTTGGCGGTGTTTGCAACGGCCGTATAAAGCCCTCTCCAGGTGAACTTCCCATAAGCCAGAGTCATTGCGAAGGCAAGCACCGCACCCACGCCTGCTGCTTCCGTAGGGGTCGCGATGCCTGCAAAGATGGACCCCAACACACCCAAAATAAGGATTATGGGGGGGACCATTGATTTCAAGACCATGAAGGCGACCTGTTTTGAGGAAACCGCGGCCCTTTCCTCCTCGGTAAGGGCGGGACCGTCCTGAGGTTTTACCCAGCACCTGATCAAAATATAGCCGATATAAAGACCTGAGAGAATCAAGCCGGGAATAATGGCGCCTGCGAAAAGCTTGCCCACGGACAACGCAGACTGGTCTGCCATGACAACGAGCATAATACTGGGGGGGATGAGGATCCCGAGCGTGCCGCCCGCACAAACGGCTCCAGAAGCAAGTCTTTTACTATAATTGTATTTCAGCATCACCTAGCAACCACAACAATCGCAATGGCAACGCCTCCCCTGATAGGGCCGAACAGGTATCTCATGGTATCGAATAGATCTTCGGCTACACCTGACTGATCCAGCAACTGCGCCATAAAGATAAAGAGCGGGATGGCAACCAGGATGTAACTATCCATAACACCCCATGTTCGATTCAAAAACATATAAAAGGCGCCCGTACCCCAGCCAAGATAACCGAATATCACGGCCAGGCCGCCCAGAACAAAGGCCAGGGGATGCCCCATGAAAAGGCCTATCAGCAGCCCGGCAAACATGCCGATGGTGACGAATTCCGCACTCATATCTCTTTCAAAGGGCAACGTCGCAGACGCGCTCGTTTCATGCTGAGCCCAGGAGGTTTGGGCAAATATAACCCCCTGATAAAAGACGATAATGCAGAATGGGAAGAAAAAGACCATATGGGTAAAAATGTCCAGGATCCCCCTCACCCGTGCTGAGAAGCGAAGATAGATAATGTCAATGCTCACATGAGCCCTGTACAGCAGGGTATAAGCGGCTACCAGCATGAAATGGGTGCCGTAAATGTAGGACGTGACCTCAGGGGCCCATATGTGGGGCCACGACGACTGTCAGGGGGATAATGATCCAAATACAAATCCTCCCGCTCCATTCGCTGATCTTATCTATGCCATTCAAGAACGTTTTGAGCTGCATCGAATGACCCTTTCATCATCTGGTGTCGTGTCACACAAATTGCTTTACAATTCTGTCATTTCGAGTGAAGCGAGAAATCTTATAATACTGACACGTTAAAAGATCTCGCCCGGAGTTTACCCTGAGTTAGTCGAAGGGGTCGACATGACAAGTCATTTATGTGACACGGCACTGGGATGGTATTAGTAACTCCCTGAACGCCCTGGCTGAGTAAGCCTCTGGAGACTCAGCTCCAGAGGCCTTTCCACAGACTACTTGTAACCCATCTTTTCCAGCTCGGCCAGAACCTTATCCACGTATTGCGGCGTGCTTCCGTGGCCAAACCTTCCGCTCATATCCCGCCAGTCCTTGTACTCATGAAGATACTTCATTTGTGAGAAGAGGAACTTGGCATAAAACTCGGACTCCTTGGCCTTTTCGAGGCAATACTGACCTGCCAGGTCCTCAAGCTTTTGCAAGCTTTCGTCATCCAATTTGACGATTTCCGTCCCTTTTTCAACGAATCTTTCGATGGATCTTCCCGACTCTCCCTCGTAGAAAGCAGAGGCTTTTATGGCGGCTGCCTGGCAAGCATATCTCAGCATGGCCTGAAGGTTCTTCGGCAGATTATTGTAGGCCTTGAGATTCACCATGGTTCCAACTTGCGAAGCCGGCTGGAACCAGCAGGGAACGCTCCAGTATTTGGTGATTTCCGCAAAGCCCATCTCCCAGTCAATACCGGGGCTGCTGAACTCGGCGCCATCCAGGGTTCCTCTCTCTACGGCCAGATAAATCTCCCCGCCGGGCAGACTGACCGGTGCAGCACCCACCTGTTGCAGAATCCAGATGGTCGCCCGAGAGGGGGTTCTCAATTTTTTGCCCTTATAGTCCGCAAGGGTTTTAATCGGGCCAGTCTTTGCTGTGGTGCGAAATCCAGATTCCGCCGGAGTGGATCCCAGAGAGAAATAGGTCATCCCATATTTCCCATAGAGTTCCTGTATCAGTTCTAGGCCACCAAAATCGTACATCCAGGTGATGTAATCCAGATTGTCAAAGCCAAAGGGGAAAGAACCCAGAAAGTCAAAGGCCGGGTCTTTGCCCGCCCAGTAACTGGGCCAATCGCCAGCCATCTCGACCACGCCTTTGCTACAGGCGTCAAAGTATTCAAAGGCGCCCATCAGCGAGCCAGAGGGAAACCACTTGATCTCAAAGTCCCCATCCGTCATCTCCGCCATATATTTGATCATCTCCTGGTCGCCCTTGTACAGATTGATAGCGGGTGTCCAGGTGCTCCCCATTTTCCACTTATACTTCGGTCCAGCAAGGGCTGTGGAACCGAGAGCAAAAACCAAAGCGATGGCGACCACAAACACGAGCAACGCAATCTTTCTCATTGTTCTCCTCCATCAGTCTTAGTTCAAATACGTGAGGTTCTTAAGAAAATCTCGAACATGCAAACGGTAACCAGATCACCTCCTTTCCGAGCCCTGTTTTTGGCATATCGTGCTCGCGCACGTATTTCACAAGCACTGCTGCGACGACGTAGCAGCAAAGATTCAGTCACCCTGTACAACACGAAAAAATGCTTTTAGTGCGGCGTATTCAGCAACCCGAAAACATCTGGAAAGAAATGGATTTGGCTTTCTTCGCTAACAGCGTCTCATTCGGCCAGAGGGCTTTTACTTTTCTGATGTAAAGTGAAAGGTTCTGTTCTTAAGTTGCCCTTCTTACTCTGAGGCGAACTCTCGAAAATTGAAGGGAACGCCTCACCGAACCATAAAAGCGAAGTGGCGTTGAGGTTTGTGTTGAATGGTGTATTTGAGCCTTATAATGGTTCTCTATACCTTTATCTCTGAAAACATTCAAGAAAAAATCCGCAGAGCCTATCATTAAAAGCCTATAGCGGTTGGGCCTCGCCGTCCGGAATATTTTGCAAAATAGACCCGTTTTAAACTCAGCTACGTTGAAAAAAAGTCAATCTTCCTTTGTTAGCCATAGACGAGCTTTAGTACGTCAACACCATGCCGCCGTCAAAAAGCAGGTCCCCGCCGATCAGATATTTGGCAAACCGAGAAAAACCGAAAATAAACAGGTTGGCCACGTCGATGGGCGACATCATTTCCTTGATGCGAGATTTGCCCATCAT
>SMTZ1_10004612_pt1 | contig 23936 bp, 18 predicted proteins | sample DeeMarSWOR136_30_FD_25667 | JGI IMG/M metagenome (IMG submission 25667) | reverse complement strand
TTCGAGTTTGGCTATGGACATCTCTCGCTCCCTCAGTATTCAGGCTAAAAATTCATTTTGAGCCAGATATAGAATACATCATTTGCCCCTTCCCTGTTAAATTCTCCACCTCTCTTGCCCATCAAGAAGAACAGACCTGTGCTCAAGGCTACGTTCTGAGTGATCTCATAGCGGAGGCCGGGGCTGAGAATGTACGAGCCGTCGGTCCAGTTCCCGATATAGGTCAAGCTCACCGAGAGCAGCCCTTGGAAAGGGAACTGGAGAGTGGAAAAATAATACTCCCGAGCCAGGGTAAAGCGGTCTCCGGTCAGAAGTCTGTCAAAGTCGTACTGGGTACTATCCCTTTCCCCGCTTTGATCATAGTAGAATTCGTTGAGCCAGTAGAGGCCGTTTTTCAGGGGAAAGGTGTAATCAAACCCGATGACGAATTTAGTGTCTTTTTCTCCGGGGGATAAAAAATACCCCGCTTCCAGCCACCAGCCGATGATATTCTCGCCGCGGAGGTCCAGGCCGTATATATCCTGGTTTCTGAGGCCATGGTGGATAAAGGTGAAAGCCGCATCCACGCCAGCGAGATGGGCCTTTGCCCTGAACCCTGACTTGGATGTCTTGAAGTCGTTTTCCGGGGAGAAAACCCCGGTGAGGCCGGAGGCCTTTCCCATGGGGACATAGACTTTGATGGCGTTCACGCCCGGTTTTTCCTCTCCTGGTTCGAAGATGTTGACCCGGTTGAACAGGTCGAGCGGTGCCCACAGCCGGGAGACTCCGATGGCGACCCGCTGCTTGCCGATGGTCACGTCGAATTTGGGAAAGTAGAGGTCGACATAGGCTCTGTCTAACTGGGTATGGGTTAAGCCCGATGGCTCAGCGCTTTCGTAGACACCGAGGGGACTGCGGATGATACCGTGAAAAGTGAAGAAATCCACAGCTAGGTTCACGGAGATGTTATCCGCCACATCAGACCGGAACTGGAGGCGGAGCCGGTTGTAGTCGCCCAGGGAGAAATTCTCGCTCAAATTCCGGAAGCTCAGCTTGCCGCTGCCGAGCACAAAAAAGCGGTTCTCATAATACCCGAAGGTCTCAAGGTCAAAAGAATAAAGCAAGGTGTATCCCGCCGTTAAAAAAAGAAGGGTAAAAAAGAAAAGCGTAAGACTAACATCTTTTTTCTATTTTTTATAGACCTGGCATAAGATATTTAGTATTAATGGAAAGACTCTCATTTTTCACTTAGAATATACTAAAATCAGAATGAGATTGTCATCACATAAACATGTGGTTTTAAGGGGTGAAAAAGATGAATCTCCGGAAAGGAGGAAAATGTGAAAAAAGCCATTAAGGTCATCTCGTTTGTGTTGGTCTGCCTCTGGCTCAGCCAGGGTTTAATCGGACAGACAAGAGGTGTGGAAAATGGCCAGCGCTATGAAAAGCTGGTCATCAGGAATGTCATCGTCATCGACGGCAAAGGGACGCCGCCTGTGGGGCCCATGGACATCATCCTTGAAGGAAACAGGATTCAATCCGTCCGCGGTGCGGCCAGGAGCGGGAATGTCTATCAGAAAGAAGAGCACGTTCTCGACGGGACAGGGATGTATCTTCTGCCCGGGCTTATCAACATCCACGCCCATCTCCACGACAGCCGGGCGGGCCAGCCTCTTCCCTTTGAGTATTCTTATAAGCTCTGGTTGGCCTGCGGCGTAACTACGATCAGGGATGTGGGAAGCAATGCCCAAAAGACCATAGGTGAGCGGAGAAAGAGTCAGGAGGGTTTGATCGCCGCACCGCGTATATTCCTCTACATGATAGCCGGGGGAAGAACTCCTGAGGAGGCGCGGAAGAGCGTCCAGGAGATAAAAAAAAGAGGCGGAGACGGCGTGAAGATCTTTGGCCTTGACCGGGATATCATGGCAACAATCCTGGATGAAGCGCACCGGCTTGGCTTGAAAGTGGCTCACCATGTAGGAGTGGAGGAGACCGATGCCTGGGATGACGCCGCCTTCGGAGTCACCTCCATCGAACACTGGTACGGAGTGCCCGATGCCGCCCTTCACGGGTCTCAGAGGTTTCCTCACTGGTACAATTACAGCAATGAGGATGACCGTTTCCGGTATGCCGGCCGGCTCTGGCGGGAGGCTGACCCGGAAAAGCTGGACAGGGTTCTTCGAACGCTGGTCGAGAAAGGGGTGGCCTGGTGTCCGACCTTAGTCATCTATGAGGCCAACCGGGACCTGCAGCGGGCTATGAACCAGCCCTGGTTCAAGGACTGCCTGCATCCGGCAGTGGAGGAGTATTTTAAGCCCAACCCGGCCTTTCACGGCTCCTATCACTGGAACTGGAGCACGACCGATGAGATTTTCTGGCGGGAGAACTACACAATATGGATGAGGACCCTTCGCAGGTTTTCCGATATGGGAGGAGTTGTCGGAGTCGGCGAGGATGCCGGCTTTATCTACATGCTTTATGGTTTCAGCCTCATCCGGGAGCTGGAGCTTCAGCAGGAAGCCGGGTTTCATCCCCTAGATGTCATCATGCATGCCACGAGCAACAATGCCAAAATACTGGGGAAGGAGAAGGAACTCGGACGCATCCGCCAGGGATACCTTGCTGACCTTATCCTGGTGGATGAAAACCCGTTGGAAAATTTCAAGTTTCTTTACCCCACGGGTGTTATCGGCTTGAAGGAAGGAAAGCTGGTTCAAAGAGGCGGGGTCAAGTGGACGATAAAAGACGGTATCGTCTATCACGCGCCGACGATGCTTGAGGATGTGAAAAGGATGGTGGAAGAGGCCAGAAAATAGGCCGTTACTTTTTGGAACCGATCACTCTCAGCGCCCGGGGCAGGACTTTGAAAATGACTTCATCCCTCACTCCCAGAAATTCGCCGTTATACTGGACCGGAAGGGCCTGGCCGCGGATGATCATTTTTTTGGCCTTGAAGTGCTTCTGAGTTCTCTGGAAAAGGCCGAGATAGATGAGGGAAAAAAAGAGGTAGTATTTCAGCCAGGAGGTCTCAAACAGGGTGATATCGAGATATCCGTCGTCCAGTCTGGCCTTGGGAGCCACTCTCCAGCTGTAACCGAAGTAATTCGTCTTTCCGACGACACAATCGTACAGGTTCAGGTTCATAACTTTTCTTTCAAAAGGCTCGCCATTGTCGGTCAGACCGTCGATGAGCTCGATCTCCTGCTTTTTTCTGGGTAGACCGACCATGATCCTGGAGGCTAGGAGATGGCCAGCCAATCCCGGGATAGCATGCTCGAGTTTTTCCTGGGTCACTTGAGCTGTTGCGCCGACGCTGGCAAAACTGGCTACGTTTCCGTCGATGTCGATCAGGTCCATTTCTGAGATGTTGCCTTCCGAGATTGTTTTTAAGGCTTTTTTCAGCTTTTTGGAGATCGCGAATGATTTTCGGAAAGCATTTCCGCTGCCGAAAGGTATCAAGCCCAGTAGGATATCACGGCCGCGCTGGCTGTCGATAATCCCCTGGATGATATCGATAATCGTGCCGTCTCCGCCGATGGCTAAGATGAGATCATTGTCGAGGCTTTTCTCCTTAGCCGTTTTTATGACGCTCTCTTTGTTCTCGCAGTCATCGATGATTTCGTAAGGAATGTGATCCTGGAGGTATCGTCTCAGTCTTTTTCTCCTTATCCATTTGTTGCGGGCTGCAGCCGGGTTGACTATGCACTTTCCGGATAGGGAAGAAGGATTTTTTTTAATCATCTTATATGTCAATTCAATAATTTAGCACTGCTGCCCTGGCGATGTCAAAAATAATTTGGATTAGGAGTTTTGACCACGATTGCTGTTTCAAAAAAAGTAGAAAAAGTTTGAAAAAAAGAAAAAAAGGAGCCGGAAAGAGAGGAACAAGGATTCGTCTATCTACCTATCCATTTTTGTTTGAAGAAATATTGCTGCCTTTGATCGGGAAGGAGCAGGGTCCTGCTCAGGTCAGGAGTTTAAGAGAGATAATATCGGACGGTTTCTTGGATTCCCTCGTCCAGCTCATATCTGGCGCGGAAGCCGAAATCTTTCTCCGCTTTGGCCGTTGAGAACAGCCAGAGAGTTTGGGTCATGGCGTTCCAGATCTTCCGGCCGAAAAAAGGCCTGACGACTCCTGTGGACTTGATGATATCCGCAAGCCAGGCAGCGGCAGAGATGAGGTCCTCGGGAACCGGGACGAAGAAGGAGCTGCCCAGGATATGACTTTTCATGGTCAGGATCAAACTCCTCCAGGAATAACCTTTTCTATCTGTCAGATAGTAGATTTGGCTTTGTGTCTTTGGCGAGAAAGCGGCCTGGAGTATGCCTTCCACCAGGTCTTTGACATAGATGAGGCTGGTTGTCGCGCCTCTTTCCTTGAGGATAGGGACGATTCTTTTGCTGACAAGCTTTACCAGGAGCTCGGTCTCTTGCTGTCTTGGCCCATAGACATTGGGCGGACGGATGATAGTCGAAGGGATGATGTCCCATGAATCTCTAACCGACTGTTCACCCTTGAGCTTGGTCCGTCCATACTCTGATTCCGGAGAAGGAGGCAGACTTTCCTCTGAGTACTCGCCGGGAAACGAAGGGCCGGCCGCAGCGATTGAGGAGACATAGACAAAGCGTTTGAGGCCCGGGTTTTCCTTGAGGCATGCCTGGACCAGGTCCTTTGTCAGCTGATAATTCGCCGCGTTATAGGCCCGGCGGCCGGCGGAACGGATCCGTCCGGCTAGATGAAAGATATAATCCTGTCCCCTTACCGCCTTTTCCAGGCTTGCAGGGTCACTGGGGTCATGAACGGCCAGCTTGACCTTGAGTTTTTGGAGAAAGCCGGTGCGGCTTGTGGGCCGGACAAGGCAGGTGATGTCCCATTTTTGAGGAAAGAGCGCTTCAACCAGATGGCTTCCGATGAATCCGGAAGCTCCGGTGACCAAGGCCTTAGGCTGCATCTGATTTTTCCCTCCTTTTCTTTTTCAGGAAGTTCGTTGCGTAGGGAACGAGCGCTGCCAGGATGAGCCCGACAAAAAGCGCAAGCAGCAGATAGTCAGGGATCTTGAAGGCATATCCTATCAGAGCAATGAGAAAAAAGCGAGGAGTCCTGGAGAGGAGTATGGCCAGAAGATATTTGCCCAGAGGATAGCGGGCCAGGACGACAAGGAAACGGAAGGGATAAAAGGGAACAGGAGTGAAGGCGGCCACGAGAAGAGCGGGAAAGGGAGCTCTGTTGAACAGGTCTATAATTTTTTTTACGAATTTCGTATGGCGTACCTTCTGAACACGGCTGAAAAAAGAAATATAATGAAAAATGGAGTAATTGAGTGCTTCGGCCAGGAGCGTTCCAGCTCCAGCCACCAGAGCGACTTTCAAAGGCGGAAAGAACTTACCGAAATAAAGAATAACCGGCTCATGAGGAACGGTCGACAGCAGGAACTCAGCCGGAAAGCTGTAGAAAAAAAGTATCCAGAGGCTTTTGCTCGTCCGGATGGACTCAACGCTCAGCCACAGGGCAAGGAGAGCGAGGACGAAGATAATTTGAAGGATAAACAGAAAAGTCCTGGCCTTGGAGTGTTTTTGATATTCGCCTGTCCAGGAAGCGGAGGGGCTGTTGTTTTTCCTTTTCATTCAGGCACAGACTGAGACGCGTTAGTCAGATTATTCGATGGCTTTTTAAGCTTTTATTCAATAGCGCGATATGATTTCTTTGGATAGCTCTGATCCAGGGACAAGCTTGATCTTCTCGGGAAAAGGGGGGTCGAATTTACCGTTGCCGTCCACATCGACAAAGACGGGATTGGTCAGGGCATAGGGAAGGATGGCGTTTGTCGAAAGGCCGCTTGAGGATGACCGCTGGAGCACAGGATAGAGCGACTCCTTTCCAAGCACTTCAACCGCGATGTAGGAGTCTATGTTGAGCAGAGGCAGCCCGAAGGACGGCATGTCAAATTTCAAGATAGCCTCTTTGGGAGTATGGACAGGGAAAATAATCCTCCTTTCTCCGTTGACGATCAGCCTCACCTCATCCACTGCTATCCAGGGAGCGCTCTGGACCTTGATGGCGACATCCACCTTTCCATCCTTATCTGTAAAAGTATCGCCTGAAATGTAGGTGGTGTTGACCTTGAACTCGATAATCGGGCCGTTGGTGGCAAAGGTCCGGCCTTTTCGTATGGAATGAGCCAGGGAATTCCAGTCCAGGTTGTCGGTCTCTTCTCCTTTGTAATAGACGTAGGTCCGGGAATATCCCGGTTCACCCCGGTCTATCCCATGAGAGTCGGATGAGCCGATAAGAGGATAGTAATAGCCGCGGTTCAAAAGATGAAGCCAGTCCTTGATGGCGGTGAAGTTGGAGGAGTAGAAATAAGGACCGTTCATGACCTCCAGGACGTCAAAGGAGATATCGAAGTTCTCCCAGGCAAAAGCTGCGGATTCCAGGTCGAGCTGGTAGTTGTTGAAATATCCCAGGGAGCCGGCTCGGGGATGATTGACCTGGAGAATGGCTTCCTGGTCCTTTTTCCGGCTGGCTTCGAACAATGGAGATACTTTGTCTGCGAGAGGGAAGATGGCGCCGTTCTCTTCTTCCTCTGGTCTGTATTTGACCTGGTAGGTATTGTAGTGGAGCTTATCAGGAGTGGTGACTTCATTCCCGGTTATCACCGCCAGGTATTTATTCAGCCCCAGTTTTTTAAGCGTCGGAGAGTAATTCGTGATGGTGTTGTGGTCGCAGGCCACAGCCACCTCTACTCCTTCGGCCACAACCGACCTTATCCTCTCTGCAACGCCCATCCTCCCATCCGATTCTCTGGTGTGCATATGGGGGTCGATGGAGATGAGTCCTGGCGTTTTAAGCACCTTGTCGATACGGAAAGTCAGTTCGAGCGGTTCATCTTCCAGGACTTCTATGATTTCTCTATCCTGGCTGTATTCAGGCCCTCTTGAAGCGGAGACGAGATAGGTCCCCACCGGGAGTTTCACTTCCAGGCCTCTTTCTTCAGGGAAGACGGAATTCTTGAATGTTTCCCAATATCCGCCGGTCTCCACCGGATTGTCCGGTTCAAAGTAAGGGGTCTCTGTCGGGTCCAGCCCGATAAAGGAGACCTTTCCCGGGATATATTCCCCCTGGCTGTTCTGGATTTTCACCTTGACTCTTCCCAGGGGAGAGTCCTCCAGGATACAGCTGTTCTCTTTGCCGGATTCAACAGCCAGAAGTTTTTCCCGGACCGCTGGAAAGAAGTTTGCTCTGACCCGGTAAGTTCCCTCGGGAAGCACGAGGCTGAGGGAGAAAGGATTCTTGAGAAAAGACCGGAAGAACACCTCTGAAGAGAAGGCGTCACTGACTATGACTTCCATCATTTTTCCGTTGAGGTCCTTGAAGTTAAGGGTGGCGGGCTCAGGCTTGACGCCGAAAATCCGATAGATCTTCCGGAGAAGTTCCTCATGGTCAGTACCCACCAACAGTGTATGGCGGGTTGTATAGACCTGGCCAGGCTCTACTGTTCCCGGCGTATGCTCTGCCTCTTCTTCAAGAGGATTCCTGTTCAGCCAGGCGAGATAATGGCCCTTTTTTTGGTAGACCCTGAACCTGAGCTCGGGGTGCATTTCCCGGTTGAACGGGCTGAAGTAATAGCTGTGGAGCGCGTTGAAATAGACAGAGTAGTCCAGCTCTTCCAGAGCATTTTTGCCTGTATTAGTCAGCGAAGAGGTGATGTCTATTTTTGATTCACCAGGGAAAAAACGGTACAGGGTTTGGACCTTGGCTTTGCTTCCTTTTTTTCCCGAGTAAGAGGCAACGGCTTCTACCAAGAGGGAGCCGTCTGAAGCTCCTTGTTTGACCGGCTTGACCGAGCTGTAAAACACCTCTTCTTTTTTATCTTTTATCCGGATGACGGGTGCGCCGACGATCATCTCGCTTTTCAGTTTTTTCCCCATGGGAGCAAAACCGATGATGCTGCCCAGGGCATCGGCTGCCGGGTAGTTGGTTGAGCTTTTGATATACCTTTTGACTCCGCCGATTATTGCCAGGTTTTCCCCGTCAGAGAGGAGAAAGTCCCCGGCTTTCCAGATAGAACAGAATTTTTCGGGAAGGTCGTCCTCACTCTGGATGATTTTCATCTGGAATTCAGAGCCCAGAAGAAGGACAGGGATCAAAAGAAGAGATACGGCAAGGGATTTCCTGAAGGCTTTCATTCTCTGCCTCCTTTGAAGGTAGTTATTCTTATCTTATATTGAAATTGTTCGAGATAAGGATATTTAAAATATACTAAAAAAAAGACGAATTCAAATAAATTATGGGGTCAGGGCTCGACATTAGACATAGCGGACAGGATTTATCAGAATGAACATTGGAATATTAATAACAGAGTCAAAAGCAAGACAATATGATGAAATCTTCTAGCCAAAGACTGTCTAATGTCGAGCCCTGACCCCCTTAATTTGCAATAGAAGGGGTGTTTGGATACAATCAGCTTGCTCTGAATATCAGTCATTAAACGGGTTTAAGCAGTAATGAAGGGATTGGAGAAAGTCCACGAAATCAAGGGAAAGAAGTTTCTGTTCAAAGTGGAGGAGTCTGGCGATTACGGCGACTACCTGAAATACGAAGAGTTACGGAATGAAGTCTGGGCTGAGCCGAACGATAACATGGCTGGTTCGCGGAACATGAAGTGCGAAAATTTCCTCCACGAAGGGAGCAGCCTTTTTATTGGCGTTTTTATCCAGGTTGCCGATGGAGGATTCAAGCAGGACAAGGGGCATCTTGTCGGGTTTTCCTACGGGTTTGTGGGAATAAAAGACAAGAACATCGCTTACAGGGATCCCGGCAACCTCCAGTTTTATTCCCAGTATACCTGTGTCCGGAAGGATTTCGAGCACCTGGGTCTGGGAGTTCGCATAAAGGAATTCCAAAAAGAAATCCTGGCCCGGGTATTCGGGATTTGCACCATCACCTGCACCTATGATCCCTTGACCGGCATCAACGCCCACAGGAATATCCATCACTTCGGGATGGATGTGGTCGACTATAGGGAGGCCTATTACGGGCAGTTCGGCGGCCTGCTGAACAGGCTGGATATTCCCTGTGACAGGTTCTTTGTCACCTGGGATCTGAAGAGGAAAATCCGGAGACCGGCGTACGACCTGAATTCTCTGATTGAATCGGGATGTTTGGCTGTTGAAGCGGGGATGAAGAAGGTCAATGGCCGGAGCGGACCTTTAGAGCTCGAAACAGTAAAAAATGTCAACCTCGATAGGGATAGCGAATTCCTGCTGATTGAAATACCGGTTGATTTTTACCGTATGCTCAGGGAGACGGATGTCGATGATGAAGATATCAGGGATATCCCGCTTGAATGGAGGGAAAAGACCAGAGAGGCTTTTAAGACGCTCCTGCAGAGAGGGTACAGGATCGTTGATTTCCGAAAGGTGAAAAGAGACAACCGGATCAGGGATTTTTACATCTTGAAAAAATAAAAGATTCCCCCCTCGATCTTGGGGATATCGAGCAAGAGACCCATCTGCTTATTTTCATAAACAGAGAATTTAAGTGTTTGGCTGTCCGCTTGTTGGGTGATTTGATCCACAACCCGCACGGTCAGCTCATATTCTCCTGGCTGGGAAAGAGCGGAGAGAGGGATCTGAGTTCCTTCCAGCAAGACCGATTGCTCACCCACTTTTTTCTTTATTGTTTGGGGATTGAGGTTGAAAGTCTGCTCGCCTTTCTGCAGTTCCATGAAAATCATGAGGGAACAGTTCTGGTTTTCATCCACGGCCATGTTGTATATGTAGTAAAACAGGTTCAAGGATTGGTCTTTGGTGTATTCCTGACTGAAATGGGGGAGAAGAGCATAACGGCCTATAAGGAAGACATCGTACTCCTCTTTTTTAACAGGAGCCTGTTCTTCCCGGACTTTAGGTGAAGCCAGAATGGAGGAGAGAGCCAGTTCTTGATTCCAGAAGTCCGGGACAAAAACCTGGCCCTTCTTGATTGAGCGCACTTCCTTATCCGGTGTGGAAATCCCGAGAAAGAGGTCATATTCACCCGGATAGAGCGGAAGACCCACCTGAGTAACGAAATAGTCTTGCTCCTCTTGCAGAATATTTTCATGACGAAAATCATAAGAAAGGACGCCTGATTTCAGCCTCCCGAAGATGACCAGCTTCTTCTGGAAAGTTTCTGTTTCTTCCCCGGGATGGATCTTGAGTAGTAGAGTTAGATAGCTGCTCTGGTTTTCCGCCTTGGTGAATATCGGCTGGCATTCAAAAGGAATTTGAATGATGTCTTCGCCCGTGGCTTGAATTTGCTGGATGAGACTGCCCTCGAATGATTCAGGCGTGAACGGTTCGATTTCTCGGTATTTGGGAATGTCTTTGAGGTCTGGATAGAGGAGGACCTTTTCCGGATAGGCATAGAACGCCTGCATGGCTCTGTTGTCGGTCCTGGTCCGGTCCAGTACGTAGCCCAGGCCATCGTGAGTGAAGACAAAGCTGAAGGTCTCCTGGGGAATGTTCATCCAGGTTTGGGTGGGATAGATCCAAACCTCAAGCGGGTATTGTTGTCCGGCTTCAGATGGATCTGTGCTCGGATGTAAGACCTTAGGTTTGCCGAAGAGGAGATAGACCTTGCCCATATCCGTATCTATTCCTGTTTTATAGCCGTAAAGATAGGCATTTTTCACGGTATTCAGGCGAGCATAATATTCATCCTTGAACTCATTCTTTTCAGTCAAGGGAGTGGGGTCCCTCTTTGCCCAGAAAAGCTTGATAAAGGCTTCTTTATCCTTTTCTTTCTTAAGATTTTTGAATTCCTCTCTCTCCGCTTTGGTGACGAGGAGGTCTACTTCATCTCTAAGCCATTTCTCGTACTTGTCCTTTTTTGCTGCTGATAAATGGGGCATGACCAGGAGAGCCACCAGAAAAACGGAAACGCATGCCTTTTTTTTCATCTGTTTCTCTTATTTTTTCAAATAATCGAGCAACTGTCTGGCAATACTTGCTTTTTCATGATCTGGAGCCAATTCCAGAAATTTCTCCAGGTATTTCACTGCCTCTGCGGTGTTGTTCTGACCGATATAAATGGTTCCGGCTGGATAATAAGCGTCCGCATAATCTTCTTTTATCTCGATGGTCTTCAAAAAGGCCTTGAGAGCTTCCTCGGATTGTCCAAGGTTCATCTGGCAAACACCGAGGTTGTAGAAGGCATCAGGTTCTGTGGGGTCGATCTCTGTAGCTTTTTGAAAATATTTGAGCGCTTCATCGAACTTACCGCTTTTGCCCAGAATCTCTCCCACCTCCTTATTGCAGCTGAAGCTTTCCGGATTGAGCTCTAAGGCTTTCTGGAATGCTTCCAGGGCCTCAGTTTTTTTGTCCATCTTTTTATAAGCCAGGCCTAGGTTGAAATAGTATCCCCACTGGGTTGAATTGAGCCCGATGGCTTCACTGAAAGTCTGGGCAGCCTCTTCATATTCCCCGTTTCCATACAGCTTATTTCCCTTCAGAAAAAGGCTGTCTGCCTTGGAAAGGGACCTCTCGAGAGCCTCCTGCGCTTTTTCCAAGACGATATTCAACTTTATTGTTTCGGCGATGCCCACCTTCACTTCCCGCACTGCGGGAAGAAAACCGGCTTTTTTGAACTGTACTTGATAGCGGTCCGGCCAGAGTCCGATTTGTACATACTTTCCTTCCTTGTCTGTTTTGAGGCTTAGTGTCTTGGAAGCCATTTTTAGCGAGGTGATGGTGATCGCTACATCCGGAAGAGGGTTTCCCTCGCTGTCTGTTGCTGTCCCTTGGATTTTTCCCTGGACCGAAGGCCAGAGATTCCAGGCCAGAAAAACCAGCAAAAAAGAAAGGACTGTTGATTTTTTTATCACCGTTTCCTCCGAGATAGGTTCATAGGATTTATGATAATTTTTATCTGTTCTCTATCCGTTTTTTCGCCTGTTTTTCCAGTTCTTTTATAGCAGCCTGGTCAGGATTGAGCTGCAAAGATTTCTGGATTAATGGCAGGGCTTTCTCCGGCTGGTTGATATTGAGGTAGCATTCTGCGGCCAGGTTTAATACAGTTATTTCTGCTGCCTCTTCCATCAGCTTTTCCAGATAGACGAGAGCCGCGGACCAGTCTTTGAGGCCGACATAATCGACCGCAATGATTTTTGCGGCTTCCCTGTTTTGAGTGGCCTGATAGAGAGGAAAGATCATAGTCAGAGAGTTTTCAAACTGACCTAAAGCAAAAAGGGTCTTGGCCAGTAAAAGCCTGGTTCTGGGTTCGTCTCCTATCTCTAGAGCATGGTTGAGGAGGCCTTTAGCCTGTTCGTATTTTCTGGTCATGAAATACTGAGAGGCCAGGGTATAAAGCGGCTCAGGATCAGGAAGAGGGTTGTGGAGTTTGGAGTAAACCCAGGGGATAAAAGGATAAGCTTGGGAGAGGATGATGAAGTTCTCTTTTTCAGTGAATATCTTTTTTCCCTCTTCATCAAGAAAAGATGCTTGCGCTCGATAGTAGCCGGGTTTGAGGTTGGATAGAGGAAAAAGTCCTGTGTCTATCCCCAGCCCATCCGGAGTGGATACCTCTCTCAAGGGATTCTTGTGACTCAGAACCGGAGTCTCGGTATTCATCGGGAAGACCTCAAGAAGGAGCGTCATCTTATCCTTTTCTTCCAGGTTGTATACCTGACAGTAGAGCCCCATTTCTTTCAGATGAAGGAAATTGTTCTGGGCATTGACCACATACTGGAAACCATTAAAGGTGAACGCCTTGATCTTTTGGCGTTGGCTTTGTCCGAGAGGCTCCTTGCCGTGGTAGAGGATCAAATTGCTGAGCGACCGGTTTTTTTCTTCAGGAACAATGATTTCTGTCTGGAATGAAGTAAAGTCCTGAGCTGTTTTGCTTTTCAACAGAAAGAAGACTTTGAATTTTCCCGGGATGATGGGCAGGATATCCTGGAATGCGAAAAGCTGCCGTTCGTGTTTTTTATACTCTTCCGGAGATATTTCCAGCGGAATTTCTTCGTCTTTTTCCAGGACCAGGTTTCCCTCGGTGTCTTCAATCCTGATAATGAGCTGAAAAGCAGAGTAATATTTGTCCTGGTATTGGGCGAAATTGATCTTCTTAGGCTCCAGCGTCCAGTGGATATAAGACTGGCCGCCGTTCTTGAAAACCTTGACTCTGGAGTTGCTGTCTATGAAGTCATGGGTATAATCGGTTTCTATGTAGTCTTTGTAATACAGAAAATCCCGAGCATAAGAATCTGTGAATTTTTTCTCTGCCAGAGAGCGGGCAGTGGCGATGATGGTGTTCGATGAAAAAGAACTCTCTCCGAAAGTCGCATCTCCCGGGAGGTAGGAAAGGGAAGCGCTGGCGAGCGCCCCTGAGATTTTTTTCATAGCTTGGTATGCTTTTGAGCGGGATAGCGTGCGGCCGGTGAGCGAGGGGATGAGCAGCTTTTCCGGTCCTTCCACACCCGGATAATAGAGGCGGTATTCTCCTATTCCCCGATCCTGATAAAAGATCAAATAAAAATAGGAAGGTAAGCCGTACTGCTGCTCTCCCTTATAGTACCAGAGTTCGAGCGGCCAGAGTTCGGAATGGGTGGCAAAGATGTTTCTTTCCAGGGGAGGGCCGAGAAGAAGATAGAAATATCCTCTTTCAGTCTGGCTTCCTCTCTTTGGGCTTGCATGTCCGAAATACAAATCAGCAAAGCGGAGCCTGGTCATATATTCTTGGTAGAATTCATTTTCGTTTGTGTCGGGCAAAGGATCACGCTTCTTCCAGAACAGCTGGATGAATTTGTCTCTTTCCCGGTCTGTCTTCAGTTGAAGAAAGACTTGTTTTTCTGCTTTGGTGATGATCGGAGTGACGTTGTCGAGCCAGTTTTTATGCTCTGGGGAAAGGTTTTCCTTGGGATAGGACAGGAGAGGAATAAAATACAAAATGCAGAGCATGAAAACATATATTTTTTTCATGAGGAATTCTCTATTTATAAAATTATCACAATGCTTTTCGAGTTTCAAATGGGAACCTCTATTTTCGAGATAGTCAATTATGGAGGCATAATCTGTCAAAACACTGAGTCCCCTCTATCCTTGCCAAGATCCTCCCACCTTCTGCCATAGGATTCGGATGGGGAGGAGTGCCTCACTTTTCAATTCGTTGGATATTTCTCTCATCACGGAAATAGAGGCATTCCCTTCCAAAAGTCTCTGCAGAGCTTAATAAAGCTGAAAAAAAACGTTGCAATTTTTTTTGGTTGAATTATAATGAGAATAAAATGAGGATTCAAATATTTGAATCCTTCAAATAATTGGATACAGTGTTCCATCGAAGGGGACTTGGGAATAAGCCTAAGTTACTGATAAAAAGCTGATTAATAAAAAAAGAACAAATTGGCATAAAATTCGCCTATTTGTGTAGGGGAAGACAGTGCTATGGGGAGGAAATTCTATTAAGGGGGTGATAATCAAGCAGGAAGATTGAAAAAAAAGGAAATAGGGAATAAGGGCAAAGGAAATTTGGAAAGGAGAAAAATATGAAACTCAAACTTCTTGTGCTTGTGACGGTTTTTCTTCTCGTGCTTTCTCCGCTTGCGTTTTCACAATCCAAAGACACAGGTGCTATTGTCGGCAAAGCTGTGGATACGGAAAATGAGCCGCTTCCCGGAGTGACCATCACCCTGTCCAGCCCGAACTTGATGGGTGCGCGGACGTTTATCACCACTGAAACCGGTGAGTACCGGTTTCCCGCTCTTCCCCCCGGAATGTATACAGTCAAGGCCGAGCTGCAGGGATTCAAGACCATCGTCCGGGAAAATGTCAGGGTGACCACAACAGTTAGGCTGACAATCGACTTCACCCTGGAACTCAGCGCCAGACCAGCGAGACGGCTTCTGTGACATTGAGCAATGAGCTATTGCGGAATGTCCCTTACAGCAACTTCGCCATGGATATCGTCAACCTGGCTCCGGGTGTGGTGGATGACGTGGCTTACGGCGCATCGAGTTCCACTGGAGTCGCCTACCAAGTGGATGGCGTGGATGTTTCCGACCCTGAGGCCGGCTCAGCCTGGGTCTTCGTCGATCCCAACATCGTTGAGGAAGCGAAGATCATGGGTATCGGCGCCAACGCGGAATACGGAAATTACACCGGTGTCATCTTCAACCTTATCACCAAATCCGGCGGGAATGAGTTCTCCGGGCACATCGAGGCGATTTTCCAGGGAGAAAAAAGGATGACTGGCCCAAAGGATTGTGGCAGACAGAGAATAACGATGCCTACATCGACGATTTCCCTGATCTGACTTCACCTCTGCAGAAGATAGCTGACTTTGGGGCTCATTTGGGTGGTCCTATCCAGAAAGACAAGGTCTGGTTTTTCCTCGGCGGCCAATATTATCGTTCTCAGAGATACCCCACAGGTTTTCCTGAAGCTATCGATTATAAACAGCCCAGAGCGTTCTTGAAGATCACCTCCCAGCTCACTTCCAAGACCAACATCATGGCTTATTATGAGTACGATTCATACAACGGTATAAATAGGGGCGGAGGCGCCACTACATCACCCGAAGCCTGTGTCGACCAGAAGTCTCCCGATAATGTCGGGAACTTCAGCCTGACTCATATCCTCAACCCTAAAACCTTCTTCGACCTGAAATTCGCTTTCTTTACCGGTTATTATTATTTAGACCCAGAGGTAGGTCTGGATGTCAACGCTCATTTAAACGATACTGAGAATATGCTCTACGACAGCGCCGGCTACTTCTTCTATGCTGACAGAAACAGGTATCAGGCGAACGCCAGTGTGACCCATTATGCCGAGGATTTTATCCAGGGAAACCATGACTTCAAATTCGGGGTGGAGTTCGAGTACGGCATGGTCAGGAACAGGTTTGGCTACACAGGTCCTAATGCCACATATTATGTTGATCTTTACGGATACGGAGTTTACGGCTATTACTACACCGGAAACTACCTGGCCTTTCAGTACGATGGATATGACACCAACACCCGCTACATGCGGGTCGAGGAATTCGTCCAGGATACCTGGAAGGTTTCCGACCGTTTGAACATCAACCTTGGCCTGCGGGCCAGCCATATGTTCGGGACCATCAAGGATGTTTCTGGCACGGTCTACAAGAAATTCCGTCTTTCCCCCCGGCTAGGTTTCACCTTTGATATCCTCGGTGACAAAAGCACGATCTTCAAAGCCCATTACGGCCAGTTCGCAGAAGCCATGCTCGCCAGTTACCATGACCGTCTCAACCCGGCTTCTGCCTATTCGGATTATGTCAGTTCTTACTGGGATGTACCGGGGAGCCAGTGGGTAGAATACGAAAGGATCCAACACGAGGATCTCTACAGTCTGGATCCTGAGCTTAAGCACCCCTACATGGACCAGTTCACAGTGGGTATAGAAAGAGAGCTTTTCAGGGATGCCTCGTTCTCCGTGACCTTTATCTACCGCAACTGGAAGAACATCATCGGGCCGATCGACACGCTCGCCACCTATTCTCCCGTGACGGTCAATGACCCGGAGACAGGCGATCCTTACACGATCTACGAGATAACCCCAACGCTCACGCCTATATCCTCAAGAATTTAACCGATGATGATGCCTACTTTGGGCTAACCCCCTACCGCCGATACTGGGGTCTGGAATTTCTGTTCAACAAACGGTTCTCGGACAAATGGCAGGTGCTGGCATCTTATGTCTACTCCCAGGCCAAAGGAACTTTGGACAACGGCTTTGCGGATGATATCGGCTGGGGAGGCTCAACGGCTGATCCCAATTTCTGGATCAATACCGAGGGAAATTCCACTTACGACCCAACCCACATGCTCAAGATCCAGGGAACGTACATCCTGCCCTTTGATATCCACCTGACTGCCTACTTCCGGGCGATCACAGGAGAAGCCTGGACAAGACGGTACAGAACACCAAGGTTCAACCAGGGGCGAATCACTTTCTTTACCGAAGCGCGCGGATCCAATCATTACCCCATCTATTCAATTCTGGATATGAGGATGGAGAAGACGTTCATGATTGCCGAGAAATACCGCCTCGGGTTGATGGTCGATGTCTTCAACCTCTTCAATGCTGATACCATCACATCGTGGGGAACCCGGATCGATTATGACTGGCTGGTGCCCACTGATCCTGATTATTACTCCTCTACAGATGGACATGATCTCTACGGGATCGTCAGGCCCAGACAGGCAAGAGTCGGTATTCGTCTGATGTTTTTTACTCGCCACCCTTTTTTTATGCCCGCTTTTATTCGCGAGTCGAAGCTGCTGCAAGTAATATGAGGACGTTCCCTACGGGGACACTCTTTTTTTGCTGTATATAAAAAAGTATAAAAGGGTGTCCCCCTAGCGAACATCCCCTATCACAGTCTTGCCGGGGAAATTTCATCCGTTTGCGGTTTGTGCTAAAATCTAATCAGAAGCATGAACAAAAAGAAGTTTTTCTATCCTGTCATTGTTTCCCTTATCCTGGTTATTGCTGCAGCCATCATTCTCGTCTTCAGCCTGGGGAGAGGCGAGTTTTCCCGCCTAAAAGGAAAAGGAAATTACAACGCCATCTTGATAACCGTCGATACTCTTCGCGCGGACAGGATTGGCTGCTATGGTTTTTCCGGGATTGAAACGCCGTGCATGGATCTTTTCGCCTCTCGCGGGATCACCTTCGAAAAGTGTGTGGCTACCACTCCTCTCACCCTGCCCTCACACACTTCTATTCTGACCGGGACATATCCCACTTTTCACGGTGTCCGGGATAACGGCGGCTTTCTGGTTCCTTCTGAGATCGTGACCCTCGCCGAGCTCTTCAAACAGGAAGGATACCAGACAGCCGGTTTTGTCGCCTCCTATGTCCTTGATTCCAAGTGGGGTATCAACCAGGGCTTTGACTATTACTTTGACCGCTTCGACCTCAGCCGCTACAAGACGATCTCTTTGGGCAATGTCCAGCGCCGGGGAGATGAGGTGATCAATGAGGCCCTGGCCTGGCTTGAAGAACACAAACACCATAAATTCTTCACCTGGATCCACCTCTACGATCCCCATACTCCTTATGAGCCGCCCTCTCCTTATGCGGAAAAGTATCCGGGGAGGCCTTATGTCGGGGAGATTGCCTACACCGATTCTCAGTTGGCAAGGCTCTGGCAGTACCTTGAGATAAATGACCTGGCCCAGAAAACCTTCCTTGTTTTTGCGTCAGACCACGGCGAAAGCCTCGGAGAGCACCAGGAAACCACCCACGGATTTTTCATCTACCAGGAAGGAGTGCATGTGCCTTTGATCTTTGTCACGCCGTTTGAAAAGATACAGGGATTGAGACGGTCCTCGGTGGTCTCTCTGGTCGACATCATGCCTTCCCTTCTTGAAATGGCTGAGATCCCCTGTCCTCCTCAAGTCCAGGGGAGGAGTCTTGTCCCTGTATTCTTTAAAGAGGAAAACAACGGGGAGAAATTCGCCTATTCTGAAACTTTCTATCCCCGGTACCACTACGGCTGGAGCGAACTCAAGGGCATACAGAACAAAAGGTTCAAGCTGATCCTCGCTCCCAGGCCCGAACTTTATGACCTGGAGAATGACCCGGAAGAACAGGAAAATTTGGCCGCGAGCCGTCATGAGGAATTGAAAAGGCTTGAGGCCCTGGCTGAAGATTTCATTGATCGAACAAGCGAGAATGCCTTCCAGGTCGACTACCGTCAGATGGATGAAGAGACCCGTCAAAAGCTGGCTGCCCTGGGCTACATAGGTTCCTTTGCCGATCCTTCTTCGCTTCAAGGGAAAAGACTGGCCAATCCCAAGGATAAGATCGGCGTGTTCAACCAAATCTCCAAGGCTCGAGAACTTGGCTTAGAAGGAGATTTCGACCAAGCGGTCAGCATGATGAACGAAATAATCAAAGAGGACCCGGATATCATCGATGCCTATTTTACCCTCGGCAACCTGTATTTCAAGGAGCGGAAGTTCGAGAAAGCTTTGGAGGCTTTTTTTGAGGCTCTGGATAGAAAACCCGATGACGCCTTCACCGTGATCAACATCGCCAACTCCTACATTCAGCTCAGGAACTTTGAAGAAGCGGAAAAGTTCATCCTGAGTTTCCTTCCCTCCCTGCCCCCGGACTCCCAGGTGAACCTCGTCCTGGGAAACATCTACAATTCCCAGAAGAAATACGACCAGGCCATCGAGTATTACAATAAATGTCTTGAACTCAATCCCTACTCTGCCTCGGCCTACAATGCCCTGGGCGGCGTTTATATTGTCCAGGATAAAATAGCAGAGGCTGAAAGACACCTTCAGAAAGCTTTAGAGCTCAACCCTGGTCTATTCAATGTCCATTACAACCATGCGCAGCTTCATGAGAAAAAGGGAGACCTGATTCAGGCTGCCGAGGAATACAGGAAGGAGCTGGACAATATCCCTCATAATTTCAGGGCGAGCTTCAACCTTTCGCGAGTATACAGACTGCAGGGCAGAGAAGAAGATGAGCTCCGCTACCTGGAAAAGACGATCGAGATCAACCCTTATTTCCCGCTGAGTTACTTCTATAAAGCCCGGATCCTGCTCAATCGCGGACAGAACTTCGAGGAGGCTGTTTCACTGGTCAAGAAAGGCATAGACCTAAAGCCGGATCAGAAGGACCTGCCCCTGGGTTATTTTCTCCTTGCCGACCTCTATAACCGTCTGGGAAACCAGGCCTTGTCTCAGGAATACGCGAAGAAAGGCCGGGCTCTGATTGACGAGCAAGCCAACAACCGCTGATTTTTTAGAGATGAGAACAGGCCTCTGGCTGAGGGTTTTCCTATTCATTTTTTTAACAAAGACAGGAACTATCCTTTTAAAAAAAGCAGCCAGTTGGACTCGCTCAAAAATATCCGACAGCAATTTTATTATGCCACTGCAATAACACTTTAGTCTTCAATATCATTATCCATTATCGAGTGCCGACACCTGTTCCCTTTTTGTCGTTGCGAAAATGGAGGTGAGGGAGTAAAATAGGAATTCAATTTCAAAATTTCCTGGAAAAAATCAATACAAGGAGTGACTCATGGAAGAGATAAGCAAGCAAGTCGAGAAGGCCATCAAAGAGGCGATTCGGCTGGAGGTTAACGGCAGAAACTTCTTCAACCATGCCGCCGAGATCACCCACAACGAACTCGGCAAGAAGATGTTCCACAAGCTGGCTGACGAGGAGACGAAGCATATCCAGGCCTTCAGCAAGCTGTTCTCCGATATCCTCAAAGATACAGACTGGAAGAAGTTTGTCCGGGATGAGGAGCTCAGGGGAGAATCCGCCCTGATCGATAAGCTGAAAGAAAGGATGAAGGGCGCAGAAGGAAAGAGCGAGACTCAGGCCTTGAGCATCGGAATGGAGCTGGAGGAGAATGCGATCCGTTTTTTCCAGAAGGCGGCTGAAGATGTGAATGACCCTGTAGCCAAGGAGATATTCCTGAGCATCAGCGAAGAGGAGAAATTTCACTATGACCTGCTCCAGGCCCAGCATGATTCTCTCACCAACTCCGGCTTCTGGCTGGACAGCGCCGAGTTTCAGATGGATGGAAAATATTAGGTATGGAGATACATATCCTTTCAAGAAAAATCCAAGTCAGTGAGTCCCCATGGCTGGAGTGATATTGGGAAAGGAGGAGTGATGAAAAGGCTCGTATCAAAAACTCTTATTTTTGCATTATCCCTATCAGTCTTATGGTTGGCCTGTTGTGCCCCAGGGTTGGACCCTGAAGCGCTGAAGTCCGAAGCTTTGGCGATCCACGACAGGGTCCTTACCGTGGATACGCACTGTGATACTCCTATGCGCCTGCTGAGAGGTGAATGGGATATCGGAGAGCGTCATGAGCCAGCCGATAGGAGGAGCGGGAAGGTTGACCTGCCGCGAATGGCTGAGGGAGGTCTGGACGCTGAGTTTTTTGCGGTCTTTATCGGCCAGGGCGAGCGGACGCTCGAAGGCTATGCCCAGGCCAAGGAAAGGGCTGTGGCTATGCTGGACGCGATCCATAAGATGTGCAGGGACTATCCCGAACTGGTAGGGCTGGCTGTATCACCAGAAGATGCTTATCGGCTGGAGAAGGAAGGCAAGAGGGCGGCTTTTATCGGAATGGAGAATGGTTACCCCCTTGGCCAGGACCTGTCTCTGGTCAAGGAATATTATGACCAGGGAATCCGGTACGTAACACTTTGTCACGGTGGGGATAATGATATCTGCGATTCTTCTACGGACAGCCGCGATCCGGAGGATAATGGCCTGAGCGAATTCGGGAAGGAAGTCGTGGCTGAGTGCAACCGGCTGGGGATCATGGTCGACCTCTCCCACACCTCAGATAAAACCTTTTTTGATGTGTTGAAACTCAGCAGAGCCCCGGTCATCGCTTCCCATTCCAGCGTCCGCGCCATCTGTGACCACCCCCGAAATCTCACCGATGAAATGATCAAAGCTCTGGCTGAGAAGGAGGGCGTCATTCAGATCTGCTTTGTCTCCAGCTTCGTTAAAAAAGCCAAGCCCAACCCCAAGAGGGAAAAGGCCATTCAAGCCCTGAGAGAGAAATACGGGCCACGCAGAGAGATCAGGGATGAAGCTGTTATGGCGGAAATGCGGGAAGAGTATATGAAGATTTACGAGAAGTACCCTCAGGAGAGAGCCACGGTCAAGGAGCTGGTGAATCATATCGATCATGTCGTCAAGCTCGTCGGGGTGGACTATGTGGGGATCGGGACGGATTTTGACGGAGGAGGAGAAGTGGAGGGCTGCTCTGATGTCACAGAACTTCCCAATGTCACAATAGAACTTGTCCGACGCGGCTACACAGAAGAAGAGATTCGCAAAATCTGGGGGGGGAACCTGATGCGGGTCTTCACCAAAGTCATTGAAGCAGCGGATAAAGATAAAGATTGATAAATTTTCCCTTTAATTTGTAAAAGAATTTTACAAAAAGAAGCTTAAAATAGACATATTCATCCTCAAAATCTTCTAATTTAGAAAAAGGGGGAATTTCCCGAAAGAGACACCCTTTCTCGCCTGGTTTCTTTTTTTTCAGACTAAAAAAATAATATTCATTTTGGGAACATCACCAATTTATTTTATTCCGCTTTCGAGTTGGCATGAAAGTTGCCACTGCCTTGCTATAAATTCAATGATAATTTATGATTAAAGGAAAGGAGAGATGACCAAAAAGTCCTGTTTTCCAGCAATAATCATTCTTTTTTTTCTTTGGATTATGTCTGTCCCGCTGTTGAATTTTGGGCAGGAGAGGAACATCAGACCGCGCTATGGCGGCGTTTTCCGCTTGAAATCATTCACGACTTCATTCAGGATGCAGCTCGATCCCGCTCATCCCGACTCCTCTATTTTTATCTCTGAACAAATATTCGACGGATTGGTCAGGCTTGATAAAGATCTCAATCCGGTGCCATCTCTGGCTGAGTACTGGAAAGTCTCTTCGGATAACACCCAATATACGTTTTACCTGAGGAAGGGAGTCAGGTTTCACAACGGGGATGAGTTGACTGCTGAAGATGTGAAGTTCTCTTTAGAGAGGCTTATCGACAGAGAGACAGGCTCCCCTTACTATCAGTTCTTTCTTCCCCGGGTGGTCGGGGCTCAAGAGTTCAGAGAGGGAACCGTATGTCTCGGCTTTGTATCTGATGAGCATGCATTTCTGTAAGATCCTTCCTCGAGAAAGAGTCAAAGGCCGGGAAAAAAGATTTTTCGAAAAACCATCCGGCACCGGGCCCTTCGCTTATGATTCCTTGATAATGGCTCCGCTGGGAGATGTGGTCGGGATCCGGCTCGAACGGAACGATAGGTACTTTGGAGGAAGAGTTTATCTGGAAGCGATTGAGTTCAGCCCTTATTTCACTCTCGAGCATTTTCTCAACGGAGAGATAGACTCCATCCCTGTGGTTTCCGACAAGCTGCTCAGTCCGGATTTCCAGGTTTTTCAGGATGGCTCGCTCCATCCGATATATCTGGGCATGAGCTGCCATATCCCTCCTCTGGACAGGCAGGTAGTAAGAAGAGCCATCGCTTACGCCCTTAATAAGAGGGATTTGGCTCGAGATACTTTTGATTTGAGATACGTGCGTGATGTGTCAAACAACTATATTCCTCCCCGATTGCCCAGGTTTTTTCCAAGAGAAGATGCAGAAGGTGCGAATCCTCTGAAGGCAAAGCAACTGCTCCTTGAGGCGGGTTTTTCTGAGGAGAACGAATTCCCCACGCTCAACCTTCTTATCGAGTTGCCCAGGACGGATTTGAAGTTTAAAATTTACAGGGCACTCCGGAAGCAGCTCGATCCTTTAGGGATAAAATTGAGATTGAACTATTTCAATTCCTTAGAAGAAATAAAGAGGTTTGATGACCCTTATTTGATATTTTTGGGAAGAGTGATGAATTTCCCTGATCCGGAAGATATCATTCGACCCCTCTTTTTTTCTAAATCTGTGTTCAATGTTTTTGGCTACAACAATCCTGAGCTGGATGAGCTTCTTCATAAAGCTGAGGTTGAATCAAGCTGGACAAAGAGAATCAATTTCTTCCACCAGATCGAGCAGATTCTGATTAAGGACGTTCCTTGTCTTCCTCTTTTTTCTCACCAAAACAGGGTGGCCATGCAGCCTCATGTGAGGGGTGTTGAGGTTCCTCCTCTGGGATTTTATTATCTGGATGCCAGAAAGATATGGCTGGATAAATAATAAAAAATAATGAAATTGCGAATATCCCTCCAGACAAGATTCATGCTTTATGTGATCGTCCTTCTCTGTGTGCTCGCGGCCTTGATCCTTTTTATTATCGAGAAGAGAGAGATCAAAGCGATTTTTGAGGAACAGGAGAACATGGGAATACTGACAGCCAAGTATATCGCCAATTTGAATTCGCAGCCCTTGATCCAATGGGATGAAGAGGGAGTGGAGGAGAGTATCGAAGAAGAGATTGACGAAAAGCTG
>SMTZ1_10001767_pt1 | contig 23937 bp, 26 predicted proteins | sample DeeMarSWOR136_30_FD_25667 | JGI IMG/M metagenome (IMG submission 25667) | reverse complement strand
AGCCCTGTTCATGGATAATGCAGGTGGTGCATGGGATAACACCAAAAAATTCATCGAATCACCAGCTTATGATCATGATAAACCCAATTATCATGAAATCCATTCAGCGTCCGTTGTAGGTGACACTATCGGTGATCCTTTCAAAGATACGGCTGGACCTTCAATCAACACCCTATTAACAGTAACAAGCCTAACAGCAACCATCTTTCTACCATTGATTTGGGCCGGACATCTGTGGATTATTTTGCTCTTTCTTCCATAACCTGAATCAAGAAATATGTAATTGAGCCATATGAACACGTTGAGTTTTCTTTCCGAACTGATTAGTTCGGAATCGCCTCTTTTCTTCTGGGCAAATGCATATTTACTAACTGAGCGGCTTCCATCATTTCAAATGCTTAAATTCACTCAGAAGATTTCACTAACCCTAGTTAGGATTGATTTGAATGACCGAATCTACTCCGCCTCATAAAACCTTGATACCTCCAGTTCTGTTGGCGATCCTCTTCTTTGTGATTGCCATGGTGTTTCGTGTAATCGACATCTTCGTGTTACAGCTCCATCTAACAGATTGGAGTATAATTACATCTAAGGTGATTCCTCTCGTCATACTTCTGGTGTATGTTGCTGTTGTCTACCGCACCTTTTCCGTTCTTGGGATTCACACGAAATATCTAGTCATCAATATTGTTCTGGGTGTTCTCACCTACATTTTTTATTTCGTCCTCCCTTTAGCACTTGAGCTTTTCATTGAACTTATCTTTGGATTAGTCCCCTCGTTTACACTAAGCGTAATTCCTGCAGTGTTCGTTGTGTACTTCCTTGTGTTTTACATTATCAACTCGTTTATGGAAGAAGGGCTCTTCCGTGGGCTTATGTTGCGCTGTTTCATGACCAAGACCAATGTTACTGTTGCTAACATCATTCAAGCCCTCTTCTTTGGCTTCTGGCATATTGTTTGGCCAATCAACGCCCTCCTAATGGGCATGGATCCAATTAGTGCCGCATGGTATGCAGCATACTATATCGCTTCATCGTTTATCATCGGCATTGTGACTGGGTATCTGTTTCAGAAAACCAGTAGCCTTTGGGCACCCATCATTCTACACACGCTTTGGAATTTCACACTCTTCATAACAACCGTCAGTTACCTGTTCCCTCCCAGCGGCTTGATGACCATCATTCTCTACGGGACAACCCTTTTCACCGAAATTATCGGTGCCATCATCGTTATCCTACTCATCAAATTCATCAGCCAACGTCAAAGACTTCCTGAACTCACACCGTGGAGTTCACCCCTTCCCTAGCAACCTTTGCACTAATTTAGCCAACTAGAAGAGTAGTTTGGGCGAACCGCTTAAATGACAGAACCGCCCTGTACACTACACCCTTATCTGAGATGCTATTTGGGGTTCACGCTATGACTACCAAAGATACCGACGCGATCCTATCGACTCCGCGATCACGGATCACTAAACATGTCATCTGTCCTTTTTGTGGCTGTTTATGCGACGACATAGAGGTGGCGGTGACGATGACCGGTCCGCTCCCACGTGTTCCCGAAGGCACGATTGTGGAGGCGTTGAACGCTTGCCGCATTGGGCATACCAAATTTTTGAAAGTTCGAGATGAGTACCGGATTTACAAACCAGAGTTACGTTCAGGTTCGAACAAATCTGAGGTCAAACAAGTTACATTAGAAGAAGCCGTCAAGGCAGCAGCCAAGATATTAGCCGAGGCTAAACGTCCTGTGATTTATGGATTGGCTAGCACATCCAATGAGGCAAACGTCAAAGCCCTGGAACTTGCTGAGGTATCAGGTGCCGTTGTGGACAATACCTCCTCAGTCTGTCATGGTCCAGGTATTGAAGCTGTTCAACGTGTGGGTATAGGAACTGCTACGTTAGGTAAAATCAAGAACTATTCAGACTTGATTATTTACTGGGGCTGTAATCCGGTTGCAGCACATCCTCGTCATACTAGACGATATTCACAATTCATCGAAGGATTATTCCAACAGGTGGAAGACCGCAAAGTCTACCATATTGATGTGCGTCCCACGCGATTTACGGATCAGGTGACCAATTCAATAATTGTGGAACCAAACAAAGACTATGAGCTGCTTCAAGCCATCCGTGCCATGCTAAATGAGAGCGCCAAGTTTGTAACAATATTCTTTGGACTGGGATTAACGCAAACTCATGGCAAGGACCATAACGTCTCTGCCGCCATTGATTTGACCGCGGATTTGAACCATCACACAAAAGCTGTAATAATGCCTTTGCGTGGTCACTTCAACGTCACGGGGTCAAACCATGTATCCACTTGGACCTATGGCTACCCGTTTTCGGTGAGCCTCGAACAGGGATCGCCTTACTACATGCCTGGTGAAACGAGCGCGGTTGATGTGTTGGTCCGAGGGGAAGCAGATGCCTTTTTCGCCATTGCCGCCGATCCAGCAGCGTCATTCCCAATGGCGGCGGTTAAGGAAATGATGAAGATTCCTGTAATCATCCTAGATCCCAAACGGTGCGCAACGACTGAAATCGCGGATATTATCATTCCTTCAGCCTATGTGGGAATCGAAGCCGATGGCGTACAAACTGCTTACCGGATGGATGGAATTCCTCTACAACTTGACAAGATTGTTGATGCGCCTCCTGGCATCAAAGGCGATGACCAAATTCTGGACATGATGGTCCGTGAGGTCTGTAGGTTGAAGGGAATAAAGCGCTACTCCTAATAGTTCAGTCCTTCACGCGTTTCCCTAACATTTCACTTACTGAAAGAATTGACACGCCAAGGAAGTTAGAGATGACCAGGTCAGCATTGGTTAAGTCTTCAGTCGGATTTGTCGTTGTGAGGGCAACACACGTCATCCCCGCTGATTTCGCTGCAGTAATTCCAATTGGCGAATCTTCGAAGACTAGACAATCCTCTGGGGGAACTTTGAGGGTTTGGGCCGCCAGTAGATAGGCTTCCGGATCCGGTTTGGTTCGAGTGACTTGGGTTATATCGATTACCGGGTGCTTTCCTAAGAGCCCCAAACTATCTAATGCTGCATTCAAACTTACTGGATGGCCTGTACTAACAAACGCAACGGGAAGACGGGCATTTAGAACCGATTCATAAAAGGCGATGAAACCTGGAATCGGTTGTAGGTCACCTCGTTGTACATGTTCTCGATAGAGGATACGTCGTTGATCGATAATTGGGGTCGGATCGTCAGAAATTCCATTTTCTTCGAAGAGTGTTGTCATAATTGCGGCAGAACCTGCACCGAGGAATCGAGTTTTCCATTCATTTTCTGATATCTCAAGCCCATATGGTTCTAGGATTTCGTTAAAGGTCTGCAAGTGGAGGAGTTCGCTCTCCACAACGACACCATCGACATCAAAGAGGACTGCTTCAATCGACACTGAAGAGGGTGCCATAGTTTGTTATCCTCGGTTATACATTAAATAGAAAGTGTTCGAGGTCATACAGAGTCCCTGATCCATCTATTCGATATTGAGAGGCTTGTAATCCTTTTTTCGCAGAGTTCCCAACTTCCTTCGAGAGAATCCCCAGCCGACCTTGTTCTTGGTCTAAATCAACCAGGAAGGTGGTTATTCCTAGGTCTGATGCAGCCATATCACTAACTGGATCATTCCCTGCCATGATACAATTTTCTGGTTCCTGGTTAATCATGTCCAAAATGGTTTGATAATATTCAAGACGAGGTTTACAGTATGACATGTTTTCAGCATGGGTCATTAAGCTTATATCCAAATCAGCGAGGTTTGCCCAACCAATGCGAATTTGTGTTGCAAGTTCAGGAAAGATGGGATTAGTGGCAATAGCAACCTGCAATCCCTCCTTCAAGGCTCGTTCAAGAAGCAGTCGACCATAAGGGACGATAGTAACAGTTGATTCCAGCTGATGAAAGGATTTTTCATAGAACTTTTGAAACCGATTAATACATTCATCGTAGCTCAATGCAGATGTATCGGCGATGAAATGGCGCGTGAACGCTTCGACGTTGGTCATACGCCCATCATTATGAATCATCTGAAGTGTTGATTGGAGAAGTTTTTGAAAGAAGGTAGATTCGTCGAATAGGTCCTGTAGATATGGGTAGGCAAGTTTGGCGTAGGAAACGAGGAATTGATCTTCATTGAAGAGTACAAGGGTATTGTCAAAGTCGATGAGGAGTGCTTTAAACACCAAGAATGTTACACCCATGCAGGCCTCTTTGAATTCGCAAAGCCCATTAATCGGGGATACCAGTAACCTTGATTTTAAGTTTAGTTGCAATATTTTGGATGAAGAAAGAGACAGCAAAGGGTAGGGCATTGTATTCTTCCTGGAACCCTTCAAAGCTCAGAGAAGGAATACCTTCATGGCCAATGACGCCAACACCACCTTGATCAGTAATGAAGTACTTGACTTCCGCGAGCTGGCCATTCGCTTCAAGGAGGCTAGCATAGAGCTCAGCTCTATTCACATTTTTAAGGTCCTCTGGTTCAACAATTATGATGAAAAATCGGACCCATTTATCACTGCGATCAACAATAAGCAGAAATCGACGATCTTCGATAGTATAAGGGAGAATAATCCGATCTTCAGAAGGTATCACTTTATAGGTCAGATTCATTTGCTTGAGGTATCCTTCGATTTTTTCCATTGTTGTTGTCATAATCTTAACCTCAATAGGAGAGAATCCATCATGGTCAGGATTTAAAAAAACGTTTCTCAGGTCGATATATTGTGGATTCTATTCTACGAATAGATGGAGAGTTCGTCTTTAGTGGGAAGCGTGAGTGAGAGATTCAGTTTCTTCGCGATGACAGTAAGAAAATACACGATTCCAAAGGGGATAGCCCGAAACTCCTCGCGAAAATTGTCCACGTTGAGTACCTCGATTCCTTCGTGACCAACCACACCAACATCTCCTTTGTCGGTGATGAAGTATTTGACTTCAGCGAGTTGGCCATTCGCTAGTAACAATTCAGTGTAGAGTTCTTCACGCCTCTTCTTACTCTTCACTCTGTCTGCCAGCATGATGAGAACCCAGAAGCGCACGAATTGCCCCGAAACGTCAATTACAACATCGAACTTCAACGACGGTTCGGGCACAGAATATGGAACCACCACTCGATGAATCTCACCCTTTACTGGTTTAACTTCATAGGACAGATTCATCGACTTTAAGTAAGTCATCACTCTGTCAAGGATTTCAGGCATAGCCGTTTCTCCAAGGAATCCAGGTGCTTCAACAAAACCCAATCAATCAAAAAAAGCTATCTGCCACTCGAAAAAGATCAAAAAAAATGGAGAGAGGTGCAAAAAGCACCTCAAGTCAGAAAGTTAAGCTTGTTCTACCAACTCATACTCTTCTCCAGCTTCACCACGTCGTACAAAGAACATGGCGACGAAGGCTAGCCCAAGGAAGATTATTGAGAACGGCCATAAAATAACCCATTTCGTTGCAAGTGTTGCTCCTAAAAGGATGACCATTAAGTCAACCAATAATGCGAATAGGATTGGACCGAGTGCTGCAGCTAGCTGACTAAAGATGTAATAGATTCCAGTATAAGCGCCTTGTTTTTTCCGACTCACTTCCCATAACATGGTAATTGAGTTGACATTTACGAAAGCCCAGAAGAATCCACCCACCCCAAGTATCGCCATCAGAGGTAATTGTTGAGGCACAAAGGCGGCGATGATTAGAACGATGATTAGCCCAATTAAGCCAATCATGATAGTTCGTTTTCGGCCAAGCTTCAGCGCAATTAATCCCGCCGGTACAGCGAAGATAACGAAGGAGAGGGCAAAAAGTGTCATTGTAAAAGAGGCGATATTCGGCGCCCAATTGAGGAAGAACACACCATAGGATGTGAACCAAGTTTCCAAGGTGTAGAACGCCACAAACCATGCAAAGATAGCAACTAAAAGGCTGAGAATAGATCGATCACTGATTACCTCACGAGCCGCCTGCCCTAGTGGATATTCAACCTTTTCAATTACTTGTGGAATTTCATGCTCCTTGATGAAGACCACCATGATGACCAGAAAGAGGACCATGATTAATGATGTGACACCAAATGCGAGAAGTGGTGAAAATCCATAAAGGAAGGCACCCAGAACAAAGGCGATTACTGAACCGATTCCACCCATGAGGTTGATTATGCCATTCGCCGGACTCCGCTTTTCCGGAGGGGCAAAGTCAGGCATCATTGCCACTACTGGTGCACGATAAATCGCCATCGAAATATCAAAGCCTAAAATCAAGATGACCAGAGATAGCAAACCAAGCATACCTGGTGCGATTGCCGCAATTGGTAATCCCACCAAGAATGCCGCGGCCGCAGGAATTCCAATAATTACATAGGGCATTCGACGTCCTAAGCGAGTCCACGTCTTATCGGATCTAGCTCCCATCAGCGGGTTCATAATGATGGCAATGAGGTTATCCAACCCCATAATGAACCCAGCAAGTGCTGTAACAAAGAGAAATCCTGGAATCGCACTAGGAATTGACGCTTGTAGATAGATTGGCACATAGGAGTTGAATAATGACCAAGAGATACCAGTGGTAAAGAAGCCTAAGCCAATGAGAAAAATTGTCAGCCAACTAAACTTCTTCTTTTCTTCACTCATAACCAAAAACCCCAGACTCGAGGTTGGAAACGAAAAGGAGTGTGTCTATTCTCCACTTAAGTGTGATAGCTGAAGCAATAAATAAGTTGAGAACTAATGATTAGTTCTATAAATTACAGTGTATTTCGAGTGTTATTGATAAGGCTTCAGATTTGACGAAACGCGAATACGAGCTGGTCTCCGAGAGAGATCCTATATATAACCGAGTGTAACAATGACTTCAGCGCCATTTGAGGAGATTAAAAGCTAGAAAATTAAGTCTGGATTGGAATAGATCGGCCACAATGCATACATCGTGCCTGTTTTTCTTTGGTGAGAAGCCAGTAGTAGAGTTTCTTTTTGAGGAAGTTGGTTTGCCCACAAGCAGGGCATGTGATGGATTTGCTGGTCGAGCGCTTGATTGATTTTAGCGCGCTAGACTCCACGGCTGTCGTTTTCATCACATCCTATGTTTATCCTCATTTTAATCGCTTCAAAAACGGTATTTAAACCCTTGGATTTCGGTATAAAGGCTTAATTTCTTCTAAATCTCCCGAAAATTGGAATAGACACTCTTCTCTGATTTTTTGGGCTTATAAGCCGATTTATAAGAGAATTCAAGGTTTAAGGGCTTTAAACGCTTCATTTATAATATAAGTAATACGCGGCACGGGTTGATGAGTCCTTCTCACGCATGACAACCGACGAGCTCTTATACACCCTTGATGGAGTATCGATTGCTAGTCACATTCGGTGGAAGCGGAGCCCATAATGTCCCTCAGTGAAGACCAACTAATTAAAAGAGCTCGAGATGCTCAGCAACATGCTTATGCACCCTATTCCAGGTTTCTTGTAGGAGCAGCACTCCTCGCAAAGGATGGGCGAATTTTTTTGGGATGCAACGTGGAAAATTCGACGCTCGGAGCTACACTCTGTGCTGAGCGGACGGCCGTAGCCAATGCGGTATGCCATGGCGTACGTCACTTCAGTAAAATCGTGATTGTTTCTAACAGTGATGACCCAGTCATGCCCTGTGGAATCTGCCGAAGCGTCCTGTTCGAATTCGCTCCCGATTTGGAAATTATCGCTGTCAGTTCATCAGGGCAGAAGGAAAAAACGAAACTTGGTGACCTTTACCCGAAAGGATTTCGCCTAAAATCCGAAGAATAGCCTGATCCCTCGACGCAAACTTATGCGTTTCGGGTCATGACCTGTCGGATGTATTTGAAGACAAGGACCAGGAGCTCATAGTCCATAACTGGTCCGAAGGCTATACGCTGATTATCGTTGGGTTCCGAATAAAGGAAGACATTGGCGTTCTTTTTGATGATAATACTGGCCTGGTTTGCTTCAGCGTAAACGTCCATGCCCTGGAAAAATTGCTTTACGTACTCGATATCGAGGGGGCGACTGATTTGGACATTGGCATAGCCTGATTCAGTGCAATGGATCTTCATTTTCCCAAGAAATAGAGCATCATCAGTAACGGCGGGTTCAGCCTCTTGTAGAAGTGAAAGGAGAGTCTGCTTGACCAAGTCCTTCCTCGTCATTATCCGTCCCGCCAGGCTATATTGTATGTTCCAGTTTTCTTGTATGCGTGGGTTTGCGACCAATTAAGTCTTCTCGTAATTCATTAGTCGACTTTTTAATCTAGCAGGTTTCCGCTGAAGTTCTCCGTGTACTATGTGTATTTAAGTCTTCAAGATTGGTGATTGAATTATGATTGTAGATCGATTTGATGAACGGCCAGAAGAAAAGGTAACCCATTATGGGTCAACAGGAACAACAATTCGCTGGTTAATTAATCGGGATAACGGCGCACGGACATTTGCCATGCGCAGATTTGTGGTGCAACCTGGCGGAAAAATTCCTCTCCACGGTCACGAGGAAGACCATGAGATTTACATCCTCTCAGGTGAGGGTATAGCCTTTACTTCCAATAAGGAAGTGCCCATCAAAGCAGACATGTTTCTATATGTACCACCCAACGAAGAGCACGGATATCGTAATACCGGTGAGACCCCCCTAGTCTTCATTTGTGTTATTCCGCTTCTCGACTAAGACCTCAGCGAAGCGAGTTATTGAACCTTTTTTCGATATTGATTCCCTGTAGGGGTGTTCGCGAGTCCACCTAGGGCCGTTTCGCGGAGACTTTCAGGGAGTGAGTCACCAACTTCATTCATTGCCTCAACGACCTCATCAACTGGAATCCGGCTTTGAATCCCAGAGAGGGCTAGTTCAGTGGCGAGGATGGCTTGCATTAATCCACCGGCATTTCGCAGAACACAAGGAACTTCAACTAATCCTGCCACAGGATCACAGACTAGTCCTAACATATTACTTAGGCATAAAGCAACAGCATGCCCAACCATAGTTGGGCTACCCCCAGCAAGCTCAGTGAGAGCTCCCGCTGCCATTGCCGCAGCTACGCCTGTTTCAGCTTGACAGCCACCTTCAGCTCCCGATATGGAAGCATTGACTGAACAGATGATTCCTATACCTGCGGCTGTGAAAAGTGCAGTGATGATTTTCTCCTCATCAACTGCTAAACGTTCTTTCGCTAACATCAAAGCCGCTGGGACAATTCCAGAACTACCTGCAGTTGGACAGGCAACGATACGACCCATTGCAGCGTTCACTTCCGCTACACCTAATGCCCACGCCACGGCTTTAGAGATGTGAGGACTCAGATACTTAGGCTGCCGCGCGAAGAAGAGTTTTCCATCCCCACCGGAGAGTCCACTGATGGACCGAATATCTTCGGTGACGCCTTTTTTCAGGGATTGTTTCATAACCTCCCAGGATATGACCATCTGTCCACGGATGGTATCGGGAGATTCGTTTTCCTTTTCCGCTTCAACCGCCAAGACGATTTCGCCAATTCGTTTATTGTTACGGGCGGCTAGTTTCATCAGCTGTTGCATCGAATTATAATCCATTCCAGTTCACTTCAAGTAATTAATAGATCGGAGGGATGAGTCGAACGATTTGGGCTTTGTCCTCTAACTCTGATAATGCCTCGGACGGTAAGGATTGATCCATTTCCACAACCATAGCAGCCAATCCTCCCCGTCGTTGTCGACTGACACACATGTTGGAAATATTGACCTTGTGCTGGGCGATGATAGAGGTCGCCTTTGCCACGATGCCAGGGCGGTCGTTATGAATGGAAATGAGTGTGTGGTATTCGCCAGAAATCTGCACAGAGAGTCCATTGATTTGGATAACTCCGATATTTCCTCCACCAACAGATACGGCTGTGATTTCGAAGTGTACTTGCGTTGGACCCTCGATGAGCAGTCGGACCGCATTCGAAGGAAAGTCGTCTCCGAGGTCAACCTTTTGGAAATCGAAGATCATTCCTACGTCCTTGGCAATCTCAAGGGCAGACTTGATTCTTTCATCGGCAACATCAAGACCTAACAGCCCCGAAATTAGTGCTTTGTCGGTACCATGCCCTTTCCCTGTTAGGGCATAGGAGCCGTGTAATTGGATAATTGCCTTTTTCACGGATTCACCTAGGATGGCACGACTTATCAATCCAATTCGGACTGCGGCAGCAGTATGTGAACTGGAGGGCCCGATCATAATGGGACCGATGACTTCGAATACACTATCAGCTTTGCCCATACACTCCACCAGTGTATGGAAACTTCGGTCTTCTTCTTAAACGATTCGCCGTCAATATGAAATTCCTTACAAGGATGAGGGTGTCTGACAGCACCCTCGCTAGCAGTCTGCGAAGATCTCATTGAAAACTTGAAGTAAGTATTGACAGGCTTGAACCAGTCCATCGTGACGAGTTTTGATCAATTCAGATTTTCTTTCTCTTCTCTCCCGTGTTCATTGAAACCAACCCAGTTTCATATCCGAGTGACAAATCCTATCCGATAATGTGAGGCAAGGCAGTAACAAAGAGGAAATTCCAAAGAAAGAAACCAGTTAGAAGTACACTGGCAATCAAAATGAACCAATCGGTAGGAGTGAATTTGGGAAAGACGAGAAATGTGCGGGTTGGAGCATACCCGAACCCTCGACCGTCCATGGCCAGTGTGAGTGAATCAACCCTACCTAACGCTGAGAACAGCATAGGCATGAAGGTGTAACGAATCCGTCGCAAGAAACCACGGATGACGCCTTGATCAACGGGGATTCCTCGGGCTCGTTGGGCGGACTGAACCGTATTGGATTCTTCATCAAAGAGTGGCACTAACCGTAGGGCAAGAACGAGAGTGTATCCATAACGATAAGGGATTCGAATAGAGGTTAAAGCAGCGGCAAAACGGCTGGGATCGGTTGATGCAACAAATAGTGCGCTTGCTAATACAATGTTGATGAGGCGGAAGGCGAGATTGAAGGCATTGGATATTCCGCCAGTTGTAATGGGAAAGAATGGACCAAATCCTGGGGCAAGGGGTGGAATGAGGTGGAAAAGAATGGCGCCATAGGGCGTGAAAAGGAGTTGCACTAAAGCAATGAGAAGAATTAATGTTAGAAGCCGGCGAAGGCGCCCGAATGCATAGTGGAGACTAATCCCGGCACCGATGAAACCCAGAAGCAAGAAGCCAAAAATACACAGAGCAATAATATCGGATACCAACGTTACAGTTAAAATCACGATGAGAATAAGGACCGTGAATTTTGTTAACGGGTTGAGCCGGTGAACAAAGGATTTACGTTGCAGATAGCCAAAGGAGGATGTTCGCATTTTCATTCTTCAGCTTCGACCTCCAATGACCCTAGTTCATTGAACACTCTGGTTTGATATAATATGGTGAGGTGTTCCAGCCCTTGCTTAACTGGAGCATCGATAAGGAGTCGTCCATCAAAAAGGAAGAGGAGTCGTGAGCAGTAGGTTTCAGCAACAGCCGCGTCATGGGTGGCGAGCAACACAGTTGTTCCCTGAGCCGCTTCACTTCGGATGACATCCATGAGACGTTGCACATTACGATAATCTTGACCGATGAAAGGCTCATCAAGCAAGAGAACTTGCGGCTTATGGAGCAGGATGGAGGCGATGGTTAGCCGACGTTGCTCTCCCAGACTTAAAGCATATGGGGATTGATCTTGATATTTGAGAAGTCCAAAGCTTTGCATTAGTTGGTCTGCCCGAAGTTTGATCTCTGAGGATTCGGAGAGCCCGAGATGTTTCGTAGCAAGAAGCACTTCTTCTTTCACTGTGTGAGCGAATATCTGATGGAGAGGATTTTGGAAAATGAATCCTATCTGACGGGCTAGCTGAGAAACCGGTTGATCATGAATATTCTGTTGATTGAGATGAACCGTTCCCGCATCAGGTGTTAGCAGCGCCATAAGTTGGAGGAGGAGCGTTGATTTTCCTGACCCATTTGGACCCATTAATGCAATGATTTCCCCTGAGTGGAGAGAGAAGGACAGATTCTCCAGAGTAGGTCTAGGAGAAATAGGCGCTTCTATCCGCGGATAGGTGAAGGTGAGACCCTGAACCCTCAATGTTTCCTGTTCTAATTTTGATTTGGTTTGAATGGTCTCTGAATATGTTGATGGTTGTAGGTACACACCCAAGTCGTTGAGAGGCGCAGGATTTGCAGAGATTTGGGTTGGACTGCAATCGTGGGTGATTGTTCCTTCATTCATGAGAAGAACACGGGAAGCGGATGAGAGAAAGGGTTGGATTCGGTGTTCAATTACTAGTATTGTGGCACCTTGATTATGCAGTTTTTGGAGGGTTTTGAGAACTTCCGTTGTTGTATGAGGATCGAGTCTGGCGGTGGGCTCATCTAAAATAAGGATGGGAGACTGTAGAGCGATAAATGAAGCGATGATGACTTTCTGTTTTTCGCCGCCTGAGAGTGTGTGGGTGTTACGGGATCGAAGATTTTCTGCATTTGCAGCTCTTAGTGCCCATTGGATGCGTGGTTCAATTGTTGCGGGGGAGTGTTGGAAGTTCTCTAACCCAAATGCAACTTCATCAGTGACGTTGAGCGTCACAAGTTGGCTGTCGGGATCTTGTTGTATAAGGCTGGCTGATTGAGCTAATTCGCGGATTTCAAGAGCCTGGGTATCTTGGTCTCGGATTGTAATTGTTCCTTGGAAAGTGCCTGGATACTCATGAGGAATGAATCCTGTGAGGCAACGAGCTAAGGTGCTTTTGCCACAACCACTAGGCCCTCCAAGGATAGTGAACTCGCCTTGATGAAGTGCCAGATTGATATTACGTACAGCAGGCTTGTCACTTCCCTCATAGGTGTAGGTTAAGTTCGAGATTCGAATTAGAGGAACAGGTATGGGCGAGGAGGCGTTAGAAGATGACAAGGCTGACTACCTTCTGAACCCAGAACCATCCCGGGTAATTCTTTGCTACTAGACGAAGGCCATCATCGATTACTAAGATGATTTCGCAATCGCTTTGCACCGCGGTGAGATTAAAGGCGACCCTATATCCGTCAGCGGATATGACTTGAAGTGTGGTCGCTGATGTGACTGGCTGAGCGTCAGCAAGGATGACAGTCAGAGGAATCCCAGTGTAATTTTGGGGAGGAAGATGGGTTACCGACCCGATGAGTTCTGCTTCAATTGTTACTTCTTGACCCGAATAGCTAAGGTATGAAAATCGGAATGGATGGGATACTTGGCCAACGACTTCGCAGCTGAGGGGATCAAGCACAGGACGCCATACAAAGACAGTATAAAGACTTGCTCCAAAGGCAATCACAATCAAGAATATTAGTGCAGAAAGACGATATGGTCCAAGACGCCGCCAAGGGGATATTGGCGTTACAGTATTCATTGTAGCGGCTGAGTGATAAATTCTGGATTCTAAGACAAGAAGGGTTGTAGCATGTCCGAAATAACCAGCAAAGATGATCCCAGATGTAAATGCTAGAATGACGAGAAGTGCTAGGAAAATCAGCGGGGCACCAGAGAAGAAGAAAAGTTGAAAAACAATGACATTGGAGGCTGCGGCGATACCTCCTATTATTGTCCAAAGTGGAAGAGAATCCTGTTGTTTTATTGCATAGAAACCGATGTCAATGATGAGGCCCTGGATAAGACTGACTAACACAACGATGATTCCATGGGTACTTCCTGTGAAGAATTCGACAAATCCCTTGAGAAGGCCAGTTGCGGTCGCGGTGCCGGTTTTTCGGATAAGACCAGCAGCTAAAATAATCCAGAAGACATGTAAGCCACTGAGAAACTGTCCAGCACCAAAAGGGGTCCCCACGGCGGCGTTAAAGAGTTGCCCAATATACCCAACAAAGGTGCTTAAAGCTCCGCCGAGTGCACTAAGAACAGCGATTGTGACTAAATCACGAGTTGTGAAGTAATAGGATGGAATGGAGCTATTCATCTTTTCACCTTATTTTGGAAATTAGGGAGGAAAACCATCGCGGATGATTTCAATTGTCAGCACATTTCGTACCCAACGAGCACCGGCACTACCAGAGAACCAGATAGGTTCAGTCGTCGCACCAGCATCTATGTTGCTGTAACCTCCATCAGTGGGTAAGAAGGCTATCATTGGACCATAAACCCAAGTTGGCATTACTGTGCTATTAAAGATGTAAGCGAGAATGAGGTCACCTTGTAAGGCGTAGATTGATGAATTCGGGTAGAGATTATAGTAGGCAAAGGATTGTTCGTAGATTCCATCAGATGCTGTGACGTTGACGATATCATCAGCATCAATTGTAGTGATTAGTTCTATGATTGCAGAGAGTAAAACGCCTTTGTAGGTGCCGTTCATTGGCCAATTCCCCATCATGTTTTGGAAGCCGGTGAGAATTTCAAGATTAGGCATTAAGGCAAAATCAACCGGATAAACGTCCCGTTCAGTATCCCCATCGATCACAGTTACATGATAAGTGCTTGGAATATAGACATCCGGGATAACTTGAATTGAATCGACATTTCTCACCCATCGGGCACCAGCGCTGCCGAAGAAGAACGCAGGATGGGTTGTCTGGTTAGCATCGTCGTTGCTAAAGGCTCCATCTACGGGAATGAAAGCCGATTGGGGACCGTCTGCCCACGAAGTGGGAATTGTATCATTATATGAATACGCAAGTACCAAATTACCTTGTATGGTACTAAACGAGGAATTGGGATAGAGATTGTCGTAGGTATAATATTGGAAGTAACCATCGGTTGCATTGACCCTGATGAGGTCGTTACTATCCATTCCTCCAACAAGCTCAACAATCGAAGACAGAGGTGCACCAATATAGGTTCCGGTTCCGCGCCAGTTACCGAATCGATTTTGATAGGATGAGCGCCCCTGAATTGAGGTTAGAGTGAGTAGAGTAGAGTAATTGAGATTGAATGTGTTGCCACCATTGATTACTTGAACATCGACCTCGCCAGTTGGTGGTGGCTCAGCCGGTGGAGTCGTCAGGATGCCGATTCCGAGAATCGCGCCTGCGGCGATTATGACTGCAATAATGACGATAATCAGACCGATTCTGAAACTTTGTTTCGTTTTTGACATGGCTTGAAACTCCATAGGGTTACAGGGCTAATTATGATATGCACGACGGTGCATATTACAAGATAGGCATATTCAGAAGCTATTAAGCATTACGCTTGAAAGCCAGGATAAAAGAAAGGAAAGAAGGCACCGATTCGGCGGTGAAGAAGAGCCCTATTTTCGTTATCGATGCCAAAGCTCGTCGCGCCGTCGTTTATCCAGCTGTGGAAGATCGTGCCAAAAGATGGATTTACTCTTGATTGGAGCGACCTGTTTGAGTTTGAAGACGCCCATGGCGACGATGTTCATGAGGAGGATGTTCATGAGAACGAGGACGAAACTGAGTCCTGCGACGCCTAATCCGAAGTAGAACAGGGCAATGTTCCCTTGGATGAAAGACAAGATTGCATAGATTACATTCATTCCAGCATTAACTGCTGGAGGCATTAACGAAGCAGCAATTGCGACGCCAACAAGACTTCCGATATCACCCCTTGTGGCGGCAAGTGCTACGCCGGCACCTGAGGCGGCTGCGACAACGATTCCGAGTGCAAGCAGCCACAGAGATGCGCGAGCAACCATTTCTGCGGTAGGCCAGGGCCAGGGCCAGCCCGGAATAAGAGTCAATGGAATGAGGACGGCACCCATAATAAGACCCATAATAACAGCGATAGCAAGCCCTAGGGCTTCGTTCTTAATACCTGTGGTGACGAGGCGTCGGTCTCTAATGAGTACCCCAAAACTGAGACCGAGGATCGGTCCCATTAGAGGAGCAAGAAGCATGCCTGCGACGATGAATACAGGGCTGTTGGTAGCTAGTCCGATGGCGGCGATGATACATGAGACGACGAGGAGGGCGAGAAAGTCAAAAGAAAGGCGTGTACCAGAAGCGATTTTGCTATAGATTTCTTCGACGGAAAGGCGTTCGGTTGGTTTGATGCTGACCTTGTCCTCTGTCATGGGTTTGCTGGCTTCAACGGGCAATACGTCGATTATACCATAGTGGACCCCGACTCCGATGGCTTCAAGGTCGGTGAGAATTTTTGAACTCATTGCGTCTGAAACACGGAAGATGAGCATGAATCCTGGGGCTGTGTGAATCTTGGCGATATTGCGCACTGTCTCTTTCTCTTCGAGAAACTCCATCACTTGCCCAACTTTTTCTTCTGGGAGCGTTATTTGAAATTGACGCATATTGGGTTCCCCTACTCAAATACGAGCGATTACCCCCCTCAGGTTATGTCCGTATAAGGCTTCCGATTTTTACCATATATTATACTAGTTCCGGGAAATTCGGAATGGCAGAACGCTTAATTAGCTGTGCCACCGTATTGCGTTGTAACCGCCGAAACCTAGAATACATCTCCTCGACCATTGGTGGATAAGCTTGAAACCGCGCAATATTGTCATAAAAAATGGCTATGTTGTTGATCCTAAAAACGAAATTTACGAAATTATGGATTTAGCCATTCAAGATGGAAAAATAGTTGATTCAGTTAGTCCAGAATCCGCTGAAATCATAGATGCTGAAAACCGAATGGTAGTGGCTGGTGGTGTGGATATTCATGCTCATCTCGCAACACCGAAGGTTGATTCGGGTCGTGTTCTCCGATGTGATCAATCCCGAATGGACCCGTATACATATTCGGATATTTGCCGGGCTGGGGTTTGGGCAAGCGTTCCCCCAACTTTCATGACGGGCTACAAATTTTCTCAGATGGGCTATACCTTTGTAACAGAAGCAGCAACTGCAGGGATTGTTGCACGTCATACCCATGAGGAGCTGGGAGAAATTCAACCCCATGATAAAATCATGTTTCCACTCTTCGGGAATCATGTTCAAATCATGGATTATGCACGTGAAAAGGAATATGACAAAGCCGCAGCTTTTGTAGCCTGGATGCTCCAAGCAACTAAAGGCTATGCTGTGAAGGCAGTGAATCCTACAGGTGTATGCGATTGGTCGTGGGGTGGTAATGTTGAGAGCTTGGATGAGCAGATTTCATGTTTTGATGTGACAGCCCGTGATACCATTATAACTTTAATTGAAGCCGCAGAACGATTAGATCTCCCCCATTCGCTTCATTTGCACGCAAATATGTTAGGACGACCTGGTAACACAGATATCACAATTGAAACGATGAAAATTGCAGAAAATCGATCGATTCAACGGAAATCTGGCTACAATCTGCATATGACCCATATTCAATTTCACTCCTATGGAGGAGACAGCTTCGTCACTTTTCAGTCAGGTAGTGAACCCATTGCAAATTATCTAAAGGATCATCAGAATGTCAGCTGTGATCTCGGGCAAATTGTCTTTTCGGACACCACTACTATGACAGCTGATGGTCCCTGGGAGTGGATTTTGAGAGGGATTAGTGGAAGCCGTTGGGTTAACGATGACATTGAAATTGAATGCGGGGGCGGAGTTGTTCCCTATGTGTTCAAGAAAAGCTCCCGAGTGAATGCAATCCAATGGGGAATCGGCCTCGAAATTGCCCTCCTTGTAAACGATCCATGGCGTGTTATCCCCAGCACAGACCATCCCAATGCGGGAACCTTCATCAATTATCCATGGATTGCTGCATGGCTGATGAGTCGAAAGGCACGTGATATGGTGTTCAAAGATATTAGAAAATCTTCTCAGAAGCGGATGGTGCTTCCTGCACTTGAAACAGAATGGTCGCTACAGGACTATATCATAGGAACTCGAGCGGGTCCCGCTAAAATATTGGGCTTACCGATGAAAGGCCATCTTGGTACAGGTGCGGATGCGGATATTGCCATCTATGACATCGATCCTAAGGAAGACTATGGGAAAAATCCTGATAAGCTGGTGAACGGGCTTAGCCAAGCTTGGATGACTATCAAGGATGGAATCATGGTTCAAAAAGAGGGTAAAATGATAGCAACACCGAAAGGGAGCACTCATTGGGTTGATTCAACACCAGAGCCAGAATTAGCAAAGGTCGTTGAGAAAGAGATTCGTGAATATTTCGAAAGTTCCTACACGATTGCCTTTGAAAACTATCCTGTATCTAAACGATATCTCCATCGCTCTGCGCCAGTACGAATAAAGGCAGCTGTGTAACAGTTATCAATAAGTGCCCTTTGATTAGTTTGGTTGTATTAATGGAAATCTTTTCAGAATGCACTGACAACGGGATAATAGTACGATTTCGCGATAGTAGCTATCCTATAATCTATCCGAAGTCAGTTTGGGGAACCACACCAACTCAAACCCGGATTGCACTCAAGGATAACTTAGCCCTCGCAACTACGATGCATTTACCTCTTGTTTTTCAGGAAAATGCCATCACATATCAATCAGGCCGACCACTCCTTGAGCCCTACTTCGTCCAAAATTTCCTGAAGGATATCCCCTCATGTACAGTTGTTGACGGAACATCAACCGATGACGTCGTGCGGAGATTCTATAATATCGATTATCAATTCCAGGATTCGGTCATCATTAGACCTGATCCTGAACCGGTGAATTCACCCTTTCGAGCGATTGTGGGGGTTAGTTTTGGGAAAGACAGCCTCTTAACTTACGCTGTGGCAGAAGAAATTGGTCTTGATCCAGAAATGGTCTATGTTGTCGAAGCCAGTATGACATATGAAGAGAAACATAAAACGAGGCTGGCCCAGAAATTCAAAAAAGAATTCGGAAAAGAAATGCGAATCCTACAACATGAAACTGGGAAACTCCGTGATTATCCATACCTAGGACTTCCCATTACGGAATTAGGGTGGGGATTACAAACAACAGAATATGCCCTTGAGTTCATTCCCTTCGCTTACGCAGACCAAGGAAAGTATCTTCTTTTCGGTAATGAGCAAACAACAGCAGCCTCGTATATGGATGCCCAGGGAAGATGGGTAATTCATCCTTGTTACGATCAATCCCATCGTTGGACGATCCATATTGATCAAATCTCTCAAATGTTTTCAGGAGGTTCTGTTCACACAGGCAGTTTGATTGAACCGTTAATGGATATGATGATCCAACGAACGCTTGCTCATCGTTATCCAAAAATCGCCAAGTACCAAATGAGCTGTTTTACCGAAACTGAGGCAGGGCGCGATTACCGTTGGTGTCACAACTGCTCGATTTGTGCCAAAATGTATCTAATGTGCGTAGCGAGCGGAATTGATCCAAAAAGTATCGGGCTTCGCGTAAATATGCTTGAACGCCCGTATAAACAATTCTTCACATTATTTGGAGGGAAGACGATTACACTCACCTATGCCCATACGAAAGTGGGACGAGATGAACAACTGTTCGCGTTCTATCTAGCCTCACTAAAAGGAGTTCAAGGAGGGCTAGTTGAGGATTTTAGAACAGGAAAACTTTTTGAAGAAGCAAAGGAACGCGAAGAAGAGCTTATCAAAACCTTTGTCTCAATCTATGAATCAATTTCAGTTCCAAAGAAATTGAAACCCCAGGTCTTGTCAATTTTTAAGGAAGAAATTGCATCCTTTGAAATCTAATATGCTGTCTAAAAATCCTATGAAGGGAACGAAGATGCGAATTGCCCTAATCTTGAACACTCGAAGCGAGGAGACTGAGTTTCAGGTTGAATACGATCCACCTCATACAGTTGAACTCATTAAACATGGCATTGAAGCGACTGGCCATGAATACGTATTCATCGAAGCCGATGAGAATTTTGTCGAGACGCTGAAACGGATTAAACCCGATTTAGCCTTTAATCGGGCAGAAGGATTGCGAGGCGATAGTCGTGAATCACATATTCCAAGCATTCTTGAAATGCTCAATATTCCATACGTGGGCTCAAATGTGATAACGACAGCTGTTGGACTAAACAAGGCATGGACTAAAAAAATCTTGATGTACCATGGAATCCAGACCCCTCGATTTTTTGTCTGTTCCACCATCAAACAAACTGGGGAGGTCAAAGACGGATACCCATATATTTTGAAACCCATTGAAGAGGGATCTTCGATGGGAATCAATGAAGACAATGTTGTTTCAAATCCTAGCCAACTCAAAGCTAAACTTGCATCTATGCTTAATGAATATTCACAGCCAATCCTGATCGAACAATTCATTGAGGGAAGAGAATTTAGTACAGGCTTGTTAGGACGCCCTGGTAAAAACCCAGAAATGCTAGCAGTGCTTGAAATTGATTTCTCTCTTTTTCCAGAGGTTCAAGGAGTCTTTGGACAACGAGCAAAGACCATCCTTGACTCCCTTGAGCACTACATCTGTCCTGCGAAAATTCCTAAAACCCTGAGAAACAGATTAGAAGAGATTTCAACGAAAATTTGGTACGCTCTGGATATTCGTGATTTCGTGCGAATTGATTTTCGAATGACTCAACAAGGAGAAATCTTCTTTCTTGAAGTGAATCCATTACCAGGAATGGACTTTGATACGGTTGAAAATGACCTTTCATTCTATCCTTACATGGCTATGAAAGCAGGCTACACATATGATGGTCTGATTCGGCGATTACTTGAGTCAGCATGTGCCAGATACAATCTTCAGCTGTGATAAGTTTGGAACGTGGAATGTAGCTGATAACTATTCAAAGATTTAAGGCGGGAATTGAATTTTGTGGCAAATTCCTGAGAACGAGGAAAAGGGAAGATGGTTCCAGTTGAAAGACGAATTATCCAGAAAATATTCTGGGGAACTTGAACTTGTTTTGCCAAAAGAGTGTGATGAACGATGTTTCCGCTGGTTTCAAATCCTTGAGGAAGAAGATTTTCGATTTGATTTACGTTATACCCGTCAAGAAATCGTTGAACGCTTGAACAATCCAGAAGTGCTTTTCTTTTTCGTTGTTATCCAAGAGACCCCTGAAATTTTAGTTCTAGGCTATCGATTGCCAGATTATGAGCCTCCAACTTTCTATCTAGATACGATAGCTGTTCGCCAGCGTGGACGAGGGATTGGGGATATAGTTTTGGAATTTGTTATCAATCGAGCACGTGATAGAACTTACCAAGCGATCATGTTAGATACAGAAGAAAAGGACGAGAAGGGAATACCGTTACGGCACTTCTATGAGGAACATGGGTTCGAGGCAATCACTCGGACAGAGCAGGGGGATCTCACTATGCGACTTGACCTTGATAACACTAGACCTATAAATGAGAACTCTAGGGATCATGAATGAATTTTAATCTGTTAGGCTTCTAGATTGGATCAACATAGTTAGCCTTAGGAAAAGTCTCGTCCTGTAAGGATCGCGACATAGGTTCCTTTTACGATAAATCCATCACGCCCAAGCGTTTCCATGACCGCAAGTGTACTTGCGGAAGCCGGAAGCACACTTAGACCTTCCTCAGATCGCACAAGCTTTGAGAACTCAATCATTCTAGAATCTGAGGCATATTCCCCAAACCCTAATGATTCGTTTATCGCGTCTAGGGCTAGTTGGCCATCGTAGGCACGCCAGTTTGTCAAAGGTTCATTGATTTTACTTTCTTTAATTTCTTCGGGCTTTAAATCAGCAATGGTTTTCTTATTGTCTTTGAATGATTTAATGATTGGATTACCTCGTCGTGTACTTGTAGCTACCATTTTGGGAACATTCATTGTTTTGCCCATTAGAAGTAATCTTTTGAACCCTGCATAGATTCCCGCGAATGTCGTTCCATTCCCAACTGGACAGAAAATATAGTTGGGTACTCGACGAAGATCACGAAAGATTTCGTAAGCAATCTCGCTATAGGCAGTAACTGATAACTCAGGTATACCATTTGATCCGGGATTAGCATTAAACCAACTTTTTTCAGCAGCAGAATGAATGGAATACTCAACCGCATCCTCATAATACCCATCAACGAGTGTGACTCGGGCACCAAAGGCTTCCATTCTTTTTTGCCGATCTTTTGGAACATCATATTTTTTGGGAATAAAGATATGGGCAGTGAGATCGTAGTGTTTTGCAGCAAAGGCTAGGGCAACACCAAAATTACCACAAGTTGCGGTTGTAATTACGTTGAAGCCTTGACATGCGGCATAATCAGCTAAGACCATTGCTATTCGGTCTTTTTGAGTTCCAGTTGGGTTACTTCCTTCAAACTTTAGATAGACTCGTTCACAGCCGATAATGGGTGCAAGATTTCGTGCTTCAAGAAAAATCGTGTTGCCAACCATATTACGCCAAAGCTGGCGTTTAAGTTTCAATTGCCGTTCTTGGAGATTATCCCAATCATCAGGTCTGTGTTGCGTAAGAAGTTCATTTGCGACTCTTTGACTAATTGTATCGGATTCTTTTTTCATTTTGCTAAGGATGCACTTCCAGCTTTACTAGCAATGGGCTAGTCTAGTAATAAACAATTACTGAACCGTTCTTAAAGGTGATGCACTTCAATGAAAACAAGTAGATTCGATAAGTAAAAACTACTAACTTTCAAATTTAATTGAATGAAGGAATTAGGGGCTTTAGCTTATAATTTCCGAATAGAAGTTATACCAACGCTGAATGGTTGCTTCAAATCGTCTCTCCGCCTTCAGTTGATAGGGTGGAGTTGGTCCAGCTTCCTTTTCTTGTTGAACTTCAGCAAGAGTTGCCCCTAATTTAATTTTGTTACAAATCCATTGTTCAAGGGCTTTGAAATACGTTAGATGCAATTGGATTTCAACCTTATCACATAACGGACCATGCCCTGGAACAATCGTATCAATATCCATTTCGAGGATTTCTTCTAAGGATTGTATCCATCTCTGGGGATTATTTGTAGGATCACCAGCGTAGGGATATTCTTGACAGAAGATGAGGTCACCGGCAAAAAGGATGCGTTCGGGAACGAAATAGACAGTTGCATGCCCTACGGTGTGACCACCAGTATGGCGAACCTGTATTTCTTTATTCTCTCCCAAAGTGAGCGATGTCTCGAAGGTGTTTACAGGCGTAATTATTTGAAGGTTTTCGAGTTGTCGACTGAACTCAGGTTCAGTTTCAGCATAGGCTTTCCTCATCTCCTCAATACTCTGTGGGGACCACCTTTCTTCCAGAAGGGCAGGATACAGTTCAACCATCTTAGTTGAAGCGATGAGTGGGTATTGTTGGAACTCTTGGGCACCGAAAACATGGTCAGAGTGATAATGGGTTAGGATAACCTCAGTTATTGATGGTCCTACGTCTTCTTGAATGCGGGTATGGAATTCTTTGGCGATTTCTGGTGTCATACCCGTATCAATGACGACGATGTGGTTAGGGATGCGGATGCAACCAACATTCCCAAAGGTTGATCCGTCGACGATGGCCCAGGTGGAGTTACTTACCTGTTTCAGTTCCATAATTGATTTCTCCCTTATTGAACGTATGGTGGTTATAGCAACAAGGTGCCTTTAGTTGTTCAGGACTAGTTAGAAGGAAAGATGTTAAGTGTTATTGGTATCCACTACTCAACACTACATTTCTTAGGAGATGAACTTCATGTCAAAGGTTCCAAAGGATCGGCGTCAATTCAAGTTACAAATCATGGATTTACTCCTTCGGTTGAATATCACCGCCGGAGTTGCGGATGAAGTGGCAACCGAAGTTATAAAGGGGTCAACTAAAGAGACTTCCGCTGATATCATCCGAAGCATGGTTGTAGATAGTCTAAGGAAGCGTGATGCCAAAGCAGCGCAGAAACTCTCTTTGCGATTTGAATTCGTCGGGCGGTGTTTACAAGAAATCCAACGGGATGAGGTTGAACCCGGTGGAGAGATTTATGATGAGGAATCTCTAAATGAGCTGTTAGAAGCGGATGAAATTACTGCTGCTGAACTCTATTTTATGGAGGGCCGTGAGGGTCGAGCTTGGCAACGAAAGAGAGATCATTCCGATACAGGCTCTACCGAGCTAGCCCGAGAGGACCGATATGACGACTAGTGA
>SMTZ1_10001428_pt1 | contig 23937 bp, 22 predicted proteins | sample DeeMarSWOR136_30_FD_25667 | JGI IMG/M metagenome (IMG submission 25667) | reverse complement strand
TACCCTCTTCCAATCTGATCGCATGTTAGTTATTTTTCGTAGATTAACCGCACCAATCTTGTGTCTTTGGTTAATGGATTCTTTTCTAAATCATTGTAACCGGCAATGAATTTAAATCCAATATCTTCTAAAATTTTCGTTATTTCATCAGCAGAATAAAATCTCCAACTCCCTTTCTTAGTAATCACTTCGCTTCCTTTATATCTTTTAATGATGAAGTTAACTCTATTCGTGTTTGCATCAAATTTTCTTTCTGACTTTATCATCACATTATTGAACTCTGATTCCTCATGTTCCATAAAATTCTTCAAAAGCCAATCTCTGCTCATTATCTCTATCAAAAATCTGCCTTTTTTCTTTAAAGCATAATATATTTTCTGTAGAACCTTTCTATCATCCTCATCACTGAAGACACCAAAACTGTGATACATAACAATGACGGCATCATACTCTGCACCAAAATCTACATGTCTTACATCACCTTGTATGAATTCGACAGAAACACCTTTTTCTTTTGCTTTTTCTTGAGCTAACTTCAGATATTCTTTATTGTATTCAATGGGAACTGTTTTATAGCCTCTTTTTGAGAGTTCGATAGAATGTCGTCCTAACCCAGAAAAGAGATCAAGTATCTTTCCACCGTCAGGTAGATCAAGAACATCAATCATGAAATCAACATCCTGTTTCGTTCTTTCGTCTGAGATACTACCAAATGTCATCTTCATCCTAAATTCGTCGTAGAAATCCTTAAACCAATCCATTCTGCTCCTACTTTCTCTTCCAATCTGATCGCATATTAGTTTTCCAAAATTGATATAAAAGCAAGCAAAGAATCTTCAGTTAGGAGTTCATCTTTCGGATCTGCCTTATCAAAGTGTATATGGTTAATTTTTGGATTATCAGCAAGTTCTAAGCAAACTTTTCCAAGATATTTCAACCCTTCATTATTACCCCAAATACCAATTGTCTTCTCTTTATATTGAAATTTGAGACGAGCATTGCTTGGTACGGTAATTTCAGAACCCGGTAATACGATCATGTTTCCTCCTTTATATGAATTATAGCAATTCAGCGAAAAAATTCAAGAGACAGGGGTTTAGTTTTCACCAACCTGATTGTGTCAGATCAGAGAACTTATGCCGTGTTGGATGCGACCGGTAGTGCTAATCTATTTATGTATATGCCACTCTTTCGGATCTATCGATGCCGCTAATCAATAGGCATAGAATCCATCCGGTTTGATGCTAATAACGCATTTCTATAGTTATCGAAGTGGTTGATTTGTCGACTTTGAATCTTGCTTTGTCGTATTCAGGTGGTCCCATACGGAAATTATTGTTTGATACTCCTGCCCCTTCTTTTGGTCTGGGAAAAGGAAACCATCGGAAATCAAATTTCTCGTTTTCATTCTTATCGTGGATAACTTGCACAGCATAATTTGAATCATAGGGGACGTTATCAAAAACAACTGATATGGTATCTTTGTCAGCAGGTACTGTTTTTTTCATAAAAGCCGTGTTTGTCTTCAGCCAGGTATCTTTGCTGTTTGACAGAAGAAAGAGCATATTGCCACCTTGTTCAGGTTTGACATTGATCGTGGTTATTTCAATTGTGCCGGTAAGCGTATCCGTGTCTTCGTCCGCCATGAGACCTATCGGGCAAAGCACGATGGGAATAGAAAAACAAAAAAGATAATATATTCTAATCATTAGATCACCTCTATCATATCATTATCATGAATATTCTGCCTGTGTCAATCCTTATTCTGCGTTAATATCTACGATCTTGCTAGACGATTGGGGTCAAATCATATTTGATAAATAGTAGATGTCAAGGATTAGCGATTTTGGCTAGTAGATGCGAAAAGGCGTAGATGACTAAAAGTCCGCTACGCCCTTTGTGTCAATAAGTCATACCCAAATAGTGTGGACCTAAGACCTCACCTGTTTCCAAATTAACCTTGATACTGAGTGCATGATGTAGACTCGTTGGTGTCCTGTATTTACCGACTAAGTAGATAAAGTCATCTAAGTCATTTGGCTGTCTATGGAAATTGAGTCCAACAGTGATGGCATTGAATTGTAACTCCTCTGGAAGACTGCTGAAAAGTTTTTCTCTTGCTTCTTTCCTTGAAATTAGTTGTCTGATTGGCCTAAGATATTGCTGTGTAGCGGGTCCACCCAACCTTTTACCAAGTCTCTGTGAATCCGCATAATATTCGTAAGAAACATTGAATTGAACACCCTTACCATTGTTCATCCCATCAATCCAATCATATCGAGTTTCCCATTTGAAAGCTGCTTCGAGTATCACTTTATCACCTTGAGATATGAAATAGTTCGGCTGCCGTAGCCCCTTCGCAGATACGAGTTTTATATGATTCTCAATATATTCGGAATCCAATCCAGCCTTTTCAAAAGTCGAATACACTTGATCAATTATTGCGTGAGGAGGTGTTACAACACTCGGTACAGGGATCCAGCAGTATGTGAAATCATCAGATTTCTCAGAGAAGAACCAGACCCAAAGTGTGTCATTTCCTGTACCCTTAAGGACGGTTGCTAAACCTGGATGGTTAGGATAGCCTCTGTACGTGCTTACGATAGATTTGCCATGTAGTACAGGATATCCTGCTCGCTCACAAAAATCCTTGAACCTCTCAATCTCTGGGAAAGCAGGATTCTGAAAGTCTGAAGGCACAACATACTTTGTTATCAGGTTACTACTACCATCATATTCAAGGGAAATTGGATATTTCACACCATTCTTTTCAATTGTGTCATAAAGAGTGACAATAAATGATTTATCAATCAATTTCAAAGAAGCTTTCACAATTTTAAAATTCTTAGCGAATGATAGAATTCGTTTGTTTGCCTCGAATTCTTTGATTGCTTTTCCAGGAGCATAACTTGGCATTTGTACCAGAAAACCTTTGTCAGAAGGACGAACAAAAATAGAGAAATAATATTCCATACCCAACCTTGAGTGTTTTACATCTTTGTAATGAAAAATTCCTCCAAAACCAGCACGATATGAACAAGGTTCTTTCGAAACAAGCGTGAATTCTTTTAACTCTTTTAAGACATCTTGTTGTTCTATTTCAGAAAGAGTTTTATCAGCCTCCTGCCTTCTTTTGTCTACCGGTTTCCTTTTTATACCGAGATAGGGCCACGCGAAGTAAAGTGCTATACCAACAAGAAAGACATAGATAGTATAAGTAATAATTCTATCGAACCACTTTGAGGTAACCGTTTTGCCCTGTTTTCTCCCTCTGACCATCAAAAGGACTACAAGTAACAGAGCAAGTAATATGACTGGTATTAACCAGCTCAGTATAAATGTTCTCTGCCTCATTTTTTCTATTTTCAGTAGTTCCTGTCTTCGTTTCTCATGGATGTTTTCATCTCTTGTCCTTAATTGTTTTAGAAATTTTTCTCTTTCAGTTTTATCTATGTAAGTAAGCCATCCTTGTTTCAATAAATACTCCGCCTTTTCAGACCACCGTCTGTTATCGTGCAGATATGTTATTTTGGAGATATCTGCGTATAGCACCAAGGCCAAAGAATCAGAAATATCCGGCGCATAAGTTTTTATTGTATCTATTATTCCACGATTTTTATACCACCTTCCTTCTTCAAAATTGAGGACTTCTTGTGCAAATTTTTTGGCTCTTGGATTAAAACGATATTCCAAAGGTGGATTGTACTGAAGTTCTTTCATTGAGCCATACTCACCAGTCTTCGCGTTAAGTAAATGTCTGATTAGGAATATTCTTATGTCCTGTGTGTGATTACAAACTCTGACTTTAAAGGTTGCTGGGGTAGCGAAATACTCTAAATCAATACTGAATGTTCTCAATTTTCCGTTTTCAGCATCAAAACAAAATATCGTATCTTTGCTGACAGGTTTAATGCCCAAGAATTTAGTAAAAATGACCTTGAGATCATTTTTGGAGTTCACGGGAATCAACTCGTAGATCGCTGTGACTTTTTCACCAAGCCTTGGTCTTTTCGAAAGGGTGATGCGTTGACTTTCAACTCCAATTAAAGGAGGGCCGGTGACAGGTCTTGTCGTCGCCGTTGAGCAGAATAACAATACAATAAATAAAGACATTTTTCCCTCATCAAATCATATTTGATAAATAGTAGATGTCAAGGATTAGCGATTTTGGCTAGATGCGAAAAGGCGTAGATGACTAAAAGTCCGCTACGCCCTTTGTGTCAGATTTTTACCAAGAATATTTCATACATTAGTCTTAATTCACGAGTAGGATCTTTTTTGTAGCTGACAGATCACTAGTTTCGATTTTGCAAAAATAAACACCTGGGGCAAGTGCCTTGCCCGAGTCGCTCGTACCCTTCCATATCACTTGATGTGAACCTGTTGTCTGTATTTCATTCACCAATGTCTTCACGCGTTGTCCTAAAGTATTATATATATAAAGACGTACTAACGCCGTCTTCGGAATCGAATACTCAATAGTAGTACCTCTTTTACTCGTGAATGGATTCGGCCTATTTTGTGAAAAACTAAGTATCAGATGTGGTGATGATCCGTTTTCCTCGCTGCCAGAAGTTAGGAGATTCTCATAAATCTGCAACCCGCAGCCCGAACTGGCGACAAAAGCGACATGATTGGATACGGCAAGTTTGTTAGCAGAATTTGGCATCGAAATATATCTTGCGACCTCAACAGGATTTGACGGATCAACGACATTAAGTATTCTCAGCTGGCCATAGTGACCACCACTAATGTATGCAAACGAATCAGATACTGCTACACCGTTTGTATATCTATCGAAAAAACTAATTTCAACTGGATTCGATGGATCAGCAACATTGATGATGCGCACACCTCCACTGAGATCGGCGATGTAGGCGATTGTATCAGAAACAGCAACACCGAACGCGTACCCGGGCGTATCGCAAAAACCTGTTTCAACAGGATTTGATGGATCAGCAACATTGATAACACGCAGGCCACCTTGATAGTCAGCCACATAGGCAAACGTGTCTAAAACAACGACATCATAAGCTTCGTCTGATGTCAGACAAGAGCCCGTCTCAAAAGGGTTTTGCGGATCAGAGACATTGATTACGCGCAGGCCCGAATCTCGATCAGCAACGTAAGCAAACGAATGAGCATATCCTACACCCTGGCAATAATTAGACGTATTGCAATAGCTTAGAATAGATGGATTTGATGGGTCTGAAATATCGACTATGCCAAGACCAGCCCAGCCAGCACATACATAAGCAATCGTGTCATGGGCATCGAGGTCATACGAATAACCCACATATGAATGACCCATCTCATAAGGACTTGATAGATCAGTGATATTAATTATGAATAGGCCTTCACAATAAGAAAGAAGTGCAAGCGTGTCACATACTACGACAGCATATGCATTAGTCGGTGTTGTGTAAGCGCTCGTTTGTGTGGGATGGCTCGGGTCAGAAACATTGATAACACGCAGACCTTGCCAGATTTCTGAAATATAAGCCAATGTGTCAACAAGGGTTATTCCATATGTCATGCCCGTACTCGTATAAGCACCTGTTTCAAACGGATTGGTTGGATCAGCAATATTAACGATGCGCAAACCAGCATATGAGTTAGTGATATATGCAAATGTATCAGCAAGGGCAACACCATAAACACCATAAGAAGTACTTGGCGGATCATAGGAGCCAACTTCAACAGGATTTGACGGATCAGCAACATTGATAATACGCAATCCAGAATCAGCATCAGCAATATAAGCAAACGTGTCAGAAATGGCGATATCATAAGCCCTGTGCGGTGTATCATAGTGACCTATTTCCTGCGGATTTGTTGGATTGGCAACATTAATTATGCTCAAACCTGAATCTTCATCAGCAATATAAACAAAACTGTCAGCACAAGCAATACCGAGAGCCCGACGTCGCAAAGTGAGTGTACCAATTTCAAACGGGTTGGTTGGATCAGCAATATTAACCACGCTGAATCCGTAATACCCATCAGCAACATAGGCAAATGAATCAACAACTACGACATCCTGGGCATCATCTAAATCAGGACAGAAACCGAGTTTTACAGGTGAAGAAATAGTAGCCACATCCCATATCTCAATCCCTGCTATATCGTCTGCAATATACAATATCTGTGCGCTTTGGTCATAGGTAAGCCCACGGACATTTCCTCTTGTATGAATAGCCTCAGAGAGCACGACTGGATTTGCCGGATTTGACACATCGAATACATAAACACCTCCACCCGAGCCAAAATAGAGAAGCTCTCTTGCTATATCATATGCTGATCTTTCTGGATTGCCAAATGGCCAATTGCCCATAAACCGCACATTGAGTGAATCAAACCACAAACAGCCATTTTCAATATTGCGATCTACAATATCTGGATATGGTTCAGCAGCGTCTATTGCACTGCCCATTAAAAATAAGCAGACCATTAAAAACCAACCGTATTTGTACATAAACACCTCCTCTCGTATATTCATTCAATTCAATTTACTACAAGATTGTTGTTACACAAAATGTCTGTATGAAATTACTGAATATTATTATATTGATTTAATACTTAGGAATCTCGCTGCGAACTGGCGATCTTCCAGTATCATCATCAAGAACAAAACCGAACCCACTGCGCAGAGTGAAGACGCAAAGATTCAATCGCAGTATTTTTCATTAAAATCAAACCATTTCACTCTGCTATATAAAATATATACGATAAAATATATAATCAGAATTGTGGACTTGTCAAGCCGCGTCTAAACTGACTCCTCTCCACTTTTGGTCTTGAAATTACACATTGTTTCTATAGAATGGATGTTGTAAAGGGAATTGATTGTTGTCACCTTAAGAATATTCTGCCCCCTGATGGGGGAGTTTCTTTCCTGTATTCCCTCCCCCTTAATGGGAAAGTTTCTCTTTTCTATTCCCTCCCCCTTAATGGGAAAGTTTCTCTTTTCTATTCCCTCCCCCATTAATGGGGGAGGATTAAGGAGGGGGTGATAGTCAATGCCTTCAGTCTTGTCACGTTCTGACCGCGCCCGGTGTTTAGGGAAAAATATGGCCGAGGGAGGGGAATAATTGAGGAATGTCGCAAGAAAAAGTGGAGAGGAGTCAGGCGTCCAAATCAACAGGATCGAATTTCAACATAAACACAAATATTGACAACTATATGATCAACGGTATAATCGCTGATGGCAAGACCTCTGTGTGATCAATATCCGAAAGCGTATTATCATGTGACCTGTCGTGCTAATAAACGCCAGAAGGTTTCTCTGGCGAAGGAATGTCTCGATCAAAATACAGCAATAAAAGTAAAGAATTGCGAGGTAAACCATAAAATAAAGGGAATGTTGAATGTCAGGATTTGATCCTAACCATTTATTATCTTGTAATGCGTAAGAAACTCTTACTGATAAACCCCGTTAATCGTCTCCTCAATTTTTTCAAAATCGGACATACTGTAAATTTGGGTACTCGATTTCAGCCAATAGGGTTGGGTATTGTAGCGGCATTGACCCCGGACAATTGGGATGTTGAGATTATTGATGAAAATTTCGAACCTTTTGTGTACAAGGATGCTGATCTGGTTGGATTCACTGCCTTTACGGCAACAGCAACTAGGGCTTATAGAATAGCCGCTCTTTATCGCAAAGAAAATATACCTACTGTAATTGGTGGAATACACGTTTCGATCATGCCGGAAGAAGCCTCACAATACATCGATACTGTAGTGATCGGTGAAGCCGAAAGCGTGTGGCCGAAAGCCATTGCTGATTTCGAAAAAGGCAAGATGAAGAAATTCTATCATGGTGAGCGCTTAGATCTAAAGGGCATGCCTAAACCTCGCCGTGAACTTCTCCACCCTGACTACTTATTCGGTTCAATTGAGACATCACGGGGATGTCCGATGGATTGTGAATTTTGTTCAGTTCCTGTCTTTTATGGACATCGATATCGACAAAGACCAGTTGAAGAAATTCTTGATGAGTTAGAAGCAATTCCACAGAAAAAGATTTTCTTTACCGACGATAATTTTATTGGCTATGGTCGGCGAGCTCAAGAACATGCAATCGCCTTATTCAAAGGCATGATTGAACGTAACATGAAAAAAGAATGGTTCTGTCAGGTGTCAATGAATATTGCAGAGAACGAAAAAGTGCTTGAATATGCAGCAAAGGCTGGATGCCGTATGGTATTTATAGGGGTAGAGGCAGAAGATACAGCGGCGTTAGAAGATATTAACAAAATGCTGAATTTACAAATAAAAATGGAAAATTATAAAAAAATATTCCGTCGTATTAATGAATATGGTATATCAGTATGTGGAGCATTTATGTATGGAATGGATAGTGATACTCGCGAGCTTGCACGTCGGCGCACGAGTTATATGCTGAGCAGCGTAGATGCAGTACAGATTACTTATTTAACTCCATTGCCAGGTACACGTTTGTTCGAAAAAGTGCTCAAGGAAAAACGATTAATCTATACGAATTTCCCTCATGATTGGGAACATTATACGATGGCAGAGGTTACCCATAGACCACTTTCAATGAGTGCAGAAGAACTTCAGGAGGTCAGGTATGATGTAATTCCTCGACTCTACAATTATCCATCGATCTGGTTGCGGTTCTTCAAAACATTGTTCACTACCAGGCGTCTTGCCGCTGCGCTGTGGGCGTATATATTCAATATCAATTATCGTAACGCGACAATTAGAAGTATTAAACTGATGTTGAAAAAGTGATTATGCAGACCCGATTTTCCAGAGAAATACCCGGCACAAACAATTAGATTTTTCCAATCATTATTTAACTTTAAATGGATTGACTATTTTTCAATTCTTCTAATTTTTCAATGGTCTTTTCGGCAATATTCTTCTCGCGGGTAAAGTGCTTAATCATCCTCTGTAAACATTTGTCTCCCTCTTCCTTTTTCCCAAAATGTTTAATACAAGCTTCTATATTTTTTTTGGTCTTTGCGACATTGTCTTGTATCCGTGCCGGGACTTTGTCGCTGTCGTGCATAACTGCTTCTTGAGGACAAACATCATGACATAGGGCACAACGAATACATCCATCCATGTGTATCCTTGCCACTTCCTCTTGCATTTCAATAACCCCAACCGGGCATTCCTCCACGCATGTTCCACAGCCATCACACCTGGTATCATCAATCCAGGGCATATTCTTCTCCTTTATTATTTGTTTGCAATATATTATATGTTTGATTTAGAAACAACAAGATATTATCGTTTTTTTGTCTTTTTTGTTAATAGTTTTTCTATCCCTTCCACTGCTCTTTTGCCGTCAGCAATGGCGGTTACTGCATCAAGATTTCTATTTACAATATCACCACCAGCAAATACGCGCGGTATCGATGTTTGACCGTCTTCATCAACCAGAATTTTACCTCTTTCGATTTTCAATTTATCTCGAAATTCCTCACGCAAATACGAAAAGTCAAACATTTGACCGACTGCTTCAATTATCATATCGCCGTTTATCGTCATGGTTTTTTCTTCATAGAACGTAGGAGCAAATCTACCCTGTTCATCAAATACCGATTTAACCGCCTTGCAATCCAACCCGGTAATTTTACCTTTTTCTAACAGGATCTTTTTTGGACCCCAGGATACGTTGAATAGAACACCCTCCTCTTTAGCCTCGGTGTATTCCTCTTCAGTTGCCGGAATAATATCCCATGATTCCAGGCAAGCGATATTCACCGAAGTTTTTTCTTCTGGATAATTCATCTGCTGTAGTCTTATACAGGTTCGGGCAACATCCATCGCAACATTGCCACCGCCAATAATAATGATATCTTTACCTACTTCTGTTTTCTCACCGGATTTGACCTTTGCTAGGAAGTCGACCGCCTGGGGCGCCATTTCTTCATTTTCGAGTTTTATGTACCTACCTTTACACATGCCTGTGCTGATGAATACAGCATCGAATTCATCATAGATCTTCTTGAATTCTATATCCTTTCCGACCTCAGTATTGAATTTGAAATCCGCACCCAGAGATGCTATATAGTCTACATCTTTATCGATAGCCGTGATGGGCAGTCGATATTGGGGTGGTCCTGTTCTCAACATTCCACCACCGCCTGATTGTGCCTCAAAGACCGTAACCTGGTGGCCTTTGAGCCTTAAGAAATAGGCAACAGTAAGACCTGAAGGACCGGCACCGATCACCGCGATCTTCTTGCCTGTATCCTTGGGAGTTTCCGGTTTTAGCGCTTTTCTGTAGTCAACCACTTCATCGGCGACAAACCTCTTAAGCCACCTGATTGCCAAGGGCTCACCCCGTATACCTATCGAACATGCAGCCTCACAGTGCTTCATACATATTCTACCGCATATTGCAGGGATCGGATTATCCTCGAAGACTTTTCTGAGCGCCTCTTCATAATTACCCTGGGCAATCGCTTTTATATACTCATGGATCTTGAGATGAGCAGGACACGCGTCTTCACATAGTTTACACTCTAAGCAGCGCGCTGCCTCTGCCCGGGCTCTTTCTTCGGAATATCCCAGGACCATTTCAACAAATGATTTTCTGCGTTCTTTAGGGCTCATTATCGGCATGTTGACCCGTTCGGGATCGAACAGGGCAAATTTCAAATCAGAAGAAAATCCATCATAATCTTTTTTGCGGTGAGTAAGACTGGCTTTGAAAATGGAATATTTCTCAGCCGGTAAAAAGTGTTCCTTATCAGATTCTTGATCTTTGGGCATCACGGTAAAACTCTTTGTATCAAAATGGATATGGAAATAATCCCTTGATAGTCTAAGGCAACCAGGCGGGCATACATCGACACATAAGCCACAAAAACAACAACGTCCATAGTCGATCTGCGGACGTTCGTTTTTCTCACCTGGTTTTGGTGTGATTTCAGGGATTTCAATCATAGTAATCGCTTCATTCGGGCATATATCAAGACAATTGCCGCAGCCTGTGCATTTTTCCCAGTCATTGAGATGGAGTCCTCTGTATCTCGGGGCAGGTTCTTTCGGTTCGAATGGGTATCTTAATGTTTTCGGTTTTTTAAAGAGATATCTGATTGCTTTAAAAGGACTTAAAATACTCGGTTTGCCCATGTATGCCTCCTAACGGTCTATCTCTGGAGCAACCACATATAGGCTGATCATGATGTTGCCGACATCGGCAATGCTGGCATTATTCAACAACTTCTCCAGGATAACAAGCCCGTGCGTATAAGACGGTGTCCGGAAGTGCACCCGGTAGGGTTTTTCACCACCGTCACTTACCAGGTAAAGCCCCAGTTCTCCCCGTGATGATTCCACCCTTACATAGGTATCTCCAGGAGGTATTGTCCATTTGAACGGATTGGGAATCCGGTTATACACTTCTCCTTTAGGTAACTTATCAAGTAATTTGAATATCATGTGAACACTTTCAATCATTTCATCCCTGATCACCCACACGCGTGAGTAAGCATCACCATCTTCTCTTACCGGTACATCAAATTCTACTTTATCATAAGCAGCATACGGTTCAATTTTCCTGATATCGGTTTTTACTCCGGTCGCCCGAATAACCTGGCCAACTCCACCCAGTTGTATTGCCTGGTCTCGGCTGATCTTGCCGATATCCTTGGCTCTTTCATAAAAAAGACGATTGTTAAAGAAAGTCGTATCATAATCAGGAACGCATCTGCCGATCGAGTGCAGGGTACTGATCATCTTATCCTCGAACCCTTTTGGAAAATCACGGCGTACACCACCAGGCCAGATATATATATGATACACCCGACCGCCAGTAAGTTCTTCAAAAAGATCAAGGATGAGATCGCGATGATACATCGCCCATTGAGCAACCGTATCAAAACCTAGCATGTTCGCATAGGCCCAGAGACCGAAGAGATGTGAGCCAACACGTGCGAGTTCGAGATAAATGCTTCTAATATAATGCGCTTTTTCGGGAATCTCGATGCCGGCAAGTTTTTCGACTGCCATTGCATAAACCATTTCCATGTGGTCCGGTTCAACCACATTTATGCGGCAAACCAGTGGAAAATTCTGGATCCAGGTTCGATACTCCATCAATTTTTCAAATCCACGATGGAGATATCCAGGATTGGCTGTTGCCTGGATGATACGATCACCTTCTACTTTGAGCGTGATGCTGAAGTTTCCCACCATGCCCAGATGTTGAGGGCCAAAGAAGAGTTCAAGTTCTCTCATCTGTCCTCCTCAACAAAGGGGATCTCGTCGAAGAATTGTTTTACATATTGTCTGGTGTCAAAATCTTTCCTAAAAGGCGGTATTTCATAATCTCTTTCCAAAAATAGCGGTATCTGCCTGGGATGTCCCTGAAAATTGATACCGAATAGTTCATGTATTTCTCTTTCATAAGGTTCGGCATTTTCGAAAATATCGACGACAGTTTCAAAATTCGCCTTTTCCCGTTTTAAATCGGTCTTTACAATAACATGTCTGTTTTCAAAATAAGAACTGAGGATATAGACAAGTTCAAATTTTCGTTTGTCAATCCAGTCAACGCAAGAGATTAACGCGAGATGAATATATCCTGCGTCCTTTAATGATTTCAATACTTCTCTTGTATTATCAGAGCGTGCCGTGACCAAAAGACGACCATCTTTTTCAACCGATACTTTTATTCCACGAAAAACTGCCTTGAGTTTCTTTTTTATCAGATCATCCATGCACATTACCTTTTTCGAATTGTGGCGGCCAGGCGAGTTTACCAAGAACACTTTCCTGGTTCTTTCGGTAATACTGATATTTTTCTCGATATTTTATATAACCATTAGCCATGTCTTTATCAATCAAAGTCCAGAGATGAGTGACGGCAATAAAAATTGCCTCGGGTCTTGGCATGCAGCCAGCAATCCATCCATCGATGGGAATGTACTTATCAAGATGTTTAATGGTATTGTAAGAATCCCAGTACATGCCGCCATTTATCGGACAGGACCCGAAACCCACTGTATATTTGGGTTCGGGCATTAATTCATAGGTTCGGATGATCGCCTTTAATGTTTTCAACGATACATAACCAGTAATCAAAAATAAGTTTGCCTGTCTTGGTGTAGCGACGGGTATGACGCCGAACCGTTCTGCATCCCATCGCGTGGTAATCACCGGTGGCACTTCAATAATACCGCAGCCTGTGCAAAAATAGACTGCCCATAAAGAATATTTGTTACCCATCTTTTGTGGTTGTTTTAACCATTTTGTCAGTACGTTTCTATCCATGTCCACCCCACATATACGTGATGATTAATCCAGCCAGGGCGAGAATAGTTGGCCAGGTCCAATTAAAGCGAATCGCTTGTTCTATTCTAAACCTGGGAAAGACCGCGTTGACAAAAACTCCAAGGACAAATACGATCAGCATCTTAAGGAGAAAGGTAAATGGTTCGCCCGCACCACCAAGAAATAGATTCACAAACAGTGCAATAACGAGGAAGCGACGAAAGGCATGTTCAATATAATAGAGTGCTAGGAGTTTACCGCTGTATTCAACTTTCAATCCCGAAGCGATCTCCTGAGGCGCTTCAGCAATCTCAAATGGCCTGATACCAAGCATTGCTGGTAAAATCAGAAGATAAGCGATACCAGCAATAGGTAGGGAGATAATAGCCCACCCCGATGTTCTCTGAAAGTTAACCAGATCGACGAGTGAAATTGTACGGTAATGAACCATAAGTGTCAGGATGATTAAGAGAAAAGGTACCTCATAACTCAAGGCAAGGAGCATTTTACGGGAGATCCCAATACTGATATTGGGATTTGCGCCACCACCACCAGATAAGGCAATACCCATTGGCGCAATGAGCATGAGGTAAAGGACAACGAGCAAACCACCGGAGATTTTCAGCGGACATATGTTACCAATCGGTACAAAATATAATGTAACCACGCTACCCGCTAAAGAAAAAAAGAGCCCAAGTTCGAATATTATCCCATGGGAAACGCTTTTTTGAAAAAGAAGTTTTATTATATCGATTATTGGTTGGGTAAGCGGAGGACCATAGCGCCAGTGTATCCGGGCCATCATTATCCTGAACAGACCCATAAAGAATATTCCCACTATCAAACCAATAATCGGTGTAAGTATATAAGCTGCAGCACCCATGATATTACCAGGGCATCCAGATAAATTGAATACAGATGAGCACAGCAAGAAATAACATGATGTAGATGACATAATAACCTACGTCTCCGGTGTAGATACGTCTTATTAGTTCAGCGACCTTTTCACTGGTTTTGGCGATCTGCATGTAGAACTGGTCTATGCTATCCTTTAGCCAGGGTTTAACCATCCTCAAAAACGGGTTATAAAAATCCACGGTGTAGTGGTATTTGCCTTCAGGGATATACGAACCAGCTGCATAAGAATTATCCTGGGATACCAGCGTGGATTTGGTACCGGTACGGAAAAGTATGTAAACAAGAAATAATAATGCAACAATTGCAGCAAAAATGTTGATCGTGTTAAGAGTCCCGGTTTCTGAAACAATGCCCCATAGGGTTATATCCAAAGATTCAAAGCCCAGCGAGACGCCGATTCTATTTATGATATTCAAGGGAAGACCAGGCAGGACCCCGAATACTATGGTGAGCACGCCCAGTATCAACATTGGTAATTGCATGCTAAAAGGTGCATTTTTTACATTTCTGTGTGTCTCAGAAATTTGTCCTAGAAAAATATTGTGTAAAAGTTTGTAGATTGCCAGAAAACTTCCCCAGGTTCCAAGCAAGGCGGCGAATGCCAGAACCGGTGAACCATTGAGTATTAAAGTCTTGTAGATCAACCATTTGGAAACAAATCCATTGGTCAGGGGAATACCGATCAGGCCACATGCACCTATCAGCGTAGCGATAAAGGTAAGCGGCATTTTATTCGCCAGCCCGCCTAATGAATTTAAATCCCTGACGCCATTAGTCCGGAACTCCACGGCGCCCACAGCAAGAAAAAGCATTGCTTTGAAAATCGCATGGTTGAAAAAGTGAAATACTCCACCGGCCAACCCCATGCTCGTGCCATAAACAATACCCAATATAATATAACCGCATTGACCAATGCTGGACCAAGCTAAAAGCTTTTTCGCGTCATCCTGGAGAACAGCAATGAAGTTTGGGATGACAATCGTAATTGCCGCTATTATACACAAGATATAGTGAAAACTAAATATCCCCTGCCCAAGATAGAAGAATACTCGCCAGCCGATCATTATATAGAAAAGCATCAGAAAACCAAAAGTACCCATTTTTGCAAGCATGCCAGAAAGCACCGCGGTAAAAGGGCTGGGTGATTCAGAATAAGCCGAGGGTACCCAGACATGAAGTGGCATGAGGCCGTTTTTTATTCCAAAGCCAATACAGAACATAATCAGCACAAAAATCGTTAAACCACTGGGTGCGCTGGTCATGAATGCGGCAATCTGCGAAATATTAAATGTATTATAATGTGAAAATATTGCAATGATCCCCACTAACATACACAAGGAACCAACCAGAGATATGATAATATATTTCAGACCTGCAGCCAAGGCGGATCCCCGTTCATAACTTATGAGGATAAAAATACTCCAGGACATAATTTCCCAGAAAACATAGAAAGAAATTAGATCACCAGACAGGACAATACCGAGCATGCTGGCGTTTATCAGCAGCATCATCATATAATAGAGGTCGAGTTTGGATTTGTCCTTCATATAATTTAAGGAGAAGAGTATCGATAAGGTGCTTAAAACAGTTATGCTTATGGCAAAAAGCCATGAAAGTGCATTAATCTTAAAGATAAGGGGATAATCGAAGAATCCAAAATAGACCAATTCTTTTTCAAGACCATAAAGACTTGCCACCATGACCATTAGCAGCAAAGAGACCAAAACAGCAAAAGCATTACGCAGATCCGGGGTAATCTTACCCAGTATATAGGTAAGAAATGCACCGCCTATAGCAACGATCATCAGGTTATTGAAGATCATATCAGGGTAAAACACTTCGTATATATCCTCCTCTATCCAATAACATGCTCGCCGCAGAGCTGAGGATTTTGTTAAGCATTTCCGGGTATATGCCAATGCCAATGATCAACACCATCAAGATGCATATCGGGATTGCTACTGCCAGAGAGGTACTATGTTGGGGCTGGTTCTCTTGTTCTTTGTTATTTTTGAAATAAATAGTCTGAATCACCTTAAGAAAATAAGCACCCTCAATGACGGTTGCTAATAAAACGAATCCAAGAAAAATGGTCAATAAGAGGTCCTGTTGAGCAAGGGTTGCCTTGACAATGAGAAATTTTGATGCGAATCCAACAAAAGGAGGAAAACCGATAAGCGAAAACACACCGATCGTAAATGCAATAGAAACGAGAGGTATCTTTTTCCCCATGCCTGCGAGGGAATCGATCTCCATTGAACCCGAATGATAGATCATATACCCCACAGCAAGAAAGAGCAGGGCTTTTGCAAAGGCATGGGCGGTGATTTGAAATAACGCACCTTTAATGCCCATGGCACTGGCAAGACCAAATGCAAAGATTATAAGACCGATCTGTCCGGTCGAGGAATAAGCGAGCATACGTTTTATATTTTTCTGTCGGAAGGCAGCAAATTCTCCCACGAGCAGGGTAAGTAATCCAATAAACAGGACGTAATGAAGTAGGCTGTGTGCACCAAACAGAGTAAAAATAATTCTAATGACCGCGTACACACCCATCTTTATAGCAATACCAGAAAGGATCGCAGAAATCGAGGAAGGCGCGGAAGAGTGGGCATCCGGAAGCCAGGCGTTTAGGGGTAGTATCGCGGCCTCGACTCCAAATCCAGTGATCAGAAGAGCCATTGGTAGGAATACGGATAAAGGTGTCGCTGAATGAATGTATCGTGCAATGTGCGCAATATTAAGTGTACCAAATTGTCCATAGAGCAAAGCAATGCCAATAAGGATCAATCCAGAGCCAACTGTTCCCTGGATTAAATATTTCATCCCCGCTTCAATACCAGGTTTGTCTCGATTATACGCAACGAGTGCATATGATGAGATGCAGAGGATTTCAAAGAATACGAAAAGGTTGAAGATATCGCCAGTAAGAACAATGCCCGTGGCACCCACCAAAAGCAACAGATAAAGCATGTGATAACTCTGGGTGTCACCCTTTTTAATATAATATGTTGCGTAAATAGAAATCAACAATCCGACCAGGGCAATGAGACCGGCTAAGAATACTGCCAGTGGATCGACCACAAGATTAATGCCAAAAGGTACTGGGAACCCACCGAGGCTGACTGTAAATGGTGCTTCCATTACCTGGGGGATGAGTGAGATTGCAACCACGAGATTAAAAAGCATCCCTAAAACTGGGATGAATTTCGCAATCTGTTTTGATATAAAACCAAACAATGGTATACAAAACGTTAAACCCAAAGGTATCGCTATTAAAAGTATTGGACTTACCATTTTAATTCTTTAATCTTGCGCAAATCCAGTGTACCATAATGATGATACAATCTAATCGCAAGTGAAAGAGCAAGTGCGAGAGTTGCAACACCGATGACAATTGCGGTGAGAACAAGTGCCTGGGGTACTGGATCAACCATCATGGATGGATTTACTTTTGCTTTTGAAAAAATTGGAGCAGTGCCACCCTTAATATAGCCAGCACAAACAAGTAATATAAAAATACCCGTTTCGAATAAATCAAGGCCGATAATTACCTTTATTAGATTCCTTTTGGTCAGCACGATATAAAGCCCGATAATTATTAAACCAATTGCTGCCGTATAGTAAATCATGGTTCCTCTATTAAATTATCCAACACACCGCTTAATTCTGTACCGACCTTAAAACCGATCGCAACGTAGATAATGGGGATTATACCGGCACTGAATAACTGATTGGGCAGCCCTTTGGGTAAGTAATTCGCAAGGAAATAACCACTGTACAAAAGGCCGAGCAGACCAACAACAACAAAGATAATTCCGGCAATAGATTCAGTTACTTTAAAAGCGATTTTGTTTACCCCTTGCCATTTCCAGCATCCCAACATGGTCAGAAGAAAACCAGAAGCAATGATTGCGCCACCCTGAAATCCTCCGCCCGGAGTTAGGTGACCGTGAATAAAAATATATGCCCCGAAAAGCATGATCAGGGGGAAAAGGAATCGGCATCCGGTATAAAGGATCAAGCTACTTCTCCTGCCTTGTTTTTTTTGGCGTTTTTCTTCCCAGTGGAGAACCGCAGATAAACCGATCGCTGCAATAAATAGTATGGTTACCTCACCGAGGGTATCAAGACCTCGATAATTTAATACCACCGAGGTAACGATGTTAGTTGCGCCCGTGTCTTTGATCCCGTTGTTGACATAATATCGTCTCACCTTGCTCTGTGTATTTCCAAATGGTATTTTTCCCAAACAGAAAATAATCCCGGTCAAGAGTATTGCTAATAGAACAAGGCTAATTATCTTTCTCATCGTCCTCATGCCTCTTTGTCTTTTTTAAAGCAATGATAAATATCGCTACAGTGAGTGCTGCGCCTATAGAAGCCTCGGCCATGGCAACATCTGGGGCGTGAAGTAAAAAGAACAATATCGCTGCGATAAAACTAACAAAACCAGCTGCAATCACAGCATTTAACAGATTTTTAAAAATCCCAGCGCAGACCGCCGCAACCAGCATTACTACAACGAGAATTATCTCAAGAATCATCTTCTTCCTCTTTACAGAAATCCTTTGACTGATTGACTTTTGTCTTGTCGCAGAGAGAGACACCTGATAGACAGGAAGCGCGACCAAGGGCATGACTAGATATTGGATTGGTCAATAAGACAAATACGGCAATGATCAGAGTCGTCCAGAACCAAGAAGGTTCGAGTATGCCTACCCCGATTATCGTACAGAATGCTCCCAGCGTTGTACATTTCGTTCCCGCCTGTAATCTGTTATAGACATCGGGCATGCGATATACACCAAGTGACCCCAGAAATAGAAATAGAACACCGAATCCAGTCACAAACCAACCAATGATCATAGAGTCCCTCCCTCCAGGTAACGGGCAATGGCAACTGATCCAACGAATGTAAGCACCGCATAGACCAGCGACACGTCGAGATAGACATGCCGATGGAATATAAAACCGATAAAAACCAAGAGCGCCGTTGTAACCGTCACCGCGGTATCGAGGGCAACTGCTCGGTCAGGCGCGGTTGGTCCTTTCAACATTCTCAAAAAGCAGAAAATTACACCTATTCCTATAATTACCAAATAGATCGTTTCTATCATTGAAATATAATCCTTAAATATTTTTCAAATTTCTCGCCAATAACTTGCGTGGTTTCTTCAATATCTGTCACCTTTACATCTATCCAGTGGATAAGCATTCTATCTTCCTGAATATCGAGCGTGAATGTCCCCGGTGTCAGGGTAATTGAGTTAGCAAGGATCGTCTTGGCAATATCGGATGTGAGTTTTGTTTGTATTATGACCACACCGGGATTGATCGGAAGCAAGGGATTTATTACCCTTAATGCCACATCAAAATTTGCCTTTACAATTTCAATAAAAAGTACAATAATATACCAGATAAGATATATCAAACGTTTTAAACTTATTGGGGGAAAACCGAGCCGTAGGTAAAACTCGTTGGCAAAAAGGGCAATAAGCAATGCAGCTATTGCACCTGTGCATAGTTCCTGGTAATCGAATGTCGTCGTAAGCAAGAACCAGAGGATGAGTAAAAGGAAAAATGTCCAGAGAAAACTCTTAACCCGATTCTGGAAGGTAACCTTTGTTTCCGTAATTATCTCCTTTCTAAAATAAATATTTCTTTAGGATATTGCACAATTAACACAATTGACTACGACAGTAGCTATTATATGTACAATACCTTATTTGTCAAGTTCTTTGTAAGCATGGGTTTCATCGTATTGGGCATGGCGACCGCTATTTCGATTGTTTGCTTTTGACTATTCAGACCAAAAAAGTATCGTCGGGTTCTTTATTGCAAGTGCTAATTATAACAGATTTTCCTTTTTATACTTCTTGATACGGTTAAGAAGGGTTTTGTAGGATACTCTAAGGCGACGAGCAACCTCTGACTTGTTGCCATTTGTCTCGTCGAGCATCCTTTTTATTACTATTGCCTCTGCCCTCTCGCGTCCACGACTTCCCGCTTCTTTTAATGTCTTTGCAGATTCAATAAAATCATCCGATTTTGCGGCTATTGGTATAAGAATATGATCTGGTTTGATTGTATCCCTTGCGATTATTATTGCCCTCTCGATCGTGTTTTCCAGTTCTCGGATATTACCTGGCCAATTATAACCCTGCAATTTTGCCTGTGCCTCAGCTGAAATACCCTTATTTGAACGCATTTTTTTAAGAATATGATCTACGAGAAGCGGAATGTCCTCTTTTCTTTCCTTCAAAGATGGTACTTTTATTGGAAACACACTGATACGGTAGTAGAGGTCTTCTCTAAATCTACCCGCCCTTACGAGCTCAATGAGGTCTTTGTTACTGGCCGCGATTATTCTGATATCAACCTTTATTGAATAAGTTCCACCCAATCGTTCAAATGTCTTTTCCTGCAGGACACGCAAGATTTTTGCCTGCAGGTCTAAATCAAGGTCACCAATTTCGTCTAATAGAATTGTCCCTTTATTCGCAAGTTCAAATTTACCAAGTTTTCTTGCTACCGCACCCGTGAATGCACCTTTTTCTGAACCGAATAACTCGTTCTCAAGCAGTTCATGAGGTATCGCAGCACAGTTTATATCAACGAATGAACCCTCTTTACGCGGCGAAAGCATATGACAAGCGCGGGCAAAAAGCTCCTTACCTGTACCTGATTCACCTAAAAGCAAAACTGTCGCATCAGTCGGTGCTGCCTTTTGAAGCATCTCTGCGGCTTTTTTTATTGCCAGACTTTTGCCGACTATTTCGGGAAACCCATAAACCTTGGCAGCATTATCCTTCAATAGAATATTTTCATAATAGCATTTCTGTTCTTCTATGATCCGATTCAGCAGATTAATAAGCTGTTCAACTTCAAATGGTTTGGTTAAAAAATCATAGACACCAAGCTTCATTGCCTCAACTGCCCTCTCGATTGTGCCGAAAGCCGTCATAATAATGAATTTGGTATCGGTATCAGATTTCTTTAGTTCACGTACCAAATCAATACCATCAATATCTGGTAATTTCAAATCAACGAGAGCTATTTCTACCTTCTCTTTCTTGAAAACCTGCATTGCCTCGCGCCCTCTTTTCACTAATCGGGCAGGTATACCAGCATCCTCTAAACTACTCCTCAACATTTCACCAAAACTAGCTTTATCTTCAATAATTAATACATCAGACATTAATAGATGCTCCAACTCCTATAGAAAATATCGTGGTGAGTAATGTAATTGCTTCGGGATCCGACACCCACAATGAAAAAGGTTAGATACGATGATTTGTCTTGCGATTGAGCCATCAAATAATTCACACGAATCATCAAGCTATACAGATTTAATCGGTCTCGTTGACTTTGAATCTTTTAACCATCTCATGCAATTTGTTCGAAACAGAAACCAGTTCCTGACTCGTTGCGGAAAACTCTTCAGTGGCAGCTGATTGCTGCTGTATCGATGCCAAAATTTCCTCTGCCGCCGCAGAATTCTCTTTTGATATGCCGTGCGAACTCTCTACCTGCTGTATGATATTGGTAATTTCATCCTCTTCTTTGGATATCATTTCTTTGATATTTTTTATTGCCGAATTGAGCTCCAGCACTTTGTTCGATATATCCCTCAAAGAATCTGCGGTCGATTTAACCACCACACTACCATCGCTTATTGCTGTATTAACTTCCTCAGTACTTTCTGTTACGGTCTCTATCGACTCCATCATCTCTTTGATAATTCTACCGATCTCAGATGCTGAATCCTGTGAACTATCAGCGAGTTTTTTCACTTCATCGGCGACAATCGAAAATCCTCTGCCATATTCACCAGCGCGAGCAGCTTCAATCGAAGCATTCAAAGAAAGTATGTTAATCTTTTCCGCTATTGAATCAATGGTGTTCACAATCTTGTTTATCGTTGACGAAATCACCTGCATTTTTGTCATAAGGGTAGTGAGATTGCTGTATCTTTTGCCAATTAATTCTATATTATTCGTTACGACATCACTCTGACTGATCGCATTGGATGCACTGTCAGATACACCAACAGAGAATTCTTCAACTTTCTTAACATTGCTCACAACATCAAAACTCACTTCACTCAATGTCTTGCCTGTTGAAATAGTCTTGTCAAGTTCGTTGAATTGTTCGTTAATACCTTCTGTCATTCTTTGGGTCGTACTGACGATTTCCGATGATGACGCAGCCATTTCATTTGCAGTTGACGCAATCTGTTCACTCATATCAGTTAAGCTTCCGACTATCTCAATAATAAGTCTCACGAGATTCGTTTCGCCCTGTAGCATCCGATTGAAACTTTTCGCAAGAAATGAAATATCATCCACCTCCTCTACTTCATTAATTCTTCCTGTAAGATCTCCATCTTCTGCCCGACCCGCTACTTTGCGTATTTCATGGATTCTTTTCAGATTTTTATCAAACTCCAGGGTTAAAAGTAAAGCGATAATTGTCAAAAGCAGAAGTCGTATCAGTTCGGTCTGAATATCAATATAAGGATATCTTGATCTCGTTAATAAAATCATAAGAAAATAGGACATGTCGACGATCGAAATTGTGAATATTGCATATTGTCCGCCTAAGATCACGGCAGGATGAAGTATGATATAAAAATAGACCAAGAAAAACGGAATTCTGAAAGCAGGATTCATATATCCCAATGCGACTGTAAGTGCCACTACGGTCAATGTCGTAACAATATATGGCATTACACGAGAGAAAATATTGTCTTTGCACAATCGATAGAGTATGAATCCACTTAGAAAAACTACCGCAACAATAATCGAAATTATTACGGGCATCAGTAAAAAGTTGAAAATCCTTCCCGTCACAAATAAAATTTCGACCAGAGCACAAAAGAACATTACGACAGTAGCCGCTTTTATTGTAAAATTCTTCTCTTTTTCGCGCACTTCTTCTTTCAAAAATTCCATCACGACCTCCCAATTACTTCCTTTGTCTTCTTCATCGCACAAAATTCACCACACATTGTGCAGGTAAGCTGAGATTTAGAGCGAGACCGCTTGAATATTTTCTTTGCCTTATCTCTGTCAAGCAAAAGATCCAGCATTTTTGGCCAATTGAGCGAGTAGCGTGCTTTGGACAAATCAAAATCAATTTTTTTCGCCCAGTTATGTCCATGTGCAATATCTGCTGCATGGGCTGCCAGTTTTGAAGCAATTACACCCTCTCGCACTTCTTCAGCAGTGGGCAACCCCAAGTGCTCAGATGGTGTCACATAACACAAGAAATCAGCCCCATAAAAGGCTGCCATTGCCCCACCAATTGCACCAACAATATGATCATGCCCGGCGCCAATATCAGTTACAAGAGGACCTAAGACATAGAATGGCGCATCATCACAAATATTTTTCTCTAAAAGAACATTCGCCTCAATCTCGTGCATTGGCACATGGCCAGGACCTTCCACAATCACCGATACTTTTTCACGCCTTGCCCATTTTACAAGTTCACCTATGACGATAAGTTCTCTTACTTGATACCTGTCTGTCGAATCAGCAATCGCACCTGGCCTAAGACCATCACCAAGGCTAAGGGTTGCATTATACTTCTTCGCCAGTTTTAGCAGACGTTCGTAGTATTCATAAAGAGGATTTTCCTGTTTATTGTATTTCATCCATTCAATCATCATGGAACCGCCACGACTGACAACGCCGCATGTCCGTCTTTTTCGCTTTAAACCTACGATGCTCTTTCTTGTCACTCCACAATGAA
>SMTZ1_10001427_pt1 | contig 23938 bp, 22 predicted proteins | sample DeeMarSWOR136_30_FD_25667 | JGI IMG/M metagenome (IMG submission 25667) | reverse complement strand
TCCTGTGTATCCGTCCCCAAGTCCGGATAGGTGATGAATCGACCTTTCAACCCTTTTACAAATCTTCCGAAAGCCCGAAAGTAGGCTTCATCTGTTTCTTCCTCAAAATCTTTCCACAAGACCGCCTTTCCACCACCCGTATCCGAGTCTGCCACAGCCGACTGATAAGTCATTATCTCCGAGAGTTTCAAAGCATCTAAAAGCGCCTCCTCTTCGGACTTATATTTCCATAGTCTGCATCCACCAATGGCATTTCCCAGAGTGGTATTATGAATGGCAATGATTGCTTTTAACTTTGTGGGTTTGTTGTGGCAAAACAAAAGCTCCTCGTGACCGTGCTTTTCCATTAACTCGAAAATTCCCATGATCTCGTGCTCCAAGGTATGTTTTGAGTCGGATGAATCCGACCGCTACAGTTCAATTGTAGCGGTTTGATTTATCAAACCTAATTCACCGAAATTAAAAATGAAAAAAAATTCTCCTTTAACAATTTTGAACTCTGAATTGTCCTATGGATCCTGCGGATAATTTTGCACTTTGCTTTTTTAGTTTTTAATTTCTTAAGGCTCATTTTTCTTTTAACTCGATAAGAACTCCAAACGTGCTCATGGGTTGAAGAAAAACGATTTTGTCGCCCTCCACTCCTAATCTGGGTTTTTCATCCACCAACTCCACACCTTTGTCTCTCAATTCCGAGATCGCTTTCTCTATGTCACTAACCTCAAAACATATATGATGAATCCCTTCACCTCTTTTGTCAATGAATTTCGCCACCACACTTTCTTTATCGGTTGGCATTAAAAATTCAAGTTTAACCCCTGACACCTCAGTGAAGGCAATCCTTAATTTTCTTTCCGGGGCATCAATCTCATCAGAAACCTTAAGACCAAAAGCATCTGAATAAAGGCTTCCCACTTTTTTTAAATCTTTTACCGCTATTCCTATATGATCAATCTTGCTTATCTTCATTTTTCAGAGCATCCATTTAATCCGTTCCATCCGTTGACACTCACACCAAAACATTTTCCCTATACTCTCCCCATACCGATCTTAAGACGCCGCATATCTCTCCCAAGGAAGCATAACACTCAACGCATTCGATTATAGGATACATCAAATTCTCATCAGTCAAAGCTTTTTTTCTCAAGTTTTCCAAACATTCTTTGACCTTGTCTTTGTCTCTTTTTTTCTTAACCGCTTTTAATCTCTTGATCTGCTCTTGTGCTAACTTGGGACTTATTTTGAAAACATCCTTAATTTCCTCTTTCTCAGTTTCGAACTTGTTGATGCCCACGATGGTTCTTTCTTTGTTTTCGATTTCCTTTTGATACTCATATGCGCTTTTCTGAATTTCTCTCTGATAATATCCCGATTCTACTGCCCAGAGAGCGCCACCTTTTTCTTCAATATAATCGATATACTTCTGTGCTCTTTTTTCTATCTCATTGGTCAGGTATTCCACATAATATGAACCGCCCAGAGGATCGACCGTATCTGGGACGCCGCTTTCGTAGGCGATTATCTGTTGAGTTCGCAAAGCGATCTCCGCCGACTTTTGGGAGGGAAGGCTCAAAGCTTCATCCCTTGAATTTGTATGTAAGGATTGAGTTCCACCTAAGACTGCGGCCAGAGCTTGCATGGTTACTCTTACCACGTTGTTATCAGGTTGTTGGGCAGTTAAGGTGCAGCCGGCGGTCTGGGTGTGGAAGCGGAGCTTAGCAGCATTCAGATCTTTGGCACCGAACTTCTCATGAATGATCTTTGCCCAGAGCCTTCTCGCAGCTCTGAATTTTGCGATCTCCTCAAAGAAATTATTATGAGAGTTTAAAAAGAAAGAAAGCCTTTTCCCGAATTCATCCAGGTTCAGCCCGGCTTGAATAGCTGCCTTGACATAGGCTATTCCATTGGAAAGCGTAAAAGCGATCTCCTGAACTGCAGTCGAGCCAGCCTCCCTGATGTGATACCCGCTTATGCTTATAGGATTCCATTTGGGAACGTTTTCCTTGGCATACTTGAAACTATCAGTAATCAATCGCATGGAGGGTTTAGGAGGAAAGATAAAGGTGCCGCGGGCAATGTATTCTTTTAGGATATCATTCTGAATGGTTCCGGAAAGTAAATCAAGCGGAATATTGTTTTTCTTTGCCAAAACCACATACATTGCCAGAAGCACAGATGCTGTGGCATTGATGGTCATGGAGACGGAGACTTTGCCCAGGGGAATATGCGCAAACAAAATCTCCATATCCTCTAAGGTATCTATTGCTACGCCGGTTTTACCCACCTCGCCTTCAGATAAAGGATGATCGGAATCGTAGCCTATCTGGGTGGGAAGATCGAAGGCAACGGATAAGCCGGTTTGCCCCTGCTCCAACAAGTATCTATACCTTTTGTTGGTCTCTTTAGCTGTGCCGAACCCGGCATACTGGCGCATGGTCCACAGCCGCCCCCGATACATGTTCTTATATACACCGCGGGTGAAAGGATACTCCCCCGGATAACCTAAATCACTTTGGTAATCCAGGTTGCTTACCGACTCAGAGGTATAAAGGTCATCGATTTGAATATCAGATGTGGTTGATATTTCCTTTTTTCTCTCCAAGATAAAATTCCGTTTTGGATGTAGTTGCTCGATTCACGGTTCGACTTCGCTCACCGTCCTGAGCCCGTCGAAGGATCGAGCGATTTTAAAACCGCCCAATGAATTGGGCAACTACAAACTGTTTTTTCCTACGTGTAGGGGCGAATCTTCAGATTCGCCCTTTGTGGGTGGAGCTGAAGCTCCACCCACACATTTTTTGTGGGTCTCCTTGGTTGTGCCAAACCCGGCATACTGCCGCATGGTCCATAGCCGCTCGCGATACATGTTTTTGTATATTCCGCGGGTAAAAGGATACTCACCGGGATAAGCCAAATCCTTTTCGTACACTAAGTCGCTCACCGACTGAGCACTATAAATGTCATGGATTTCGATATCAGACGTAGTTGAAACATTCTTGTCTTTTTTCAAGGGCGATCTCCTCTGTAACACGAATCTGGTCAACTGCGCTAGAGGTCTATCTTTCTGACGGTATCTCTAAACTTACACCATTCGCACTTTGACGCTCTCTCGGGGGGTGAAGGTGATTCGAGAACGGAGAGGACTTCCCCAAGGAAGTCGCGGAAACCAGAGTCATCCCGGCGGATCTCTATCCACGCCAGACTACCCTCGAGGGACAGACCTGCTTCCTCGGTGCCAGAAAACTTGGATGGTTCGTAGACTAGCAACCCTAACTTACTGATGGGGCTGAGCGATAACTTGCCTTCTGCTGCATTTTCAAGTGCAAGAGCATAGGCATGAAGCCGGCGGCTGTACAAAGGCATATGTTCTGATTTGGTGTGTGAAGTCTTGAAGTCTATTACTCCGTAGCTTCCGTCATCAAACTGCACTACCGTATCGAATTTGCCTCGGATGAAACAAGTTGAAGCTCGTGTGGGTACGGAAATCGGCTTGGACTGAACCCACTTCTCGCCTAATTGCACCACCCCTTTGGGAAGTTTTGGGTTGATACTCTCAGTCCGGCGCCCAGAGAAATATGATTTCATTTGGCCATCGATGAGGGTGAATATCTTGGGCATGATGGGTCGGGGACGAGTGAACCCTCTAGCGACCTTAAGGTAGAAGCATCTCTTGCACTCCTCCCAAAGAAAAGCGAAATCCGATGGACTAAGTTTCCAGCATTGTTCGGTCATCGCTTTTCCTCCTCTCTTTTGAGGCATCGGCATTAGAAAATGCCGATGCCAATTTCCTTTTTGTCATTCTGAGCGCAGCGAAGAATCTCGAAAGACCCTTCGCTTTCGCCCAGACGGACGAGCGTCTGCTTGCTCAGGGTGACAGCAATACTTGGCCTAAGAGCCTAATAAACCCGCAACAGATATGTCCTCATCTAGGTCTTCCCAAAGAATTCCAATACCACTACCGATAAGACGCCAGTTGTTCCTCTGTTTTTCTGAAGCATCTCTTAGCTTAGGAAACCATTCAAGGGGAACACTGATAATCCTTCCATCCGTGAGATAAACTTGCAACATTTCCGAACTTACTTTAACATCCGTTGCTATTCGAGCAAATTGTTTAACTGGCAAAGTATTCACTCCATCTCTTTTGAGGCGTCGGCATTAGGATTCATCCTGAAGGAAATGCCGATGCCCTCTCGTCTCTCCTTATTCTGAGCGCAGCGAAGAATCTCGAAAGACCCTTCGCTTCGCCCTGTACCACCCTGGTGCAGGGCTTCGCTCAGGGTGACAGCGTTGCCGGACAATTCACAAGTTCACCAAACGTTTTTCAAAATCAACAACAATATGCTTTTTACCTTTTTGGATTACTTTGTGTCCTTCCTTCTCCAAAAGTCTCTTTTGAGCCTCAACTCCACCAGGGTATTTTTCGTTTATAATTCCCTCTGTTTTCAAGGTCCGCAAGTAAGGGGTGATTCTTTTCTTTCCTTCTGCTTTTGCCTCCTCTGCGGCATGAGCCGCAATATGGGCAAAGATTCCGGTGGTTATGGGACAGCCGATTGATGCACGATGTTTTCGAGCGAGCATTGACCGAATCTGGTTGATTGTAATGAGTTTACCTTTGGGAACTTTTTTCATGATTTCATCCACTTCTCTCGGTGCCGGGATAACGACCGTGCCTGTTCCCCATCTTGTGCTCATCTTACCAGTTATCTTTTCAACTTTGGGCAGACCTTGGTCATCTGCCAACTTTTTCTGCCAGGATATGCGCAGTTTCATATGTCTGTGTCCAGTTTTTTGTCAAGCAATCCTTTGGATTCCATCCTGAACGGACATGCACGCCCTACGAGACTATTCAAACACGATCAAAACCTCGTCCTTTTCCACTGCCTGATGCTCTTTAACTTTAATTGTTTTCACCCTTCCGTCGGATTTGGCTTTCATTTCGTTTTCCATCTTCATGGCTTCTACGATTATCACTCCCTGACCTGCCACCACCCAATCCCCCTCTTTTACTTCTATCGCGGTCACCAGACCGGGCATGGGGCTTTTCAGCTCTTTTTCCTTTTTGGTTTCAATCTTGAGCTTTCCCAATCTTTTTAACCTCTGCGTTCTTTCGTCCTCCAATACACACTCATATCTTTTTCCATCCAGAAACACAGAGACTTTATCTTCATTTCTGGAAAACTCCAGATCGAACGATTTATTATTGAACAAAAACGAGACGTGGTTTTTCCCCCGGATTGAGATAGAGTCTGCCAAGACCGGTTTTCCATCCAGATTGACTTTGAATGCCCCATCCTGCTCGATTATGTCGATCTGAAAATCTTTGTCTTCGACTTTGACTTTGTATTTCATGTGAGGAAACTAAATTATCGCGTAGCCAAGGCTTTATGCCTTAGCTGGCAAGCCGTGCTTCGACATCCCGCCTTTGGCGGGAGACGAAGTGTGAATGCTTGCCTACGCGCTTTACGGGATACCTTCAAAAAACTCGGCTTGCGTTCTATCGGAATCGCCTTAATCCCATTCTTCTCCCTTCGATTTTCCAGGGACTTTCCTTTGATTTGGTTTTTGACGATGGTGTTTTGGTCCTCTTTTTCTCTTGGAAATCCAAAAGAGCTGAAAAGACCGCCACAGCCTCAAGAATGTCGTCTGAGTCCCTTCCAACAATCAGTTGTCCTTTTTCCATTTCCTCTTCTATGAAATGGGTGTGGATTCTTCCTTCTTTGAATCTTTTATTGTTCATCACGCCTATGTGAAAGGGGATAGTGGTGGCAATTCCGGAGATACGATATTCGGACAATGCCCTTTTCATTCTCTGGATGGCTTCATTCCGATCATTTCCCCAGGTTAGAAGTTTGGCAATCAAAGGGTCGTAATAAAGGGAGATCTCAAGCCCTTCAGATAGACCTGAGTCGACCCTCACCCCTGGACCTGAAGGCTCCAAATAGGAATGAACGACTCCCACTGAAGGGAAAAAATTGTTGTCCGGGTCCTCAGCATAGATTCGGCACTCGATGGCGGAGCCTTTCCATTTGATGTTTTCCTGCTTGCATTCCAATTTCATCCCACTGGCTATCTTTATCTGTTCTTTGGCGATGTCAATCCCCGTGACCATCTCAGTGACTGGATGCTCCACCTGAAGACGGGTATTCGATTCTAAGAAATAGAAATTTCGATCCTGGTCTACCAGAAACTCCATGGTTCCAGCACTAACGTATCCTGCAGCTTTGGCGGCAGTCACCGCTTGCTCCCCCATAGCTTTTCTCATCTTCGCGTCGACAATGGGTGAGGGAGATTCCTCCACCACCTTTTGGTGACGCCTCTGTATTGAGCATTCTCTTTCGCCCAGGTGAATCACGTTGCCATATTTGTCTGCCAATATCTGTATCTCCACATGTCTGGGTTTCTCCAAATACTTCTCTATATAGATCCTGGGATCGGCGAAGGCGGATTTTGCCTCAGATTGTGCTCCTCTTAAAGCTTCTTTCATCTGAGATTTCTCTTTTACAATTCTCATCCCTTTCCCCCCCCCACCCCCTACAGCTTTAATTAAAATGGGGAAACCGATCTTTTCAGCAATGGAGATTGCCTGATCTTCTGATGCAATCTCAACTTCAGTTCCCGGCACGATGGAGACTCCTGCATTTTTCATGGTTTTGCGTGCCTCCACCTTGTCACCCAACAGCTCCACTGCAGATGAAGGAGGACCAATGAAAGCCAATCCTTCGGATTCGACCATTTTCACAAAGGCAGCATTTTCCGCCAAAAAACCATAGCCGGGATGGATTGCCTCTGCCCCGGATTTCTTGGCCACCTCAATGATCTTTTTCATATCCAAGTAGCTTTGGGCAGATGGTGCCGGACCAATGAGGTAAGCTTCATCTGCAAATCGGAGATGCAGAGCTTTACGATCGATCTCGGAGAAGACCGCCACCGTCTTTATACCCATCTCCTTGCAGGCCCGAATGATTCTAACCGCAATCTCTCCCCGATTGGCTATAAGAACCTTTTGGAACATGACAGTCTTTACTGGAGCAGTCTTGGTTGACTCCAATGAGGTTTAACTTCTGCCCCCAACTCCATCTTTTTATAATCTTCCTTCCTCTTTTAGTACTCTTAAAATTTCACGGCGAAACTCTATTGCATCTTGGAGTTTCTGCTTGGCAAGTTCTTTTAATATCGGCTCCAAAACCTGATAATCTGCAATCATTCGATCCTCAAAAGCTTTTACATACCGTAAGTAGAATTTGTGATCAATCTTCTTGGGCCTCACATAATAAAGGTTGAACTGATCTATTACCCCCCGGTGTTTGTGTGCAGGTCTTTCAGTGTTACATAGGAGTGCTTTGGTCATATAGAACATGGAGTAATATGCACGCGAGACACAATCCCGGAACTTCTGATTATTATAAAGCAGCTGAGCAGATTCCAGCGCTTCGTCAGATAGCTTTAGGTATGCCTTGACTTCTTGGTTTTTGGCCATAGGTCGATGCCTTCTCTGGAAATATTTCTATAAAAGCTAAAATTTCCACTCTTATAGGTTTCAAATTCACGTTTTCCCATTACTGCTAGGCAAATGAGAAATTTGAAATCATACTTTGACATAACTTCATAGGTTTCTTCAAAGAATTTATCTCGAATTTTAAGAGAATCTCTCTTTACCACAGCCAAAAGATCGATATCCGAATCAGGATGGCTATCCCCGCGTGCTTTTGAACCATAAAGCTTCAAAAGCAAAAGGCGCTCTCCATATTTTTTGACCAGCCTATTCTTAACCTCTTCGATGGCTTCCTTTTCAGCTTTAGATAACCCTTTTATTCTCAACATATGAGTCTATCCGCAGTTACCCAATTTATTGGGCGGTTTCTAGCTCGATGAATCGAGCAACTACAATGGTATGTTGCCGTGTTTCTTTGGAGGCAGGGAATCTCTTTTGTTTGACAGCATGGACAAAGCTTTAATCAATCTGGGTCTGGTGGTCTTCGGCTCGATCACGTCGTCAATATAACCCTTTTCTGCTGCAATATACGGATTGGCGAATTTCTCTCTGAACTCCTCGGTCTTTTGATCCACCGACGCTTCTGGGTCTTTGGATTGTGCTATCTCCTTTTTGAATATTATCTCCACTGCTCCTTTTGGCCCCATTACTGCAATCTCCGCTGTGGGCCAGGCATAGTTGATATCAGCTTTCACGTGTTTGCTGGACATAACGTCATACGCACCCCCATAAGCCTTACGGGTGATCACGGTTAATTTGGGGACGGTGGCTTCACAATAAGCATACAAAAGCTTGGCGCCATGTTTAATGATTCCACCGAATTCCTGAGCCGTTCCGGGCAAAAATCCCGGAACATCCACAAAGGTGACCAAGGGAATGTTGAATGCGTCGCAGAATCTGACAAACCTTGCTCCCTTTATACCTGAGTCGATGTCCAGCACTCCAGCTAAAACTGCAGGTTGATTTCCCACGATCCCGACGGATTTTCCTCCCAACCGGGCAAAACCGACCACCAGGTTGGGAGCATAATGCGGGTGCACCTCCAGAAAATCACCATTGTCCACAATCCTTTTTATCACCTCTTTTATGTCATAAGGTTTATTGGGATTTTCCGGAACAATGAAATTTAAGTCCTCATCGGTTCTGTCTGCCGGATCGCTACATTCGATCTCTGGAGGGTCTTCCATATTGTTCTGAGGAATGAAACTGAAGAGTTTTCTCACCAGACTGAGAGTTTCCACCTCATTTTCGCCTATAAAATGTGCAACTCCTGATTTGGTGCTGTGCACATCCGGCCCACCTAACTCCTCAAAGGTTACATCTTCATGGGTGACCGTTTTGACCACATTAGGTCCGGTGACGAACATGTAGGAGGTATTCTTGACCATGAAGATGAAATCGGTGATAGCCGGAGAATAGACTGCCCCACCGGCACAAGGACCCAACACCACCGAGATTTGCGGAATCACGCCAGAAACCAGAGTATTACGCAAAAATATATCTGCATACCCGCCCAGGCTCTCCACCCCCTCTTGAATTCTCGCACCCCCAGAATCATTTAGACCAATCACTGGGGCCCCTACTTTCAAAGCCTGATCCATGATCTTGCAGATTTTTTCCGCATGGGTTTCGGATAACGATCCTCCGAAAACGGTGAAATCCTGTGAGAAGACAAAGACCAAACGTCCATCAATGGTGCCACAGCCGGTGACCACACCATCCCCCAGATATCTTTCTTTATCCAATCCAAAATCCCTGCATCTGTGCTGGACGAACATGTCGAATTCCTCGAAGCTCCCTTCGTCCAAAAGGAGATCCAGCCTCTCCCGAGCAGTCAGCTTGCCCTTCTTATGCTGAACATCGATGCGTTTCTGCCCACCTCCCAGTTTTGCCTGCTTCTGCAATTTTTTCAAATGCTCAAATTTTTCCTCTAAAGACATGGCTTTTTCACCTGCTTAAATGTTGATTGAAGCCTCACCCCCTTTGTCCCCTTCAGGGTGAATCCCTTCCTTCGGACCGAGTCCTCAGGACGAGGTCAGGATGAACCCCTCTCCATCTTTTGGAGAGGGCGAGATACGGGGAGAGGTTACATCCTAAATCACTTGGCTCACTTTTATCTCATTTCCTGCTTTCTCAAGTTTGCCTATCTTAATATTTATGTCATGATCAAAAGCTAAAAGCCATTCATCATTTATACACAAATCCAGAAATTTTCTTTTCTGCGCCATGGTTTCCCGAGGAAAGAGATCCACTGATGCTACGTAAGGCATTCTCAGGTGAGAGGCGGAAGGTATGATGTCGCCTGGGCAAAGGATTTTGTTATCCCCATCCTCGACCAATATGGCTTGATGTCCAGGAGTATGCCCACCAGTATTGATAACTCTTATCCCATCTGCTACCTCATTCCTTCCGTCCACCAATTCCAAAAGATTCGACTCTTCTAAGAGTTTTAGGTTCTCAGTGAAATAAGTGGCGGTGGTTCTTTCGTCTGGAGACATAGCATCATTCCACTCTTTGATCTGGACGATGTGTCGGGCATTGGGAAATCGACAAGCCTTGTTTCCCGACTCATCCCTCTTAACCACCCCACCAGCGTGATCAGCATGTAAATGGGTCAGTATTACTAAGTCTACATCCTCAGCTGTCAAATCGAGCTCAGCAAGCCTTCTTTTCAATTCAGATGGTTTCTCGATCCCGTAGATTTTTTTCTGCTTTTCGCTCAAGGCATTTCCCATTCCAGCATCAATCAAGATGTTTTCGCTCTTGGTTTTTATCACCAGAAGGTTCAAATCCAGCCTGACCCGGTTTTTTTCATCCGGAGGGGTTAATTTCTCCCAGATGATCTTGGGTACCACCCCGAACATGGCTCCGCCGTCGATTTTGAAGCTGTTTTCAACGATGGAGAAGATTTCGAATTTTCCAAATTTCACACTTGTTTTCTCTTTAGTCTTCTGGAGTGTCAAGCTTCAGCTTGGCCTGGAGTCTCCTGGGAGAAAAAAGTCCTTTTGTGGTTCACCTAAACGTGAACACTCCGATTTCGCTATCTCAGATAACTGGCCGCGATCACCAGCCTTTGGACCTCGGACGTTCCTTCATAGATCTCTGTAACCCTCTGATCCCTATATAGCTTTTCTATTTCCGAAAACTCTCCGATATAGCCGTATCCTCCGTGAATCTGCATGGCCTTATTCACGCAGAAATTGGCCGTCTCGGAGGCGAAAAGCTTGGCCTGAGCTGCCGCCAGGGTAACTCTTTCGCCTTTGTCCTCCATCACGGCGGCCTTGTAAGTCAGAAGCCGGGCAGCTTCCAGTCTGGTGCTCATGTCGGCGATCATCCATTGTATGGCTTGAAGCTTGGCAATGGGCGCGCCAAACTGCTCCCTGGTCTTGGCATACTTTACCGATTCATCAAAAGCCCTTTGAGCCAGACCTAAGGCTTGGGCGGCTACCCCGATTCTGGCACCATCCAAGGTTTTTAAAGCCATTTTGAATCCCTTCCCCGCCTCACCTAAAAGGTTTGATCTGGGAACTTTAACATTTTCCAACTTCAGCCTTCCGGTAGTGGCGGCCCGCATCCCCATTTTCCATTTGAGCTTTTCTGATGAGAATCCGGGAGTCCCCTTCTCTAAAAGGATGGCTGAAACTTTATCTTTTTCGCCCTCTTCGACGATCTTGCAGAATAACACCACCAGGTCTGCCACATCTCCGTGCATGATGAAGATTTTTTCTCCATTTATCACAAAAAAGTCTCCGTCCACCTTGGCTGTGGTTTGCTGGTTTGCAGCATCCGATCCGGCATTGGGTTCGGTCAAACCAAAGGCTCCGATAATCTCCCCGGAAGCCATCTTGGGAAGATATTTTTTCTTGTGTTCATCCGAGCCAAAAGTCTCGATGGGATAGGAGGCCAAATTGTCCACTGCCATTATGAGAGCGGAGGCGGCATCAAACCAGGATACCTCTTCAATTAAGGTTACATATTCTATCTTGCTTTTTCCCAGTCCCCCATATTCTTTAGCCATGGGATAGGCCATAAATCCAGCCTTTGCCATTTTCTTAAATAAGTCCAGAGGGAACTCCTCTTCTCTTCGATCCAGCTTGGCCGCGACTGGGGCAAGCTCCTTCTGTCCAAACTCCTTTGCCATCTTTCTTATGGCCTGTTGACTTTCGGACATGTTATAAGTCATCTTTCCTCCCGTTAAATGGTTTTGGGTTTGTCATTTGCTCTTTTGCAATTTTTTCTTCTCTTAAGTTGGTTTGAAGCGCGAGACCAGTCTCGCTACTCCGAATTGAATAATGTATAGATTTTTTTGATTGAATACAACAGAAAAATGCAGGTAAGAAAGAAAATGGGCTAAGCTGTCAACGGATTCATCCTGAACGGATTCACCGTAAACGGATGGATGGGATTAAACAGATAAACGTATCCGTTGCATCAGTTAATTCCGTTGACCCAACTATAGGGGATTTGTTCTTAAAGAATCTTCTCCTCTTTTCTTCTTTCGGAAACCGCTTTTTTTAAATATTCTATGGCTTCAGTGGTGGTGGTGCCAGGGGTAAAGAGTTTTCCCACACCCATCTTCTCCAATTTCTCTACATCTTCTTTAGGAATAATACCTCCACCGAGAAGGAGCACATGATCTGCCCCCTTTTCTCTTAAAAGTTGAAGCACCCTGGGGAAGAGGGTCATATGGGCACCGGAAAGAATGCTCATTCCGATGGCATCCACATCCTCCTGAATGGCGGCTTCCACGATCATCTCCGGGGTCTGCCTCAGACCCGTATAGATCACCTCGAATCCAGCATCCCGGAAAGCTGAAGCAATCACCTTAATCCCCCGATCATGCCCATCCAAACCGGGCTTGGCTAAAAGAATTCTGATTTTTCGTTCCATGCTTACTCCTTGCTAAAAAGCTTTTTTGCTTGCTCGACCAAAGATCTCAGGTGATCTTCAAATTCCTTGATCCTCGTGCCTGCACCGCAACACCACAAGAATTCTTTACATATTTCCAAAAGCAAGGTATCCAAGTTTTCATGAAGCTCGGCAAATGAACATATTTTCGTTATGCGGATATTTGGCTCAATTTTATTATCACACCATTTCTCTCTCATTCTCTTTGGCCTAATATCAATGAGGCCCACACTTCTTCCCAAGATTTCTCCTACCTGCACCACTATCAGTGTACTTCCAAAGAATCCGGTTTTTTCATAGATGGCCTTTCCCACTGTAACAACTCTATAAATCTGCTTGAGAAAATACGAAACATCGAACAGTTCCCTGGTTTCAGGATCGGCGTTTTCCCAAAGGCCTTGCTTATTGTATACCAATCCATAGATGTTAAACTCACTGTAATTAAACCAATCTGGAACTAAAGAATTGCTTTTGACAACATACGGAAAGCAAAGACTACCAGAAGAAGAAATAGGTTCGTCCAGGCAGAAAACTTGGTCTCCTGGATTGTGGAAGGTGTCCTTTAACTTTGATAGCTCAGAGTACTCAAACAGTGGCTTGTTAGGGAAAAGCGGAACTATGGACACCTTTCTATAAGATGAATGAAGATCTTTTTTTGCCGTTGCGATATGTATACGATCCACTGGGTCGAACGGCATGCTTAGAAATCGTTGATCAGCTCTTTGCATTAATGCTTCTCGATTCTCAACTGCTTTTTGTCGCCTATTCTTTAACTGCTCAATTTCGTCAACGGTAGCTTTCCTGAACGGTTGATTCTGGCTTCCGATCCTCAGATACACATCTGTATTGTTATTTATGGCGTGTGGCGTTTCATGGCTTTCCTCAACTCTTATGAAAACAACAGCCTTGTCTTCCCCTCTCTTATTCTGGAAATTACAGACTTTGGCCTTCGGAATATAAGGCCGATGAATGTTTTTCAGGCAGATACTGGTCACTTTTTCTTCCAGGCCTTCTGTCAAGTCTATTCCCTGGATTGGCAGGATTGGGGTATTGGTAGTTTTGTTGGCTTTCACTCCGATCAGGATGATTCCACCGTACCTATTGGCCATCGCTGAGATGCTTTTGGCAAGGTCCGCAGAATCGGGAGGAAACGCCCGTTTATACTCGATAGTCTCGCCTTCGGGAATTTTCTCTTCGCAAAAGCTTTTTATCTTGTCAAAATTGACTTCTTCAGGTTTAAGAGTAAACATTTATCACATTAAGTGTTTCTGTCAAGTTTAGAGCGCAATCTAAAGATTGCGGCTACCGAATTCCTCAGGTAGCCGCAGGCTTCAGCCTGCGAGTAATAATCAGTTTTTATATCAGCGGTGGTTCCGTATATTCTCCGAAAACTTCACGCAAAACATCGCAGATTTCCCCTTCGGTGGTGTAACAGCGGACACACTCCAAGAGAGCAGGCATGGTGTTTTCTTTTCCCTGAACCACCTTCTTCAGATTCTCTAAAGACCTCTTCACTTTATCATTATCCCTTTTTTCTCGAACTTTCTTAAGATTTCTTACCTGCTCTTTTTCCACCTCCGGGTCTATCTTCAAAATGGGGATTTCGACCTTTTCATCCTCCAATATGAAATCATTTATTCCCACCACGATCCTTTCCTTGTTCTCTACCTGCTTCTGATATCTGTAGGCGGCTTCTGCTATCTCCCTCTGAAAATAACCCTCTTCAATACATTTCAAGACCCCTCCACGTCTTTCGATTTCATCAAAATATTTCTCTGCCTCCTGTTCCATCTTGTTGGTCAATGCCTCCACATAATAAGAGCCCGCTAAAGGATCGATGGTATTGGCTACGCCGGTCTCATGGGCAATCAACTGTTGAGTTCTCAAAGCTATCTGAACCGCCTTCTCTGAGGGCAAAGCGTAAGTTTCATCCATGGAATTGGTATGAAGGCTCTGAGTCCCGCCCATGACTGCAGCTAATGCTTCATAGGCGGTGCGAACGATGTTGTTCTCTGGCTGTTGGGAGGTCAAGCTGCAACCCGCAGTCTGGGTATGAAACCTCAGGAGCCATGATTCAGGCTTTTTAGCCTTGTATTTTTCCCTCATATGTCTTGCCCAGATCCTTCGGGCAGCCCGGTATTTGGCCACCTCCTCGAAGAAGTCCAGATGGGAGTTGAAGAAGTGAGAGAGACGGGGAGCAAAATCGTCCACATCCAATCCCGCTTTCATTGCCGCCTCCACATAGGCAAATCCGTCTGCCAGGGTGAAGGCTAACTCCTGAACTGCAGTCGATCCTGCTTCCCTGATATGATAGCCGGAGATGGAGATGGTGTTCCATTTGGGCACATGTTGGGTACAAAAGGCGATCAGGTCAGTGATCAATCTCATGTGAGGCTCAGGTGGAAAAATCCATTCTTTCTGGGCAATATATTCTTTGAGAATGTCGTTCTGAACGGTTCCAGTCAGTTTCTCTGAAGGGACTCCTTGCTTTTCGCCTACGGCAATATACATGGCCAAAAGGATAGAGGCAGGGGCATTGATGGTCATGGAGGTGGAGATCTTGTCCAAAGATATTCCATCAAAGAGTATCTCCATGTCCTCGAGTGAATCGATGGCCACCCCACAAATTCCGACCTCTCCCACTGAAAGAGGCTGATCAGAATCCCATCCCATCAAAGTCGGGAGGTCAAACGCCACGGAAAGTCCGGTCTGTCCTCTGTCCAGAAGAAAATGATATCTCTGGTTGGTCTGTCGTGGAGTTCCCATGCCGGAAAACTGTCGCATGGTCCACAGCCGCCCTCGATACATATTTTTTCTGATTCCTCTGGTATAAGGATACTCTCCGGGAAAACCCAAATCACGATTATAATCAAAATCCTCAATGTCCAATGGGGTGTAAAGCTCTTTGACCGACTCGCCTGAGACGCTGATAAACTTTCTATCTGTCAGACGTTTGCCCTTTTCCTTCTCCTTTTCCCATTTTTCCTTTTGATCGGCGATCTTCTTTTTTGTGGTTTGACTCAGCATAAAATCACCTCGTTTCCTGCGCTTTTCGGTTAACGTTAGCGAGGCTCGTATTGGTTCGATAAGCTCACTACAAGTCGGTGCTCGTCAATGGAAGCTGGAAGCTCGAAAGAATCTAATACAAAAGCATTAATTTCTGCCATAGGCAGATTCCGCCAAAGGCGGGACAAGTTTAATCCTCCGACAGTGAGCTCAGGACGAACTGTAAAATGCGTATGCATTCATACAAATCTCTCCTGACCCCTCCTTTCCAAAGGTGTGAACCGTATGGTTCATACCAAAGAGGGAAAAAGGGATCTCTCCCTTTGAAAAAGGGGGATTAAGGGGGATTTTAAGATTAATTGCTCATTGCTCTAACATGTAACAATAATTAATACGTTTGCTATAATACACACATAATTATTTCTGATACGATGCTAACCCCTCTCCAACCCTTCAGGCGGAGCAAGCTCCGCCACTACAGAGTATTTTTTTCTCATTTGCCCAAATTGACTTTGTTTAAAACTCTTTCGCCGGCCGAATAGGGGTCATCTTCGCCTTTATAAACCCTTTCTGCTATCTGGTCGATATCAAAAGAATTCAATATTTTCTCGTCTAACAATTCTTTTACTTTAAGTTCGATAATTCTTTTCAAATCGCCTTTTATCTGATTTTTTCGGTGTTGCTCCAATACTCCATTCTCAGAGATAAATTTTTTGTGTTCAAAAATTTTGGCTAACAAAAGATCAATCCCTTTATTATTTAAAGCTTCGGTGGAGACGATGGGGCATTCCCATTCTCCTTTTTTTCTGCGTATATCCAAAATCATGTCCAATTCCGAGATTACCCTTTTCGCCCCTTCCCGGTCGGATTTGTTGACCACAAAGATGTCCGCAATCTCCATCAGTCCTGCCTTCATAGCCTGGATGGAGTCACCTGACTCAGGGACAAAAACCACGATAGTGGTATCGCAAGCGTTTACCACGTCCAACTCCACCTGTCCCACTCCGACAGTCTCTATGAGAATCCAGTCCTTGCCAAAGGCATCCAGAACCAGACAGACCTCTTTGGTCGAGGTGGCTAATCCACCATAGGAGCCTCTGGTGGCCATGCTCCGGATGAATACCCCATCCCGAGTGGTTAAATCCTGCATTCTAATTCGATCTCCCAAAAGCGCACCGCCAGTGAAGGGACTGGTGGGGTCGACCGCAATTATTCCCACCCTCTTTTTCTCCTTGGTCAAAAGCGAGGTGAGCTTATCTACAATAGTACTTTTCCCCGCTCCTGGAGGTCCGGTCATTCCCACCCGATAGGCTCTACCAGCCTTGGGGTAAATCTGAGCAAGCAGTTTTCTATAGCCGGTAGATTGATTCTCCACGTAAGAAATCAGCTTGGACAATGCGATCTTGTCACCCTTATAAAATCTATCTAAAACGTTCATATCATTTACATGGTTTGCCTAAAGGCGAACACTCCAGATTCTTCCTCCTTCCAACTGCCCCACCTGCCAAAAGATCAATAGCCCAAGATTTTTAGGTCTTTGATTCTCAGTTGAATTTTATAAGTATCGTTCCAGTAGTTGGTCTCCACAACGTAGGCCAAATCGAGCTTTATTCCTTTCATGGACAAAGGCTTGACCATATCTCCCATACCGAAACCTATACAGTCAAAGACTGACTTGTCTTTCTTTACTCGGAGCCGTAGATGATTGTTTCCTACTACATATGGCTCTCCCCAAACACTTAAATTTCGAGTCTGAAATATCGGTCTGTTATTCTGAGGACCAAATGGAGCAAAAAGATCCAGAAACTTTATCAGACCAGAGTCAATCTGGGTAAGCTCCAGCTCAGAATCTACGAACAACCGGGGAAGTAAATCATCATCTGTCAATCTTTTCTCTGAAACCTGTTTGAACTTCTCCCTGAAGGGGTCAATGTCTTTTGGCGAGATGGAAAGTCCAGCAGCATATTTGTGTCCTCCATATCTGGTGAGATACTCATCGCATTCCTTCAATGCCTCATAAAGATGAAATCCTGGGATGCTTCTGGCAGAACCCTTTCCTTCCTCTTCGTCAGCGGCAATCATTATGGTGGGACGGTGAAATCTCTCCACCAACCGGGAGGCAACGATCCCGATAACTCCTGGATGCCAACCGGGAGAGGATAAGACGATGGCTTTATCTTTATTCAGGTCGACATTGTTAGCGATCATCTCCAGAGCTTCTTTAAGGGTGGATTCGTCTATATCCTTTCTACGTCGATTATCCTCGTCCAAAAGCCTTGCCATCTCGGATGCTTTGGTTTCGTCTCTGGTGATGAGAAGCCGTATGGCCAGCTCGGCATCTCCCAACCTGCCCACTGCGTTGATCCGGGGAGCTAAAATGAAGACCACCTGACCGGTTCCTATCTGCTGACCCAAAATCCCGGAGACGAAGATCAAAGATTTCAGGCCGGGCTTGGTGGTTCTGGCTATTTGGTCCATCCCAAATCTGGTCAGGATTCGATTTTCCCCCACCAAAGGGACAATATCGGCAGCAGTTCCCAAGGCCACCAAATCCAGATGATCTTCCAATTCGGTTTCATCCTGTCCTAATGTTCGGTAGATAGCTTGGGCAAACTTGAAAGCCACCCCCACTCCGGAAAGCTCTCCTCCCGGGTATTTATCCACTTGTCCTATGGATTCTGCAACATGAGCCATATCGTTCACCTCTGCGGGAGGCGGGTCCTGCGAATCCAGCTTGTGCTTGGTATTTATAATGGCAACTGCCTCCGGCAGAATTTCATGGGGTTCGTGGTGATCAGTTATTATGGCGTCAATCCCTTTCTCTTTGGCAAATTTCACCTCATTCACTGCGGTGATCCCACAATCCACTGAGATAATGAGTCTTACCCCTCTTTTTTCTGCTTCCATGATCCCTTCTTCAGAGAGGCCATACCCCTCGATCAAACGGTTGGGCAAGTAGTATGATACCTCCGCACCTAATTTATTCAAAACCAAAAACAAAAGAGAAGTGGCGGTGATTCCATCCACATCATAGTCCCCAAAGATCATAATCTTCTCTTTTTCTCTTAAAGCCCGCATCACTCTGTCCACACCTTTGTCCATGTCCGGCAGAAGATATGGATCGAATAAATCTGTTAAGCTGGGATTTAAGAATCTTTCGGCCTTTTCTTTTGTATCCAGGCCCCGGCTTGCCAATATCTTAGCTATCACATGGGGCAAAGAGAGCTCGGCAGCTAAATTGTTCACCCGGCGATGATCGGGTTCAAGAACAAATTCCCATTTATGGTGAGCTTGTCGAATCATTTTGCCTGCATTCTTTATCCTTCGAAGATATGGTCAGGTATGTTGATACCCTATTTTCTAAAAAGATTTGCCAAAGCAGGAAATAAGCCGAGTTCTGTTCCCTTCGATCCCGTAAAAAACGGGACTCAGGATGATGATCATCAATCTGGGATGCCGATTGCTCGGCACCTCAAGCGACCTACCCGGAAGTTATCCTTCACCTTCGGTTCAGGACAAGTCCTTCGCCTTTGGCTCAGGATGAAGCGGGCTACCTCTCCCTCTCTCGCCTGGAGCGGGATCGGGATGAATCCTTCCTTATTCGGTCTTGCTCTCGAGTGGGGTTTGCCCAAACCCGTGTTACCACGGGAACGGGTGGTCTCTTACACCACCTTTTCACCCTTACCCCTCGATCCCGCCTTTGGCGGGACTCGGGGCGGTCTTTTTTCTGTGGCACTTTCCGTCCCTTCAGGGTGAATCCAGCCAAAGGCGGGATGAACCCTTGCGGGCCCTCGGGTTACGAGGCACTCTGCCCTGGAGAGCTCGGACTTTCCTCCCCCGCCTCTGGCGGGGGCGATCATCTATTCTGCTTTGGCAAATCTAACTCACGTTTTTGAACCTCTCTATAAAATTAACAAATTCACCACATATAATACGGTCTGTAACTTGGAAATCACGATGATGTCTTCCATTTGCCAAGCTCTGCTGCATCTGCTCATTCTTCCTGTGTGATCCATGTTGAATAGAAAGCATCATAGATTCCCTTTGTCTTACCTGGCGACAGTCTGTCCGTCCGAATCATTCTGATCAGAAAATCTCGAAAGAGCTCTCCTTGCTGATTGTAGTCCTCTTCTTTCATCAGGGTGTACAGAGCAACTGCGAAGACGTGCATCCCATCATCAGACTCTTTCCATCGCTGGTGAGCTTCCCGTTCTATCCCAAACTTCTCATTGATTATTTGTTCCAGCGCTTGGACGCAGTCCTCTTCGATAAAGCCCTCGAACGAATTATATCCGAAGGCCGGATTGTGGTTGAGGACTTTGTCCATCAGGAATTCATCCTCCTTCAAAAGAGAAAGAGCATCCTTTAGTTCGGCATCATTAGGCAGATCATAGGGCGGATGCATCATCTCGTGAACTGCATTTCTTAATACGATTTCAAAGGGCCATGCGACGTCTGTCAAGAACCGTGTTCCCGTAATTTTGATACCATGAGGCTGAGAGTAGTAGAGCATATAGACGGTTATCTGGTTTGAAGGTAGTGCAAAGCCCAAGAGGGATTCCTGCTCCTTAATCACGTTATATCCTGGCAATTCCTTTTCAATACTTGCAATCTTTTGCTCCACTTGTGGTAAAATTGTTTCTTTCCAGTAAGATTCAAACTGAATGTCTTTCAGAAACTGGAATATGGTTTTTAAGTCTCCTCTAACAGATTCATATAACTGCCAACTATCTTCGCTGTAATAGGGGGTCTGTTTTAGATTCTTCCGCATGGTTCCACTGTTGTCGAGCGTTTTCAGCATATCGTCTAATGTCCGGTCTTCGGTCGCCGAAAAATAGAGAGTTAGAAACGCGGAGATAATGCCTTGGTTCTCGTCTTTGATCTTCCGTTTCAGATTGGCCAAAGCCTCCTGAGCAACTGGTGTAAGCTTGGGTCTGAATTTGTCGTACTCATCCTGGTAGTAAGTTAAGTAGTAGGAGTCCCCGGTTAAGGCGTTTAGAAAACAAAACACATCAAATCTAAATGAGGGCTCAATTTGCCAATCGGTCGTATCGTGGATCCCCATCTTTTTCTGAGCCGGTTCTTTTTCAGTCTTACTGCAGCTTGTCAAGCTGGCCAAACTGAACAAGATCACAATTGCGAATCTAATTGACTGTTTCATCTTGGCGGTCTCCCTTGAAATCCTAGGAAATCAACCTCTAGCACATCACGAGCGTCTTCCCGTCTGGCGGTTCATGTCACCGCATTCACTGTTGCCGAAAAACTTACTCGTTAGCGACAAAAAGAGGATTAGTTACTGAAAATCCTGACTTACCTGATAATTAGGCGCCTCTTTGGTTATGATCACATCGTGGGGATGGCTTTCCCTCAAGCCGGCATAGGTGACCCTGATAAACTCTGCTTTTTCAGAAAGCTTCTTAATATTCTGTGCACCACAGATTCCCATGCCTGCTTTAAGTCCACCTATCATCTGATATACCGAATCAGACAGGTTCCCTTTATAGGGAACCCTCCCCTCGATTCCCTCCGGCACAAGTTTTTTGGCCTGGAGTAGGTGCTCTTGAAAATATCTCTCCTTTCCACCTATCTTCATGGCTTCTATGGAGCCCATCCCCCGATACAGTTTAAAGGTTCTTCCTTCATACAGGATGGTTTCGCCGGGACTTTCCTCGGTGCCGGCAAAGAGGCTTCCGATCATCACCGCATCTGCTCCCGCAGCTAAGGCTTTGGTGATGTCTCCGGAATATCTTATTCCACCGTCAGCAATCAGGGGTATGTTAAGCTCTTTTGCAACTTCGGAGCAATCCAGGATTGCAGTCATCTGCGGAACTCCTGCTCCAATGACCACCCGAGTGGTGCAGATGGAACCGGGACCGACTCCCACCTTCACACAATCGACACCAGCATTGATCAAATCCAAAGTTCCTTGCTTGGTTGCCACGTTGCCTGCTGCCAAAGGGACTCGAGGAAACTTATCTTTTATCCTTCTAACAGCATCGATCACTCCCTTGGAATGACCGTGGGAAGAATCAATGACCAAAAGATCGGCGCCCGCCTTAACCAAGGCGGAGGCACGTGCCATCATGTCTTTTGCCACTCCCAGTGCCGCCCCCACTCTCAGTCGACCTCGGGAATCCTTGCAGGAGTTGGGATACTGAATGGTTTTCATTATATCCTTAACTGTGATCATTCCCTTCAGATTATTTTTTTTGTCTACCACCAGAAGCTTCTCAATCCGGTTTTTGTGTAAGATTTCCTGTGCCTGCTCCAAAGTAGTTCCTTCGGGCACAGTGATCAGCCTCTTTTTGGTCATCACCTCGCCAATCTTTTTGCTCAAGTCCTTTTGGAACCTTAAATCCCGGTTAGTCAAAATTCCCAAAAGCTTCCCTTTTTTGGTCACCGGAACTCCGGAGATGGAGAATTTCCTCATCACCTCCAAAGCCTCACCTATCATCTTCTCTGGAGGCAAAGTAACAGGGTCCACAATCATTCCGCTTTCCGACCTTTTCACCTTGTCCACCTCGGATGCCTGATTTCGGATGGTCATGTTCTTATGAATAATCCCGATTCCGCCTTCTCTGGCTAAGGCAATGGCCAGTCGCGATTCGGTCACCGTGTCCATGGCCGCACTTAGGATAGGTATATTCAGCTTGATCTCCCTGGTGATGAAAGTCGAAACATCCACCCCCTTAGGATGCACCTCGGACTTTTGGGGAACCAAAAGCACGTCATCAAAAGTTAAACCCACCTTTTCGATCTTTTTCATACAAGCCTCTATTCTTTGGACAGAAGGTTTATGTAGTAAGTTAGATTATGGGCCACCAAGAGAACCACAGAAAGGTCACTTGATAGTCGGTGGCTCTAAATAATGCCATATTGGGTCGAACAATCAGGGCAAATATTTTAAAAACAAACTCAGGACGAATCCTCTGTCCAGATTAAAATCCTTCCACAATTATCACAGGTGAAGATCTGTTCCCCCTTTCTTATCTCTTGAATTTTCTGCGGAGGGATACCCTTATAACATCCTGTGCAAGCCCTCTTCTTGATGGTTACCACTACCTGATCTCCCCTTCCCTTCCTGACTCTCTCATATGTGGATAAGAGCCTCTTATCGATCCTCACCGTGAGGTTCTTACGCTCACCTTCTTTTATCTTTATCTTATCTTCTATGGAATTAAGTTCTTTTCTCAGATAGGCAAGTTGAGTGGTATTATTCTTATTCACCTCTTCCAATTTTTCCTTATACTCTTTGATTTTCTCCTTTAAATCATCTATGTTGGTCAAAATCTTCAATATCTCCTCTTCAGTGGAGGAGATTTTTAATTTTCGATTGACGATCTCATTGGTTAAAGCGTCATATTCCTTGTTGGTCTTAATCACCTGCATTTGCTTTTGCAATTTAGCTAATTCCTGATTTAATGCAGCTAGTTCTATATCCAGTTTTTTGTGAAGGAGGGTTTGTTCAGTCACCTCTTTTTCAAAACTCTCTAAAGCGCTCGAAGTTTCCTGCATTTCACTTTCCAAGTTATTTATCATATCGGGCAGGTAATCTTTGGACCTGTCCAGTTCCCCTAACTCGTAATCTATGGCTTGGAGCTTCAAAATCATCTCCATGTCTTTGTCTTTTTCCATCAACTCACTCCTTTGGCTCGTCAAAACAGACCTTTTGGCTCCTCAGGTTAAACCTGGGTATGAAAACAAAAAAGTGCACAAGCTTTCTGTGCACTTTGAATCCTGATTCCTTTCTGATTTTGCAAAAGACTTACAGGAACTTTTGGCAAATTTTTTCCTCTCCCTTTCCCGCGCTCAAGCCTCATTCAGCCCTCTCGAAACATGTGCTATTAACCGATATATGGTGGGCAATACTGGATTCGAACCAGTGACCTTTCGGATGTGAACCGAACGCTCTAACCAACTGAGCTAATCGCCCATGTAAATTCAGTGACTTAGTGATTGCTGAAAAAGTGATAAAAATCTTTTGTTTTTTAATCTTCTTAATCACTCAATCACTTATTCACTTTATCACTGTTTTTCTGGGCCCAGCAGGACTCGAACCTGCGACCCACTGATTATGAGTCAGTTGCTCTAACCAACTGAGCTATGGGCCCTCATCATAATTATATTCCTTATTACGCTTTATGTCAAGAAATTTTTTGAAAGGGGTTGTTTAACATACTGTCAAGCAAATTGTGTAAATTTATTGTTGGGCACATCCTGTGATTGGTTTAGAACATAAGCTATTAAGCCGTATATGATTCTTTCAACGCTTTTGGAGTTGTTGAAGGCTCTCATGGGAATTATTCGTCTTCTCAACTCCTGGAGATATCGTTCTATGGGGTTGTTGGTCTTCAGCATGGTACGAATGGGATCAGGATACTCCAGGTAGGTTAGGCAATATTCGAACCCTTTAACGAAGTTTCTCACCGCCTTGGGCTCTTTGGACCACCACTTGTCACAGAACCGTCTCAATCGCTTTCTTACCTGGGTTGCTGTTGTTGCCTCAAAGACATGCAGGGCGTCTAAGATAAT
>SMTZ1_10001426_pt1 | contig 23941 bp, 24 predicted proteins | sample DeeMarSWOR136_30_FD_25667 | JGI IMG/M metagenome (IMG submission 25667) | reverse complement strand
TGCTGAGAGAATGGAAGCGGCCCTGGATGATCCCTATATATTAATTCACGACAAGAAGATCAGTGCTATGAAAGACCTCCTCCCGGTCCTGGAGAAGGTAGCGCAGAAGGGCAAGCCTCTGTTGATCATCGCTGAGGACATTGAGGGTGAAGCCCTGGCAACTCTTGTCGTGAACAAGATCAGAGGAACACTCTCCTGTTGTGCCGTGAAAGCACCGGGTTATGGTGATAGAAGAAAGGCAATGCTTGAGGATATTGCAGCACTCACTGCAGGCAGAGTGATCTCAGAGGAAGCGGGAATGAAACTGGAGAATGCCCTGCTCTCCGATCTGGGAAGAGCCAAGAGAGTGACCATCGACAAAGAGAACTCTACCATTGTGGAAGGTGCTGGTAAGAGAGAAGATATACAGGCAAGAATCGGTCAAATCAAAGCGCAAATAGACGAGACGAAATCTGACTACGACAAAGAAAAGCTTCAAGAAAGGCTCGCAAAACTTTCTGGTGGCGTGGCCGTCATAAATGTCGGAGCAGCTACCGAAACCGAGATGAAAGAAAGAAAGGCTTTAGTTGAGGATGCTCTCCACGCCACACGAGCCGCGGTTGAAGAAGGAATCATTCCGGGAGGTGGTGTTGCATATATCAGGTGTCTACCTGCTCTCGACAAATTGAAGGTGTCCGGCGATGAAAAGGCGGGGGTGAGCATAGTGAAGAGGGCTTTGGAAGCTCCAATTCGCCAGCTGGTGGCAAATGCAGGATTGGAAGGTTCAGTGCTGGTCGATCGTGTGAAGAGAGAACCTGCAAATGTCGGTTACAATCTGCTTGCTGACAAGTATGAAGACCTCATAGATGCTGGTGTACTTGACCCTACGAAGGTCGCCAGAATAGCCATTCAGAATGCGGCAAGCGTCGCGTCTCTGCTTATCACTACAGAGGCTGTGGTAGTCGAAAAACCCGAGAAAGAAAAACCGGAACCGCCAGTTCCGCCAGGAGGAGGATACGGGTACTGACAATAAGGGGGGGAGTACCCCCCTTATTTTTTCTCTTCGTCTTTCTCGATCTCTCTAAGGCCCTGTTTGAATTCCCTTATTCCTTTACCGATTGCTTTCCCCACTTCGGGAAGTCGCTTTGCTCCGAAGAGGAGAAGGACAATGATAAGGATAAGAAGGATCTCCTGCCATCCTATCGATCCCATAACACAAATATAAGAATTCCGTTCACCGTAGTCAAGGAATCGGAAGCCATGCGATGCCCGGTTCTCCTTGCGGTGATGAACTGAGGAGGCTGACGGGTATTCCAGACACTCGACTCGTCAGAGACCAGAGGTCCTCCAGACAATCCTTGTTGACAAAGTGCCCCCCAATTATATAATTGCCCTCGAAGATGGGAGTTGCCAAGAGGTTGGAAGGTTTTTTCACCCGATTATTCCATCCCAGAAGAAGAGTAGACTCAGAGGAAGAATTGAAGGAGATAATCTCCGGCGCTGAGGAAGAGGGAACGATCACTGAGGATGAGGAGCTTATGATTAGCCGGATAATGAAAATTGGTGACACCGCCGTAGACCGGGCAATGGTCCCGAGGGTTGACATGGCGTGTGTTGATGCGGCTGCGAGAGTGGACGACGTGATCAGACTGTCGATTGAAAAGGGGTATTCGAGAATTCCGGTATATCATCAATCCCCGGACGAGGTCATCGGAGTGATCCATACGAGAGAACTGCTCCGCCTGTGGAGGAATACAGAAGACCTTCGTGCCGTAGAATTCGCACGGCTCCCCTATTTCATCCCGAGGAGCAAGACCATCTTGAGTGCAATCAGAGATTTTCAGAGACAAAGCATATCGATTGCGATGGTGATTGACGAGTATGGGGGTGTGGCGGGATTAGTCACCATGGAGGATCTCGTCGAAGAGATCGTGGGAGAAATGGAAGACGAAATCGACAAGAAAGAAAAGCCCTACAAGAAGATGGAAGACGGGAGTCTTCTCGTCAACGCGAGGATGGAATTGGCCCACTTCAATCAGATTTTCTCGTCCGGATTGTCTGCGCAAGATGTTCACACAATTGCCGGATTCGTCTTCACAAGATTGGGTAGAATGCCCCGCAAGGGCGAAGTGATCAGATTTGAAGGACTGGAGATAAGAGTTGCAGAGGCTACTCGACAGAGAATTCAGAAGCTTCGCGTGAGAAAGATATAGTGATGAGAACGTACAGGATCCCCTTCTTCTGTGCCGTTTTGGTGGCGTTGCTCTCCGGGACACACTCCGGTCCGGCTCACGGTGAGGGTTTTCCAACTGAGGTCAAGAGAGGCAGAAGAGGCAACAGGCATATCGCGATCACTTTCGATGGAGGGGGAAATATCGGAGCTACGAGGTTCATATTGGAGATACTGAGAGAGAAGGAAATCAGATGTACCATATTCCTCACCGGAAGGTTCATCAGAGGAAATCCTGCGCTCGTCCGTCAAATGGTGAGAGATGGACATGAAATCGGCAATCACACGTACTCGCATCCTCATCTGACCACGTGGAGTACAAATCGCCGTCAGCGTACGAGACCAGGTGTAACCCGAGAGTTTCTTCATCAGCAACTCAGAAGCACTGAAGATGAATTTCGGAGACTCACGGGGAAGAAACTCTCACCGTTCTGGAGAGCTCCTTACGGCGAGAGAAATGCTGAGATAGTTGGCTGGGCATTTGAACTTGGCTATACACACATTTTGTGGACCTCTGATCCAAGGGGAACCCTTGATTGCCTCGACTGGGTGAGTGATCCTTCTTCCCCCCTATATCTTACGGCCGGACAGATAAAGGAGAGGATTCTCGGGTTTCCGGATCTGGATGGAGCAGTGATACTCATGCACCTGGGGTCGGAAAGACCGCACGACCCGGTCTACAAGAAGCTTCCCGAAATCATCGATGAGCTTAGAAGCCGGGGCTATCAATTCGTAGTGATCTCCCGACTTCTGGAGGGTCTGTGAAAGGGAGAAGAACAGGCACAATCATATTCATCGTAATAATGGGACTTCTCCTCGGTGCGGCCTTTGGGCAGTTGGTGGCCTGGATGCTTCCTCAAAGTCCGGTCAAGAGCCTCTTCCTCAAGAGCGCTCAGGTCATGGTCAAACCTTTTCTCATAAATCTGGTCTTCCTTGAGCTCACATTTGGATTCACCTTGAGACTCAATCTGCTCAGCATAATCGCGGTCTTCGTCCTCGCCTATCTTCTGAAATGGATGCTCTGAGAATAGTGACCTGCGTAAAACAGGTTCCGGAGACAACTGATGTGAGGGTCAATCCAGAAACGAATACCCTCGTAAGGGAGGGCGTTCCAAGTATGGTGAATCCCTATGACCTCTATGCAGTAGAAGAAGCAATAAGAATCAGGGAGAAACATGGGGGGAAGGTTACAGCTATTTCGATGGGCCCCCCCCAAGCCGAACAGGTCCTGAGGGAAGCTGTCTCTATGGGAGCGGATGATGCCATTCTACTGACCGACCCTGCGTTTGCAGGCTCGGACACGTGGGCCACCGCTCTCACGCTTGCCACTGCCATAAGAAAGCTCGGGTTTGATTTAATCATATGTGGAAAGCAGGCAATAGATGGAGATACTGCACAGGTGGGACCGGAGCTTGCTGAGTTCCTCGATGTTCCATCAGTCACTTTTGTGAGTGAAGTGGAGGAATTGGCCAATGAATGCCTCAAGGTGAGGCGAATGATGGAGGATGGGTATCAAGTAGTGGAGTCATCTTTGCCTTGTCTGCTCACTGTCGTCAAAGAGATCAACGAACCAAGAATCCCTAGCCTCAGGGGAAAATTGAGAGCGAAATCGACGGATATAAAGCTTTGGGATTCTTCGCTGCTCTCTATGGATCAATCAAGAGTCGGCTTGCAGGGTTCCCCCACCCGAGTGATTCGTATCTTCACTCCTGCGAAGAAGAAAAACGTCAAACTGTTCACCGGGGATCCATCCGACAGTGTGAAAAGCCTGCTGGTGCATCTGAAGGAGAAGGGAATCATTTAGATGAGAATACGGGTAGCTGAAGAGAAGTGCAATGGATGCGGTGAGTGTATTCCAGTATGCCCCTCTAACGCGATTGCTCTCGAAGCTGGGGTGGCAAGAATACTTGAGAGTTGCACTGACTGCGGAGTATGCATCCCAGCGTGTCCGACTGAGGCAATTACGATAGAAGAGGAAGAATTCGACATCAGATCGGCCGGGAAGGGCGTGTGGGTCTTCGCTGAACAGCGATCCGGAGAGTTGCAGGAGGTCGCCTACGAACTTCTGGGAGCAGCACGAGACCTCGCCAGCAAGATCGATGCGCAGGTAACGGCGGTCTTGATAGGAGATTCTTTGGAAAAGGTGCCTGAAACTCTCATAAAGATGGGAGCTGACAGAGTTCTGGTGGCTGATCATCCTTCATTGAGGGATTTCCAGGATGATCGGTACGCGGATATCGTTTCCCAGTTAATCGCAGAAGAACCACCTGAGATCTTTCTCGCAGGGGCGACCACCATAGGCAGGTCACTGCTCCCGCGAATCGCAGCACGGGTGAATACTGGTCTCACCGCTGATTGCACGCATTTAGACGTCGACCAGGAGAAGAAGCTCCTGCTTCAGACGAGACCGGCTTTCGGAGGCAATCTTATGGCAACCATAGTGTGTCCGCAGAGAAGACCCCAGATGGCAACCGTGAGGCCCAAGGTAATGAAAAAGCTCCAATCTGACGGACAGAGGAGAGGTCTCGTTATCAGAAAGCCTTTCAACGAAGACCCCTCACATTCGAGAATGCGTATTCTCGATTTCATCGAAGATATCACTCAAAGAGTGAACGTCGCCACTGCAGATGTCATCGTCTCTGGAGGAAGAGGATTGAAATCGAGGGAGAATTTTGCGTTGATCGAGGATCTTGCAGAAACACTAGGGGGAGCTGTCGGCGCATCTCGTGCAGCAGTAGATTCGGGTTGGATTCCTTATTCACATCAAATCGGCCAGACGGGTAAGACAGTCTGTCCGAAGCTTTATGTCGCAATAGGAATATCCGGTCAGATACAACATCGGGTTGGAATGTCGTCTTCAGCAGTGACAGTCGCGATAAACAAAGATGCCGGAGCTCCCATATTCGACGTAGCAGACTATGGAATAGTTGGAGATCTTTTTGAGATTGTGCCCGTGCTCACCAAGTCGTTGAAAGAGATGAGGTGAGTTCAGATACTCCGTCTTTTTCTGAGATGTACGAGAAGTCGAAAGACAGCAGGACTGACCACCAACCCCAAGAGATTCATTACAAGATCAGCTGCACTGCATTCTCGGCCAGGAATATAGAATTGATGCATCTCTTCAATCACCGCGAATATTCCACCCCATACCAACGTCTTCTCTCCTTTGAAGGCGAATAGAAGAAAGACTCCTAGAACAAGATACTCAAGAAAATGGGCGAGCTTGTCGGAGAAGTCAAACCCGATATCAGGAATTTCTTCTCCCGGCACTGATGAGAGTACCATGATCAACGCCACCCAGAGCAGAGGCAGCAGCCGTCTATCTTTCCAGATCTGCTTCTTCTTCTTCAAAGACGTGTATGATATCCTTTCTGCTTTTCGCCTTGAGCAGCGCACTTCTGAAGGAATCTTGATTGAACAACCTGAATATGCGGACGAGATACTCCACCCCCTCTTCCGTCTTTCCGTCCGGGACTCCCAAGAAGACGCAGAGCTTTATGGGATTGCCATCCAGAGCTCCAAGGTCCAACGGCGAGCCTGCAATCCCGAACGAGAGACAGAATCTGGAGATGTGCCTGGATCTGGCCCTCGGGACGAATAGTCCTTTTCCCACAGTCGTGCTCAGTATCTCTTCCCGTTCTTTCGCTTTCCTCAATACCTCATCTCTGTCCGATATATCCCCGGAGGCGGCTACGAGCTCAATCAATTCGGTTATTACTTCATCCCTACTGGTTGCCCGTAGAGGAAGGCCGATATTCTTTGGAGACAGGAGCTCAGTCAACATATTCGTGGGAGTTGCTCATCCTCAGGCATGAGCAGAGGTCGAGTACCTCCTATCGCCGTAGAGAGCCACACACCTTTGGGGCTTGCCACCACCCTACCCACAGCCGTAGCCATATGAGAATACTTGTGTCCCCTCATCAACCGGACAAGTGCTGCGGTTGTCTCCTCGGAGCAGACGCATACAAGCATCCCTTCATTCGGAATGTACAGTGGATCCAAGCCCAGCATCTCCGATACTCCTCTCACCTCTTCTCTTATGGGTATCTCTGACTCTTCCAGGATTATTCCTACTTCAGAGGAACGTGCTATCTCATTGAGAACTGCGGCGACGCCCCCTCTCGTAGGATCGCGCAGAGTGTGAAGATTACGTGCGTACTTGAGCATCTGTTCAACCAATCCATTCAAGGGCGCGCAGTCACTCGAGATTTCAGCTCTCAGGCGAAACTCCTCTCGTGCCAAGAGCACCGCCACCCCATGATCTCCAACAGGTCCGCTCACGATAACTCTATCGCCTGCACGGGCGTTACGATTGGAGATATCAATTCCCTCCTTCACCACACCCACTCCGGTGGTGGTTATGAACAGCCCATCGGCACAACCCTTTTCCACGACCTTCGTATCACCGCTTATGATCTTCACCCCAGCACTCTTGAGGGTCTCAGCCATCGAATCAACTATCTTCGTGAGTATCGCAAGTTCCAGACCTTCCTCGATGATGAAGGAAGCCGAGAGATAGAGAGGTTTCGCTCCCCTCATGGCCAGATCATTCACGGTACCACACACTGCAAGTTTGCCAATGTCTCCCCCGGAGAAAAAAAGAGGCTTAACCGTATAAGAATCGGTCGTGAACGCAAGGCTTCCATTTTCTATCGAAAAGACGGAGGCATCCTCGAAAGAACTGAGTGTGGGGTTGGAGAAACCGCGAGCAAAAACGTCTTCGATGAGACGGTGCATTTTTTCTCCGCCCCCGCCGTGAGAGAGCAAGATTCTGTCATCCTCAATCATCTTACTCGTATAACAATCCTGAGCCCATTTGTCAATTACGACGCGCACTCCGAGTCGACCGAAAGGCAATTGTCTTTTCTCAGGGATCAGTGGCGCATGGCAGAACACGCTTGACAAGGCCACTGTATACCGTATAAGTGGGAGATGAGCATAACAGGAATATGAAACCTGGGGAGGAAAATATGAGAAGAGTGAGCGAAGAACTTGTGGTGGCAGTTCTGTCAGTCTTTTTCCTGGTGGGAATCTGCCAAATGGTTTCAGCAAAGGAGTGGCAGCCGTATCAGTTCAAAGGTGATGAGAGATTCGAATACAGGATAATCTGGGAGGAGGATGAAGAACGGACCGAAGCTGTCTATATCATGGACATCAAGCGCAGCGGCGAAAAGGACGAAGAGGGTGAGGAGATTTTTGAAGTCAGCTACACCACCAAGGGGACACTGTCTGAACACGAGTTGGGAGAGCAGGCTGCCTTTGGGCTGTGGGGTGTGTACGGGATTTCTCTCCCCATGCTCTTTCTCAATCCGATGTATGGTGTTTTCTTCGGCCAGATGGATCTCAAGGTGGGAGAGAAGATGAGCCTTTTTGGAATGGGATTCATACAGGTGACGGGAAAAACAGAGGTGGGAGGAAGAGAAGGATTCGTATGTCAGCTCTTCCAAGAGGATGAGCTCACGACTGAGTGGACAATCGACCCTGATCTGGCTATGCCCATCCAGAGCAAACTCTACGAGGGCGAGACGATACAGTATCAGATTGAGCTCATAGAATACATCGAGTACTGATTTCCCGAGTTGACAGAGTTCGCTTCCTTTGTTATCGTTGTGAGGTCGTTCAGTGCATTGCCATGACAAATGTGAGAGAACATATTGACGAATCTTCTCAGGTTATATCCAGTCTGGCACATCGCACAAGAGAGATTTCCGAAATAGTAGAGGCCGTAGAGAACTCTCTCAACGCAAGCGGCAAACTCATTGTCCTTGGGAATGGCGGGAGTGCTGCTCAAGCTCAGCACATAGCAGCAGAATTGGTGGTCCGTTTCAAAAGCGACAGAAAGACTCTTCCCGCGATTGCACTCACCACAGATACTTCGATACTCACTGCGACCGCAAATGATTATGGTTTTGAGTATGTCTTTTCGAGGCCACTTGAAGCGCTGGCTGATTCGGGCGATGTGGTGCTGGCGCTGAGTACATCAGGTAACTCTCCGAATGTTCTCAAGGCAGTCGAGAAAGCAAGAGAGCTCGGAATCCTGACCATTGCTCTTCTGGGGAAAGGTGGCGGCAAGTTGAAGGGTAAGGCCGATATTGAACTCATAGTCGATAGTAACGCCACCGAAAGAATTCAAGAGGCGCATCTGCTCGTCTTACATATTATTGCCGAAACAGTCGAAAGCAGTTTTGCCCGGTCCTGAGGATTCCTTGAAGAATAGGGCAGTAATACTCGACAGAGACGGTGTACTGAACGTCGACAAAGGCTATGTCCACAGAATAGAAGATTTTCAGTTGCTCCCAAGAGTAATAGACGCTCTGCAACTGCTTCCTGAAGACTTCAGATTGATAATAATCACCAACCAGTCGGGAATAGGCCGAGGATTCTACACTGAGGAACAGTTTTTGGAATTGATGCGCAATGTGAAGCGGCTCTTGGCGCGCGACGGAATCCATATAGACAAAGTATACTACTGCCCCCATCTGCCTTCCGATAATTGCAGTTGCAGGAAACCGCATACAGACCTGCTTGAACGGGCAGTGGATGAGTTCGGACTCGATCCCAAGAGATGTGTTGTGATAGGAGACCATACTTCTGACATCAAGATGGGCGAAGACGGGGGTTGTCGCACCATTCTGGTCAAAACCGGCCTTGGGGGAACCGACGGGATGTATCCTATCAACCCGGAGTATATAGCTCAGGATTTGTACGATGCAATCCACTATATAGCATCCACCCCTACAGACGGAAAGGATCGGTCTTCCTTCGAAGAATCCTGTGGAGAGCAATTCTGTGGGAAAAACCGATAAGTGCGGCTCAGACGCTTCCTCGGAATCCCACAGATCAGCGGACAGAATAGATCTCACTCGGGTGAAGTTGCACCCGATAGGAGAGCGAAGACACAAGGTCTCGCTGAAGGATTTCCTGACCCCAGAGAGTAAGGTAGAACGACATAGGCTTGCAGACTATCGAAATGAGAGTCTCGATGAACTCGCGGAGACCATCGCAGAGACTCACAGGAATAAGAAGAAGACAATCACCATGCTGGGAGCACATGTGATCAAATGTGGACTGAGCCTATACGTCATCCGTCTAATGGAAAGGGGAATCATCACGCACGTAGCCCTAAATGGAGCTGGTGCAATACATGATTTCGAGGTGGCTCTTATAGGAGCCACAAGCGAATACGTTGAGAAAAACCTGGTTGACGGAAGTTTTGGCATGGCGAGGGAGACCGGCAAGATAAACGAGATAATTAACGGAACTGATGGCGGCTTCGGAGAAAGTGTGGGCAGATACGTCCAGGATAACCTGGAATTCAAGCAGTTCAGCATCCTGGCGAACGCTTACAGGCTGGGAATTCCCGTGACCGTACACGTCGCGATAGGAACCGACATAATCCATCAACATCCAAACTTCGACGGAGCGTCGACTGGAAGGGCCAGCTACAGGGATTTTACGATACTCGCCTCGTCGGTGGCCAACCTGGACAAAGGAGTTGTATTGAACATTGGTTCGGCGGTAGTCCTTCCTGAAGTATTCCTCAAGGCCTTAAGCGTCGCCAAGAATCTCGGTTACTCAGTCAGCACATTCACAGCGGCCAATCTCGACATGATAGATCACTACAGGCCCAGAGTGAATGTGGTTGAGCGCCCCACATCTCACGGAGGCAGAGGATTCGTAATTCTCGGACGTCACGAAAGGACCATTCCGTATCTCTATCAGCAGATTATGAGAGCATTGAGTTCTTGACTTCTGAAATCGGAATTGAGGATGTGCACATTCCATCCGGAGAGAATTATAGAAGGATGACGGGAATCGAGGCGAAGAGACTCAGGAACCGCCATCTCTCTCGGAAGTGAATTCGGACGGCAGAATCGGGAATAGCGATCTGAGTATCCGGCATGATCTCTGCCTCTAAAAGCAAAGGTGAGACGCCATCTCGAATTCTTTCCTCTTCACGCCTTCGAGGTGACTTCCGTTCACCATTGCGCCTTTTCTTCCTCCATTTCTCATTGTGCATTCACCGTCTATCTTCGTGGAGACGGCTGAACACTCACTACCGAGTGTGTACAATTTCCTTGACTGTGGTCACCAGTTTTGTACACTAGGCCCATGAAAACGCTTATAAATATTGGAGATTTGAAGAAAACAGTTGACCGATTCGCCCACGTGAAAATCTTGATTATTGGCGATGTGATGCTCGATCAATTCGTTGAGACCAAGGTGGCCCGGATTTCTCCAGAGGCACCGGTTCCAGTAGCAGAAGTCATAGGAGAGACGTTCAAGCCAGGAGGTGCAGCGAATGTCATCAACAACATAACCGCACTCGGAGGCAAGGTCATACCTGCAGGAGTCGTTGGAAAAGACAGTGATGGCGAAAAGCTTCTGGAACTTCTTTCCTCAGAGGTGAATGCCGGCGAAGGGTGTCTTCTGGTGGATTCCAACAGGGCGACGACGGTGAAAACAAGGGTCATGTGTGGTGGTCATCAAATCGTGAGAATTGACAGGGAAAAGACCAATCCTCTCGATCCTCAGCAGACAAAGCAGATCGTCGACTTCGTGATCGAGCACATTGCTGACACAGACGCTTTTGTCATCTCAGACTACGACAAGGGGGTAATCACAAGTCCACTCCTTGAGGGCGTAATCCCGATGACAAGGCAACACAACAAGCCCATCGTAGTCGATCCAAAAATAGAACATTTCCTGGACTACAAAGGAGTGAAGGTTGTGGTCCCCAATCTGAAAGAAGCTGTAGAAGGTACTGGGATCCGGTACGTGAATGAGACGAGCCTCATAAACATGGCTCAGTGGATACTCACCCAGCTCGAATGCGATGCAGTACTGATCACCCTCGGAAAAGGCGGAATGTCGCTCTTCGAGAAGGATGGTAAGGTCACTCACATTCCGACGTTGGCACGGGAAGTGTACGACGTAACTGGTGCTGGAGATACCGTGACGAGCATTGTCACTCTGGCACTTGCAACTGGGGCCTCAATGCTCCACGCGGCTGTTCTCGCAAACAGTGCAGCGAGTATTGTGGTAGGCAAAGTAGGAACCGCAACTCTCACACGAGAGGAATTGCTGAGCAGGATAGGTGAGACAACGGACGAAATTCTGGAAGCGAACAGCCTTGCCATCGGTTAGATGAATATCTCCCAGTTAGAGGAAAAAGCAAGAATCATACGGAAGCACGTCATAAATATGATATATGAAGCGGGTTCAGGTCACCCTGGAGGCTCGCTCTCTTCCGTTGATATCTTCACGGTGCTCTACTTCTCCACTATGAGGCATAGACCTCAGGACCCTGAATGGGCCGAAAGAGATCGTTTCATACTCTCGAAAGGTCATGCTGCTCCCGCCTACTATGCTGCTCTGGCAGAAGCAGGATATTTCAGTGTGAAGGAGCTTCCTTCGTTACGGAAATTCGGTTCAATTCTCCAGGGACATCCGGATAGCCGAACACCGGGAGTAGAGGTTTCATCAGGTTCCCTGGGTCAAGGACTCTCCATTGGATGTGGGATTGCACTGGCTGACAGGGCAAATGAAAGCAGTCGTGGATACAGAGTCTACGTGTTACTTGGCGATGGAGAATGCGATGAGGGGCAGGTCTGGGAAGCGGCGATGTTTGCGTCCCACTACAAGCTGAGTAACCTCGTGGCAATCATTGACCGGAACGGACTGCAGATAGACGGCCCTACAGAGAAGATAATGTGCCTTGAACCCATCGCAGCAAAATGGAGAGCATTTGGATGGAATGTAATCGACGTTGATGGCAACAGAATAGACCAACTGATTAGGGCTTTCGACTCAGCCAAGCACGTACGAGGAAGACCTACCGTCGTTGTAGCTCACACATTCAAAGGTAAGGGGATTTCGTTTATGGAATGGATTAACGCTTTTCACGCAAGGGCCCTGAGTAAAGAGGAGATGGAACGTGCTCTTGATGAATTGATGAGAACATAATGGAGCCAAAATCCACGAGAGAGGCATATGGAGAAGCTCTTGTCCAGTTGGGTCTGCGGAATCGAGATGTCGTGGTTCTGGACGCAGATCTTTCTCTTTCCACAAAAACCCGCAAGTTCAAAGAGAAGCATCCCGGAAGATTCTTCAACGTGGGTTGTGCAGAGCAAAACCTCATAGGCACTGCAGCGGGGCTTGCGATTGGGGGCAAGGTTGTCTTTGCAAGTACATTTTCAATCTTCACACACAGAGCGTGGGAGCAAATCAGAAATGTGGTCGCATACGACTGCTTGAATGTGAAAATCGTGGGATCTCATGGTGGCCTTACCGCAAGCAAAGATGGTGCTTCTCATCAGGCGTTGGAAGACCTCGCTTTGATGCGAATCATTCCGGGGATGAGTGTGATCGTTCCTGTGGATGCAGTGGAAACCAGGCAGGTAATAGTATCAGAAGCGGCTCGAACTGGGCCCGCCTATATCAGGCTGAATCGAGAACCTACACCAGAGATCTCAGCCGAGGACTATGAGTTTCAGTTTGGAAAGGCGGTTGAGTTGAGGGACGGTGAAGACGTCACCATCATTGCCACGGGGACTATGGTTCATAAGGCCATTGAAGCAAGTGCGATTCTCTCTCGGGAAGGATTAGACGCACGCGTCCTCAATATTCATACGATAAAACCAATTGATGAAGCAACCATCATTCGATCGGCAGAGGAGACTGGGGCAATGGTCACAGTGGAGGAGCACAGTGTGCTCGGAGGACTGGGAAGTGCCGTGGCTGAGGTAGTCGTAGGCCATTGTCCGTCGCCGATCACATTCGTTGGGGTGAAAGATAGATATGGTGAATCAGGCACCTACGACGAACTCCTGAACACGCACGGGTTGACTGTCCAGAATGTAGTCAAAGCTGCAAGAGCTGTATTCGAGAAGAAAAGGGAACGTGCGTAATGCCATTCGGAACAGAGGCGAATCCCTAAGAACGCATCGGAAGGGTGTAGTGATGGCAATTCACCTCTTCTTAGGGGTTCGTGGCCCTCTATCACAGCGAGGAGGAGAACAGCTGGATTGCTTCTCTGAAGCGCGTCTCAGGTCTTGATCTCCTGTGGGTCGTTTCCCGATCTTCTAAATCCTACGCCGGTACTCATACACAATCTGAGCCATCGATGTCGTCCGGTGGGTCCACTTCCAAGAGACCCAAGATGGTGGGCATGACATCGACGATCGCTGGATTCTCCTTTTCTATATGCTTCCCTCTGATATAGATGAACGCATCATCGTAGGTATGCATGCCCACAATTGGGGTCCTCGTGCTCACGGAATCCTTCTTCTTGAAAGATGCCTTCAGATCGAATCCATTGTATGGATGTGCTACAAGGTCAGGTCCTGCGTTGAGCATCTCTCCTTCGTACAGTTCATGTCGCTTGAATACACGTTCTACGATCTTTTTGCCAGTGTCTGGGTCTCTCCATTCCGTAAGACCACGCTCTATTTCTTCCCTCACCTTCTCGTCCTTGGCGTATATTCTCCCGGGAGGAAGACTGTACGCCGTACTGTGTGGGCCAATATCTACCAGACGACCAGGCTCCGCAGTCGTAGAGGACAGATACCCGTTGTGCCGAAGCCACACGTTGAGATCGATCTCTTTCTCTATTGCGCAGAACCCGTGATCAGACAAGATGACAAGAGTTGTGTCGTGGTCAATCCTTCTCTTCAATTCACCAAGGTAGTAGTCTATCTTTCTATAATAACCGAGAAATCGTTCACTGTACGTGTCGCTGTTCCACAAGAAGTGGTTTATTCTGTCCGTGCCCATGACGTGGAGTTGGAAAAAGTCCCATGATTGCTCATTCATATACCGGAATGCTACTTCAAACCGTTTCTCAAGGGTCGTGTCCAAATCTCCTAGAAACTCATCGATTTTGCCTTCACGTGCCTTCCAGGGGTCTACGTCAATTCTGTACCCCATTCGATTCAGCACATCTGCGACTTCTCTTGGGTACGTCGCTTTCTCAATCTTGATGGCAAGAAATCCAGAGATGAGAATTCCGTTTACTCTTCTGGGCGGGTATGTCACCGGAACATTGATGACCACTACGCGCTTTCTCTTATTGCTCAGTATTTCCCAGAGTGGATCTGACTTCATATCAGAGGAGAGCGGAACGTACTCTTCGTAGGTGCCTGGTCGTCGGTCAATGAATCCGTATATACCATGTTTTCCAGGATTTTTCCCAGTCATGTACGTAGACCACGCGACGGACGACACTGTGGGTATGACGGAACGCATCCGCCGAATGGAACCCTCAAGGAGCAACTCTCTGAACCGGGGGAGTTTTCCTTCTTCTGCCCTTTTCGTGATGAATGAGTAGGGTACGCCGTCCAAGCCCACGACGAGTACTCTTGACACGAACCCTCCGTTCAAGAAACCGGTCTCTCTCGAATCGAACCTATACGTCTCTCCCTGTGCAGCCTTTCACCTCAATCGCCACGACTACTCTAGATCCTTATCTCTCCTCTCTGATGCCCATCATTCTCTTCCAAACAGATCAATTGATGAGGCCACGTTTCTGTAACGCGTCGATCACCTTTCTTGCGCCTTCAGACGGACTCTCATACTCCGTATTGACTGTGACTTCAGGAGTGTCAGGCTCTTCATACGGGTGTTGCACTCCCGTAAGGTCCGTGATATCACCCCGTCTTGCCTTTTCCTACAGCCCTTTCTTGTCACGTGCTTCGCAGACTTTCAAAGGACAGTTCGTCCACACTTCGACAAAATTGGGCAGCTCCCTTCTCGCAATGGCCCGTGTCTCCCTATAGGGCGAGAAGAGAGGTGATGACACCGTTTCTTGCGAGTAGTTTTCCTATATGAATCACCCGCCTGTTATGCAATTTTCTGTGCTCTTCTGTGAAGCCAAGTTCGGATGAGACGAGTTCTCTCACCTCATTGCCTCGAGTATTTCACATATCCGACCGCGCTGACTCAATAATCGCTCGATTTCTCTCGCCAACGCTGTTTTACCTGGCCCAGGCAAACCCGTTACCCACACCGCGAAGCCATCCATTCTCTTCTTCCTCCTCTGCTCAGCTCTTCTTTCCGCTTTCCTGTCAGTCAATTTAACACATATGTCCTGACAAGTGTCAGTGCGCCGAGTACAGTAACAAGTACTCCTATTACCACTCTCAAATTCCCCGTTCGCATCCTCTTCGTCGTGAGTGCCGCCAGCGGAGAGGCTATCACCGATCCTATCGTTATCGCGGTTGCAAGCCTCCAGTGGATGTCTCCCTTGACGAGCACATAGCTAACAAAGGCTACAATGCATATCAGAGCCTCTGCCAGGGTGGTACTTCCTATAGAGCTCTTGGCGTCTCTCCCACTTATTATTTGACCCCCGGTCACCAGCGGTCCGTAACCGCCCCCGCTTGCACCTTTGTTGAAGGCACTTATCAATCCTATACCGATGAGGCCTTTCCACGAAAAGGCGAACCCGCGATTTCCTCGGGCAAGAATTATCAATCCTATGAGCAAGATCATCCCGCCTATGTACGTCTCCAGAGCAATTCTCGGTATGCTCACCGCGAAGAAGACAGCTACGATTGCCCCAATACTTCCGAAGACCGTAAGAATGAAAATAACTTTCGAGTCAAGTGACGATGGAATATACCCCAATCCCCACAGTCTTCGTTTGAGCAGTTCCTCATCACGCCTGAAGTCCAACCTTATGTTTCCAAATTTATGGTGAGAGAATCCCCCAATGATTCCACCCACCAGGTCTCCAAGCAACACCGCTGGAACAACCTGCAAGGGCAGGAAACCAGCTACCAGCAGCAGTGGGGTCAACGTTGAGCCGTATCCCATACCGAGCGAAACATTCATATACTCACACAAGAACGTGACGACTACCACCGCCACAAACACACCTGGGGTTATTTCCACCCTTTCTCCTGTTTCTCTTTTGCTCCGAGCTCTGACACGTCCGCGACGTCTCTTTCGGTCATTTCAGATACCCCAGTCTCCTGAGCCTCTGCCTTATCAGTCTTACCTCTTCTTCTGTGAACTCGTCCTTGCCTCTGAGCTTGCCGCCTGCAACGACATCCCGCATCACATAGACAATGAAATCCGTAACGCTCGAGAATCCTGTGTCCGCGGTCATATCCTTGAGCTGGTCGTACAGCCTACGAGGTATCTTTATCGTTACGCGCTCTTTCATTGGCTCCGATTTGACTCTAATATGAGTGTAGAATATGCGAGACGGCGTGATTTGTCAAGGGTATTCCCGTCACATCCTCAATCACGTGAGCCTTTTTAGCTTCAAGATCGTAGGATTCGTTTTTCTATTTCGCTTCCGCGCCCACTTCTCCCGTTGTCACATTTCTCTCAGACTGCTTTCAATAGGTTTCCCGCACTTCACAAAGACTTCTTGCACTCCTTTTCCAAGAGTTGACGGATCCCGTTCCAGGGTTTCAAGGTATGCTGCAGGGTCTCCGTCACTCATCTCTTCCCCTTCCATCTCTCCCTACGGAGCACCCAATAGACAATAACCCCTGCGAAGAAGAGTGAAAACAGGAGACCTGTCCATATGCCCAGTCTGGAGTACCCCGATTTCAAGACAAACGTCACTTCGTGCCGGCCCTTGTCGAGTGAAACTGCCCGTAGAATGTAATCGGCCCTCAATACCCTGGTTTCCTCGCCATCTGCGTATGCTTTCCAATCTGGATGCCAGTTTTCTGACAATACAAGGAGACCCGGCGATTCAAGTGCTACCTGACACACAATTCTGTTCGGTCCATAGCCGGTTATCTCCACGTCGCCAACAAGCTGGGTTGTCTGTTGAAGAGGAATCCCCGGCTCTTCTTCCAGAATTACCGTCGCACGCGGATTGAATGTGGGGTCCTTCATATGGTCCAATATCTTGTCTTTATCCAATACCCGGTATTGGGGGACGAGCCATGCTCGAGGCAGCACAGAATTATTGCGGTACACGGCGTAGCCACGTCCAGTTGTGAACACAAGATCAAGTCCTTCGTGAGCATCTTCCCAACTGATACCCCACTGCTGGGCAAAGTTGAGCTTGAAGTCCTGCACCATCTGCCTGGTTTTCTCATCCTGTTCTGAGAGATTCTCTGGAACCCATACGCTGATAAGGTATTTCACGTTTAGAATGTGAATGAAATTTCTGTATTTCACCAGATTTGCTGGAGTGAACATGACGCTCTTTCCTGCCCCGATGAGTTCCTGATATCTGTGATAGGGATTGGAGACATAGCCTCCCACACTCTGCAGTCCGTGGAGCACAAGATATCCATCCTTCGCGTGTTCGTAGATGAGCGGAAACACTCGAAAGAGACCTTTATCGGTCTCTTTCAGGAACTCAACTACATTGTCTGCGGCAAAGTACGTATCTGGATGCGCATCAGCCCTCAGGAATTTTCTCTGAATGCTCCACTGATCGAATATGAGAAGTGCTGCGAAACAGAACATAACGAGAGAACCGAGTTTCCACTTCTTCATAGTCAACAGGAAAATGAGAACAGAACCTATCCCTATGAGGAGAAGTGATCTGCCCAGACCCTTCAGGAAATCTGGATAATTCTGATAGAGGTTGTGTATCTTTTGCTGAGTGAGCTGGGGACCATAGTCTCTCCTCAAGGTAGGTTCCAAATGAGAACTGAGTGCTCCAAGAACTGAATTTCTTGCGCCTGTACAGATCAGCGTGAAGAGAAGAACACCAGTGAACACTACCAAGAGAGATACTGTCAGCTTCTTTCGAGATCTCAGGTTTTCCAAGAGAGCCTGCAATCCAAACGCGGCCAGAACCACAACACTGAAGGCAGTAAGGTAAAAAGCCATCGAAGGACCTCTGAACTTGCTTACATGGGGAAGAAGGTAATATGGAATCCTGTAGAATGGGGTGTACTTCCCTAACGAAAAGAGTGTCGCAACGAGGCCGAGCCCGAGAAAGAACTTCACCGGTCTTTCTCTGTACTTGAAGACGACTCCTACAAGAGCAAGCAGCAATGGGAGGATGCCAAGGTACTGAGTGTCAAGCTTGAAGTAGTTTTCGCCCCAGTAATTGGACAGGAGGCCGGAAAAATGGGGAGTGAGGAGATCCAGAAGCTCCATTGGTGGAAGCGACCAAGAGGTCGCGAACTCGTATCCTCTCTCGATGCCACCTCTTGAACCCCAGCCCAGGCTTCCGAATATTGGCAGAAACTTTATGAGCGCCAATCCTCCTGCACACACAAGTCCCAAGATCGAGTATCCTACAAGCCTGAGACTTCCTGCCAATGTACCCCGTGTGCGCTGCCAGATGAGATGGCACAGTAGATAGGCCATGCAGACTACTGCAGCATAGTATGTGAGTTGAAAATGTGCGTGGACGGCGCAGATTCCACCCATTCCCCCAGCAAACAAGAAGTATATTAGCTTTCCTCTGGTGACTGCCTTATGCAGGAACAGAAGCACAAAAGGAAAAAGGGAAGCTGCCAGAATCTTACCGTCGTGACCAGGCTGCGTCATTGAAAGGAGAGATCCGCAGCCCATATAAGCTATGCCACCGAGCAGCGAAACCGACAGGGAAAGCTTCAGCTCTTTCAGGTAAAGATATGTGCCTAACCCAGCCAAGAACATCGCCAGCACAAAAAGATAGCTCCACCCCATGTGCACGGGGAGAATGAGATAGAGAAGGGTAAGAAGAGTGTATGGATTTCTCGCAGGAAGGCCAGAAAAGAAATTCGGGTTCCATAGCGGGCCTTCTCCGTACAGCCTGATTGAGTCCGCCAGCCATCTTCTTGATGCATATCCCGACAGAAGCCAATCAGATCCGTACATCATCTTTCTGCCGGACAGAAGAGGAGCAAAATAGACTAACGCGAGCACAAGCAGGATGGCCACAAACGCCCTGTTGAGCCAGACGTCGGAGACTGTCCTGTGGTGTTTTACAGGTTTGGTCTTTCTCTTAGACACGCGAGAGCATTATAGCGCTTATGAGTAAAAAGTCAAGACGGACGGGGTCTCTTTGAAAAACAGAGTATGCGAAGGGAGCGAATCCCGTCACCCAGAAAGATGCCGAAAAACCTATTTACAAATGAGCTCTTCTTACACATAATACAGCCGTGCCACAAGGAGTAAGGAAAGGAACCTTTTTCTCGCTCTTGGGGTTTTGTGCCGGAGGAGCGTTCCTATTCCTGTTCAACGTCATAGCAGCCAGAACGCTTGGCCCTTCAGGCTACGGCGTTCTGAACGTACTCTATTCGATGACAACTGTCATCGTCCCTTTGATTGCCGGCGGCATAAGACTTGGAGTAGCGAGATTCATATCCGCATTCGAGGCAAAACAAGAGAGAGCGCAGCTCCGTGCAACTATGAGAAACAGTCTCGTGCTCCTGGGGGGATTTCTCCTTCTTTTTCTCATCGCTGCCTTCATTCTTAAGGATTTCGTTCAAGACCGATACTTGAATCACAGTCTCTTTCTGTTCCTCATCTTCGTCTTCTCTGTCTTCGTCCGTTCATTCGTGACGTTGGCCCGGGGCGTCCTCCAAGGGTTAAGGGAGTTCAAGTTCAACGCGATCACAATAGGAATCGAGTTTGCCTCGATGCTCCTGCTTCTTTTGGTACTCGTTCTCCTGCTGGGACAGGGGCTGGGTGGAGCGTGCAGTAGCATACTTGGTGCATCAGCCATCACCCTGCTGGTGACGCTGGCCATCTGCTACCGATCGAGAGGAAGGCTTGTGGGCGATGGCCAAGAGAAGAGTGGTCCGAGCCTCAGCGAATTCCTCCATTTTGTCGCACCCGTAGCCCTGGCTAATTTCCTCAGTCTGTTCCTGTTCAGAGTTGGTCCATTCTTGATCAAGACATTCGGGCAGTCCGATGTAGATCAATTGGTGGGGCTTTTCGCTGCGACCTTTGCGATCGTCAGCGCGGTACAGCTCTTGGTTCGTGCCCTATCAGGAGCTCTGTTCCCCAACCTGAGCAGAGTAGAGGCTATGGAGGATGTGACCCGACAGAAGAGGTACGTGAAGAACAGCATGCTCTTCATGACCCTAGTGTGCACCGCTATGATACTGATCCTCTGGCTCATAGGTCCTCAGATTTTGCGCCTTTTGTATGGCAAGGCGTTTATTCTGAGAAGATTGGATTTCGTTCTCATTGCTGCCATGGGAGGATTCTACTTCTTGGCTCAATTGGCGAGTACTATACTGCTGGCGAAGGGTTTTCCAAAAGAGGCGTTGACCTCCTGGGCGATTGGAGTCTCCCTCTTGATTCTGTTCGTTTGGTTCACTGACATAGAAACACTCTTGCGCGTGGAAATAGGGCTCTGTCTTGCGAATTTCACGGCCTTACTCGGTATGCTCATCGTGCTGAGAGCGAAAATGGCATCATTGGCTTGAACAACGCAGCAATCACTGTTCCCGTCTCTTTTCGCACGAACGATACGAGACCACGTCGGGGAGAGTAGTCGGTCTCGGTGAAGCCCTCACGGTAGAGTGTGGCCGCACTTGGAGTGTGCATCCTTGGTTCTTCATCTGCCTGCGCGTCGATCTGCCTCAACATTCGTCTCACTTCATGCTCGAGGCGCGCGCCGGATCTGGCTACGAGGGTTGACCAGGTGGGTCTGCTCTGCACCGAAAATGAGATAGACGGAGACATACTCGTTCACAGGTATCCCAAGTCTCTCAGCCTTCTCTCCACCTCCTTCTGCTCTTCTTCTGAATAGACAGGCGGAGATGGTTGACAGGAACTCTCACCCGCCTGGGGTTTGACTCTCGAATCAGCAAGGGTCGCTCCTATAGGATGTCCGTCCATCTGGGCTGGGGGACTTATGTCGAGGAGGGAGAGAATCGTGGGAGCCATGTCCATGAGATGGGCCTTGATCCGTGTACCGGGCACATACCTTTTTCCTACTGCAACCAAGATACCATCCATTGCGTGAACACCCGTATTCTCCGTACCTGGTCTGAAGTCGCTAAACATCCGGATACCGGAGAGATCCTGGGCAGTCGTGTATCCCTCAGACGGTTCGAGCACAATGTCCGGGGGAGCTCCCTCAGGGTTGGGGCCGTAGAGTTCATCCCTGCCAAGGGCTCTCACATAGACTCTCTTCCCGTTCCTCGGGTCGGTCAGTTCATCCGGAATCTCTCTGACCATCTTTTCGGTCTCGGAGGGCTCAAACATTCTGTTGAAGAAAATCGTTCCGTAGTTGATACTGGCGGTGACGAAACACCTCGTTCGGGCCCAATCGACGGTGCTGAATATGTCCGATTTCCTCCTCTTAAGGGTCCGAGTTGCGCCGTGTCCAGAAAGCCTTGCTGCAACTCGTTTCATCCAGTTCTTCCTGTCGACCATTCTCAGGAACTCCTCTGCTAAGTCCGAGATGACTGGCTTGGTCAGTTTGAGAAGGCCTTTCTTCTTCAGGAAGAGATTGAGCCTCACCTGTCGGCCGGCTGACCTGAAGCCATGGTCGGATACCAGGAAGACATAGTCCGGAGACACCTTGTCGAGGAACCTGGCGATTCGCGCATCCACCGCTCTGTAAAACTCACTCACAGTTCTGTGCGCTTCTTCCGAATACTCTGGCCACGAGGAATCCAAGTAGTGCCATAGCGCATGCTGAATGACATCGGATGACTGCACGTGAACCATCATCAGGTCCGGTCTGTATATATCCGCAAGAAGATCTGCTACGTCGAACCGTTTCTCTTCAACGGCTATCTCTTCGGCAATGAAGGCAGGTAACTCCAGACTCTTCACAGACCATCTCGGCACCAGTATTCTGTAGCCTTCAACCTTTTCGATCACCTTCTCGAAAATCTCTGCCGGAGAGACGAAATCTGGAGTCACCGAAGGAGACAGCATTCCTCCAACGACTGCGCCATTCAGCTGCCTGGGAGGATATGTCATTGGCACGTTTATGGTCACGACGGACTTCCCGGCCTCCGAAGCAATTTCCCAGAGAGTCTTCAATTTCAAAGACCGGGAGTTCACTATCTTCGTACTCCTGTTCTCGAAATCGAGCTCAACGAAGTCGTAGACGCCGTGCTTCCCGGGATTCACGCCGGTCTGGAACGTAGACCATGCGGGAGCGGTGAGAGGAGGTATGGTGGAAGTGAGTTCACCGTGAAGCCCTGCATCTCGAAGCTGTTTGAGGCACGGAGTGACCCCCTCTTCGATGAATGGATCGAGGACTCTCCACGTCCCTCCATCTATTCCTATCACCAGAACTCTCATCTGCCAGGCACCAGGATGCTGCACAGAAAGGCGGATGAGCTTACGTTCAAATCATAACGAAGAACTGTGCTACCTCCTGTGGCACTCCACATCGTTATCCTTCTTTCTGGGTCCTTCGACGACTGAGAGATGGAGAAAAAGATAGCACTCTTCATCAAAAGAATAGAGCGGTTGACATACACGTACTTCCGGTCTTCTACTCTTCATCATATCGTGAAGTACGCATATTGTCAAGAATCCTTGAGAATTCACCTCATCGTGCGTCTTCCCCCATCCCACTGATCCAAGTCGTCACACTCGCGCAGCCTCTTGACTCGACCATTCGATTATGTATATTGAGTGGGTGAAAACCGTTATGAATATTGGGGATTTGAAGAAGATAGCGGCTCGATTTGACCAGGTAAGTATTCTCATTGTTGGAGACGTAATGCTCGACCAGTTTGTCGAGACAAGAGTCGCTCGCATCTCGCCCGAGGCGCCGGTCCCTGTAGCAGAAGTTCTACGAGAGACGTTCAAACCCGGAGGTGCAGCAAATGTAATAAATAACATCACTGCCCTTGGGGGAAAGGTCGTACCTGTCGGAATCATCGGAAAAGATGACGATGGTACGAGACTGTTAGAGCTTCTCAGATCGGAGGTGGATGCTTCTGACAGCTGTATCCTTATTGATCCCGACAGGGCCACGACGGTCAAGACTCGAATAATGTGTGATGGTCACCAAATAGTCAGAGTAGACAGAGAAAGGACGACACCGCTCAGTCTCCAACAGACAGAGAAAGTGGTTGATTTCGTGCTGAAGAGGGCGAGCGGCGTCGACGGTTTTGTCATTTCTGACTACGACAAAGGCGTCGTCACCAGCAGGCTCCTGGAGGGTATCCTCCCTCTGGCAAAAAACCATGGAAAACCGGTCGTCGTCGACCCCAAGACAGACCACTTTCTCGACTACAAGGGAGCCAAAGTTGTTGTGCCGAATCTCAAAGAGGCTTCGGAAGGTACTGGAATCAGATACGTGAACGAGACGAGTGTCATTAACATGGGTCAGTGGATACTGACTCACCTCGACTGCGATGCGGTCTTAATCACTCGGGGAAAAGATGGAATGTCACTGTTTGAGAAAGAGGGTATGGTCACCCAAATACCGACCCTGGCACGAGAGGTCTACGATGTGACCGGCGCTGGCGACACTGTCACCAGTGTCGTCTCTATGGCGCTGGCAACTGGAGCTCCCATACTCCGTGCAGCTCTTCTCGCAAATTGTGCTGCAAGCATTGTGGTGAGCAAAGTCGGTACCGCCGCACTCACGAGAGAAGAACTCCTGTGCAGAATAGATGAGATGAAGGACGAGATCTTGCAGGCACACACACTCAGTTACGGTTAGATGAATGTCGCCCAGTTAGAAAAGATAGCGACAGTCATCAAAAGGCTGGCCATACACATGGTTCATCAGACTGGTTCAGGTCATCCTGGATATTCTCTCTCTTGCATAGCGACACCGCCCATCTACACGGAGGAGTGCGATTTCACCTTCAGGAAGGCAATTGAGTGGAG
>SMTZ1_10001425_pt1 | contig 23944 bp, 30 predicted proteins | sample DeeMarSWOR136_30_FD_25667 | JGI IMG/M metagenome (IMG submission 25667) | reverse complement strand
GTGGAGGTTATTGGACACATCCTATGGTCACTAACTTAAAAATAACTGATACAGCAAACCTTAAATTCCCTTCAGCTGCAGCAAGTAATAATAACGTAATTATTGCCTGTCAAAAGGATGCTGATGTAATAGTTTACTATTCAACAAATGGTCTTTCATCAAAGACAGAAGTTCATGTTGAAACAGATGCATCTTATCCTGAAGTTGCAATAGCAGCAGATGAAACATTAGTTATTACATATATAAAAGAGGAAACTCTTTACCACAAAACATCTGATGATGGAGGAGCAACCTGGAGTGACGCAGAAGTTGTAAGTGATAACCAAGTTAATCTTAATGATCGTGCAGCAAACCTTGATGTAGATAAAGGAAATATCATTTGTGCCTGGGAAGATACTAGAGGTGACAATGTAGATATATATACTAATATGGTCTTCGAAATAGATAACTATCCCCCTTTTGCACCAGTTATAAAGGGCAAATGGATTACCCGTTTGGTTGAACTTGAATGCTATTTTAATGCAACAGACCCTGATGGTGATGATGTTAGATATCATATTGACTGGGGTGATTCTTATGTAGATTCAACTGATTTTTATAAATCTGGTGAAACAGTAACAGTTAGACATACCTATTCTGAACATGGCATCTATACAATTAAAGCATGTGCAGAAGATACATATGGTGCAAAAGGTCCAGAAAACACTTTTATTCCGTTCAGTAGAATTAAGGCTATTAATCCACTGTTATCGAGATTATTAGGGCACTTCCCCCTGTTACACCGTTTATCAGACATTTTAAAAAATTGGATAGTTTTTTAATTAAACAGTAAAATAAATTGTATTGTTGTAAATTGTATAATTTAAATCTCTCATAACAGGACTATATTTAAATAATAATTCTTTATTCCGATACACTAAACAGGCGGTTTTACTATGGCTAGATTCCCAGAAGCAGAAAATCGAATACTCAATAAAAAAGTATGCATGAAATGTGGGTGTTTAAATGCACCTAAAGCACTACGATGCAGAAGATGCAGATCAAAGGAATTAAGAGTAAAGGCAAAGGAAGGACGAGGAGTCTAATTCCTATTTTTTTCCGTTATATTTAAGAGTATATTTTCTTATTTGGTTTGCAGGTTGAAACTCAATGCCAGAAACAAAGGTTAAAAAAAATGATGATTTCAATGAATGGTACAATGAGATAGTAGAGCTTTCTGATTTATGTGATAAAAGATATCCAATTAAAGGTATGAATGTATGGAGACCATATGGCTGGAAATTAATGAGCCATGTGGACGAATTGATTAGATTGGAAATGGATAAAACAAATCATCTTGAGGTTAATTTTCCATTATTAATTCCTGAATCTTCTTTTAAAAAAGAAGAGGAACATATTGAAGGATTTGGAAGTGAGGTATATTGGGTTACACATGCTGGACTAAACGAGCTTGAAGAAAAATGGCTGCTAAGACCAACATCTGAAACAGCAATGTATCCGATATTTTCACTCTGGATTAGATCACATGCTGATTTACCATTAAAAACCTATCAGATTGTAAATACCTTTAGATATGAGACAAAACAAACACGTGCTTTTATAAGAGTCAGAGAAATTCATTTCTTTGAAGCTCATACTTGTCATATTGATTTTAGAGATGCTGAAGATCAAATAAAAGAGGATAAGGAGATTGCAAAAAGACTATTTCAGAAACTTAGTTTACCGTTTATTCTTAGTAAACGCCCTGAATGGGATAAATTTGCAGGTGCATTTTATACAATCAGTATAGATGTCTTAATGCCCTCAGGAAGAACTCTTCAGTTAGGCTCGATTCATCAATACAAAGATAATTTTTCAAAACCATATGAAATTTCTTATGAAACTGAAGATGGAAAACATGCATATTGCCATCAGACCACTTATGGTATGAGTGAAAGAATATTAGGCGCCCTAGTTGGAATTCATGGTGATAATAAGGGTCTTATTATGCCATCAGCTGTAGCCCCGATTCAGGTTGTTATAATTCCGATACTTTTCAAGGAAACTAAAGAATCTGTCTTAAAAGCATGTGAAAATCTTGACAAACAACTAAAAGAAAAATGTATAAAATCACATATCGATAAAAGAGATATAACTCCTGGAAATAAGTATTATGACTGGGAGTTAAAAGGTGTTCCAATAAGAGTTGAAATAGGACCAAAAGATATAGAGAAAAAACAAGTTGTTATTGTTAGGAGAGATACTAGCAGCAAAATATCTGCTCCGGAGAATTCTTCTGTTGAAACAATTATGGATGAACTTCAGAAATTATCTGAAAATTTATACAATAATGCTAAAAAACTACTTGATAATAACGTTCATAGGGTTCAAACAATTGAGGAAGCAAAAAACCTTAATGGAATTGTTGAATTACCATGGTGTGGTGTTGAGTCTTGTGCCCTTGAGATTGAAGAAATCTTAGAGGGAAACACATTAGGTGAACCAATTGATGAGAAAAAATGTCAGGATTTTTGTCCTGTTTGCAGTAAACCTGCAATAACATGGATGAGATATGCAAAAACATATTAAAGGAGGATAAAAAAATGGCTGGAAAAATAACTAATTTTTTTAGAGAAACCCAATTATTTTTTAGTATAATATTAACAATTCTTGGAATACTAATACTTTTTTTAGGAATAACAGGTATTTGGTATCAAGATTTTTTAATAAATGTATTTGGTTTACCAACTGAATTTTTAAGTTGGAGCTTATATCTATTGATAGCTGGTTTTATTGTTTTTTTAGCTGGAATCTGGTATCTTTATACATTTCTAAAAAACAGGAAATTTATATTATATGAACTTGAGACAAATAAAAGATCAGAACTAATAAAAAAACATTTAGAACTGAAAAATGCTGTTAAACATATGCCTTCAAAATATCAAAATATGTTAAAAGAAAAAGAAGATGAATTGTTCATTAAATAGACATCCTATTGGATGGTGATATTAAATCATTGAGTTTTACATCATTCTTGTTGAACCTAAATATGGTGGAAATATTGGTTCTGTAGCTAGGGTCATGGCAAATTTTGATTTTAAAAATCTTTATTTGGTAAATCCCTGTAAATTTGATGATGACTGTTATTCAAGGGCGATGCATGGAGATTATATCATTGATAATGCCAAGGTTTTTACTTCATTTGAGAAATGTATAAAAAATATTGATTACCTCATTGCAACATCTTCAATAGATAGTGAAAATGATAAAAAACATTTGAGAAATGCTGTTTTTCTTGAAAATTTATCTGAAAAAATTTTTCAAATAGAAGGTAAAATTGGAATTATCTTTGGACGGGAAGATTATGGCCTGTTTAACGATGAGATAGCTGCATGTGATGTTTTACTTAAGATACCTGCGAGTAAATCATACTCTTCATTGAATCTTTCACATGCTGTTGCTGTCGTTTTATATTCATTTTTTATCAAAGTTAATTCAACTCCTTCTGAAAAAAGAACAATTGGAAAAATTGAGAAAGAAAAACTGTATGGTTTTTTTTCTGACTTGTTAGACGAAATAGATTATCCACAGCATAAAAGAGAAAATACTGAAATGATGTTAAAGCGTATTATGGGAAGGGCTATGCCATCAAAATGGGAATATCATACATTTATGGGTATATTAAATAAAACATTGAATAAAATCAAAAAATAACTTATAGAAAAAAAAATCCCAAATTTTTAGTAAATCACTTCTTTATTTTTTTATTATTCTCCTCTTTTTTTGGCCTAAAAAATGAATATATCCAATATCCGATTACCAAAAAAGAACTGATTGCAATTGATAGCATTACTGCTGCATGGCTATCGTTTATTATATAAAATAAAACTATTAAACAAACAATTAGCGATGTAGATAATATAACCATTATGTTTCCAATTATCTCTGTATCAATTGTTTTATTTTTATCAGTCATGTAACTAGGAGTATTAATTTTTATTTACTTTAATTTTTTTATTGTCTAAAAAACTGAGCAGTTTAAGGTTTTAAGAAAGATAAATTATATTGTTTCAATAGTGAAATACACGCAACTCTTTTTTAATGAAGAATGAACTTTATCAGCAAACCATATCAGGTCTTCTAGATTTTTTGATTTGTTGTCCCACTCATAGACAAAATCGTAATTTCCCTTTGTTGCCTTGAAACCAAGATTTAGAAGTTGATCTTTAATTTCTGACGGAGAACTTCCTTCGCTGTTGAACATTATCTTTAGATACGTCTTCATATTTTTTCACAACTGTAAATATGAATCAAATTGAAAGTATTAAATAGTTGCGATAGAGTAAAAGCTCAAGGAGCAACATATATGGGAAATGGTATGTAGCACAAAATTAATATTGCCAGTGCAACAAAAAAAAGCATTTTTCTTTTGATATCAATCTCAGTATCATCATTTAATGGTGGAGGATGCATCATACCCATCATAAATATAATGATAAATGCAAAAAACCACCAGCCAGTCAATATCATTATAAAGATAGCTACCCAGCCCGCGTATTTTTGTTTTTCTCCAAGAACTGCTCTAAAAATATGTCCACCATCAAGCTGGCCTGCTGGTAGAAGATTAATAGAGGTTAATAAAAGACCAACCCACCCTGCAAATAATATAGGGTTCATATCTATCGTAAAGCCTTGAGGTATGTCCAATATAAGTCTTGATAAAATATCAATTAGAAATGATGGGCTAAAAACAGCTTGTCCTGAAGGGAGTTGATCTAAGGATACAATAGGAACGATTTTAGCAGTATAAATTCCGATTGCAGTGATTGGAATTGCTACTAAAAAACCTGCGAGGGGACCAGCCATTCCAACGTCAAATAAAGCTTTTTTATTAGGCATTGGGTCTCTACTATGTATCAATGCACCAAAAGTTCCGATGTTAAAACTGGGTAAAATTGGCGGTATTGGTAAAAAATAAGGAAGAGACGTAGCAATTCCATGTTTTTTTGAGATAAAATAATGTCCCATTTCATGAACCAATAAAATGCTCATCAGCGGTAAAGAAAAGAAAATAGCTCCGTAAAATAGGTTGTTTATGTTTATTACATCAATTATGTTTGGAATGCTCCAAATATCAGAGTAACCAATGTGTAGGATCGAGCCTGTCAGAATTGTAGTAATTATTACTGCAATAAGTAGACTAATATTAATCCAGATAGATCTTTCTTTTTTCTTGGGTTTCTTTACTATATATATGATATGTTCTCCTTTATCATATCGTAGCATTGGAATGTATCCTTTTTCAGATAGTGATTTTCTTAGGGCATCGAATTTTTCTTCTAAGGTATCTTTGTCAATTCTACAATAAAAAGCAGCAGTTTCAGTATTGTATTTAAAATCATAGAATGGAAAATGTATTCCTATCTCTTTTTTTAATAATTCTATATCAAGATTTGTTTGTGATGGTTCGAAAGGTTTCCATGACCAAGAATTAGACATTTGTTTGAGCGAAATAATATATCTTTTATATAACCTTCGTTTAAAAGTATCAATTTTTTAAATACATTATCTTTATTTATGCCTTTTATTATGCCATTTAAGTGAAATGCTATGACTGTTAACCTTGTAATTGGGACTCAATGGGGAGATGAAGGAAAAGGAAAAGTAGTTGATTATTTTTCTAAAAATGCTGACTATGTTGTAAGATTCCAAGGTGGAGCAAATGCTGGCCATACCATAAAAGTCGGAGATGAAGTCTATAAACTGCATCTAACACCATCTGGAGTAATACAAGGAAAAGTCGGTATTATTGGAAATGGTATGGTGATAGACCCTGAAACCTTGATTGAAGAAATGGATGAGCTGACAAAAAGGGGAATCAAACCAAATCTTCTCATAAGTGACAGAGTAAATATAATAATGCCTTATCATAAGATGCTTGATGGTGCAGAGGAAAAGCTACTCGGTGATAAAAAAATAGGTACAACAAAAAAGGGAATAGGTCCTTGTTATACAGATAAAATAGCACGTAAGGGAATAAGAGCAATTGATCTTATAAATAAGGATACATTAAGTAAAAAACTTGATGATATTATTCCCATCAAACAAAAGATATTTTCAATATATAATATTGATATAAAACTAGATAAAAAAGATATTTTAAAAAAATATTTAGAATATGGTAATTTTTTAAAAAATTACATTGTCCCTACACAAATAACGATAACTAAAGCAATAGAATCTGGTAAAAATATATTGTTTGAAGGTGCTCAGGGCACAATGCTTGATGTTGATTATGGAACCTATCCTTATACTACTTCTTCACATACAATTGCTGGCGGTTCATGTATCGGAGCAGGTGTTGGCCCACACAAAATTGATGATATTATAGGAATTGTTAAAGCATATACAACAAGAGTTGGAGAAGGTCCATTACCTACGGAACTACTTGATAAAACAGGTAATTATCTACAAACAAAAGGTGGTGAATTTGGGGCTACAACTGGTAGACCCCGCAGGTGTGGATGGCTTGATCTTGTAGTAGTTAATCATTCCTGTAATGTATCTGGAATAAACAAACTTGCAATTACAAAACTTGACGTTTTAGGAGGACTTAAAACAATAAAGGTATGTGTTAAATATAATCTTAATGACAAAGAGATAGATTACTTTCCAGCTGATATAAACGAAGTTAAAGAATGCATTCCAATATATAAGGAATTCAAAGGTTGGGATGATATCAAGACACCTCCTAAGAAGATTACTGATTTGCCAAATGAAACACAGGAATACCTAAAATTTATTGAAAGATATCTTAAGATACCAATTGTACTTGTGTCTATCGGTCCTGGTCGAAAAGAAACATTAGAGGTCTAAACTGTTTTTTTAACATTTAGTGCAGTATTTATCCAGCGTAAGTAAGAATTGCATGCTGCTCTTAAAGAACTTAAATCTTTTGCTTCAATTGTTAAATAAAAGGTTTTATCAGATAATGATACTTTGATATTTGTTTTAGGGATTTTGTGCTTTATCTCTGGGTCAAGGGAATCATGTATAATTTTCGCTTCTTTTTTTGAATCAAAATTAAATATAAAACTTGCACTTTTCATAAATAGTTTTTATCTTGATTTTATTTTTTTTGCAATGGTCGGCCGTTCTTTATAAAAAATCTTACTGCCGCAGTAAGGGCATTGCATACCTATGTTTTTTACATCAAACTTTACACTTTTTTTGCATAACCCACATTTATATCCAGTCATAATTATTCACCTTTCTTATCAGGAGTTTTGGGTTCTTTTTTTATCTCAGTCGGTTCGATTTCTCCTCTTAAAATCTTTTCAACATTCTGACCGGATTCAGTTTTTGGAAAATATGCGCCACCTGCAAATTTAACATTACATTTCCCGCACTGCCATATACTTGTGCCAATTCTTCTCACTCTATCATGGCCGCAACTAGGGCATATATGTTTTTCCCTTTGTGCCATTTCGACATTACGAACTCTGGTTCTTGCTCTGACGCCATATCTAGCTTGATATCTTCCTGCAGATCCAACTTTCTTTGTTCTCTTTGCCATATTTATTTACCCACACTTTTATATAATTGTTCTTGTATTTTCCTGCCGTTATCTATAGATGCTTTAATAACTTTTTTTATCTCATCAACGCTAAAACTGCCGTTTAAACCCTTTTGCATTGCTCTCAGATGGCCATTTATATCTGTTGCAACAGTAAGTCTTGCCTCTGCTATCTCTTCTTCATCAAGTGAAGGATCCATAACAACAACACCATTATATTTTACAGATGTACATGATATTGGCGGTTCCTTCAGTGGTAATGGATAGTTTTCACCAAGATCAAAACGCTCGGCTGGAACGTTTGTTGTTAAAAGGGCAGCAAGTGATGCAAGTGATGCAGCATCAAATAAGTTTCCATCAAAATCAAGAATATGGATATCAATAAAAACCATCCAAACCTTTTCACCTGGTTCAATACAAAGCTTGTCAACCTCAATTAATTCAGATTCCCTGATACCTCTGTCAACCACTCGTGCAAGTTCAATTGCATCCTCTCTCGGTGGACCTGCCTCAAAATCTGGGGATGCAAGTGGAATAAGTTCAGCAGCTGTTGTCATAACACCAGATTCTGGTGAATCAGGATATGGTTCACCTATGTCCATTTTAATACCACTTATCACTTGGGTGTTCCCAATTTTCACACGAGCTGAACCTTCTGCTTTTGATATAACTCCTGTTTCAATAGAGATTTTTCTGAATTCATCAAATTTCCTGCCATCACTTCTTTTTCCATTTTCAGCAAGATTTACTAAATATTCCTTTTTTATAGATGGTGTTATTGTCATTGTGTTGTTCCTCCTTGAACTGACTGATATTTATCCGTAATTGCTTTTTTCTGAATATCTGAAACTATGTGACAACCTTTAATTGCCAAATCTAATGCTTGATCAAATTCCTCCAATGTTAAATGTCCATCCATCTGTAAAAGTAAAACCTCACCTGTACGTGGTGAAATAGCAATAGGAAGATCTGCATTCCCATAATTATCTTCATCTTTTCCTAAATCAAGAACTACCTGATTTTCAATTTTTCCTGCTGCACAAGCAACTGGTATATCCTTCATAGGAATACCGGCATCAACCAATGCTACACCAGCTGCTGTAAGACCTGCGCATCTAGTTCCTGCCTCTGCGTCTAAAACTTCAATATTAACATCAATTGATGCTCTTGGAAATCTCTCAAGTAAAATAACATTTTCCAATGCTTCAGATATTACTTTTGAAATTTCTCTACTGCGTCTGTCTGGTCCTGGACGCTTTCTGTCATCAACACTGAAAGCAGCCATATTATATCTAGCATTTACAATTGCACGTAATGGGTTTTGTGTATGTCTTGGAATTGCTTCCCTTGGACCATAAACAGCAGCAATGACTTTATTACCACCCCATTCTAAATAACATGAGCCTTCCGCTCTATGAAGCACTCCTGCTTCAATTTTTATCTTGCGTAATTCATCTGGTTTTCTGCCATCTATTCGTTTTCCATTTTCAAATAATTTAATTTCTGTGTCATTCATTTAATGCACGTCCTTTGCTTCTTTTTTTAATAATTCTTCAATTTTATTTGTAAGTCCATATGATAAAGCTTCATTTTCTATCATATCTATTGTATTAATCACTTTTTTAATACCGTCATCATCGCCATCTACCCATATTCTTCCATTCTGGCCAACAAATATTCGGCATTTAGTGTATTTTTTTAATAGTGAAATCATAGAACCTTTTTTACCAATGATTCTTGGTACCTTAGAAGGTTCAACATTGATTATCTGTCCACCTTTTATTTTATATAAATTCCTATCTTTAAGAGTGATCTGTAATTTTTTTTCTTGATCCACCTGTAGGACTTTTGCCATTATGCAATCACCATAGTTTAAATATCTTTCGGTTTCACCAAAATCTACATCCCATGGTACTTCATTTACATGTAAAAGTGCAGGGTATGCAGCATTGATATCAACAAGCCAACTTGATGACATTGCTTCTTCTACAATACCAATAACAAAATCTTTTTCTATAGGATCATACCGGCCCTTTAATGGTGTTACATTGATATAATTAGAATTTTTATTCAATATACCTAATACTTCTGCGTATATCTTACCGTTTTCTACAAATGTTCCTCTACCAGCTTTTATGTTTTTTATATCCCCCAAAAGCTGGCTTGGAATTACTATTTCACGTTTTTCTTGAGACATAGAACAATAACTCCTATCAATATAACAATTACTTTAAAATCTTGGTTGAAACGTTACCCTTGGTAAGATCATTTAATCTGTCATAAAAATCAGTCTGCATACCAGCAGGAAGCTTAACTATACCAATCCAAGAACCATCAGATTGCCAATCCTCTCTTTCAAGCACTCCAAACCCGCGAACTGCACCATAAGCTCTCCCAATATATTCCGCAGGAATCTTTACAGAAATCCTAACATTTTCCATAGATATTGGAATGATAGGTCTTAATAGTTCGATAATTGTTTTAACTTGGTCACTGACTGGTTTAAAAGGATCTATATGTACACCTGCTTGCTCCATAGCTAGCTCAATTCTCTGGCGAGGATGTGGAGATTTTGTTTTAGGATCCATTGCATTTTTTACAATTGTTTCAACAATTCGATTTCTCTTATTCTTCTGCATTTTATGTCGTTGGTCTGTTGTTAACTGTATATCGCCTTTTAAAATTATTTTTTTACTTATCTCTGCGATATTGTTTGTACCAAAATTTTTTTGAAGGGATTCCTCTGATGCGTGTGTCCCTTTCTTTGAATCCTTAAAAATTGCATCTATTGCCAGATTTTGTGTTATATCGATATCCTTTCCATCGATAAGATCGGCTGCTGCGTATGGGTCAACAAGCACTTCAAAGTGCTCTTCTCCCTTTTTTAATCGCGCTATAACTGCTTCATCAAGACTAACCAACTCTAACTTCCTCCAATTGCCTTACCTACGTATTCTTTTGTTTTCTCTGGAGGTAAAATATGAAATTTAATTTCTTTATCAACAATACCAATTTCAGTAGCTTCAGGATTAAGCTTTCCTTCTGTGCCTTTATGTAGAGCCTTTATAGCCATATCAATTGCCTCATCTTGAGAGAGGCCTTCTCGGTAATTGCTCTCAAAATAGCTCATAGCTCCATTTCTTCCTGATCCTTCACTACTTGCTTTATATTCCATCAACGCACCAGATGGATCCGTAGAAAACAATCTAGGTCCAGATTCATCAACACCTGCAACTAATAATGCTGTACCAAATGGTCTGACACCACCGTATTGAGTATAAGTTTGTTTAAAATCACAAATTCTTTTAACAAGTGTTTTTACCTGTATCTTTTCATTATAAGTTATTTCGTTGATTTGGGCATCTAGTCTTGCCCTGTCAATCAATGCTCTTGCATCTGCAACAAGACCTGATGTAGCACAGCCGATGTGACCATCTATTTCAAATATTTTTTCGATTGATCCAGGCTCCACTAAACGAGAGGAAACACGTTTATCAACAATTAAAACAACTCCTGTTTTATATTTTAAGCCTACTGTCGTTGTTCCTCTTTTTACTGCCTCTCTTGCATATTCTACCTGAAATAATCTTCCGTCCGGAGAAAATACAGTAATTGCTCTATCATATGCCATATTTGCTGGTTGCATTTTTTAATTTCACCTCTATTCTTATCAAATAATTACTGGTATAAATAATTCAATTTTTTAACTCTGAATACACTTATTGTGTATATACTTTTTGATAGCATATTAAAATTTTAACCTTATCAAATCTGTTTTTTATCCCCCCATAATATCTTATGAATCTGCAATCCAAGCTTAATATCAAGTCCATCTGAAATTATCCAATTGGCTATTTTATTTGGATTTATTCCCCAAACTGGTTGGAAAAAAACCATGCATCTTGGTTTATATTTTTTTACGATTTCTTTTGCATAGTTGTAATCTTTTTTATCTTTAATAATAAATTTTATCTGGTCATCATTTCTGAGTAAATTAATATTTAGAAAATCGTTTCTCTCATGCATATTAGATGAAGGGCATTTAATATCAAGTGATATCATTATTGATTTATTTGATATATCTTTAATATTGATGCTACCGTTTGTTTCAATACATAATTTATATTTCCTTTCTAATAATAATTCTATAAGCTTTAAAATTTCATTTTGTAATAATGGTTCTCCACCAGTCAAACATACATATTTACAAGGATATTTACGAATTTGTTCTAATATTATATCCAAAGTCATTTCTTTTCCAGTATCATATGCATATTTTGTATCACAAAAAGCACATCTTAGATTACATCCTGTAGTTCTAATAAATATATTTGGAAGCCCTGTCCATTTACCTTCACCTTGTAAGGAATAAAATATTTCATTTATTTTCATATGTTATATTACAAAAATTAATTTTGCTTAAATTATTTGCTATTTACAAAAATAATCATTTATCAAACTCATTTTATCTTTTTAATATTGAACTAATTTGTTTTTTTTTTTGTATATTTAAGCTATGGGCCCGCTGAGATTTGAACTCAAGTCTATAACTCCCGAAGCTACAAGGATACCAAGCTACCCCACGGGCCCACTTTACCATGTAAAAATTAAAACCTTTATAAATAGTTAGTTTTATGGAAGCAATTATAGATTATTTTATATTTTTGTAAGGAGTTTCCTTAATTCTTCATATTTTTTTTCAAGGATTTTTGCTGATTCTAAAATTGCTACTTTTGCACTAAACGCACCATCGGTTTCTAGACTAAAAACCAAGTTTGTCGGGTCCTTCTTTATTGTTATATAATCTATTTCTTCCTTATCTATGTAAGATTCCAAAACTGGTAATTTATCATTATCCTTTAAAATTAGATTATTTCCTTTGATTTCCACAAGATCTTTAGGAATTTTTTCTAAAAATTCTTTAACATCATTTATTCTTTTTTTATCAAATTCGATGATAGTTCCCATCTTATAGGTCGGTGCCTGAACAGCTTGCCATTTGGCATGGTCCCTTCCTCGCCCAAGTACTGCTTCAACTTCTAATATTAAACGTTGATCTCCGTATAGTTCAACAATTGGGATTTTACATTCTGTAATAGTCCAGCTTTTTTCAGCAGGTTGGAGATCACCAGAATATATTGTTCCTTCTCCTTCTTTACTAAGGGTATATCTTACTGTACAATTTGGGCATCCTTTGCCTTTGCAAACACATTTATCTCTAAAAGTTAGAAGACTTAAATCAGTAGGAATTGAAATCAAACCTAGACGATGAGCAATAATCTCATCAAATAGCGCACTTGTATTATCATAAATCACAACATTATTTACTGCAAGTTTAGGCAACTCAGAAAGCATAACTCTTCTTAAAGAATTAACAAAGTAGGGTTTTGTCCCCTCTATTTTCAATACAGCTTTTTTTGCTTTTAATTCTTTGATTTCAACTTTCATAAACAAGTCACCTAAATTCTTCTGCCCCTTTTACCACCTTTTTTTCTACAACCATCATGTGGGATAGGTGTCACATCTTCAATTTTACCGATACGAAGGCCACTTCTTACTAAGGCACGAATTGCAGCTTGGGCACCACGGCCTGGAGTTCCACCTTTGTTACCGCCTTGACCTCTTACTTTTACATTAACTTTGTCAATTCCTTTTTCGCGGATTAAATCTGCGACAGTTTGAGCAACCTTCATAGCTGTATATGGAGCTCCTTCATCCTTTGCTGATTTTGTCACCATTCCACCAGAGCATCTCGCGATTGTTTCTGCACCTGTTAAATCTGTAATGGTAATTATAATATTATTAAAAGATGCAAAAATATGTGCTATTCCCCATCTTCCCATTTTTAATCTTCTCCTTCTTTATCTGTTTTTTTTACAACATTTTTATTTTTTTCTATTTTCTCTTTAGAATCTTCTTTAGGTTTATCTTCGATTTTTTGTGGTTCTTTATCTTTTGTTTCATCTTTTTGGGTTTTAGGTATTTCAATTTTTGATTTTTCTTCTTTTTTTGATTCATCATCTTTAATAATTGGTTTTTCATCAACTGGTTTTTTTTGCTCTATGATCTTTTTATCCTCTTTTGTTGATGAATCCTCAGGTTTCTCAACTTTTTGTATAGGTTCTGAAGGAATTTCCTTTTTTTGAATTTCTTTCTCTGATGATGGCTTTTCTTCTTTTGGTTGTTTTTCAATCGGTTTTTCAGATTTTATATCTTTTATTTCCTTAGATTTAGGCTCTCTACTGATTGGAATTGATTTAAAATCAGCACGAGGTCTTGCTGGGTGCATTATATCATTTAAGGGAGAATCCTTTGTATATCCAATCTCGCCCTCCTCGTTTTTTTCAACCATATATCCCGGGACTGTCACTCTCCTATCACCAATTGCAATATGACCATGGGATATCAGTTGCCTTGATTGATTTGGTGTGTTTGCAAGTCCCTTAAGATAAATAAGTGTTTGTAATCTTCTTGATAAAATAGATTCAGTTTCAAGAGCCAATACATCATCAAGTGTTGAATTTGCAGGTAAGATATTCATCCTATTAAGATAGAGCAGTAATTGATCGCTTTCTTTTTTACTTTGAATGTCTCCGCCTGTAACTTTTGCTAATAGCTCCCTTGCTTGCCCCCGATATTTCCTTAGATGGGTTTGCGCTTTCCAAACCTCTCTTTTATTTTTAAGACCATATTTTTTAACTAGTTCATTTTCTGCATTAATACGGTCCTCTTGCCAGGGGTGGCTGGGAGTTTCGTATTTTTTTCTGGAAAATTTAGGTTTGCCCATAAAAATCACTTAGTTGTAGTAGTGGTTGTTGGTTCCCTCTTTTTGGATACACCAAGAGCTAATCCTTTTCTGTTATTAGCCCTAGTTCTTTGGCCTCTTACTGGAAGCCCTCGTTCATGTCTAATGCCTCTGTAAGATCTAATTTTTTTCATAATATTGATTTCATCTCTTAAATGCATATCGATTTCCGAACTAATCAAATGAATGTCTTCTCCGGTTTCATAATATTTACGATGATTCAGCATCCAACCTGGTGCAATTTCGATAACATTATCAATTGTATGCTGTAATTTTTCGATTTGATCATCTTTTAAATCTCCAATTTTTATGTTTCTAGCTATCCCTGTTTTATCAGCAATTAGAGTAGCCATATGGACACCAACTCCTTTGATACTGGAAAGTCCATATACAACATTTTTTTCACCATCTATATCGGTATTTGAAATTCTAACAATATATTTAAAATCAGGACCCCTATCCTTCTTTGGTTTTCCTTTTTTGTCTTCAGTTTTTTCCTTCATCTTTGCCTTAACTTTTTTTTCTTGAGTGTCAAATGGTTTATCTTTAGATTCCATTTCTTTTGTTTCATCAGAAAAATTCTCAACTTTTTCTGCTTTTTCTTTTGATTCTTGTGATTCTATTTTTGATTCTTCAGATTGATTTGTAGTATCCTTTTGTGATTCATCTGAATTTTTTTCTTCAGGATTCTCAGGGGCACCCTCAGTAATATCTTCATTTGGATTTGATTTATCATTCAAGTTTATAACCTCTATTACATTACATTTGTACAATTACTCCTTATATATAAAAGGAAGTATTGCCATTAATAAGAGAAGTTATATATAAGCGTTTAGGGAGATATTATTTTTTTATTTCATATGATACCGTAATTCATATATGCTAAAATTGTATCCAGAGAATGAGTGGCTAGACAATGTCAGATGATAAATGGACAAAGATCGATGAGATTTTAAAAGGTAAAAAAACAGAAAAAATAGTAAACATTCGCGGGTGGATATATAGAACACGTAGCAGTGGAAACATAGTTTTTACAATTATAAGAGATGTTACTGGAACTCTTCAGGTCACTATTAAAAAAGGAAATCTTCCAGATAAAGAATTTGAAGATGCAAAAAAAGCATTGATTGAATCTTCTTTGGAAATAAAGGGTTTAGTTAAAGAGGATAAACGTGCACCAGGTGGATTTGAACTTCAAGTTTCCAATGTTAATATTATAAATTTTGCAGAACCCTTTCCGATTGTAAAGGATCAATCCCCTGAGTTTTTACTTGATCAGCGACATCTTTGGATAAGATCTCAAAACTTATCTTCAATTCTAAAAATCAGGTCAACTATTGTTGGTGCTATTCATAAATTTTTTAGAGAGAAAGGATTTTATGAGTTTGATGCACCTGTCTTGCAACCTAACCAATGCGAAGGTGGATCAACGCTTTTTGAAGTAAAATATTATAAAAATAAAATTTATCTATCCCAATCTTGGCAGCTTTATGCTGAAGCTGCAATTTTTTCACTTGAAAAAATCTACAATATGGGACCAACATTTAGAGCTGAAAAATCAAAAACCTCACGTCATCTATCTGAATTTTGGATGGCCGAGATGGAAGTTGCCTGGGCAAACCTTGATGACATCACAGAGATTGCTAAAGAAGAAATTAAATTTATTTTGAAAGAAGTTCTAAAAAATAATAGACGTGAACTTGAGATTCTTGGACAAAACATTGAAAAACTAGAAAATATCGCAAAATCAAAGTTCCCAACAATTACATACACTGAGGCTTTAAAAATATTAAAAGAAAAAGAGAATTTGGATATCACATGGGGTAAAGACCTTAGAACAATTGAAGAAGAAAAACTAATGAAAAACTTTGATACGCCTGTTGTTGTTACAAATTATCCTTTAGAAATTATGGCTTTTTATAAACCAAAGGACCCAAAGGACCCAAAAACAGCACTGTGTTTTGATATGATTGCCCCAGAAGGTTATGGAGAGTTGATTGGTGGGTCTCAAAGAAGTCTTGATATCAAAGAAATGACTCAAAGATTAAAAGAGATGGGTGAAAATGTTAAAAATTATGATTGGTATTTTGACCTTAGAAGATATGGCTCTGTTACTCACAGCGGCTATGGATTAGGTGTTGAAAGGGTTGTTGCATGGATCTGTGGTATTGATAATATAAAAGATGCTATTTCTTTTCCGCGTACTTTATTGAGGTTCAGGCCATAGGAGATATTACCTATGAAATCTTGCGTTCATGTAATAATAACTGGGAGGGTTCAGGGTGTTTGGTTCCGAGCATCAACCAAACAAAAAGCCAAGCAACTAAAATTGGACGGATGGGTTAGAAATAATCCAGATGGAAATGTTGAGGCTGTTTTTGAAGGTGATGAAAGTCTTATAAAAGAAATGTTGAAATGGTGTCATAGTGGTCCTCCACTTGCAAAAGTTACAAATGTCGAGGTAAACTATGAAGAACCATCAAATGGCTTTGATGGTTTTTTTATTAAATAAATTTTTTAAAATAAGATACCATCTCTTGATTTCTATCAATTAATATTATTTTATCAATTTTTTTTTCAAAACCCTTTGCAATATCTACTATTGCCTCAGCAGCTTCGCTAACTGGTACACCCCCAACACCTGTTCCCATGCCAGGAATTGCAATTGAGCTTAATTTTAGTTCTACACCAAGTTGAAGAGCTGCAAGTGTTGCAATTTTTACATTTTCTATGCCAATTCTCATAGCAGGTTGTTCCATGGTCGGAGCATGAATAACATAACTGCAGGGAAGATTTCCAGCTGTTGTAAAAACAGCAGATCCAACTGGAATGGGTGCTTTTGCTATCGCTTCGTTTTCAATTTGGGTTCCACCCATGCGTTTTATAGCTCCTGCTACTCCCCCGCCCATAAATCCATAGGAATTAGCGGGATTGACAATTGCATCGCATTTGATTTTCGTTAGATCTCCCATTTGAGCTATGATTGTCATTGTTTTTTCTTCTTTTTCTTCTTTTTTTCCTTTTCCTCTTTTTTCTTTTCTTTTTCCTCAGCTCTTTCCTCGATATGCTGTTTTTCTTTTACAGTTATACCTTTTAATACTTGAACCCGTGATTTCATCGCCTTAATTCTTTCATTGATTTTTCTTTTTTCAATGTTTAACTTAGCTTTTGTAATCTTTTTATTTGAAAATTTTTCCTCCAATTGGGCAATTTTCATCTCTTCTTTTTCTATACGTTTCTCTAGCTTTCCAATGTTTTTTTCTATTCTATCAAGGAAGCTCATTTTATTAACCCCATAGTTTCTTTCTATTTGCCTCAAGGGTATTGTTTTCTTTATCTAAATATTCTGCGAAAGTTTTTACTTTTTTTCCACCAACCTTGTAAGGTTCTGAAAATATCTCCTTATACCTAAGGTCTCTGAGAAGGTGATGGTCAAGTATGACACTGCAATTAAGTTTTTTAAGTATTTCTACTAAATTATCAGATGCTAATTGTAGATTTTTTTTACTAAATCTAAATCCTAACATATTTATTGGGGGTCCATCGATTATAAGAATATCTGGTTTTTGATTTATAATATAATCTTTAGCAAGTTTTGTAACAGGTCCTTGAACGTCTGATGCGTGTAAAATTCTTATTTCCTTATCATCAACAGTTGTCATAACGACATAACCTAACCTAACTTTTTCAGGCCCATGATAAAATGGTGGTGAAAAAATAATTTTTGTATCTCCAAATTTTTGTTTTGAGTTATCACAAAAGATTAATTCACAATTTTTTTCAACCTTTTTTTTAAAATCTTCACCTCTCTGTTTTTGAGATTTATTTATGTTATTATAAATATCCTTAGCAAATATCTTCTTTCCTTTGTAAAAGTTCTTGTCAGGATCATAATGATCGTAGTGATAATGAGAAATTATTATTATATCACATTTACTTGCAATTTCTGAAATTTTTTTCTTGGTTTTTTCTAATTCGTCTAACTCTTTTTTATGGGGAGGAAGTCCATATCTTTTTGGGCCAATTGCTGCAGAAGGATCAATTAATATCTTACAATCCTTTGTTTCTACATATGTAGCCATAGATCGTATACCAAGAGAATCTGATGCAACAGGTATTAATTTCATAAAAGATCTTAATTAGAAATTTATCTGCAAAATATAAAATATTCTATTGAAATTTTGGTAAAAAATGATGATTACCATGTATAATGAATTTTATATCGTTTTATCTTAAATATCTTATTTCCGTTCAAAAATAATTCTCTTTTCATAAATGATTTTAAATATTCTATGATATGGAATCATTGCAGAGGTCGTCTCCATGAACGATCTATTAAGTTTTACGATATCTTTACCGTAAATAATTTTAGTATCGTTTGGCGCGCCTCTATGAACATACCATATCTCCGCTAGATTGAAATTAAAGTCCTTTTTCCATTTTAACTTATTTAAAATTTCTCTTGGATTAGTCATTTTATAATACTTGATAAATAAGATTTTATTTAAAAAACCTAGGTGAATTAAAGACAAAAAACGTCATTTCACCACTTGAACTACTGTTTCCTTCTTCGTCAAATATTTTTGTTTCTATTGTTTTTTTCATAAATGATGTTTCATTCCAGTCCCATACAAATGGTGCTTTGTTAATGGTATCTTTTAATTTTCCATTGACGTAAAACTCGGCTTTTTTAATTTTATCATTATTTACATCAATTCTAAGAGGACCAAAGACTAAGGGTTTTAAGAAGGGAATTATTTTCTTGTTTTTAACATAAACAAAACTTTCAAAGTTGAGGATATTTTTCTTAAATAAGATATAGAAAAAGCCACCGATACATCCAATAATTCCAAATACAATTATCAGTTGCAATAAATTTAATCCTTGTTCAGCTTCATATGGAATGAACGTATATATAGCATAATTATCAGCTATTGTATTGGTGTTATATGATTTTCCCTCGACATATAATACATATTCGCCTTGTTTTAAGTCATTGGGAGGTTTGTAATAAAAAATAGTATTGTCAGATGTTTTTAGATTAGATTCTATATAAATAGTGTTCCCTGTTTGTTCATTATAGAAATCTGCATATGTAATTTCAACTGCGGTATTAAATATAATTTTAACTGTCGGATTATTTTTACCAATTGTTCCTTCTGAAGGAATAAATACAGGGGGAGATAGAGGCATTTGTTTAAATAAAAAAATAAATTGATATTCGATTTCAGGGTCGTCAAGGATATAATAGTCATTTCCTTTTTTTATTATCATATCATTATCTATTTCAATTCCATTTTTAGTTACACTTGATAGTTCAGTAATCTCTCCGTGTTCACCTATATCTGGTTTTGACACTTTAAAATAAATCCAACCATTACTTTTAACAACATTTACAATTAAAACTGCTTTTTTATTGTCATCATCAATGACTGTATCTATGATAGTGGGTTTTATATTGCTGTTTATTGGAATTATTGTATCAGTTGTGTAATTCCACATAAATTCAGGGATAGTTACATCATCTATCGAAAGTAAAAATACAATATTTCCATTTATGTTGATATGTCCTTTATGAACTGCTTTCAGTACTTTATTTGGATCAGCAAAATTATCTGGAATATCATCTCCATCTATATCATAGCAGTAGAATAATTCTGAAAGTGTGATACCATATTTTCCTTCTATTTCGCTCATTAAGGTATAGGATGTTGTCTCCTTAATTAATGGATTTATTTTTGCATTTGTAGTAGCTGTTACAACGTTTTCATCATTATCAGTTACTGTCAGCTTGATAACATAGTTACCATTTGTATTATAAGTGTGCGTTACTACTTCTCCAAATCCAGTTATTCCATCTCCAAAATCCCATGAGTATTCAATTATTTCTCCGTCTAAATCAAAACTTTCTGTTGCGTTAAATATTATTTCATATCCAATGACCCCTGCATATGGTCCGTTTGTTCTTGCAAAGGGTTTTTTGGTATCGTTTTGATTTCCCGATGGGTCAGTTGCAGAAATAATGCAATATAACTTACTTGGATTTTCATTTATAAATATGACCTTTTCATAATAGTTGTTTGATTTTTTATCCAGATTAACGATATTGTGATCGACGTTTTCATACCAATATTCAATAGTTGCCTCGTCAACTTTATGATCATCAGTTATTGTTGCTCCAAATGTAAAACTATTTGGAATTATTTCAAATGTTGAACCATGGGTAACAATTGATACTTTAGGAGCGTTAGTATCTGTTATTTTAACTGTTTTTTGTTTTGTAGTAATTGAATTTCCCCATTGATCCGATGCATAGAAAATATATCTAATAGGGTCTATGGATTTATCTAAAACTACAGATTTTTCAAAATATTTTCCATAGACATTGTCTAATGTATCGTTTCCCCCTTTACTACCATGGGTCCAGTTAACTTTTACTGTTAATGTTGAGTTACTATCTGCATCATCAACTACAGATGCATTAAAAATGAAAGTTGTAGAAGGTGAACCAATTGTAAGTGTATTATCAGTTATTTTTGGTGGTGAACCTTGATCTATATTAAAACTTCTTATAGATGAGTTTACCCAATTCCGTGAATCACTTGCTATAATTCTAAATGTGTACCTGCCAATTTCTGAAAATTTATTATTATAATAATAAGTATTTCCATCCTTATTTGAAAAAATTGAAAAATTACTATTTTGATTATTTGGATCATTTATGCTCAAATAAACATCTCTTATCTCGATATAATCTGTTACTGTAGCTGAAATATATGTATAACCACCAAGTGATTGGGTGCTGGGTTGGACCTGAGGGGTACTTATTGTAGGGGCAATAACGTCAAGCAATGGCCCGTTATCCTTATTTGAGCCATATATAGTATATGCGCTATCTGCAATACCATCTTCATTACTGTCTATTGCACCTTCACTTATTTCATCAAAATCATCCCAGTAGTTACCATATTTATAGGGTCCTAATACTTTGTTTGTCTGTAAAATTTTTGCAGTATTCCAGGTATTATGATTCAAGCTTTTATCTACAGCATTTGCTGAATTATCATGAAAATAATTATTATAAACCAAATTATCAATAGTGAAATAATCAAGGTTTATACCATATCTAGAATTTCCAAATATTTCATTATTATAAATAGAATCATTTGTGGAATTTGATAATCTTATTCCATCGTATGTGTTGTAGCTAATTGTGTTGTTGATTATAAGATTATTATCATCAGCAAATAGATAAATTCCATGAAGATCATTATAATTTAAAATATTTTTTTGGATTATACAGTCTGAACCTACTAACAAAATACCATATACCGAATTGCTATTCAAAATACTATTGCTAATTGTAATTGTACTTGAATTTTCTATTCTAACCCCACTATAGGAATTATCATAGATTTCGTTATAAGTTAATATATTATTGTCACAATGATCATTTAAAAAAATCCCATTTTCGTTATTACTTGAACAATTATTATATGATAAGATATTATCATTGCTTGTTTCATTTAAAAACATTCCATTAAAACTGTTACTTTTTATAGGATCGTTATTTTGTATGGTGTTATCTGAGGAGTCATACAAAAAAAGTCCATTATTGGAGTTACTTGTTATGCTATTATATGCAATATAATTACTGTCTGAATTATAAAGATAAACTCCATTTCCACTATTGCTCTTAATTATATTATCATAAATTATGTTGTTATCACAGTTATTGATATATATCCCATGTTTTGCTCCACTTTTTATTTCATTATCTGTAATTATAGTATTTCCAGAATTTACAATTATTACTGCATTACTGTTTCCAGAACCACAATTTTGTATTGTAAAATGACTTATGTTTACGTTTGTAGCAAGAATTGTTATTCTATTCCCAGAATCAGCACCAGTAATAATTGTTAGATCTTTATCTTCACCAAATAAATCTAGATTATGATCTATTGTTATTGTTTCAGAATATGTTCCTGCATAAACTAAAATTCTATCACCGGGTAATGATGCATCAATTGCATCCTGAATATTATCAAAATGGTCGATTTGCCAACCCGGAGTATTACTATCATAATCATCATCGACATAGAATTTTGGTAAAATATCTGCTTTACAATCTTTTATAAAAATAGGGAAAATAAAACAATTTAAAAATAATAATATAACTATTAGTAATACTATTATATTTGGTTTCATCCCATCCTTGTGCATATGTAACTGCATATACTGGATGTATTATTACAATAAAAATATTCCTATAAACTAACTGGAAATGTCCTCTGGTGGAACAGATGTTGTAAGAATATTTTTTGGTGAAGAGGGTAATTATTGGATTCGAGTTAGGGCTCAGGATGAACAATATGCATGGAGTGAATGGGAGCAAATTAATATTAAAATTCAGAAAAACAAATCAATATCAAATACTCCATTGTTGAGGTTTTTAGAATGATACCCACTGCTATATCTATTGCTTCAAAGACTAACTATCTTTTAGTATTATAGTTTTATATACAATGTATCTGATTAGAATATGAGAATTAGGGAGGAAAAGAAATATGCCTAATAAGTTGGGTAAGAAAGGATTGGTAGTAGGGATAATTATATTGTTTATCTGTGTTAGTATTTTATCCACTGTTTCATCTAAAGATATATCTATTTTATATAATAAAATATTAGAAGATAACAATGAAATTAAAACCTCGGATGATTATAGAGAAATTTATACATATATTAATGGATGGTGTTGGTCTATAGAAGAGAAAAGGAGAAGTATTTTTATTCACCATGATGTAGAACTATGGGGTTATGCTAATTTAAATATAAAAGGTATAAGATTTCCTTTTAATTTTTTTAATGAATATGCCGGTTATGTGAAAGTACCATGTTTATTAGGTAGGATTATTTATGATAGATCACCACTTATTGTAAATGGTGTTGCATTTGGAAATATTGAATGGAGTGAATATAAATGAAGAAATTATTGATATTTGGTATTATTGTTTTGTTTATTGGAGTTGCATTTATACCAAGTTTCAATGCTATATCTATTTCTATATTGGAGAATCATCCACCAGATAAACCGACAATAAAAGGAAAAATAATGATAGAGCCAGGAACGACTTATGATTATAAGTTTAAAGCAACTGACCCAGATGGAGATAATATTAGATATTACATTCATTGGGATGATGGTTACACTCAATGGACTGACTATTATCCATCGGGTGAGGAAATAATTGTCAATCATACTTGGAAGATGGTGGGTGTATTTTACATAAAGGCAAGAGCAAACGATACACATGGAGCATTAGGTCCTTGGGGATATATCAAAATATCGAAAGATAAAGCAATAACAAATTCTCCTTTGTTGAGGTTTTTAGAACGATACCCACTCCTAATCCAATTCATTCAAAGACTCTCCTTTTTGTAGTGTTATAGTTTTATATACCATGTATCTAATTAGAATAATGTAGTATAGGGAGGAAAAAGATATGAAAAACACCTTATTTAAGAAAGGATTGGTAGTAGGGATAATCATTTTGTTTATTGGTGTTGGTGTTTTATCCAGT
>SMTZ1_10001424_pt1 | contig 23948 bp, 26 predicted proteins | sample DeeMarSWOR136_30_FD_25667 | JGI IMG/M metagenome (IMG submission 25667) | reverse complement strand
GTTTTCTTAAAGTTTCATCTTTTTAATCTGGTACAGTTGCTACAGCTCGAACCCATCCTGCTGAAGCTCTCGCGATTTTTATCGGAAAGCAGTAAATCGTTGCTCCCACAGGAGGTACTTTGTCCAAATTGAGCATTTTTTCCATTTGAAAATATCCCAACTCGATTCCTGCGAAATGGCCTTCCCATAAGATGGAAGTATCTGGATTTTTATCTTTTACTGATTGTTTCCATTTTTTTGCCGTAATTGTGAATGGAGCATCCCAACTCCACGCATCGATGCCTACCACGTGAACTCCTTCTCTAATTATATGTAATGTTGCCTCTTTCCCTACTCCTACACCATGGTTAATATATTGCTTTGTTCCGTAATGTTTTGGCGCATTAGTATGCACGCATAAAATGTCTCCCTCTTGTAATTTATGTCCAATAGTGTCTAATTTCTTGTCGATATCCTCTGGTGTCATTACATATCCCTCTTCAAAATCTGTACAATCTAACACTATTAGAGGGCCGATTCCCCATTCTAATGGGAATTCATCTATCGTCATTGCCTTTTTCTCTCCGATTTCCTTATCCTGTATAGGGGCAAAATGCCATGGTGCATCCATATGTGTCCCACTGTGGGTGCCTAAGGTGATGTTTTCAACTGCCCAACCCTTCCCGTCAGGTAAATGCTCATCTGGTTTTATCTTAGGAAACACAAATCCCATTTGTTCCGCGCCAGTGTCGTGATCACTATATTCAATTCGAGGTGTAGTTAAAGGAGGATCAAAAATAGCTTCCTCAGGATTAATTATCGGGATCGAAAGATCTATAAACTTCATATTTCTCATTAAGATTTATTCTAATTTAAATCTATGATTAATATTGAGAAAGGAATAGATTAGTTTTTATTGAGAAATTTTCAAACCGAATCATATAATAGACAATAATGTATAAGATTATCTAACTAAAGTTTTTATATTATAACAACAAATTATCAATAACAGTAATTCAAATCATATTAGCGAAATTCTAAACTTGACAGATTTAACTTCATTAGGATACCCTGAAGGGTATCATATGGGACTTTCCGCTATTTTATGGTGGATCTTCATTGTTGTTATTTTATTTTTAGGAATAATATTATATTCAAACACAAAAAAATCCGATCTAATTAATGTTAAAGAAATGCTTCGATCAAAATCTTTTCTATATATCTGCTATAGTTTATGTTTTTCTCTCATTCAAGTTGGCGTATTTTTTCCCGACAATTTTATGCAATTCTATTTTTTAGGTTATCTCGTTCTATGTTTCTCAGCTACTTTCTATTTTTACTTTTGGGAAAGAAATTTAACAAGTATAAAAAGAATTCCAACTATTTCTGTCGGAGCAGCTACTGTTGTTATATTCATAGCTTTAATGATCTCTCTTTTTTTTATTGATTTCCTTGGTTCTTTAGTGAATTTCTTAGTTTTAACAACTTTATCATTGGTAGCAATAGCCTTCATCTTGTATATCTATTTAATTTTCGTCTTTTCTAAGAATGTCAAGGGAATAAGTACGGTTGTTGGTGGTATTTGGATGATTGGGATGGCTTTAACTATGATTGGTCTCAGTTTTGAGAATTCTCCTGGAGTTATCACTTGGATTTCTCCTGTATTCATAGTTTTATATTTCTCTCCAATAATCCTAATGATTGGTTTGTTTATGGATTTTTATGGTATAACAAAACTCTTTGCGGAAATATCCTCCTATTACGCCCAAACGCAGAAATGTGCTGTCCATCGCGGTTACATCGAGAAAGGAACTACTGTTTATTATTGTCCATCGTGCGGGATTACATATTGTGACGCGTGCTTTAACCAGGTAATTATTAATGATGGCTGTTGGAATTGCCGGAAAGGAGCGCAAGCTGAGGTTGAAGAAAAGTGGAAAGTTGAAAAAGTTTTAGAAATAGAAAAAGAGGGTAAATATAAGCCTAAAAATCCAAAATGATTATAATTACCTTAAAACATTGCTAATTACTTTTAGACATAGGAAAAACTAAAGGAAGATGATAAATTTAGGGAAAAGTGAAACTAATTCTTATATCCAATCGCTGCCTAAGTAATGCCCTTTGCGACATTTTAAAAAGGTTTTAGAATAAGAAGCATAAGCGTCATTACTTTCACGTTTTTCTAAACAATTAATACAGTAGTATAATTTACATTTCTCGCAATAATACAAATTAACTCGCAAAGTCTCAATTTTTCCACATATTATGCACCGTATGGCATATTTGTTAAATGTTTCCTCAAGTTTTTTTGGATCAATCCCAGCATTTTTTATTTCCTCTATTTTTCGGGTTCTATGCCATTCTATTAATTTAATTCCGCATTTCTCTGCCAATATATCTAAATTTGCATCAGAAAGTGCTTCTAAATTAACCATAATAGGTTCGTTTTTAATTTTTTAAATTTAAAATATTAATTACATTGCTATATTAATCTTTATTCTGGTTATTTTTTATTTTTGTTATTTGGATTTTCTCATTTTTTTAATTTCTAAGTCGATTTGTCTCCCTGCATTAAGTAAAGTATCTTTTATTTTGCCAGGTGTAAATTTAAACCTCAAAATTTTCCAACCAATATTTCTTAAATAATCTTCTCGTTTCCTTTCCTCTTCATGGTTTCGGCATTTTTCATGCCATGGTTCCCCGTCACATTCGATACCTAACTTTTCTTTCAAAAATGCAAAATCTAAAACGTAATCGTGACCTTCAATCGGGAAAAGATGCTTAAAATCTATATTTTCCTTATAGCCCTTTTTGATTAAGAGATTATGAAGTAATTTTTCATAATATGAATAACCCGAACGTTGTACTATTCTTGCAACGAACATTCCTAATTTTTCAGTTTTGCGTTCCAGACGTTCATATCGTATTTTTAAGATCTCAAAATTCTTCTCGTCGGATCTGATATCTATTGGAATCGATTCAAAAGAAGAATACCGCGTTTCTTTTCTATCTTTATTGGATGTCACGATATAGAAGCTCGACGCCTCTCGTGCCGGCTTTTTGCTTTTTTCCAGCTGTTTTAACCGATAATCCAACATATCATTATATTTTTTCTCTCCGATAGTAAACACCTTTATTAAATGATATTAAATCTTAAAAAAGAAGAAAAGAAAAAAAATTATTTAAAATATCAAATTTGGTTTTTCATGGTTTAGGAGCTTCAATTCCAACAATCTCACCCGCAAAGATACAGAATTGATAGAAGTTATTCCAATCATTAGGATATAAAAAAAGACTTAATACTGCACAAATTACAATCATAATTCCTGCCGTAATCATAGCGAGTAACTTGTTTTCCCCCTCCCTATCTCTTGAATCAACACCAATGAAAAGCGCGGCGATAATATAGAGTATTGTAGTTACGTTTTGATCAGGTATTGCAAATCCTATTAAAGCAATAATTACCCCTAAAATTAATACGTAGAATATATTATGTGGTTTTTGTAATTTCCATGGCATAATTATTAATTTTTGAGGTTTAATTTAAATCTTTATATTTTTGTAAAGAAAATATGAAAATAAGAGGGCATGAAATAAAGCTAATTAGAAATATCAATTGCGGGAATTGATATTGTAGGATGCGAATTGAGCCAAAATATCGTGAAAAAATTACAGGAAAAAAATTAATATTAATATTGTTCTATTTTACATTTGAAGAAAAATTCTATATGCGTTTTGAATTCATTTATGTTCTCTCTGAATGTTAAAATAAAATCTCCTCAAAGATATATATAAACTTCTAAAAAATTTATAAAAAATATAAAAGAATAAAAAAAAGAATTAAATTAATACATGGGGGGCATCCCACCCATGCCTGGCATTCCTCCCATACCGCCTCCCATCCCACCAGGCGGCATTTCTGGCATAGCCGATTTAGCACCAGCAATTACATCATCGATTCGTAAAATCATAGAAGCGGCTTCCACGGAGCTTTTGACTGCCTGAACTTTTACAGCAGTGGGTTCTACTACTTTTGTGGTCATTATATTATTCACAACTTCACCCGATTCTAAATCGAATCCTGCAAATTTATTTCCTTTTTGGTGTGCTGCTCTTAATCGCATCAATATATCAATTTGATCTAAACCTGCATTTTCTGCGAGAGTTTTAGGAATGATATCTAAGGAATCTGCGAAAATTTCTACAGCTAACTGTTCTCGACCGCCTAAGGTTGAGGCATATTCTCTTAATTGTATTGCAGTTTCGAGCTCTGGGGCTCCCCCGCCACCAACAATCTTTTGGTCTTCCACGACATCTCTAATTACACATAATGCATCATGAATAGATCGTTCCACCTCATCGACAATGAGTTCTGTTCCACCTCTAATTAAGATTACCACGGATTTGGGATCCTTGCATTCTTCAATAAAGATCCAACTATCGCTCATAATTTTGCGTTCTTCTACTAAACCGGCGTATCCGAGCTTATCTTGGCTGATGTCATTAAAGTCAGTATATATCATTCCTCCAGTAGCTTTAGAAAGTTTTTCAAGGTCAGATTTTTTAACCCTACGAACCGCTAAAATACCTGCTTTAGCTAAGAAATGTTGAGCCATATCGTCTATTCCTTTCTGGCAAATAACGACGTTCGCACCAGAATTTACGATTTTGTCGACCATATTTCTGAGCATTCGTTCTTCCTCATCAAGAAATTGCTGAATTTGCTCTGGGCTGGTAATTTGCAACTTGCTGTCGAATTCAGTTTTTTCAATTTCTAGGGCTGATTGAATTAAAAGAATCTTGGCATCTTTTACTGTTTTGGGCATCCCTGGGCTTACAACTTCTTTATCTAAGATAATACCTTTAATCAGTTTTGTGTCATCGATGCTGTCTCCTTCCTTCTTTTGGATCTGAACTTTTTCTATGTCAGCAACCCATTTTCCATCAATCTTTTCTGCGATGGCTTCAATGGCGCCAATACATAGTTCAGCCAACATTTCCCTGCTTTCTGATACTATTTTTGAGCCCATACAGGTCATACCAGCGTTTTTAAGGCCTTCTTTATCCTCAATGCCACTTTTAATAGACATTTTATCTAGGATTTCTACTGCTTTTTCGGCGGCTTTTCTAAATCCCTCAGTGATCACTGTTGGATGGATCTTTTGTTCAAGTAGCTTTTTAGCTCTTTTTAAAAGTTCTCCAGTAAGGATCACAGAGGTTGTCGTACCATCTCCTACTTCAGAATCCTGAGTTTTAGCAACTTCAACCATCATTTTTGCAGCAGGATGTTGTACATCAATTTCTTTTAATATTGTAGCCCCATCATTCGTGATTACTACATCACCGAACTGATCCACTAACATCTTATCCATACCTCGGGGTCCAAGTGATGTTCTTACAGCTTCAGCAATCACAATGGCAGCAGCAATATTATTCTCCATAGCATCTTTACCGCGTGTTCTTTGGGTTCCCTCTTTCATGATTAATACTGGTGTTCCACCTAATTGTGCCATATTTATTTCACTCTGTTTTATTTTTGTATTATTTTATTTTAATTTTAAACATAATTATGATTTAGAGATCTTTATATACTAAAAATTAAAAAGTTTTCTTTTTTTTTATAGAGTTAATTTTAGGGGAGTTAGAATTAAAATAATACACAAAAAATAAAAAAATCACAAACTTAATCTGAGATAATTTATTTTCGATCTCATGGGTATATCACGTAAACCCCGCGAATTACACAAGGGTCGTCTCGTAGGATATTGTTTAGGTTATTTTGGATTCATTTTAACTGATGTGTTTCGAGGCGTATTTATTTTTCAATATTATGTGTATACAATTAATTTAAGTTCAATATTAGTTTCAATTGGAATAGCATTCCGATTATTTATTGGAGCGATATCTGCTATAATCTTTGGTGTATTAGCAGATAACAAGAAACCTGGGAAGTTGGGAAAGCGGCGTCCTTTTTTAATCTACGGTCTCCCAGTTTGGTTTATAACCTGCATATTAGTATGGTTGCCGCCTTGGTATTGTCCTGAGTCCAATTCTATGTATTGGCCTACAGCGATCTGGCTTTGGATAAATTTAATATTAAACGCTTTCTCAGGGATGTGCATTTTAAGCGTACATTCATCTATGCTGCCTGAACAATCCCAGACCCATATAAATAGAAAAAAAGTGGCATCTATGACCGCATTTTTATCAATTATTGCCTCCGTTTTAGCTTTACTATTACCTTTAGCAGTGCAGAGTTTTCTAAAAGATCCTCAAAATGTAAAATGGTGGCAACCCTCCGGAAAAGTGATTCTTTTTTATATCCCTTTGGTTGGCAGTATATTTGCGATTTTTGGAATGAGTTCAATAATCATAACTTTTTTTTCTGTAGATGAGAGCTTTCATGTGAGAATTTTGGATTCGGAAATAAAAAAAAGATCTGTTATGGCAACTTTTCGTCACATGGCTATGCCTGCTAAGGATAAGAAGTATAGAAAGTTTATGCTTGTTGGATTTTTTACAAATATGGCTGGCATGATGTTAGGTATTTTGATTTTTCCTTTTCTGACTTATACCCTTAAATTTAGAGGAACCGCATTTTTTATATATATAATCGTATCATTCAGTTGTAAGTTCGGATGGTATTTTGTGTGGAAAAAAGTCCTTAAAAAACATGCCCTCATAAAAACCTATTCCTTTTGCGTAGTGGCTTCAATAATCGCATCTTTTTTAGATCTGTTGTTTTTGATTCAGCTCTCGTTCGAATTTAAAGTGGTTTTATTTATAATTACAATGGGCACTATATTAGGATCTCTTTATGCGTTCACTTTATTTTCCGGACCTCTGGCAAGTGCGATTGTGTATGAGAAAGCTAGAAATAATGGAGATATTGATTTGGACAAAGGAGTTTCTGAAATTTCAGGCGCTTATTTCGGATTAAATTCATTTATATTATCTGTCGCTGGTGGTATTGCTTCAATTATGATTGGTTTTGTTCTCTCAGGTCCTAATGAGAGTAATCCGATAATTATAACTCTTTCATTAGCTTCTATGGGTATTTTTTATCTAATTAGCCTAACCATCCTACGGCAAATAGAAATAGATGAAGAAATATTAGATATTAAACCAAAAATTTTAGAAGATTTGGCTTCAGATACATGAAAGTAAGCGTTAATTATTATTATATAAATTCATTAAACTCTAAATGAACAATAAGTGATATGTCTTTATTATAAATTATTTTGTCAACTCTCTCTTTTTTGCCCGTAAATCCTTACTATGGCATCTTCGACATTTTGTTGCTTTTAGTGGATTAAGTGCTCCACACCTTCTACAGACGCTTTTTTCTAATAAGTGATATCGGGCAATTTTTCTTTTCACAGGGTCATCGATTGGGGCCATTATTCATCATTCCTGATTCTTCTTTTTACATAAAATAAAATTTATAAAAACAAAATTAGAATAATAAGGAAAAATAATGATTCAAAATAAAATTTTGTATAGAAAATAGGCTATCATCATAAAATTAAAATTCTATAATTAATAGATCTAATAAAATAGATAAGAGTTGATTGCATTTGCCAAAAGAAATCTTTGAAGAGGAAAAATTTCTAAAATTAGCAGAATTTGCTGTGCATTGTCGAGTAAAACGTAAAAAGGATACAGTGAAATTAAAATTGAGAACAAAAAAAACACTTTTCACTTTGAAAACCTCACCGGAATCTGCCGAACGTCTTCTGAGACAGATAAATTGTGAAGTAATAGAATTATAATAGAAACAAAATACTTAAAATAGTATTAGGTATACTATTAATGAAAAATCTTCCAGCATGTAAAACATGTGTGAATTCTGGTTTTTTATGCAATAGTTGTCAAAAGAAACTTGATGAGGGAGAAATTACTGATTTCGAACTTGATTTAGCAAAAGAACTACTTCACTTAGAAGAAAATGATGGAAGATTTGATTTTTTAAAGAAAGTTTCTTTCTATAAAGCGATTGATTATGAAGATGTTGTCATTCTTGTAGTCGATAAAAAAGATAAAATTAGAATTAGTGAAGAATTATTAACTTGGATTAAAGAGACATACGAAATAGATGAAATAATTTTAATTGAAAAAACGAATAAGCCAAGAGCAGTATTAGAGGGTCTTATTTCACCGGCAAAAGTGGTCTCTCTAAATGAAATATTTTTAGCAACAGGAGATATAGAATTTAAAGGAATTCTCCGGAAATCGGATAAAGACAAAATTTTGTTTACACAGGAAGAACTTCAAGATTTAGTTTTAGAATTAACCGGAAATGTTACCAGAATAGAGTTTACCTAACCAAAATTTTAACTGGTTTTTAATCTATAAGTAGGTATAAATTTATGGAAGAATATAAGCAAGTGATTTTAATTAGAACAGATTTAGGAATGAGTACTGGAAAAAAATGTGCTCAATCATGTCATGCGAGTGTTTCTGCTTCTGATTTAGTACGTATAAAAGATAAAAAAGTGTGGAAGCAATGGAAAAATACAGGTCAGAAAAAAGTAGTGTTGAAAGTCAATAGTAAAGAGCAGTTACAGGACCTATATATATTGGTTCAAAAACAAAAGTTTCATTGTTTTCTTGTAAAAGATGCTGGTTTAACCCAGCTTGCTCCCGGGACTAGCACAGCACTAGGGATTGGACCCACTTCATCAACCGAGATAGATAAGATTACCGGAGATTTAAAATTACTGTAATTATATTTGTTAATAAGTGTCACTTTTGAAAGTAAATGCCTAAGATGGATGAAATTAATAATGAGATAATCAGTAATGAGAGAAATATTGAACAATTTGTCGGGATAGAAGCATATACTACTCCGAAAATTGAAGGGATTAAGGGGATATACAAATATACACTTAAAGACTTTATTGTCAAAGAAATCATCGATGACGGAAGAACTCTTGAAATTAAAGAGGATTATTCTGCAGAATCTTTTTCTAAGGAACAAAAAGATCAATTTACAACTTTTAATTTAATTAAAATTAATAAAGATACTTTCGAGGCATTAAGAGAAATTGGAGAGGCACTAAATATTCCTCCTCAATCGATACAATATTCTGGATTGAAAGATAAGCGTTCAATTAGTGTCCAAAAAGTTTCAATTAAAGGTAATTACATAAATGAGTTAAAAAAATTAAAAATAAGAGATACTTTCATTAGACATATTAGACCTACTAGAAAACCCGTCAAGCTTGGAGGAAATTGGGGCAATCATTTTTCAATTACAATAAGAAATATTGAAGATAAAAAAAACCTTCAGCAAGATATTGAACTACTAATTGATAGTCTTGTTAAAAAAGGCTTTCTTAATTATTTCGGTCTTCAAAGATATGGTAAATATCGGCCAAATTCTCACTTAGTTGGACGTTATTTATTGGAGGAAAATTACAAAAAAGCATTTGATGAATATGTATCTACAATCTATTCCACTGAAAGTAAAAACATTCAGAATATTCGTAGTATTTTGAATAAAACTGATGATCTTGAAGAAGTATATGATACTTTTCCAAATGGTCTTTATTATGAAAGATTAATGATTAAACATCTGATAGATAATCCTAATGACTATGAAGGATGTTTTAGTTTATTTCCTTTAGATTTAAAGAATTTATTAATCAGCGCATTTCAATCCTATATTTTCAATAAAATGATTTCTTTAAGGGCAAAGAAAGGAATTTCGTTGTCAAAACCTGTTAAGGGAGATACGATCAGTATACTAGATGACGATAATGGACAAATAACTCAAACAACATATATTTTTGGAAATCTTCAGCAACGATATGATAATTTTTTAGAGAAAGCAATAGAATTAAATAGAGCTGTTATAGTTATTCCCATAGTGGGATATGATACAAATTTTAATGATTTTCCATTAGTGAAATCCATATTTGAAGAAATCATCAAACAAGAAGGAATCAATGATTCTTTATTTAAAAGTCCATTATTATATCAATTTGAATATAAGGGTTCTTTTCGAGCAATGATTGTCAAACCTATTGGATTAAAAATTCTTGAATTAACTGAAGATGAGGTTTTTCCAGGAAAGAAAAAATTAAAGATTGAATTTTCCTTGGTTAAAGGAACTTATGCTACTATGTTTCTTCGAGAATTAATGAAATAAACTCATTAAACAATATCAATTTCATAATTTTGAATAGTTTCCGTGCCCAAAATATCTATTACTTTTACTGAAATAACATAAGTTCCAGAATATTTATAATGATGTGGACCAGTGATTAATTTCAAGTCTCTTTTTTTTGGCATCCTATATGAAATCCACATAATGTTAAATATATCATTATTATAATCAAAATCTATTGACCAAGAATCTATCCAACTAGTCCAATGTTTAACACGTTCTTTCACATTTTCAGAAATTAAAGCTAAATAAGGAATGTTATAATGCTTCAATTCAATAATAACTTCATTACCCTGAACTTTAATGTCTATTTTAAATTGGGGATTTTCTAATTCTTCTAAATCTGTTAATTTTTGGATGTCTTTTCTTAAAAATTCAGCTGGAATTGTTAACTCATCACTAGATGATTTACAATGTAAGAGCTTAAAAGGTAAACAAATTCTGTTGAATTTTTTCTTTTTATTAATGATATCATTACTATTATAAATATCAAGCAGTCGTTTTTTTACCATATATATTGCTTGCTTAGTTATTTCACATCCAATCCAACGTCTATTTAATTTTTCAGCAGTAGTTAGAGCTGTTCCCGAACCACAGAAAAAGTCAGCCACGATATCATATTCATTAGATGACGCTAAAATAATTCTTTTTAATAATAGTTCCGGTTTTTGAGTTGAGAAACCCTGATATTCTACGGTGTTAGCCCGGATGTAAGGAATATCATTCCAAACATCTCTAGGAAAAATACCATCTTGAGTAACATATACTTTTCTGGAGAGTTTTTTTCCCTCATGGCTCCCTCCACGATAATAAAAAATTCCTTTTTCATCTTTTTTTAAAGCATTTTTCACTCGGGCAGAATATTCCATATAAATATTAGGATCATCATTAAACACGTATCTTTCTGATTTTGTATAATATAATATTACATCAAAAGAACGAATGAAAAAATTCCGTGTTTTAACTGATGCCGCAGGATATGACCATATAATTTCGTTTCGAAAATTATTGGCTCCGAATAACTCATCCATTATAACTTTAATATAATGACCCACATGCCAGTCCAAATGTACATATATAGAACCCGTATCGGATAATAATTCCCTCATTAAAAACAATCTTTCATACATAAAATTCAAATAATAATTAAGGCCTTCTCGCCAATTATCACTATAAGCTTTTTGATTTATGGAAGTATTTTTTTTAGAATTATTCTCTTCACCGATATGAATTTTTAAATTAAAATCACCTCCCGTAGCAAATGGGGGATCAATATATATTAGATTGATTTTTCCAGTAAATTCTTTTAATAGAGAACTCATAACTGAAATGTTGTCCCCCCAAATCAACATGTTATACCAATCGTCATTAGATAATTGTTCTAAAAAACTTCTATTAGTCTTAAACTTATCATTTATAGGTGATTTTATTATCTCAGCCGTTTTTAATGGCTTTCGCTCTTGTTTAATTAATTTAATTAAATCAGGCTGAATTTTATTCTTCCAATTAAGTTTAACCATATTATAATATTAGAATCCAAAAATTTTATTGTTATTTTTCATTTTTCATTTCAAAAATATTACTAAATGTGCATTAGATATGCTAGATGAAATGGATGAGTGGCGTAAAACTCATTTTACTAAAGAAGTGACTTCAGAATTAGTGGGTCAGCAAATCATCTTAGCGGGCTGGGTTCGTAATTTTAGAGATCTTGGAGGATTGAAATTTATTAATCTTCAAGATAAATACGGTGAACGTCAAATTACCTTGAAAAAGGGAATAGTTTCCGATGATGTTTTTGAAAAAACAAAAGTTGGATATCAATATTGTATTATGGTAAAAGGGAAAGTAAAAGCTTTTAAAAAAGCCCCTGGTGGGATTGAGATTATTCCCTCTGAGCTTAAAATATTAAATAAAACTCCTGAAAAATTACCAATCGATATGACAGGCGAAACACTTTCCGAATTGGATTTAAGACTTAATAATAGAGCTTTAGACTTAAGATCTGCGAGAAATCAAGCAGTTTTCCAAATTAGAGGTGAAGTATTAAATACGATAAGAGAATTTTTACTCGAGCGAGACTTTACTGAAATCACCACACCAAAAATAATTGGATCTGCCACTGAGGGTGGAACTGAATTATTTCCAATAATGTATTTCGATAGAGAGGCATTCCTTACTCAATCTGCTCAATTATATAAAGAACAATTAAGTGGAGTTTTCGAACGAGTTTTTGAAATTAGCGATTGTTTTAGAGCTGAAAAAAGTCATACTAAAAGACATTTATGTGAGATATTCACATTAGATATCGAAATGGCTTTTGCTACGATGAATGATGTACTTAAAATTTTGGAAGAATTAGTCCATCAGGTAATTAAGAATGTTAGAAAAAAGGAAATGAATTCCTTAAAATTCTTAAATATGGAAAAAAAGACAATAATTCCTGAACTTCCATTTCCTAGATATACTTATGAAGAAATTCTTGATTTGATAAAGACAAAATTTGGGATTCACATAGAATTTGGGGAAGATATTTCTACTGAAGCATATCGTAAATTAGGAGAAGAATTAACTGGATATTATTACATTACCCATTGGCCAATGTCAATTAAGCCATTTTATATAATGCCATCAAAAGATCCAAAATATAGCGAATCGTTTGATTTACAAGTGGGATATCTTGAATTAACCTCAGGAGGGACAAGAGTGCACAATAGTGAGCAATTGCGTCAAGCTTTAGAATCGAAAGGTCTTAATCCAATTTCATTTGAATCGCATCTAAAAGTTTATGATTTTGGAATGCCACCTCATGCGGGATTAGGATTAGGGATAGATAGGTGGATTACATTCTTATGTGGGTTAGATGATATAAGAGAAGCAGTAATGTATCCAAGAACCCCTGATAGACTTACTCCCTAATATATCTAAAAATACTAAAACCTTATTTTTAAATCATGACTGAAGATTATATTAAAGATTACATTAAAGCAGGAAAAGCAGTAATTGCTGCTAAAAAATTGGCAAGAAAGATTATTGAGCCTCGAGCTTCCTTCTTAGAAGTGGCAAATAAAATAGAAGCTGAGATTTATAAAAATGATTGTGAATTAGCATTTCCGATCAATATGTCCCTCAATGAAGTAGCAGCACATTATAGCCCGATCATTGACGATGAAACCCTAATTCCAGAAAGAGGATTATTGAAAATAGATTCTGGTGCTCATTACAATGGTTATATAGCTGACGCGGCATTCACCATTAATTTAGACGAAGATCCTAAACTTCAAAACTACATAGATGCAGCAGATGAGGGTCTTGAAGCCGCAATTGAACTATTTAAACCTGGAACTAAATTATATGAACTGGGAGAAGTTATCGCTCAAAAAATAATCAGTTATGGATTAAGACCAATAACTAACTTGGGAGGTCATGAATTAAAGCAATATAATTTGCATGCAGGTCCCTTTATACCTAATTATAAAGAAACATTACATAATAATATCTTAAAACCAGGCGATGCATATGCCTGCGAACCCTTCGCTACATCGGGAGTAGGAAAAGTTGTGAATGGTAAACATTCCTATATTTATCGTTTTGCTAAAAAAATTAAGAAAAACTTACCGTATGAACAACAAGGTTATATGAATAAAATTGAAAAAAATACTAAAAATCTCCCTTTTTCCCCTCGGTTATTAGAAAATAAGAACATAATACCGAAAAATAAAATTCAAAGAACTATTGATGCATTTGTACGAAAACAAATTCTTGATCATTATCCACTGTTAATTGAAAGATCTGGCGAATTTGTTGCTCAACAAGAACACACCATTATAATTGACTTGGATGGGAATACAATTGTCACTACAAAAGAATGAGGTAAGAAATATTGTTCTTGCTGTTATTTTATGTGCTGGAGAGGGCAAAAGACTAAGTGAAATTATTACGGATATTCCAAAACCCTTGATTAAGATTAATGTTTTAGGCAATAAAGCTATATTGCATCATACTATTGATTTATTGCATAAATTAGGAGTGTTTCGAATAATCATAGTTAAAGGCCATTTAGGAAAGAAGATTGAGGATTTTTTTGAATTATTGATTAAAGAGAATATAAAATTAAAAGAAAAGCTATTTTTGATTGATTCGCTGGAGTTATATAAATTAGGACCGCTCTATTCTTTTCTTTCAATCACCAAGGATAAAATTGTTTTCCAAGATAAATACAAATATCTTATAATTCCCGGAGATACAATTTTTCAATACGACCTTTTAAATGAAATTCTTTCAATTTTAGATGAAAAAACTAAATTAATGCAAACATATCCTTTAATTTTTTATAGAAAAATTAGAGTAAAATCTCTAAAACAAAGAACTAAGTCAAAATCAATTTCGATAATAGACTTAAAGGAAATTAAATCGCAAAAATTTCTTAAGAGAATTAATGAAGTGCAATTAGATAGCCTTTCACACCATGAATTTATAAACCAAATTATACCAATTTTTTTATTTACTTATCAATTCATTCAAGAAATTATCGATATGGAAAAATTAGTATCTGTAAAAACAATTAAAGAAATAGTAAATAAATTGATAATGAAGGGTAGCAAAATTTTAGCTATCAAGATTGATGATGATTATAACTTCTTTGACATAGATACTAGCCAGGATTTAATTGAAATTGAAAAGCTGTAAAAAAAAGGTGGGAAAATAATAGTCTCCGAATATTATATAATTCTCTGAGATTTTGCTTCCATAGGTTTAAGATCTCCCGAGAATTTCTCTTCATTCATTCGGAATAATGTTCCCAATTTAATAAAACACTTAAATTCTATGAGATTTTAGACGTAGCGTAATCTTTATCGCAGAAGTCGTAAGTTCTTGGGCATTTTAAATGTTACTAAATTTTAGTACCCAATAGATACTGCTTTTGTAGAGTTTCTTTACCATAAAGTACTACTTCGTAATGTTATAAATGTATTAATCATAGTAAAAGGAACTCTTTGAATTTAAATGTATATTTTATATTCCTTACCAACGGAGTTTATTCTTTTACAGAAATTTTGATAATTATATGTGATATACTGGTAATTCGCAGTAAATTAGTACCGTTGTACTAACGTACTAAGGAATTTTAGGTAAAACAACATTAGATTTTAGAGTGTTTTTTAATCTCCGGAAAAACAAAAAAAAAATTTCGTCGGAAATTATGAATCAATTAAATTTATGCTTATAACTAACCAATGTTTAGTTCCGCACTAACGTAACTTAAACCAATGCTTATTTATTTTCCCAAATAATTAATATAAAAATGAGATATATAAATCTTCCTATTAATTTTTCAAATTTGGAAAATTTTTATTAAACTAAGTTATTTTGGACAAATGGATTCTATTGCTATATTAGCAGGAAAAAAAAGGATAAAAATCAAGTTTTTATTTGATTTAATTTATCTTATTATTAATAATACAATTTATCTTTGATTCAACATGTCAGATAAAGGAGATATAGCGATCCGAATAGAAATCTTCGGCGTGGGAAATGTAGCGGGGCTCATAATTAGACATCTGGGCCCTATATCAGCTGACGCTATACTTAGCAAAATGCCATTTGTTTTAAGAGGGAGATTTGCTTTTGGTTCGAAAAATTATTGGACCCTTCCAATTGGAATAAGAAAGGGTCCCGATTCAAAAGCTACGAGAAATGTTGAAAAAGGAGAGATTGTATATAATCCTAAAACAGATGAGATGATTATTGTTTTAGAAACTATTGAAATGTCAAATAAAGTAAATAAAATTGGCAAAATTATGGCTAATATCGAGTTGTTTCAAAAAGCAACTAATGGTATGAATACAAAAATATCTATTTCAAAATAAAACAATATCGAAATTTATAATGGCAATTGATAAAAAACTGACAAGTGTCTTCATGTTCTTTTATTTAGCCGTGATACTTTATTTATTATTATTTCTATTATTTCCTAACATTAAAGAAGCGATAATGCAATCTAGGCAAGATATAGCTAATTTAACAGAAGGTTCAAATTATTACTGGGCACTTTTATTTGCTCTAATAGTATGTTTTATAGGATCTGCTTCAATAGGATTTCCTGTTCCGTTCCCTTTTGTGCTTTTCAGCTTATCTAATTCCATATATTTAAGATATACAAATAAAGGGCTAGCATTAAGCGAGATTTTAATGAATGGTCCATTCTGGCTTGAAATTATGGGGATTGCGATTGCTGGCGGTCTTGGTGCAGCCTTAGGTGAAATTACAAGCTTTTTATTAGGTCGTGGAGCAAAAATTATTGTAGAAAAATCAGATAAAGAATCAAAAGTCCTTCAAAATATTGAAGGTTTTGGAAAATTAATAATAGAACATCCAAATAGAATGTATCTCTATGTCTTTATTGCTGCGGCTCTACCCATACCCGATGATCCTCTTTGGATTGCCTTAGGCATGTCAGAAAAGGAATTTAGTATTCCAAAATTAATTATAGCCGGTTGGGCTGGTAAAACAATTACTACCACAATTTACGTTTTGCTCCCTATATTAATTATTTTAGGATTTGCCGCATCTGGGATTGAAGTAAATGATGAATCAACAGTAATTACCGAAGCAGTAATGCTTTTAGTTACACTAACTATAATGTTCTTTATCCTAGCTTTCGATTGGAACAAATTTCTTGAAGACAAACGAAAAAAGCTAAAACAAATTATGAACTATCGTAAAAACTAATGATTAATGCTTTTAATGAGAGCTGGAACTTACTACTTGTTATTATTTAAACAATTCTTACAGACGAATACAATTTTTTGTTTATTACCTGAATTTTCGTCATGATAGATTTGTTTAAATATGTAGCTTCCGCAAATCTCACAAACCGCAGGTGTTCGGGATTCTCCCAATAATGGTCCTAAATGCTTAAAATTAGCTGATGTCATAAATCACATTAACGTCTTGGTTTTGAGCGTAATTTCAATCTGTGAAATTAAATCTTTTTTATTCCGATTATTATATTTGTTATAATTACTTCCTCTTTTTCTTCGTTCAAAAAATGGACGACTCCCTAATGAGACATTTCCTATTTCTATTCCAGGATATAGTCTACTTTTTAGAATTTCAGCAATTTCTACAGCAGTCGATATTTCTTCTCCTTCCCCTTTAATTAGAAGAGATTTTTGACCACCGGAAAAAGCAAAAATTACATCTTTAATAATTTTCTCTTTCTCTTTTCTATTTTTGATGTAAAAGATATTATTATCCATGAAAAATCATAAGATTAAATTGTATTTGAAATAAAAGAAGTTTTACATTAAGTTACATGTTTTAATTGTTATAAAAGTTTGCTATAATCTATAAGGTTATTTTAATTTTAAAATATTTAAACTTGCTTTAATTTTATTTTCTAATTATTTCTTCATAATGTTCAGTGTAGATTTTAAAAATTCGGATTCAATATATAAATTATATTTAAAATTCATTTCTAAAAAAGGATGAAAGTTATAGGATTTTGTGGTCTACCCGGTTCTGGGAAAAGCACTGCAATAGAAGCAGTAGTTGGGCTAGGGAAAGTAGTAACAATGGGAGATGTTATTAGAGATGAAGCAAAAAATAGAAAAGTTGAACCTTCCGGAGAAAATTTAGGTATAATTGCTAAAGAATTAAGAAAAAAGGGAGGACCTGCAATAATTGCTAAAAAATGTATCGAATTAATTAAAAATTTAGATGATGAGGTAATTATAGTAGATGGGATAAGATCATTTCATGAAGTTAATGAATTTCGGAGAGAATGGAAATTTCCGTTAATAGCCATAGAATTAAGTGATCAGGAGAGAATTAAAAGGCTTTATGATAGAGCTCGTAGTGATGATACAAAATCCATTAATGAGATAAGACAGAGGGACCAAAGAGAGATCGGTTTTGGACTCAAAGAAGTAGTAAATAAGGCTGATTATAAAATTCAAAATGATTCTACTGTAGAAGAACTAAAAAAGAAAACAAGGAATATTGTATTAGAAATACTCGAAACTTATTGAAAAGCACTTTGTTTATTTTAAATAATCTGCGATTGCCCTTGCCAAAGAAACTTTAGCAACTTCGTTGTCTATGGAATCAGTTCCAATAATTTCATCTGCTCCTGCTTTTAATATACGATATTTGGCATTTTGCAATAGAAGTGCGTGGGAAGCAACCGCATAAACTTTTCGAGCACCATTTTCTTTAGAAAGCTTTATTGCTGTAGCCATAGTTCCTCCGGTTGCGATAATATCATCAGAAATTACAACATTCTTTTCCTTTAGACTTAATTTGCCCGACATTGTTATCTCACCCGTTTTCACATCTCTTTTTTTATCAAAAAAATCCACTGGCACATCCTCTCCAAAATATTTAGCAAATGCTTTCGATCTATCCACAGCACCTTTATCAGGAGCAACAACAACTAAATCTTTTGCGCCTAAAGATTTGATATATTCAGCCAAGATTCTCATAGTGTCAACATTTACTACTTTATTACATATTAAATCTTGTAAAACCTTAGGAGCATGCACATCGCATACATATAGCTCATCTATTCTCATAGAGTCAATTATACTTAAAATTACATTAGCAAATATACATTCTCCTGGTCTAAAAATTTTATCTTGCCGGGCATAAGCAAGATAAGGTATAATTACGATAATTTTTACCGCTCCCATCCGCTTTACGGCATCAATCATCATGAAAAGTTCGAATAATCTGCTGTTTTGGTTTCCGCTGGAACTCGGACCTGTAGACTGAACGATTATCGCCTCTTTTCCTGCTATTTTTGTTTCATCTTCAATATCAATACGTAAATAGTTTTCCCCATCAGGGAAAGTCTTGAATTCAGTATTAAAGCTTTCTATTCCCAATTCATCAGCGATTTTTACTCCAAGAATTTGGGAAGCGGGTCCTACAATTAGAATTTTATTCATTATCTTTCCACTTTTTAATAATTTGATATATTATTTATTACTCCCTTTCTTATAATTTTTTTAAAAATTCCAGTGAATGCTTAAAAACCTCATCGCGATGCCCCCTAAATGAATGTCCTCCATTTTCAAATAGTATTGCATTCTCATCATTTAATCCAAGTTGTTCTTTAATATAGATAAAATTTTCAAAGGGCACAATATCGTCATCTCGACAATGAGCTATTAAAATTCGTTCATTATTTAAAGGATTTTTCTTCAAGAAATATTTTGGGCTAATTTTTTTTATAATCTCTTTAGAGAATTTTATCCTGTGGATTTCATAGTCATAGCGCCCAGATAAAGCGATCAAGATTTTTGCTCTATGATCTATAAATCCATGTGTTAAAATAATGGCGGCCCCTAAACTTCTCCCGAATAATGCAATTTTATCGTTTGACAGTCTTTTAGATTGCTCTTCTAAAATCCAGCTAATTACTTCGTTGATATCTGAATAAATTTTTGGATACATTTGATAACCTCTTTTAGAGAATAATTCCCCTGTTTCTTTTGCAGTTTCTCCGTGGCCACGGTGATCATAAGATAAAATATAAAATCCTGCTTTAGCGAAATTTTCATTGTAAGAATTAATAAATTTAGTTTTTCTATGACCCCCAAAAGCAGCTAATGTAATTATCCATGGGGCCTTCTTAGGCGTATGAGATGTGGAATATATAGATCCTTTAAGAGTAACATTATCTGATTTTATCGGGATGTCAATATTTACGATTTGAATATTATTCATGATGAGAAAGTATATTCTTTCTTTAAAATTTATTAAAAAAAATATTTAATTTATTGAAATTCTATATATGTTTTTTTAGAAATTCAATGGATTTCTCAAAAATTTCGTCTCTATGGTCTTTAAAAGAATGGCCTCCAGTATCATATATAATAACATTTTCCTCTGATAATCCAAGTTGTTCCTTAATAGACTCAAGATTGTGAAAGGGTATTCGTGGATCATCACGACAATGTGCTATCAAAATTCTTTCATTATTCTTAGGATCTTTTTTCAAAAAATATTTAGGACTCACTTTTTTTACAATATCTTCCGGAAATGTAATTGAACCCACCGTACGATAATCATATCGGGCGCAGAGCGCAATAAGAATTTTAGCCCGCTCGTCGATAAAACCCCGAGTTAAAATGATCGCAGCCCCCCAACTCCTCCCGAATAGTGCTACTTTCTCGTCTAACAACCTATGAGATTGATTATCTATAATCCAAGTTATTACTTCATTAAAATCAGAAAAGATTTCAGGTATCATCTTTAACACATTTTTACCAGTTTGATTTGCAGTTTCTCCGTGTCCACGATAATCATATGATAAAACATAATATCCTGCTTTAACAAATTTTTCAGTATATAATTTTACAAAATAACTTTCTCTGTGATCCATCATACCGGCTAAATTTATAATCCATATTCCTTTTGAAGGAGTATTCGAAGAATAATATATAGAGGCTTTAAGTTTAATATTATCAGATTTGATAGGAATATCAATATTTTCGATTTGAAGATCTTCCATTATGAATTGTAATTAGGTTTCATTATTTTTTATATTTTTGAATTGCATATTTTAATACTCTTATGGCTAATTCAGCACAATGTTTTTCATCATTTGGTATTCCACCTAATGCTTCATCTAGATTTTTCGGCGTTAAACTCTTTGCATATTCTAATGATCTGCCCTCGATTAATAATGTAGTTTGACTTCCAGTAGCCACCATTACACCACAACCATCTGTTATAAAATCTGCTTTAACAATTACATCATCCTCTATTTTTAAATATAACCCTAAAAAATAATTTTTAGTACCTCCCCTATATTCCTCAAACACTGTTATATCTTTTTTCGGAGGTTTTCCCCAATTTTGAGGATTGTGAAATAAATTCACAATTCTCTCGTTATGATCTTCAATCTCCTTTTTAATTATTTCTTTTTGAAGCTTTTCTACAAACTTATCAAAATCATCTGGCATTTCTTAACTTAACCGGATTATTCTATATGTTTTAAAACATGTTTTTCTAAACCTGTTAAATTTCCAGGCTTTTTTGTATATTTTTTTAAAATATTTATTATATTTTTGTTTAATTCATAATGTTCAGAAATACAAGAAGTTTTATCTAAAAACTCTTCTCCCCGACGAATGGTTGCCGTATTTTCTGTTATTTTTATCAATTCTGTTGCTATAATTCCATTTATGTAAAGTAATTCAGAAAGCTTTTCAGAAATTTCTTCTAATAAAAGTTGGTCCTTTGTCATAATTTAATCAAATATTATTAATTTTAATACGTTACTATGATTTTTAATTTCAGAAATATATAATTTTATTAATAAACTAATTATAGACTACAAAAATTACTTTTAAGATGGATTTTAAGGACTTTCGAGAAGGATTGATCTCCTTAGCTTTATTAATATTTATATTTTCACTCACATTTATCGTAGGATCAATTTTTCTGAAACCTTATATCAATTTAGAAATTGAAGATCAAAATTTTATAATAATTTTAAATACGATTAACATGATCTTTAGTGTGTATTATCTCTGTGAAGCTTTAAGATTAGAAAAAATCTTTAAATTAGAAGATAAACACATAATTAAATTTGGTAAAAGAATCGGGATCATTACATTATTTTATATATCCCATTTTTTTTTAATGGGCTCATTGTTATTTCGAGAACTTCATATTCTGCAGAATATGATGATTGTATTAATTATGCTATTAGAATTAGGTCTTGTTGGAGTAGTTTTGAAAGAAGCATTTGACTTAGTATATCTAGAAGAATCTCAGAGAAAACTTGAATTAGAAAAAAATCGGAGAATGTATATAAATAGAGAGAGGCTCCACCCAAAGCAAGCGGATTAGAGTTATGACTTTGATAATTTTTCGATAGCTGTGTCAATCATTTCTAGTTTAGTGGAATATTTTTCCATAAGATCCGCAAATTTCTCAAGATCAATCTCTTTATTTTCCTTTAAAACTTTCAGCTCGTTAATTGTTCTTATAATTCCCGCTTTTTTGTCTAAAAGCTTTTCTTTTTTGCTATAGGGAATTTTCTTTTCTAATTTCTTCCGTTGAAAATTCTTAAATCGTTTTATATTAAGATCTTTTGGTATGAATTTAGTTAGATAAACGGTGCTCTTTGGCACGAATGGCGCCAAATTCTCAGGAATAATGATTATTGGCTCAGGATCCTGAATCTTCTTTATTTCCTCGTAATCTAAGACTTCTTCGTTGATTTCTTTTATGTTATCCTTAACTACAGAGATATTATTTTCGATACTTGCCTTTTCTTCCATATCAAGGTCTTTTAAATTATCGATCATACTTTCCCAGATATCTTTACCTTTCAAGTAATAAAATTGAGCTTTTTGTTTGAGTTTTCTTACTTTTTCCTGATTAATAGGTGCTATGGAGGATTCTAATGAAGCTATAGCCTTTAAATGACATGCTCTGCCCATATCATAATGAAATTGAGCCCTTATCTTTTGACGTTTCTTTTCTTCATGCTTCCTAAGGTAAAAAATTCTTTTTGAAAGAAGAGAAAGGCCTGAATATAATTTTGAAGCAAAATATATATTATTCTTATTTTCTTCCCATGTTGCCGCAATACTTTGTGCCCAAACCCTTGCCTCTTCTGAGTTTAACTCTAATTCTTCGGAGGCTAATAAATTACCCTTGTCATTTTGATAGACTGTGGCGGCACTAAAATAAGCAGCTGTTTTATAAATCTTACTACATTCAACCATAGCGACAATAGCATTTTCCCAATCTTCTTCTTCTTCAAAATTTTCTGAAAGATGATAGTATGCTCTTGCTAAAACCCATAATGCTCGAGCACATTCAAACATAAGATCAGTAATATCAATATCTCTATTCTCTACATAATCATAAAAAGAAGGGGTGATATCCAATTCTTTTAGGATTTTTTTATGACTCTCATTTTTATAGTTTATATTTAGAATCATAGTATATTCTAATACTAGATTGAGGTCATCTAAAGAGTAATCTTCCTCTTCTTTTTCTAAGGCTTCTTCTACTTTTTTAATAGAATAATGTAAGAAACGAATGCGTTGCATTGTTTCATCTGGAAAAAACGACATAAAATCAACACTTTTTTTTATTAAATTTAAGTTAGTAACTGTAATAAAAAATGGTTTTAAAATGTTTAGAAGTTTCATTTTTTTTAGTTGTTAAATAATTTATAATAATCATGCAAAAAAGTATTCATTAAAAATGGGTAGTAAAAGGATTTTTATTTTTGAATTTGTCTCTAGTGGCGGATTCAATCAATTTGAAATACCATCATCCCTCTTTTGTGAAGGATATGGCATGTTAAGATCAATTATCGCAGATTTTAAAGCACTTGATTTTGAAATAATTACTTTATTGGATGAGAGGATAAACTTCCTAATACCCTATTTAGAAGCTGATACTTTACAGAGTGTTAAAAATGATGAGAGATATGTTACCTTATTCAAAGAAGCACTAAGAAAATGTGATTCTGCTTTTATTATTGCACCAGAATTTGCAAATATATTATATGATTTAACTAAAATTGTAAAAGAAGAAAATAAGAAGCTTCTGAGTATATGTCTTAAGGGAATTGAATTAGGCTCATCAAAAATTAAAACCTATGATTATTTTAGAAACTTTAATATTAAAACTCCAAAAACTTATTCTATTCCATCTAAAAATGATTTAAATGTGGACTTTATTGTTCAAAAACTTAAAGAATTTAAATCTCCAATAGTTATAAAGCCTCTAGATGGCGTTGGAGCTGAGTCCATATATTATT
>SMTZ1_10004972_pt1 | contig 23957 bp, 15 predicted proteins | sample DeeMarSWOR136_30_FD_25667 | JGI IMG/M metagenome (IMG submission 25667) | reverse complement strand
GGCACCAGAGGCAGAAAATAAACGATATTGGTGAGACCGAATCAAAGGAAATACTCGAAGCATACGGCTTTGTAACTCCGAGGGGTTCCATCGCGACCTCAGCCGAGCAGGCGGAGAATATTGCCAAACAATTAGGATTCCCGGTCGTATTGAAGATTTGGTCCTCTGACATATTGCATAAATCGGATGTTGGGGGAGTTAGGATTGGTCTGGAAAACGAGCAGGAAGTTAAGGATGCTTTCGACCTGATGATGTATCGAATACCCAAAAAAAGACCCGAAGCTAATATACTTGGTGTTCTTGTGCAGGAGATGTGCAAGAGCGGGAAAGAGGTTATTCTCGGAATGAATCGTGACCCGCATTTTGGTCCTTTGATGATGTTCGGAATGGGAGGGATAATGGTAGAAGTCCTTAAGGATGTGTCTTTTTACCTGGCGCCGCTAACGGCTGAAGAGGCAAAGCAAATGCTCATTAACACAAAAACGTACCAAATGCTACGAGGAGTACGCGGCGAGGAGGGTGTGGACATAGAAGCTATAGCCGAAGGATTGCAAAGACTTTCACAATTGGTTACAGAATTTCCTCAGATTCATGAGATGGACATAAATCCATATGTTGTTGGTCCTGAAGGCACAACACCGATTGCAGTTGATGCCAGGATAAGTTTAGAGAAATGAATATGCAGGAATTTGACTGGAAAGAAAAATATAAAGACAAGATAAGCACCGCTGTGGTGGCAGTGAGATTAATTAAGTCCGGCAACAATATATTTGTTGGAACCGGCTGCGGCCAACCGCAACATCTTGTCAATGTTTTGGTTGAACATTCCAGCCACATTTACGATGCTCATATTGTACATCTGTTGACAATGGGGGCTGCACCATATGCCGATGAGAAGTTCCGTGAGAAATTCAAGATGAACAGCTTTTTTATTGCTGATAACGTGCGCGATGCTTTACAGAAAGGTATCGGTGATTATACACCAATATTCTTATCTGAGATACCGCTTGAATTTGAGACTGGAAGGATTCCGGTCGATGTTGCCTTGATTTCTGTGACGCCGCCTGATATAAACGGGCTGTGCAGTCTTGGTGTCTCTGTGGATGTTGTTAAATCCGCGGTCGCCAATGCCGGGTATGTTATTGCACAGGTTAACAGCCGTATGCCTCGGACGTTTGGAGATAGTTTCATTCATGTCAATAGCATCGATATGTTAGTTCCTTATGATGAGGATATAATCGAGGTTTCCATACCTGAAACGGATGAGACATTGCTCCGCATTGGTCAGAATATTGCCAGGCTTGTCGAAGACGGCAGCACTATTGAGTGTGGTATAGGGCGCATTCCTCAGGCCTTAGCTGAATTTCTGAAAGACAAAAGAGACCTTGGCATTCATACCGAGATGTTCGGCGATTGGATTATTGACCTGATTGAATGCGGTGCAATCACGTGTGCAAAGAAGTCGTTGAACCGTGGAAAGGTTGTGGCGAGCTTTTGTATGGGCTCGCAGAGGCTGTACGACTTTATCGACAACAATCCATTTTTCGAGTTTTACCCTACCGAGTATGTCAACGATATCTATATCATCAGCCGGCACGAGAAAATGGTGGGAATCAACGTCGGACTGGAAATCGATTTGACAGGACAGGTCTGCTCGGACTCGTTTGGTTACAAATTCTACAGCGGTATCGGTGGTCAGGTTGATTTTATTCGCGGCTCTGCGCGGAGTAGGGGGGGGAAAGCTATAATTGCGATGCCTTCTACCGCGAGAGACGGAAAAGTTAGCAGGATTGTGCCCTGTCTGACCGAAGGTGCAGGGGTGGTTACAACGCGCGGAGATGTCCACTATGTAGTTACCGAATACGGAATTGCATATTTACACGGTAAAAGTATCAGAAAAAGGGTCATGGACTTAGTCAATATAGCGCACCCTAAGTTCCGAAAAGAGCTTATCCAGGCGGCAAAAGCTCAATGCTATATTTATGAAGACCAGATAGAGTTAGCGTGGGAGCAGGTTGCCTATCCGGAAGAGCTGGAACGTTATGAAACATTACGCGATGGTACAGAAATTTTCTTTAGGCCTGTTAAACCTACCGATGAGCCGGCACTTTCGGAAATGCTGTATTCACTGAGTGAAAAATCCGTCCGAACTCGCTATATGACCCACACGATAGTATTTCCTCATAGAGATATTCAACGATTCACCAATATCGACTATCGGCAGGATATTGCAATTATCGGTGTTATTCCCCGAGTTTCGGGCGAGGAAATAGTTGCCCTTGCCCAGTATTTTCTTGACCCTAAAACCCAGGCTGCGGAAGTGGCTTTTCTTGTTCAGGACGAATGGCAAAAAAAGGGAATGGGGACCTTTTTGCTGGATTACATTACTCAAATAGCTAAACAACGCGGCGTAAAAAAGTTCTATGCAAAAGTATTGCCGACCAATGAGCCAATGCTTGCTATTTTTCATAACTCCGGTTACAAAGTGAATACTGAATTCGACGGCTACGCTTATGATATTACATACGATTTGATAGATAAAGGACAGTAGGAGTAAATTTGGGAACGAGAAAAGCTGCATTTATTTATTCAGCGGAGCTTGAGAAATTCAGCTATCCGGCGGATTGTCCGTTTAATACGGACAGGGCGGGGCAGGTGAGGAAGATCTTAAATTCTATGGACCTGCTCTCCGGCGACGACAGAGGCGAAGTATCACCGGTGCCTGCCGAGAGACTGGTTCTGAAGAAGTTTCACTCGGCCCGTTATCTGCACGCATTAAAGACCGCTGCAAAAGGCCGTTGGGATACCGAAGCTCTGGATATGGGAATTGGTACGCTGGATTGTCCGGTCTTTTCGGGGATGTATGACTATGCGGTTCTGGCCACCGGAGGGACACTTACCGCGGCGAAGCTGATTCTCTCAGGCTCTGCTGAGGTGGCGTTTAATCCATCAGGCGGATTCCATCACGCAGGGCCGGAAAGAGCCTCCGGCTTTTGCTACATTAATGACGTGGCTTTGGCCTGTACGATATTGGCTGAAGAAGGGAAGCAAGTTCTGTATCTTGATGTGGACGTTCATCACGGTGACGGTGTCGCATACGGATTCTATGACCGCCGTGATGTAATGACCATATCGTTCCACGAGAGTCCGGGGACGCTGTTTCCCGGGACAGGGCGCGAGGATGAAATAGGCAGCGGACAAGGCAAGGGCTACTGCGTAAATGTCCCTTTTCCGGTGGGGGCTTACGACGAAGTGTATATGAAATCCGGACGTAATTGTTTTTGAATTAGGGGCTGATGCTCTTGCGGGCGACCCGCTTGCACATTTATGTCTGACCAATAATGTTTATGCCGATATCATCGAGCATCTGTTAAGTTTTGACAAGCCCATCGTTGCAACCGGCGGTGGTGGTTACAATGTCAGCAACACCGTCAGAGCCTGGGCTTTGGCCTGGAGTATCCTCACCGGTACCGGCAGCGGCAGTGATATGGACCACGCCGTCGGGGGTGTTATGCTCGAAAGTACGGACTGGCAGGGGGGATTGCGAGACAGAGCATTTGTTGTGAGTCAGAGCCAGCGCGAAATGGTAGTGCCTGTAATAGAGGCGACAATAGAATCAGTTAAGGCCAATATCTTTCCAATTCACAAACTTTAGTTGCGGATTCCTGCTCCACGCTTCACGCCGGACGAGTTTACACCTGCGAGGGACCCCGCCTTGCGGGAACCCAAAGAAGGTGCAGGAATGACAGTAGTCGGCTAATCAATAAATTCAATTTCTGACTGGTATTACGTTTCGGCAGTTTCGAGTTTGTGGTGTGGAGCTTTGATGAGTGTTGTCATTATCGCAGCGAGTATCAGCAGTGCCGAAGCGCCGTAATAGGCGATTGCAAAAGTTTGATGCTTGACATACATTGCCCCAGCGAGCTTTGCCAGCATAAAACCACCGACGCCCCAGGCGGTAAATACCAGTCCGTAATTCATTCCAAAGTTCTTCAGACCATAAAAATCTTTGGTGATGGACGGGAAAAGCGAGAGGTTGGCCCCGTAGTTTGCGCCGATTAGGGCTGAGATAATCACCATTGCGGGTATCGTCCCCAGGGCGTTTTCACCGGTTGCTCTTGAGAGCAGAAGTATCAAAAAGGCCTGAGATACGAAGCAGATAAACATCGTTGCCTTGCGACCGATTTTATCGCTAAGCATGCCAGCCACTATTCGTCCGCCCCCATTGCCGATAGCAAGCACCGCTACCAGCACAAATCCCATAGTTATTCCGACCTGTTTGTCTGCAATTGCAGCAAGCTTTGAGATGACCATAAGACCAGCTCCAGCCCCGCATACATACATGAACCAAATGAGATAGAATTGCCAGGTGGTAAGCATTTCTTTTGGAAGAAAGTCTTCTTTTTTATTAGATTTTGTATCTGTTTTTGCCGGTACGGCGCCAGGGTGAATGTAATCGGCCGGTGGCGGTTTTAATATCTGAGCGAGAGTCACAACGACGACTAAAAATGCAATGCCTAATAGCAGTATCGCAACTTTGAAACCGAGATTAGCAATTAACAGTGTTGTCAGTGGAGCAGCATATACCGAAGCCAGTCCGAAACCTGAAACGACTATTCCCGCGATAAGCCCGGTCTTTGATGCAGGAAACCACTTTACTGCGGGCGGCGTTGCAGAGGCATAGCCGAATCCGATACCCGCGCCGGCCAGTATTCCAAAGCCAATGACGAAGACCATAAGCGATGTTGTCATGCTGGCAATTATGAATCCGAGTCCAACTAATATACCGCCTATTGTGGCTACAAGGCGTGGGCTAATTTTGTCCTGCATTCTGCCGGCCGGTACCATAATGAGCGAAAAGATAAGGCAGGCAATCATATATGGCAAAGACTTATCATCCTCATTCCAGCCCCAGTCCTCTGGAATACGTTTGCTTATAACGCTCCACGTATATAGAATACCAAGGGCAAGATTAATGCTCATTCCCGCAAAGGTAACACGCCAACCGTGATTTTCGACTTCTGGTTGCGCCGTTGTTATTTCTTCGCTCATAATTATGGTTCCTTTAATTGATAATAGACCGGACGTGTGCTTAAAACACACGTCCGGATTGTTTGTGTGTTAATGCAGGTGAGTTTATTCGCCTCGGCCTTTGATTAATGCTTCGACTACGCTCGGGTCTGCAAGTGTGGAGATGTCACCGAGGTTGTCTGTATTCTTCTCGGCTATTTTGCGGAGGATTCGTCGCATAATCTTGCCGGAGCGGGTCTTCGGAAGGGAGGGTGCAAACTGAATGGCTTCGGGAGTTGCGATAGGGCCGATTTCCTTTCGAACATGCAAAACAAGCTCTTTCTTTAGTTCATCGCTCTCCTCAATGCCACTTACAAGTGTAACAAAAGCGTACAGTGTCTGGCCTTTAATGTCGTGAGGCATCGGTGTAACGGCAGCTTCGGCGACTTTCTCATGGCTGACCAGGGCACTTTCTACCTCGGCGGTTCCTATGCGGTGGCCGGAGACGTTGACCACGTCGTCGATTCTGCCCATTAGCCAGTAATCGCCGTCCTCATCAACACGGCAGCCATCGCCGGCGAAGTAAACATTATCGAACATTGTGAAGTATGTGTTTATGAACCTGTCGTGGTCACCCCACATCGTGCGCATCATTCCGGGCCAGGGTTTGCGTATGCACAGCTTGCCGCCTTCGTTTACGTCGCATTGGCTTCCATCATCCCGCAGGACAATGGAGTCAACGCCAAAGAAGGGCCGGGAAGCACTGCCGGGTTTTAATGTGTGTGCGCCCGGCATAGGTGTAATCATAAATCCGCCTGTCCGGCCGATTTTCTCATAATACCACATCCAGGCCTCGGGATTTATCGGCTCGCCGACGGAGCCGAGAATCCTGAGCGAATCGAGCTTGTACTTGGCGGGCCATTCATCGCCGAGGCGCATAAGAGCACGAATGGCCGTAGGTGCGGTATAGAAGACGGTAACGCCGAATTTGTCACAAATGTGCCAGAAGCGCCCGGCATCCGGGTAAGTAGGAACTCCTTCAAACATCAGTGATGTGCTGCCGTTTGCGAGGGGGCCGTAGACGATGTAGCTGTGTCCCGTTACCCAGCCAATGTCGGCAGTGCACCAGTAAATATCGTCGTCGTGAATGTTGAAAATGATTTTATGAGTGAGGGTGATATGCAGCAGGTATCCGCCCGTAGTGTGGACAACGCCCTTGGGCTTGCCGGTCGAGCCGGATGTGTAAAGGATAAACAGCGGGTCCTCGGCATTCATAGGTTCGGCTTGGCATTGTTCGGCTGCATTTGCCATCTCATCGTGATACCATACGTCCCTGCCGTCTTTCATATCGCAGGGCTCATCATTGACTTTAACGACTATTACATTTTCAATTGTAGGTGTTTTTTCTAATGCAGCGTCGGCGATATCCTTGAGCTTGATATGCTTGCCGGCACGCAGCGAGACATTGGAAGTGATGAACATTTTGCAGTCTGAGTCGTTTATACGGCCCTCGATGGCGTCTGCGCTGAATCCGCCGAAGATGACCGAGTGAATAGCGCCGATGCGGGCACATGCAAGCATAACTATTGAAAGCTCGGGAACCATTGGAAGGTAAATCGCTACACGGTCACCTTTTTGTATACCCTTTGATTTGAGGACATTGGCGAATTTGCAAACCTGCTTATGCAGCTCTTTGTAGGTGAGTTTCTTGACGGCATCTTCAGCTTCACCCTGCCAGAGCAGTGCGGTCTTGTTTTCTATTGGCGTTCCAAGATGCCGGTCGAGGCAGTTATATGCAACGTTTATCTGCCCATCGGCAAACCAGGTGTGCTCAATTTTTCGACTCTTCGTATCCCAGGTATAACGGAGACTCTTAGTTGGTTCCTTAAACCAGGCTAGTGTTTTTGCCTGCTCCAGCCAGAAGCCGTCCGGGTCGTTAATTGATTTCTCCCACATTTGTTGATATTGCTCGGTGCTGGTTATATAAGCATTGGCTTTAACTGATGCCGGCGGCGGAAATGTACGCTCTTCGGTCATAAGGGAGTTAATTGACTTTTCTTGTGTCATAACGTTCTCCTTTTAGTAACTGAGGATTATTATACCTCGATAGTTTCTATTTATACTCTATAACGAATTATATGTTCGGTTCCAAAACAATGTATTTGACGCTACCAGGTGAAATCTTACTTTCCCCCTGATGTAGAAACGATGAACTCCTCACATTATTATCCGGGTCTCTCAAAAATGTCAACTGAAAAAACTGCTATTTAGAATTTGTACTTCATACTCAGAACGCAATATGTTACATCTTTGTCGGGATTGATTGATTCGTCCATTGTTATCTGATGGTATATCCCCGGGATAAACGAGAGATTACCAGCAATTTCAACTTTTGTTGAAGCACCAAATACCGCGTATGACCAATCGTGGGCTGCCCCTCCAAGACCATCTGTGTAAGCAAGCTCTGAGGACAGTTGTATGTGTGCCGGAAGCTCTAACATTTCCAGTTCATAGCCAAGTATGAGGCGATGAACCCAGCCGGTCGGCATATCGGCGCCGTTTGGTTTGGTATAATTCCTTCCAGCGGCATATTCGTAATGAGCGATGTATTGAGGTACGATGCCCTGCGGCATAATATCCGGCCAGGAAAAGGCGAATATCCACTCCCACGTCGTGTTACTTCTGTCTCGTGCCAGACCGGGATAGTGTTCGTAGCCAGCACTTATATTATAGTTTGTGGCATAAGGTTCCTCTTCGAAGAGAACGCTTTTGTAATAAGGTCTGTAATCGAACCTTTGTTTATCAACGTAGCCGCTTGCTGTGGCATTGCGGTGGGTAACTTTTACACCGTAGCCTGTGTCATAAAAGTCAAGGTCGATGGTTTTGAAAAGCGCGCCCTGTACGCCGTAGCCGTAGGTGCCTTTGGACAACCATTTACTCCTATAAGTAAGATCAAGAGTAACGCCCAATTGACCTTCCTCGGCCTGGGCTGTTCCCACCACAGACGACAAAAATACGGCAGTCAACAAAATCACCTTTTTCAAAACTTTTTCTCCTTAATGAAGCATTATAAGCCTGTCAGAGTGAAATGGCGTATTATATGCAAAGGTTAAATGATGTCAAGCAACACAAAATAAAATTATTAGATATGAGAAGAAAAAATGCTACACATTTTTTAATTTTTAGTTTCTTGAAAGGTCGCCGAGGATGTATTCGACTATTTTGTGGAGCTTTTCTGTGATTTCCGGCGTGCAGCCCTGGGAAAATCTGGACAGCTCTTTCACCTCTATACCATAGATGCGAACATCCTCAGGGATATGGTATCCCCATTGCCTGGCCATTTGGAAGGCGGTTGCAAAATTGATATCGTGTGGGCTGCTTGGGCGGACAGTCGAGGCCAAATCAGTAAGACTAAAACGGTGAACTGTGCCGAAGGGTGCTGAGCCAAGCTGAACAGCATCGACTACTACCAATCGATGGTAGCCAGCCAGTTTGGGTATGATATCCATTGTTGCAGCAGAAGACTTGATAATGTCGTATTGCCTCTCTTCGACCCTTGGGCTGCGCTCAGGGCAAGCTTTTTTTTCGCTCAGGGCAGGATTCGTTGTTGTGGATGAGGATTTTAGACGTTTTCTCAGGCGGTCGGCCACTTCGTGAGCCACACCATCATCTGAGAGGATTGGATTGCCGAGAGCAAGTATCAGCGTTTTCATATTTAAGATATTGTAAAAAAGTTTATGCTTAGATGGGTAAATGAGTTGATACGCTTACTCATTCACTCATATACTCATCCACTCATCCACTCATTCACTCATTCACGCTTGATGGTTTTAATCAGTTCTTTTTTGCTGTCGAAGATATTGACTTCCATCGGCATCTGGCCCGGCAGGGCGTGCGTGGAACAAGAAAAACAAGGGTCATAAGCTCGGAAGCACATCTCCAGCATATTCAGTATACCGTTGCTGACCTGGGCTTTGTGGATGACCGCTTTTGCGACCTTTTTCATCGACAGATTCATCGCAGGGTAATTGATGCTGGAAGCGACCAGAAGATTGAGTTTTTTGATGAGGCCGTTGTCATCGCATTCATAATGGTGTATGAGCGTCCCGCGAGGCGCAGCGATGATGCCGACACCGGTCGTGGGCTTTTCGGTCGGGATATTGCGAACTTCCTTGGATGTTATTTGGGGGTCTTCAATCAGCTCTTTGAGTCTTTCGGTTGCGTACATAACCTCGATAGCGCGGGCCCAATGGAACGCCAGGGTATAATGAGCAGGTTTACCCCCCAAGGTCTTGAAGAAAAATTCCGTAGCCTCCTGTGCTAAAGGCGTGGGGATTTTATCAGCCACATTCAGTCGCGCCAGCGGGGCGACCCGCACGATGCCACTGTCCGGGCCGTCCTTAAAGCCGTGCCAGCCTATTTTGCGCAGGTACGGCATCTTGAGATAACTCCAGGGCACAACATGCTCAGCCATATATTCGAGATACGTTTTGGGTCCGAATCGGCCGAACTCTTTGCCGGTCGGGTCGACGATACGAATGTCACCATCGTAGAAATTAAGCTCGTTGTTTTTGTTGACCATCCCCATATAATAAGTTTCGTGGTAGAACAAATCCTTGTTTACAACGACATCGACCAGTTGTTTGTTCTTAAGAATAAAATCGTCAACGACTTGGAGGGTGAACTTGCCAAATTCGACAAGCTCGTCGGCCATTTTTGCGATTTTGTCGCGGTTCTCCTGCGATAGGGGCTGGGATACTCCGCCGGGCAGACCAAAAATTGGGTGTGTGGCCTTGCCTCCAATAATTTCCTGGATTTGTGCGCTGTATGCTCTGTTTGTGAGTACTTTTTTACCAATTTCGGGGCCGACGACATTTATCACTCCCACGATGTTTCTTTCCTCGGGCTCTGCTGCCCAGCCGCATATAAGATCCGGGCCTACGGACATCGCATAAATATGGGCGATATGGCTGTGGAGCATATGGGCACAGTAACCCATCTCCCGGAGTTTTTTGGCGACCGGCGTTGGTTCGACGTTGTATGCCATATCCAGGGCTTTTACTGCTGCCAAATGATGCGGCCAGGGACATACACCGCAAAGACGGGTTGTGATTCGCGGTATTTCCTCAATCGGTCTGCCTTTGCAGAATTCTTCGAAACCCCGCAGTTCGACGACCTGAAAGTAAGTATCCTCAACCTCACCCTGGTCATCGAGGAAGACGTTTATTTGTGCGTGGCCTTCCAGCCGAGTGGCTGGGGCTATGCGAATAACTTTTTTCTGTACCTTGTATTTCTCGTCCTCAAGCTTTGGATAGCTCATAGCTCGTATCTCGTATATTGTATGTCGTATTTCGTTTTATTTTTTATGTTTCTTTAACTACCCGCTGCAAGAGTGACTTTGGTAATGTAAAGCGGTAGAATGTTCCCAGCGGGTCGCGCATTTTTGACATTAGTTTTTCGATTTCTTCTTCGGGTAGTTCCGACTCTGAGCCGCTGAGCTTCAATATCGACGTGAAGGCGCTAAGACAACTGGCGCCGTGGTCAAGCACAGCCGCTGTCGGCCCCATACATCCGCGGCAGGGCATATTAACATTTATACACTTGGAGTCGCAGCCAGCACGAGTGGCAGGACCAAAACACATTATACCCTGCTCAAGAAAACACTTTTCCGGATCCAGATCCGTATAATCGACGCTTTTGATTTCATCGATAAAGACCTTGTCGGGTTTTTGCCTGGGGCACTCGTCACAGAGAGTCCTTTCGGAAGCTAAGATTATTCCTTTGGGCGGCAGGCCGGCTTTGCCCTGAACAAAATCGAGGACAACGCCAAGCAGTTTTACATTCATCTCTCTTGTTGGGGGGCAAGCACCAATGATGTAATCCACATCAACAATATCGTCCAAGGCCTTGACAGATTCAAATAACTCGGGCAGTTCCAGTTCGTGACCTTCAGGACTTAAATAGTGTGTCTGTGGACGAGTGTGGTCAGGATTTACCGTTGTTGCGGTCTGTTCATAAACGGTATCAAGAATTTTGTTTCTGGTGGTGACATTAGCCAGGCCGGGGATTCCGCCGAAAGCGGCACATGCGCCGTAAGCAACCATAATCTTCGATTTTTTGCGCAGGAGTTTGGCTATATGCTCATTCTCACTGTTGCGGACGGCACCGTGATACAGGCATATAGTGATTTCGCCGTCCTCCATTGCTTCGACGTCTTTGTATTTTATGTCGGTTGCCAGAGGCGCAAATGTAAGGTCGGCCACCTCGAAAAGCTTAAGAAGCTCGACATCAAGATCAAGTACGGCGATGTCGCAGCCGGAGCAGGTTGCGCCCTGGCCAATGGCGATTTTTATCTTCTCAGACATCTGCGGCCTCCTTCGCTACACCCGCGGCGCGGGAGTCTGTGGCGCTGGTTCGATAAGGACTGGGACCAATCTCGGTGATGCGCTCAATAAAGCTGTTCATAGTGGTGGCGAACTTTTCAGCTTCACCGGCGGAAATCCAGGCCAGTTCCAGGCGCTGCTCATTTAGCCCAAACTGTTTTAATAACGAACGCAACATGGCCATGCGTCTTCTTGTGCGGTAGTTGCCGCCGATATAATGGCAGTCGCCCGGGTGACAGCCGGCCACCATCACGCCGTCGGCACCCAGTCTGAAAGCTTCCATAATCCATGCGGGGTCAACGCGGGCACTGCACATTGTTCGTATAACACGAAAATATGGTTTAATCTGGTATCTGCTTATACCAGCTAAATCGCCGCCGGCGTATGCACACCAGTTACAGCAAAAAACGATAATCTTGGGCTTAAATGTCATTTCACATCTCGTATTTCGTATCACTGTTTCTGCTTTAGTCAACTAATGCCGCTTTAATCATTGCGAGCATTTGTTTGTCTTTGAATCCTTTTTGCTCCATCGCACCGCTCGGACAAGCGGCGACGCATCCACCGCAGCCCTTGCACATTGCTTCGTTGATTTGTACGATTTTCTCTTCCTCTTTTCCGCCGGGTCTGTCCACGACCTCCAGTGCATTGTATTCGCACACCGGCACACAGATTCCACAGCCGTCACAGAGGTCGTCGTTTACGGCGGCTATCGTCGGCTCGGCCTCGTATTTGTCCTTTGAGATAATGGTACAAACCTTTGCCGCGGCGGCCTCGGCCTGGGCGATGGTTTCAGCCATAGATTTCGGACTATGAGCAAGGCCGGCTACGAAGATGCCCTCTGTGGCGAATTCGACGGGCCGCAGCTTGACATGGGCCTCTAATAAAAATCCATCTTCGTTCATCGGGACTTTTAGCGTTTGAGCAAGGGCTTCGTTGTTACTGTCGGGCTCGATTCTGCTGCTCAAGATAAGTAAATCTGGTTCTAATACCAGCTCGCAGTCCAAAAGCGGCTCACGTACTGTTAGCTTCAGTTTGTCCCTGCCTGTTACTTTGGGCTTATTGTCCGCTTCGTATCGTACGAAGATAACGCCTTTGTCACGGGCGGCCTGGAAATATTGTTCGTTGAAGCCATAGGTGCGGATGTCACGGTATAAAACGTAAACTTCGGTTTCCGGGGAAAGCTCTTTAATTTTCAGGGCGTTTTTCACAGCAGTACTGCAGCAAAGCCTGCTGCAATACATATGCCCTTCTTCACGGGAGCCGACACACTGAATGAAAACCGCCGTTTTTACTCCCGATAGTGGTTCCTGACGGGAAAGTAAATCCTCAAGCTCCAGTTGCGTTACAACGCGCTTATTCTGGCCATAAAGATACTCATCAGGTTTGTGCTCGTTTCCGCCGGTAGCGACAATAATGGCACCGTGTTCTATTTTTCTTTCCTTGGAGCCGGTTTTCAAAGTGCTTTGGAAATTGCCGACAAATCCTTCTATACTCTCGAGTTCAGTACCTGTATAGACAGATATGTTTTTATGTTTTTGCACGTGCTCTTGAAGGTGCGCCAGATAGGCCTGGACATTCGGCTCGGCAAATGTGGAGCGCAGGTTTCTGAGATTTCCGCCGAGCTGCTTTTGGCGCTCAACCAGTGTGACTTCAAATCCCTGGTCGGCTATGCCCAGGGCCGCCGTCATACCCGCTAATCCGCCGCCAATTACAAGGGCCGAAGGAGTAACGTCCAGACTCGCTGCGGCCAAAGGCTCAACCAAAGCTACTTTGGCAACCGCCATCCACACGAGGTCCTTAGCTTTTTCGGTGGCTTCTTCGGGCTGATTCATATGAATCCAGGAACACTGGTCTCTGATGTTGGCCATCTCGAACAGGTGAGGATTAAGGCCTGCCTCACGTAAGGTCTGCTGGAAAAGCGGCTCATGCGTGCGCGGCGAACAGGATGCCACCACCACCCGGTTTAGTTTGTGTTCGGTGATCATTTCACGAATGTGGTCCTGCGTGTCCTGAGAGCAGGTATAAAGGTTGTCTTCGGCGTAAACTACGTATGGGAGGGATTTGGCATATTCGGCTGTTACCGGCACATCAACAACCGAGCCGATATTGATTCCACAGTGACATACGAACACACCTATCCGCGGCTCCTGCTCGCTGACATCCTGCTCCGGCGGAAATTCCTGCTCGACGGTGAGTGTTCCTCTGACGTCGGCCAAAAGTTGTGAGGCTTTGCCGGCTGTGCCGCTGGCCTGGATTACGGTCTCGGGTATGTCTTTTGGACCGGATGCCGTGCCGCCAACAAAAATTCCCGGGCGAGAAGTCTCGAGCGGTCGCAAAGAATTGGTCCAGATAAAACCGTTGGGCTCAAGGCGAATACCCAGCTTCGAAGCCAATCTTCTTTGCTTCTCGCTGGGTTCCAGGCCCACCGACAGTACGACCATATCGAATTCTTCTTCAGCCACCTGTCCGGATTCGGGTGAATATTTGACCGTTAGTTCACCATTACCATTTTTCCCGTAAACATCACAGACTCGTGCCCGCTTAAAGTTCACACCGTATTGCGATTTGGCCCTTTCGTAGTATTTATCAAAGTCTTTGCCGAAGGCGCGGAGGTCCATAAAGAAGATAGTTACATCCACATCTTTGAGATGCTCTTTGGCAATTACGGCCTCTTTGATTGCATACATACAGCAAACCGATGAACAGTAGGCATTGCGGCAGGATATGTCCCGCGAGCCGATGCATTGAAGGAAAGCTATTTTCTTGGGTTCTTTGCCGTCACTGAGCCTTTTGACATGTCCGGCAAACGGACCGGAGGCAGAAAGAATCCGCTCAAACTGGATGCTGCTGACGACATCGGGATAGCGGCTGTATCCAAAATCATATTTAAGCTGAGCCAAAAATTCTTCAAAACCCGGTACAACCACAATTGAACCAACATCAATCTGCTCGATAGTATCCTCTTGCTGATGGCAAATGGCTTCGGCCTTGCAGACGCTTACGCACTGTAAGCACTCAGAACAAATACTACAGTGCAGGCAGCGTTTTGCTTCTTGAATAGCTTGCTCCTGGCTGTATCCAAGTTCAACTTCATCAAAACCCTTAATCCTCTCGTCCACGGCCAAGGTGGGCATAGATACTTTTAACTCTCGGCTATGAGAACCCTCGGGTACGGGAGCCAAATCCTTCGGCGAAAGCCGTGGTTTTATATCGTCACGCCCTTCCAGAAGGTCTTCACCATTCAAGAATCGGTCGATAGATATGGCTGCTTTATGGCCTGCGACGATGGCATTGACTGCAACATCCGGGCCTGTGACAACGTCTCCCCCGGCAAAAATCCGCTTGACGTTGGTAGCTAACGTGTTATCGTCAACATTAATAAATCCCGTCCGTGTTTCCAACAGACCGTCTGCTGCTTTTAATAATTCCCAATCAACAGCCTGGCCAATGGCAACCACAACCGAGTCGGCCTCCATAGTTGTCTCAGAGCCAGGCCTGACCACCGGACTGAAGTGACCTTCTTTATCGAAAACCGACAAGCATTCTCTAAATTCAACACCAGATACGTGTCCATTATCGCCAACAATGCGCTTGGGGGAAACTCTATTGTGAATCATCACGCCTTCTTCCAGGGCAGTCTGGATTTCTTTAGGGGTGGCGAACATCTCCTCCGGGGACTCAAGGCAGGCGAGATGAACCTCCTTGACTCCTAAACGAATGATAGTACGGGCAACATCTATGGCCACATTTCCTCCGCCGATGATTATTGCTCTTCGACCGAGGTCAACACGTTCACCCAAACTGGCTGCCCGTAATAAGTCTGTAAAACCTCGCACTCCATCCAATTCAGTACCGGATATGGGAACCAAACCGGTCTCAGTAACCTGGACCGCTTTAAGATCGGTTAAGACGCTTATGTCAGCTTCCTGGCTTACTGCGGGGATTACCACATCGGCCTCAATTATGAAATTGGAGTCCTTAATGGGGATAGGTCTTCTTCGGCCGGATGCATCAGGTTCACCGAGAGCCATTCTAACACATTCCAGAGCGGCTACTTTGCCCGCTGTTCCGAGGATTCGAACCGGTGAGGCCAGAAAGCGAAAATCTACACCTTCTTCTTCGCACGCTTTTATTTCATCTTCACTGGCGGGCAATTCGACTCTGCTGCGGCGATACAGAACCGTTACTCGCCGGGCACCGAGGCGCAAGGAGGTTCGACAGGCATCAGCGGCCGCATTGCCACCTCCTACGACCACCACAACCTTGTTGGCAATATCAGTCGGTTGACCCATCTTGGTGCGATGCAGGAATGTGGTGCCGTGAATCACACCGTTAAGGTCTTCGCCCTCAATACCCAGTTTGCGGCTCTGGTGGGTCCCGATGGCAATAAAAATGGCCTCGAAGCCTTTGTCGAACAAATCGTTTAGTGTAAGGTCGGGTCCGACCGGCGTTGATAGTCTTATTTCTACGTTTGCTCGCTTTATAGCCTCAATCTCATAATCTAACACTTCGATTGGCAGCCGGTAACGAGGCACACCAACCCGCAGCATCCCTCCAGCTACATTGAGCGCCTCGAAAACGACGGGTTTATAGCCCATATTAGCCAGGTCCCAGGCACAAGTAAGCCCCGCTGGTCCCGAGCCAATGATAGCAATCTGTCGTCCGGCGCCGCGTTGTTGAGGAAATTCTGCTTTACGCCTTGCAATCAAATGCTCGGTCAGTTCCGGCGCACGTCCTTCTTTGACGGCGCTAATTTCGCGGTCGGCAAGAAACCGGTGCAAATCTCGGATTGCCAACGCTTCGTCCAACCTACCTCTGTTACAAACGTCTTGACAGGGGTGAGTGCAGATTCGGCCGCACGTGGCAGGAAAGGGATTCCGGGCCCTGTACAGCTCCAGGGCCTCATCGAATTTGCCCTGGGCCAAAAGTGCAACGAATCCCTGTACATTCACTCCCGCGGGGCAGGCATTTCGGCAGGGGGCTGGAAGACCTTTGTTAATAACAAATGCGTTGGGATACGCCTGCGGGTAAGGACGGAAAATCGCTTTCCTTTCGACAAGCGTGGCATCAAACTCACTGGCAACCGTTACCGGGCACGTTTCGACACATTCGCCGCACCCGGTGCACTTTTCCAAGTCAACAAATCTTGCCCTTTTTCGAATTTTTGCGGTAAAGTGACCGGCGGAGCCGGAAACCTCTTCCAGGTCGGCCCAGGTAATTGTCTCGATATTTAAGTGTCGCCCGCACTCAACGATCTTGGGCGACAAAATACACATTGCACAGTCATTCGTGGGAAAGGTCTTGTCTAATCTGGCCATGTTGCCGCCGATAGCCGGGGAGTTTTCCAGCAGATAGACCTTCTGTCCGGATTCAGCCAAATCAAGTGCCCCCTGAATACCGGCGATACCGCCGCCAATTACTAGGACGGCCCCAACTTTTTCCGAAGCTCCCGAATGCTTTTTGGGGCGTTTGGATCCATTCTGCTTGTTTTTAGTAGGTGCTATCATTTCTCGTATTCCACCTCATGCATCAAGCATTGGTGATTTCTTCTGCTTTATTTTTTAGTTCTTTGAATTTATCCCGGTCCGTTACGAGGGCGTTTACCAAATCGCGTCTGAGTTTCTGCGAGAATTCGTCTAACTGCTCGACTTCCTGGAGCAAATCAGCGTCGGCATATCCTTCGGCCACCGCCATCTCGCGAAGTGCCCTTGTTACGTCTCTGAATTTGACGTTCTGTGGACATTTTACGGTGCAGGAATAGCACTGGACGCAGCGCCAGATTACCGGCGAGGAAAGCACTTCTTTTCGCATTCCAAGCAGTACCTGCCGGATAATCTTTCGGGGATTGAACTCTGGGTCCACAGCCGATACGGGGCAGCCCGCCGTGCATGTGCCGCAGGCGAAACAGAGCTTGATATTTTCTCCGCCGGGATGGGCGGCTACGTCATATTTGAACTGAGAATCAAGATTTTTGCTTTCAATCGCTTCCATTTTCAATTTCCAATTTTCGATTTTATATTTCGATTGTCAATTTCGCAGTCCCGCCTTTTGTACAATTTCGGGTACCTTTTGTTCCCATTCGATAGCCATTATGTGGATGCCGGCAACACCTTCAATCTTGCGGAGCTGTTGAATCTGCTCGGTTACAATTTCAATCCCCTCGGCTTTTGAGTCGTCGGCCTTGGCTAATCGGTCAACATAATAGTTAGGTACAGTTACACCTGCGACCTGGTCACGCATATATCTGGCCATTCTCGCAGATTTCAATGGGGTCACGCCGGCTAAGATTTTACACTTTTTATGCAGACCGCGGTCACAAACCTGCCTCATCCACTCGGCAAAGCGGTCCATATCGTAAATGCACTGGGTTTGAATAAAGTCAATCCCTGCGTTAATCTTCTTTTCCAGGCGGATGACGCGGAACTCAAACGGGTCGGCAAAGGGATTGGCCGCGGCGCCGATGAACATTCGCGGTTCTTTGACCTCTGCTTTTTTTGAGTTTTTGATTTCCTCGCCGTTGGCGAAAACCTTTTCATCGCGCATATTTTTAACCATCTGAATCAACTGTATCGAATCAAGGTCAAAAACATGTTTTGCTGTGGGGTGATTGCCGAAACATTGATGGTCGCCGGTCAGGCAGAGGATATTGCGAATGCCCAAAAGATATGCGCCTAAAATATCAGACTGGATGGAGAGGCGGTTCCTGTCCCGACAGGTCATTTGTATGATTGGCTCAAGACCGAGGTCAAGAGCCAGTTTGCCGGCGGCAATGCTTGATACTCGTACGATTGCAGTTTGATTGTCCGTTATATTTACGGCGTCCACCCAGCCGGAGAGAATTTCGGCCTTCTTTTTGATAAGGTCAAGGTCGGCGCTTTTCGGCGGACCGAGCTCGGCGGTTACCGCAAATTCACCAGCCTCCAATACCTTTTCAAGATTGCTGCCAGATTTCATAATTATAGATTTTTATGTTTCAATTGTTAACGAGTATCAGACATCAAGCATATTTTCAATTGCTACAGTTGTGCCACATCTTCTCTTGATAATTTTCTTGGTCCGCCGTCGTGCGTTTGGCTGAAGTCCCTTGGCTGAGGATTTTCAGCCAATACATCCAGTTTGCCTAATGTTTTGAGCCGGTCGTAAATCAGCTGCCAGCCGCATTCAATATTTTCAGGGTCAACTTCGCATTTGCCGTCCACGGAGCCACCGCAGGGGCCGTTAAGAAGCGACTTTGAGCATCTTGTTACCGGACAGATGCCGCCGAAGATACCGAGTTTACAGTCTCCGCAGGCCAGGCAGTTTTCCGACCACTGGCCGGCACCGTCGTTGGTGCCGCAAAACATCGTATTGAGGGCGGGATAAACCGGCATATCCCCAAAGACGTTCGCTGCCATCTGCACCCCGACTCCGCAGGCCATCGACAGGATTGCGTCGCAGGATGCAGCCTGGTCCTTTATTTGTGCGAAGAATTCCGCATCGCACTGCCTTTCGATGGTGTTTTCTTCAATTTCAAAATTATCTGAAAGTCTCAGGATAGAGGCTAAGGTTGAAACTTCCCTTTCACCACCTGCCAGGCAGACGGTAACACAGGTACCACAGCCTAAAACGAGAATACGTTTGTGGCTGGCCGATTCCACTGTATTATAAAGCAGCATAGTTATTGTCATTGGGCCTACACCGCCCGGGACGGGAGTGATAAATGAGGCCTTTTCCTTCACGGCCTCGAAATCCACATCGCCAACGAGGCGATAGCCTTTTTTCTTTGTTGCGTCCTCGACGCGGTTAACGCCAACATCAATTACCACCACACCTTCTTTTACCATATCCGCGGTAACAGTATTCGGGCGACCGGCGGCGGCGATCACGATGTCCGCTCGCTTTGTGTGAGAGGCAAGGTCCTTGGTGCGGGTATGGCAGACTGTTACGGTGGCGTTTGCATTGGGCTTTTTCTGGATAAGCATATTCGCCAGCGGCTTGCCGACTATATTACTTCTACCAACGATTACTACCTCCGCCCCCTCAATGGTGACACCGCTGCGTATCAATAGCTGAATAATGCCGTGCGGCGTGCAGGGCCGAAACGCCTTTTCACCTACCACCATTTTGCCCACATTTATCGGATGAAATCCATCGACGTCTTTGGCTGGGTCGATTGAAAGTAAGACCTCAGCCTCATTAAGGCCCTTTGGTAAAGGCAATTGGACCAGGATGCCGTTGATTTTCGAGTCTTTGTTCATTTTCTCAACCAGTGCCATCAATTCTTCCTGTGAGGTTTCGGCAGGCAGGCGGTTGTCATCGGAATAAATACCTATATTTTCGCAGGCACGCTCTTTGGCGGTAACATAAGACTGTGAGGCGGGGTCTTCACCGACTAATATCACTCCCAGTCCGGGAACAATACCCTGCTCTTTTAGTTTGGCTGCTTCGTCTTTCAATTCCGCCCGCATGTCGGCGGCCACTTGCTTTCCATCTATAATTTGTGCAGTCATTTGTTTTTACACTCCATTTTCAGACAGATACTCTATAAATTTATGCGGCTCAACTGAAGCCAGTTGCCCAAAAATCACTCGTTCTTTTTTAACTCCTGCTTTTTCCAGTGCATTATTAAGGCGTTCTAATCTTTTAGCGGCTCGAGTTGAGCCAGCCAGATATTGGCAGTTCTCCAGGTGGCAGCCGAGAATCATCACTTTTTGTGCTCCGCATTCCAGTGCTCGCAAGACATCTCGAGGATCAACTTTCCCAGCGCAGGGGACGCGAATCAACTGAGCTTGTTGCCCCCACTGCGAGCCGTTAATTGCCGCTGCGGTTGCCGCGGGATAAGCGGAATTTTCGCAGGCAAAAACTGTTATTTGAGGTTTGTCACCAAGCTCTGCAGCAATTTGCTCATCGGTGTATCGGGGCAGTTGGATAGCTCCTGTTGGGCATTCGGCTGCACATATTCCGCAACGTTGACAGGTTACCGCTGAAACGGAAGCGGCTTTATTATTAACATCGATGCTGATGGCGGCGTGCGGACATATCCGCATACAGGTCAAACACAGGATGCACTTATCGCTATCGACCACGGCAGCATCATCGAGAATTTCTATTTGTTTGTTTTTGAGCAGTTCGTGGATTTCATTCGCTGTGGCTAACCCATCAGTCTGAGGATCTCTAAGCTCATCTGTATCCGGCGCCGAACCGACAACGAAAATACCTTCACGATTTGTTTTTGTAGGCAAAAGCCATACGCTGTCCGCCTGCAGGTCACCGCCTGGACCAGGTCGCAGCCCTTCGATGAGGCTCAGGAGCTCGGTTGTGTCTGCGGTGGGGCTGTCGGCTATAACCACCAGGTCGAATTCTTCATCAACTTGGTACCCGATTAACGGCTCTTCCACACTCACAACTTTTTTAGAGTCTCTGTCCGAAATTATTGGTGGTGATTCGTATTTTACTATTACTACGCCGGCTTCTCTGGCCCGCCGATACAGGGCCTCCATGCCGGCTGCAGCCACCCGGATATTATGGCAGTATAATTTCACCTCGGCGCCGAAACGCTTTGCGAGCAGCTCCGCTGCGGAGAGTACATAGGCTGATACACGCTGTTTGGGAACACCTTCGTTGTTATGGACCAATTCGGCCAATCCTGATTTTTTCGGAGCTGAGCCTACGGCCAGAACAATTGCTCCTGCGGAGAGTTTTTGTTCTGTGCCGTTCGAGGTAACCAGTGCGGTGAAATTGCCGAATTCTCCTTCCAGGGATTTCAAGGTTGAGGAGGTTTGGACGCGGATTTGCTTATCATTTTTTATCAGTTGGATAAGCTGGTCCACTTGACTTTGCACAAGTGCCTCGGTCTGGGAACAATCGGAAGCGACATAGCCGTAAAGTTCCGGCGTTTCTACTGCTGCTGCCCCCAATTTCTCGCTGCATTCGACCAGAGTAACGGGATGTCCGAGTTGCGAGAGTGTACTTGCTGTCTGCATTGCTGCGACAGAACCGCCGAGGACCAGCACATTTTGGTTCACGCTGGTCTTCTTTGATTTGACTGCTGAGGCCATCTTCACCCGTCGAACAGCAGCTCTCAGAGCTTCTTTTGCTTTATCCGTGGCGGCCTTAGGTGTAGGGGCAACCCAGCCGCAGTGCTCGCGAATATTTACAGACCACAAAAGTCCATCATTCAAATTAACACCCTGTATTGCTTCGTGCAGAGTATTGTCGAAAATCTCCCGGTCGCAAGCTCCTATTACCAGGCGTTTTGTCTGCTTTAAGGATTTTATCGTTTTGATACAATCCTTTTGTTGGCAGAATTTCGAGCAGAGCTTTACTGTTGCTACTTCCGACAGTCCGCTCAGGTGCTCTATGAGCGAGTCAAAATTGATTTGCTCACGCAACGTCCCGGCGCAGTCACACAGCACAATCCCCACATCGCCGTTAGTTTGTTCAGCCTTCTTAATCACCTATTAAACCTCACCTATTACTGCGGCGCTGACCGCTTCGGCCTGAGCCATGCAGGATTTTATGTCCTTGGGAGACTCACACGCACCTGCTACAAAGATACCTTCCTGCTGCAATGCGGGCAGTGGCGAAGCGTTCTTAAAACCAAAAAATCCCTGCTCATCAAGCGGCACCAGCAGTGTTTCAGCCAGTTTTGTCGTATCGGGCCTCGGCCGAATTCCGACCGCCAAAACCACCAGGTCGAATTCCTGTTCGCAAACCTGAGAGCCCGAACCTTGCGGTAGAGACTGTGGGGCGAACCGCAGAAGCAGTGTATCGTTTGGCCTTTGTTTAATTTCGTACGGCCGAGAGCGAACGAAGGTCATTTTATCTTTACACTTGTTATAAAAGTCATCGAACCCTTTACCGAAGTGTTGAATATCCATATAGAAGACGGTAACTTCTGCATCTTCGTTCTGGTATTTTATATGTTGGGCCATCCTCAGAGCATACGCACAGCATACAGTTGAGCAGTAATCAGTATCTTCCGGACGGCGGTAAACTTCTTCGGTCCTTGAGCCAACGCATTGTATAAATGCAATGCGTTTCGGTGCCTGACCGTCCGAAGGTCGGGTAATCTTGCCTGCGGTGGCGAGCTGCCGTTCAGCTTCAATGCCGGTGATGATGTTTTCTGAGCTGCTGTATCCGTATGAAGTGTTTTCTGCGGGGTTATAAGGTTCATAGCCGGTTGCTACGACCACGCTGTCAACATCTATTTTGCTCTCGGAGCTTTTATCCTGCATATTAATTGCGTCAAGGGGGCAGGCTTGTTCGCAAACTGAGCATTTTTTACCAAGAGCCAGCCGACACCGTGAGTAATCAATGACCGGTAGCGCAGGGGACAGAGCTATTTTAGGCGAGACTATACATTTCTCGGGGCAGGCGGTAACACAAGCCTGGCAGCCCGTACACTTGTTGCGGTCAATAAAGCCGGGCTGATGTTTTAATATCGCAGTATATCGAGACCCGTTTGTGCCGGTTTCCAGCTTGCAAAGCTGGGTGCGAGTCTGGATGTGAATATCGGGCGAGGCGGCTACGGTTCTTAAAAGCTCATTAGCCACGCAGACGTTGCATCGTAGGCAGACGTCCGTGGCCTTACAGCCCATCTCGACGACACGGCCGCCTATTGTGGCTTGCATATCAATAAGAAGGACCTGCAAGCCTGCTTGGCTGAGGCGCTGCGCTGTAGTTGCTCCGGCAATGCCAGCCCCTATAACAAGAACAGTTTTCGTATCTTGCATTCTGTTAATAACCAGTAATTATTAATAACTTAAAACAGGCCTTGTACTTTTCCTGTTTTTACGTCCACATCAATACGCCGGAAAGCCGGATTGGAGGCGGTACCGGGCATCAGCTTAATGGCTCCGGCTACGGGCACGATGAAGCCGGCACCTTTGTAAACAAGAACATCACGGATCGGAAGCTCCCAATCGGTGGGTCTGCCTTTTATGTCCGGGTCGTGCGACAAACTAAGGTGGGTCTTAACCATACAGGTTCCTAAAGTCTTGCTGTCCGGGTCGGCCTCCATAGCCTTGGCTTTTTCCAGTGCCTCGTCGGTATAAGTTACGCCGTTAGCTCCGTAAACTTCTTTGGCGATTAGTTCAATGCGTTTTCTCAGCGGGGTCCCCAGCTCATAAAGGAACTTGAAGTGGTTCGTTTCGCTGCAGGCCTCAATCACGGCCTCTGCCAGCTCGATTGCACCATCGCCGCCCTTGAGCCAGTGTTCGGAAACCGCGGCCAAAGCTCCGTTTTGCTCGGCGATTTTACGTACTAACTTTATTTCAGCCTTGGTGTCGGTGTGGAAGCTGTTTATGCAGACGACAGGTCGGACGCCGCTTTTCTTAACCGTTTCGATATGAGCAATGAGATTCTCACAACCTTTTTCGACCAGTTCAAGGTTTTCGCTGGTATACACCTCGCTCAAAGCTATACCGGGCTTGACAGTAGGTCCGCCGCCGTGCATCTTTAGAGCGCGAACAGTGGCAACAATAACTACGGCGTTTGGTACCAGGCCGGACATTCGGCATTTTATATTCCAGAATTTCTCAAAACCAATGTCGGCACCGAATCCACTTTCAGTAACGTGGT
>SMTZ1_10007254_pt1 | contig 23976 bp, 23 predicted proteins | sample DeeMarSWOR136_30_FD_25667 | JGI IMG/M metagenome (IMG submission 25667) | reverse complement strand
TGAGCGATGCCTATGACATTTCTTACCGCATAATCAGCACCAGGGCCCATTATGAAATCAGCAGCAGACAAGAAAAAGAAATGCAAAATATGCTCCTCAGTATAGGCAATGCTATTACATAACCTGCGAAGTTTTTTTGCTGCGCTTGGGATTTCTACTCCAAATACAGCATCATTGGTTTTAGCAGATGCCAGATGATGCGACCAAGGACAAACGCCGCATATACTGGTAACGATTCTGGGGAGTTCTTCTACGGGTCGACCAATACAGAACTTCTCAAATCCTCTTAACTCAACAGTATTGAAAGTAGTATCTGATACGTTCCCAGTATCATCTAATTGAATGACTATCTTGGCATGCCCTTCTAATCTTGTTACCGGTTGTATTACTATTTGTTTACCCATTTTTTACCTCCCTGGCCTTGTTGGTAATGGTCTTAAACGATTTTGTCCACCTATATACCTGTTCAATAATGCACGCCTGTCATCAATTAGCTTCGCATCGAGTCCAATACTCGAAAGTGCTGTCATCATATCCACTAATGGATTAGCTGTTTTTCTTATGGGACCGAAGCAGCCTCTACAAGGCATATAACCCTTAATACAGCGGGGAACATTTTGTTCTCCCTCAAGATATGGTTTACCACAACCAGACCTGGTAACCGGTCCTAAGCAAAGTATACCCTGCTCGTTAAGACAGCGCATCTTGTCATATTCACCTGGTTTAAATTCCGCGTTCTGTAAAGGTCGTTTTAAACCGACATCACTTTTCTCTTCCCGTTTGGTCGGGCAGTCATCACAAACACTACGTTCCGGTAATTCAAAAGGTTTACCCTCTAGTAGGCAGGTTAAGGCTTCCGCAATGTGTGCTGGATTCATTGGACACCCGGGAATATAGACATCTACTTTCACGACTTCATCGATAGCATAAACCCTATCTGTAAGAGGTGGAAGATCTTTAGATGGTGTATCTGCAGAATCTGTAGATACGGAATCGCGATAAACCTTATCATAAAGCTCCTGCAATGGATACATATTCGCAAGGGCAGGTATTCCACCAAAACAGGCACAGGAACCAAGAGCGATTAAGGTCTTGCATTTTTTCCTCATCTCTTCTGTTACATGTTTTTCCTTATCGTTGCGTATCCCACCGGAAATCATACCTACATCTGCTTCTGGGATTTCAAGTTCACTCTTTTCGCCAGTCTGGCCGAAATATTTGTGATCCATTAATACCGGCATATGGACGAATTCAAGGGAGGGTAGTAATTCGAGAAGCTTATCACCTATGTCGAGAATAGACACTTCACATCCACCACAGATGTTAAGCCATTCTTCTGCTACTTTTACCATGGAACCTCCTTTTTGTTAGATATTTCAATATAATTTAATGAATGAAGTAAATCATTCAACAATTTTATTAGACGGGTTCACCTTCAACAACAACTTCAGTTACTACACGCCTAGTATAAATAAAATATTTGCCGCCTTCTTCAATTAATCGTGTTTCAAAACCATCTTTACTATACTTTTTAACATTCTCCTCGGCAGCAGATTTGGAATCGTAATCCTCACCGTCCCACCCATATTTCTTGCTATTAATTATTTTAAAATTATCCAAGAAAATATACCTCCTTTACTTTAACCCTGACGATAAGGGCTTGGGCCAAGTTCTTTAATGGTATCTACCATTTCTTTCATTACCTGTGCGAATTTGGGTCCTTCTGAAGCAGAGACCCATTCAAGTCTATATCTTTCCTCTTCCAATCCGAAATCTTCAAGCAATAGACTAATCGCATCGGCTCTCTTTTCTGCTTTTAGGTTTCCATCGATGTAATGGCAATCACCCGGATGGCATCCACACATGATAACTCCATCCGCACCTTTAGTAAGCGCATTAATCACAAGATTCGGATGTACCATTCCTGAACACATAACCCTTATGATTCTTACATTAGGGGGATACTGTAACCTCGAGACACCAGCAAGGTCAGCTCCTGTATACGAACACCAGTTACAGCAGAAGGCAAGAATCTTAGGTTCAAAATCTTCACTCATAAAATTTCTCCATATTAAACTGTAAAATATTAATACGTAGGCTCAAGTGCCGCTTCAATAACGGAGTCAAACTGTTCCAGTCTAAAATTCCTGACGTATATACCCTGTTTCGGACACGTAGCCATACAGACGCCACAACCATGACATAGTGTTATATCCACCTCGACGGTTTTCTTAATTTCTCCTTTCTTCATAAATTCCAGTAAAGTGATCGCATTATACGGACAGGGTTCAATACAGAATGCACAACCATCGCAATTAGCATCTATGGGTTGTGATATCCTTGGTTCTATTTCCATCATATCCTGAGCGAGTATGACACCTGCCCGCGCAGAGGCGGCCATAGCCTGTACAATTGACTCAGGAACATTTTTAGGTGAATGTGCTGTACCACATACAAATATCCCATCTGTTGCAAAATCAACTGGTCTCAATTTCATATGCGCTTCCAAGAAAAATCCATGTTTGTTCAAAGGAACTTTTAATAGTTGCGCAATATCATTATTAGTTTCTCCGGCTGCAATAGCTGCGGAGAGTACAACATGATCGACAGGTAAATCTATATTCATATTGAGAAGGTGATCTTTTACAGTCACATTTAGTCTACCATTATCTGTACTAACATTAGGTTTCTCATCATTATATCTTATAAATATGATACCCTTTTCACGAGCTTCCCGGTAACTTTTCTCGTAGAATCCGTAAGTGCGGATGTCTTTGTGTAGAATATAAACGTTCGCGTCGGGATTCAGCTCCTTCATTTTCAAGGCATTCTTCACAGCTGTTGTACAACAAACTCTACTACAGTAATCTCGCGGTTCTTCGCGGGAACCGACACATTGTATCATAACTATATCTTTTCCATTCACACCGCCATTTGCCAGCTTTTCTTCGAACTCGGTTTGGGTTATAATATTCTCGTTTTCACCGTACAAATATTCCTTTGGTTTATATTCTTGAGCACCTGTTGCTACTATTATTACACCGTGCTTTACCGATTTCTCTCCTTCTCCTGTCTTTATTACGGATTCAAATCTTGGCAGGCTACCTTCTATGGAACTTACTTCAGAATTTAAATAAAGATTTACAAGTGAATTATCTTTAACTGAAGATATAAGGCCTACCAGTTTTTTTGCAATATCTCCATCAGGACTGAAATGGATTTTCTTTGCCAAACCACCCAGTTCCTTCTCTTTTTCTACCAAATGAACTTCGAATCCCTGACCAGCAAGCTCCAGTGCTGCTGTCATACCTGCAACACCGCCACCAATAACCAAAGCTCTTTTTTCAACCTCAACATATTGAGGGTACAAGCTGTCATTCATCATGACCTTTGCCACAGCCATCTTCACAAGTTCCTTAGATTTCTGAGTAGCTTCAAAGGGTTGCTTCATATGCACCCAGGAACATTGATCTCTTATATTTGCCATCTCGAACAAGTATGGATTTAGACTTGCTTGTTTCATTGTATCCATAAACAACGGTTCATGAGTTCTTGGAGTACAGGAAGCCACAATTAAGCGGTTAAGTTGTTTCTCAATTATAATATTCTTTATTCTCTCACAAGTATCTGCCGAGCAGGTATATAAATTATTTTCCACATAAGCCACATTGGGAAGGGTTTTCGTATATTCAACAACTTCGGGAACATTTACAACTCCGGCTATATTTGTACCACAGTGGCATACAAATACCCCCACCTTGGGTTCCTCTTGGCTTACATCTCTCTCAGGAGGATATTCTTCTTTCTTCAGCATTTGACCTCTTACCTCGCTGAGGAGGTTCAAACATCTTGATGCGGCTGCATCTGATTCCATAACCGCTTCTGGGATATCTTTAGGACCCGATGATACGCCAGCTACAAAAACTCCGTCCCTGTTTGTCTTTACCGGATCAAGTGGATCCGTATCAATGAAGCCATCTTCGTTTACTTTTATAGCCAGCAGTTCCCCAAGGATTTTAGAAGGCCCGGAAAGAATTCCCACACACAAAATCACGAGATCGAATTCGTCTTCTACGATTTTAGTTTCGTTAGTACCGTATTGGATTTTCAGATTCCCGGTACTTGGAACTTGTTTTAATGTTGACGGACTTGCCTTTATATATTTTATTCCTTCCTTCTTGGCTCGTTCATAATACTCTTCATATCCTTTCCCGAATGCACGAATATCTCTGTAAAATATAGTGCAGTCAAGATCAGGATTATGTTCCTTAGCGATAACAGCTTCTTTTGTAGCATACATACAACAGACAGATGAACAATACATTCTTTCTGTATCCCTAGATCCGACACATTGTATAAATGCAACTTTCTTAGGTATACTGGTATCAGATGGTCTTAGAATATGTCCGTGAAAAGGACCGGTGGTAGAGAGAATTCTCTCAAATTCCAGTGAGGTGATTACATTAGGATACCTGCCATATCCAAATTCACCGGAAGTTTTTGCCTCATAGATTTCATAACCTGGTGCTATAACAACAGCACCTACATTAAGTTCGATTTTTTTGTCGGTGTCTTCATAATTTATGGCATTCGCATCACATATTTCATCACAAATGCCGCATTTATCATACCTAAAATGAACACAAGTGTTTTTATCGATAATCGGTGCGTTTGGGACCATTTGTGGATACATTTGGTATATAGAGGGGCGGTTATTAAGGTTCATGTTATAAGCATTGGGGATAGGTTTAGCTTTTATATTACTAGAAGCAGTAGAAATCGATTTTCCCGTGGGACAAATAAAATCACAAGCTCCGCATATCCAGCATTCCTCGCTATATTTGGCAAAGGGCGATTCAACCTTTCTTTTAGGCCCTCTACCAGTAATCCCAATAGCAGATCTTCCCATTTTTTCTTTACACATCCTTACACATAAACCACAATAGATACAATCATCATTCTTTTTCTTTATTCTTACCTCAGTCACACCCAGATCTGCAGCCATTTTTTGTATAACAGGTGAATCAGGGCATCTGGCTAATTGCAACTCTATGACCACCTTTCTGGCTCTTTTCACCCTATCACTATCTGTTTTAATAGACAATCCGTCTAGTGCAGGATATGAACATGATGCCTGTATTGTTGGTTCCCTTCCGTCCTGTTCAATCTCAACCAGGCATAGCCTACATGCTCCATATGGTGAAAGCGCTTTGTGATGACAAAGTGTGGGAACTTTTAAACCTGCATCCTCGATACATTCTAAAAGTGTTTTACCTTCAGGAAATTCTTTTTTATTCCCATTAATAGTAAGTTGTACCACGTCTATCCCCTATTTTTGATTACGTATTCATATGAGAAATTTACATCTGGATGCGCTGCTTTTAATACACGCATCGTCTTATTAATATCCCCAATTGGTTTCATATCTATATTATCTTTGTTAAATGTCGTGATAATCCTTGTCCCTTTATTCTCTTTTTTTTCAATCTTCATATGTCCACCGGTTTCCGCGCAAGCCTGAGATAGTAAAGAAAGTCCAAGTCCGAATTTCTTACTATCTTTTGTCGTAAAAAACGGATTCGCAGCATTCTTAATAATATCGTTATTCATGCCTTTACCGTCATCTTCTATTTCCAAGATAAGCAGATTATTGTCTTCTATTAATTTAACATCTATATTTTCTGCACCTGCTCTTAACGAATTTTCTACAATATCCATAATATGAAGGGATAAATCCTCCATTAAACTAAAACCTTTCTACCGTCTTTTCCCAGAAGCGATTTCCTCATCTCTTCAAAGTTGGCCTGATGCATAATAAAATTTGTAAAACTTCTTCCTATGTCATAGGTTTTATGCGCATCGGAAAACGTGACTAACGGTAGTAACATATCCTTGTAAAGGAATATTTTGGCGCTATTTGATATTTCGAGTGCGTCAATCTGCAAGCCCTGGGGTATAAAGCCTAACTGCGATATTAGACTGAAGCTTGCTCTATCAATGTGCGATGCAATTGCCAGACCGTTTAATTCATGAATCTTATTTACGATATTCTCAACAGATAGATCAGTCGCACCTATTAATAATCTCTTATTAAATTCTATGACCTCATCGTTCTCATTAACAACTACCTGGTCGCCGTACAGTTTTTCATTATTTGTTCCAGATAAATTATCATAAACGATTTTTTGCATAGCAAAAAGTGCTCTCATGCTATCGAACAAAGCAAGTATGTGAACTTCTTCTTTAGAGGTAATCTCCATTCCACCTATAACACCTAAATCCAGGCTTTTAGCAGATTTTTCAACATAAGGTACATTCTCGCAGGAGTTATGATCACATATCCCAATTATATCTAAACCACGTTTTTTAGCTTCTCTGACAATATTTCTAGGTGACATTTCCAGCTCTGCACAAGGAGAAAGACACGTATGTATATGCAAGTCCACTTTATAGGTCTTCATTACTAGCCGTTGATACCCAGCTGATATAACTTTCCGACAATTTGGCAAGCGTTTTTATCCGTTCCCAGAATCGGTATCTTTTCTTCTTCAGCTTTCTTTAAAGTGTCTTGATCTGGTTGTCTTCCGTTTACGATGATAATGCCTGCAAGTTCTTTCATACTGGCAACGGGAATTATATTGAGATGTGTTTGCAATGTAATCCATATATTACCCTTCTCCGCATGCGCTATCACGTCGCTCAACATGTCACTGACATAACCCCCACTAATCTCCTTCTGTAAAAGATTATTACCGGATATAACTTGCAGTTCTAACTCTTGTGCTATTTCAAGTATTTTCATTTTGTTATATTTACTGCAAACTCTAAGTTTGTACCTTTTCCAACTTTTGAATCAATTTTCATTTCATCTGTGCAATTTTTTATATTAGGTAGTCCCATACCGGCACCAAAACCCATCTCCCGAACCCAATCCGGAGCAGTGGAGAAACCCGGCTGCATCGCTTTTTCAATGTCTGGAATCCCAGGTCCATTATCTATTGCATTCACCTGAATTTTATCTTCTTCAACTCTGGCTAACAGTTCCCCACCATCTGTAAAAATGATAATATTCATTTCTGCTTCACATGATGCAATTACGATCCGTCGTGCAATCTTGGGAGGAATCCCTAACCTTAGCAAACTAATCTTAAGCTTTCCGCTCTGTTCTCCTGCCTTTTTATAGTCTTTCCCTTTAATTTTATGTCTTAATATCACAGTGGTTCTATCAGAGATTATATCTTCAAATATATGACTCGCTCTATATTTTTGAATTTCTTCTCTATGATAATCTATCTCCAGTTTTTTCAAAAGACATTTTATAATATCCCCTTTTGTAATAATGCCGATAATTTTTCCGGTGTCACGATGTACTACCGGAAATCTTCCATAACCGAGGTTCTCAAATTTGCTGATGGCATGTATTAGTGGTTCGTCATTGTGAATTGTTTTAACACTAGGAGTCATATTATCTTTTACTCTTTTATCTATTCCTCCATTTACCAGGCACTCTATAAAATTCTCAATACTTATTATTCCTACTATTCTCTCATTTTCAACTACCGGGAGTCCCGAGATTCGTTTTTCTTTAAGTATTTTCCGGACTTCACTCATGGTATCATTTGGTGCCACAGAAACATATTCCCTTGACATCGCTTCTTCGACTTTAAGCTCATAGGCGAGTTCCTGAACTTTTAATGATGACACTTTATCCCTCATATTCAGAACATCCTATCAAACCTTCTTTATATAATTTGCCACAGCTTTCAAATAAGGGTAGATCGGTTAATAGAATAGTCATTTTGTGTTCACGGGCAAGTTTAATAACCTCCTTATCGGGTCGTTTTCCTCGCACGAAGCATATTACCGGAATATCCACTGCATCAGTAGTATAAATCACCTGTGGGGTGGTTAATCCTGTTAGAAGCAATGTGTTATCATTATGAATATGAGCAAGAACATGGCTCATAAGATCACAACCGCATCCCATCTTAATCTCCCTATTCATATTCTCTTCCCCGCACATCACTTCAGCACTAAGGATTTCTTTAATTTTACGAATTTGCATGGACTTTTTTCCTCTCGGCAACGGGAACGATTTCTTGGAGATGTTCTAAATTATTAAAATCATCACCAGTAACTTTTATTACAGCAGATATTTTGGGCGGGCATACCTCGAGACATTGACCGCACTTTGTACACGTTTCCTGGACAATAATATGTACGTATTTCAATTCTCCCAATATCCCATTCGAAGGACAAGTTTTAACACATTTTAGACAGCCCACACATTTATCAGGATCGATGTAGTAACGAATTAGACTCTTACATACCAGTGCAGGACACCGTTTCTCTTTAACATGTGCTTCATATTCTTCTTTAAAGTATTTTAAGGTTGAGAGAACAGGATTTGGTAATGTTTGGCCCAGTCCACACATGGAAGAATCTTTAATAGCCTCTGCCAGTTCTTCCAAGAATTCCACATCTCCGTCACGCCCTTCGCCCTCTGAGATCCGTGTAAGTACTTCAAGTAATGCACTAGAACCATCGCGGCAAGACACACATTTGCCGCACGATTCGTCATTAGTAAATTGGATAAAAAATTTCGAAACATCAACAACACAAGTATCCTCATCCATCACTATCATGCCACCGGATCCCATCATTGATCCGGCTTTTTGCAATGAATCATAATCAATGGCTGAATCCAGCATACTGGCAGGTATGCATCCACCCGAAGGTCCGCCGGTTTGTACCGCCTTAAACTCTTTACCACCAGGTATACCACCGCCGATGTCATAGACAACCTCACGAAGCGTTATTCCCATCGGCACCTCAATTAGACCGGTATTGTTTATTTTTCCAACCAATGAGAATATTTTGGTACCTTTGGAATTTTCAGTGCCGATACTTGAATACCAATCTGCACCTCTGGAAATTATTACGGGTACATTTGCCAGTGTTTCCACATTGTTGATTACTGTCGGGCAACCCCAGAGTCCTGACTGAGCAGGAAAAGGCGGTCGTTGTCTTGGTTCGGGAATATCCCCTTCAATCGAGTGTATCAGAGATGTCTCTTCGCCGCATACGAAAGCTCCCGAACCCTCTCTTATTTCTATGTCAAAATCAAAATCCGTATCCAAAATTTTGGAACCTAAGAGACCGTATTCTCGCGCCTGAGAAATGGCAGTTGTCATTCTGTTTATAGCTAAGGGATATTCTGTTCTGACATAAATAAATCCATTTGCAGCTCCTATTGCGAATGCAGCGATGCACATGCCTTCTATAACAGAGTGGGGATCGGATTCAAGTACACTCCTGTCCATATATGCACCCGGGTCGCCTTCATCGCAGTTTGCTATTAGATATTTAGGTGTCTGCTTTTGTTGACTCGCAATTTCCCATTTTAATCCTGTGTAGAATCCAGCACCTCCACGACCTCTTAGTCCTGATTTAGAAATTACATCTATAATTTCCTTCGCTGACATAGATGTTAGGACTTTTTCTAGTGCAATATATCCATCCCGTGCCAGGTAATCGGTAATCTTTTCCGGATCAATGATACCTTTATTCCTTAAAACTATCAGCATCTGTTTTTTAAAGAAAGGTATATCAGAGAGCAGCGGTAGCGGTATCTTTTCTTCAGGAGGAGTAAACATTAATTTTTTAACTGGTCTGCCTTTTAAAAAATGCTCTTCAACGAGATGTGGAATATCATCGAGAGTAAGCCAGCCATAAAAAATATTATCAGGTAAAACTACCATGAGAGGTCCCTGCCCACAGAATCCATTACAGCCTGTGGCTATTACAGAGACTTCCTCATTGAGCTCACGATTCTTGAGCTCTTTCTTAAGCTCTTCCATTATCTGGAAGGCACCACCGGCAACACACCCTGTTCCGGCACATACCATTAATTCGATACGTTTTTTTTCTGCCACTATCCTACCCTTTCAGAGCCAATTCCAATTACATACTCGTTAACTATCTTACCACCGATAATATGCTCATCCATTATTTTGACAGCTTTTTCCGGAGTCAGTTTTCCGTATCTAACAGGAGCAGAATCCCCTAATTCAACGGTTATCATTGGTTCTTGAGAACACAATCCAGCACAACCAGTAGAAGTGAACATTATATCGGTTACATTTTTTTTATCCAATTCATCAAGAAATGTGGTCATTATTTCTCTTGCTCCTGCGGCTATACCACAAGTTCCCAGATGAACAATTAGTTTCCCTCTAAAATTACCTTCCCTGAGAGATAAATTCTTCTTTGATGATTCTCTCATCTTTCTCAACTCATCTATGGTCAATTTAGGCATGAGCTAACTCCTTCTCTTTATATTTTGTTAGAATTCTTTCGATATCCTTTACCTGTAATTTACCATAGACGTCATCGCCGACAGTCGCAACAGGAGAGAGCCCGCAACATCCTATACAGCGCACGGATTTGAGTGTGAAAAGTCTATCTGATGTAGTTTCATCAACATTTACTTCCAGCAAATCACTAAATCTTTCTAAAAGGGTTTGCGCCCCCCTTACATAGCAGGCGGTTCCCATACAAACATTTATTATATACTTACCGATTGGTTTTAGACTAAAAGCACTATAAAAAGTAGCGATTCTACATATATGTTCTAATGGATAACCCGATTCCTGGGATACAAATTTTAAAACTTCTTCAGGGAAATATCCCAAATATGCACTTACTTCCTGAAGTATGGGCATCAAAGGTCCTTTTCTATCTTTATGCTTTCTGACTATGGCAAAAACTTTTTCCTTAATTTCCGGATCAATATCTATTATTTCTTTCTCTTCAACAGGTAAGGGTTGGACAAAGTTTCTTACAGGGCAGCATTCCGTGCAGGATCCACAACCAGTGCATTTATCCACGTCTACAAATCTGGCTTTCGAGTTAAGAGTCAGTTTTAAGTTACCCGGTTGTCCCTCTATTTTTTGTAAATCAGAATTGGATATAATTTCTATGTCTTTATGTCTGCTTATTTCAACGAGTCTGGGTAACCAGGTATACTTTTATGCCCGAATCTGCAAGATCAAGCGCAGCTTGCATTCCTCCAATACCACCTCCAATTACGGCAACGGATCCTATCTTTTTAGGCATTTTTCAATAACCTCCTCACCATTTACAAATTGTTTATTAAGTCCAAGTGTTTTGCCATCGATTCCATATGCTAAGCCTATCAATTGAGAAAAATAGAACACCGGGATATTAGGCGTTTTCATCTCAAATTGATAGGAATCAAGATTTACCTGGCACAAGGGACAGGCAACAGCAATGATATCTGCACCTGCATTCTTTGCTTCCTCGAGGATCTTACCTGTAAGCCTTAAAAACACATCTTTATTTGTAAGATTAAATGTTGCTCCACAGCAATCTGTCTTATATGACCAATCAATGACGTTAAATCCAATCTTACGGAGAATGTTATCCATGCTTTGAGGATTTTCGCAATCATCAAACTGTTTTACCTCTGGCGGCCTGGTGAGCAAACATCCATAATATGCGACGGCATTGACCTTTGAAAGTTCGGTAACTACCAATTCGTGTTTTATATCGGTGTATATTTCAAGGGGGTGCAGAATTTCTACACTATTTTTAAATTCATAACCAATACAATCATTTACTTTTTCAGTAGTTTCTTTGTTATGAGCTATTTCATAAGAGGCACACTTAAACCTTGAGTAACAGGCAGCACACGGTACGACAACACAATCTTTATTATCGGCCTCAATAAGAGCAAGATTGGCGGCTGGAATCGAAATTGAAAGTAGTTGCGATATGCCATGTACAGCTGTCGGTGCACAACATGTCCAACCTTTTACTTCTTCTAATTCTATTCCAAAATATCTTGAGATAGCCTCAAAAGATTGTTGATATTCTCTTGCACTGGAGTGCATTGAGCAACCGGGATAAAATGGATATTTCATTTAAATGCCTTCGTATTTTTTAACTTTTCTGACAATTCTTCTTATATTGGACGATTTTCTAAAACTGGGAAATGCCCTAAGCCTGCCCAATCTAAAAAACTCTACTGCTAAACGGAAATCTGCAAAAGCTCTTCCACTCCTAATCCTCATATATGCTGCTATCCCCACTTCGTAAATGCATCCGATATACTTGAGTGATAACAAGCACAGGGAATAAAACGCTGGAACTAATGGGACCTTTGATTTAGCCTTCTCTCTTCTGGCAATTATTCTCAAAGCATCCATAACTTTTGAGATATCAATGCCCTGGGGGCATCGTGTAGTACAGGTTTCACATGAAGCGCACAACCATATTGAATTTGCTGCAAGAATTTTCTCTTTCATATTTAGTTGGGCTGCATGCATGATTTGAGCGGGTACAAGTTCCATTTCCAGTGATACCGGACAACCGCTGGTACATTTCTCGCATTGATAGCAAAGATTTACATCTTCACCCACAACATCCTTTATCTGTAAACTTAAACTGTGCACCTATTTTCTCTCCTTTTTTTATACAACCTAACTCAACTGAATTGGAAACGGCATTTTACATTATGATTTGCCAGAGCACATTCATCGCCAATACTTCCATTACATTTTAAACAAATTAAGTTTAGTTCTTTCTCCTGTGTCAGGCATTGGCTAACATATTTACCTAACAGCTTTGACAACTGTCTCTGTTCCTTTTCAGTAAATCCCGCCAAAGCGATATCTTGCTTTTTTGTGCGCAATTTTTCAAATTCGTTAACAATATTTTCTCCAGGCTTTAAAAGAGCGACGCTAGCTGTACGCCGATCTGTAGTGATGATTTTTCGGCTGACCAGTTTATAATTAACCAGCTTATCGATGTTTTTACTGGCAGCAGAGCGGCTTATTTGCATAAAATCTGCAATTTCACTAACCAGAAGAGGCCCTGATATCTTAAGTATTTTCAGGATGTTAAATTGCATCTTAGTTAGCGGTGGAGGGGCAATTGAGGATAAATATGTATGTTCAAAAATATCAATAAATAACAAGTTCAAAATACGACTAAACTCACTGATGGATCTGGCAACCTGATTGTTCAATATTCGCGCTCGAAATTTATCAAAAATATAATTAACTTTGTTAACTATTTCTTGTGTTAATATATACGTAAAAGAATTCACAAAATCAAGAACAAAATGATATTTTTCACAAGATATATTAAATAGACTTTGCGCAGCAATAAAGTAATTACTAAATTAAAACTGAAGAGTATGTGTCGGAGGTCTCCAGGATGGTTGGCAAGAAAATTCTCATGATAGATGATGATATTAATTTGGTAAATGTTGTCAAAATGGTCTTAGAGGCGAGGAATTATCAGTTCACATCAGCACACTCGGCAACGGAAGGATTGCAGAAAATAAAGGAAATCAATCCCGATTTAATAATCCTTGATGTTATCATGGAGGATTTTGTTGCTGGATTTCGTGTGGTCAGTGAGTTACGAACAGGTGGAGCGGATTCAGAATACAGCTCCTTTTCCCATATCCCGATATTAATGTTGACCAGTGTTACGCAGAAGACGAATATGAGTTTTAGCGATAAGGTAGGTACTGCCTTACTGCCTGTGGATGCTTTTATTGAAAAACCTGTCAAACCTGCCCATCTGATAGAAAAGATAGAAGAGCTGATTGAAAAAGGTGCCAAAACATAAGATCTCTTCTCGCAAATAATTTGTATTAGTTCTTTTCTCCTTCCGATCGGGATATACGTTTTGGTAAAGTGAAAATAAATTTAGCCCATTTTCCTTCTTCAGATTCAGCCCAAATATTACCACCGTGTTTTTTAACAATATTTTTTGTTACAAATAATCCCAGCCCTGTCCCGGATTTGGTGTTATAGTTTTCCGCTCTGAAACGTCGAAATTTGGTAAACATTTCTTTCGCTTCTTCTTTATTAAACCCATGGCCTTCATTAAAAACTGATAATTGAATAAAACTATCATCCAATCCCGTTTCCAGTTCAATTTTGATTTGTGATCCTTTCTTACCATACTTGATCGCGTTTGAAATTAAGTTTTGAAAAACAGAGGTCAATAAATTTGGATCACAAGTTACCTCTAAATTTGAAGCCACACTGCAATAAACGGTCATCTCGTTATCGGATACCATTTCAGAAAGACGCTGAATGGCTGGGTCGATGATTGTTGAGCGAAGAGATACTTTCCATAGTTTCAGCTTGAGTTCACCCTCCTCAATACGACTTAGATTCAGAAAATTTGCGATTGTTGAGTTTAAATAATCAGCACTTTTGGCTGAAGATTTAAGTACGGCCTCCTGGGACTCATTCAAGGGACCTAAGAGATGATCCCTAAGTGAGCCGATGGCAAATACGATTGAAGCTAAAGGTGATTTGAGCTCATGTGTTACGAAACCCAACATCTCCAAGTAGGCACGATTTTTTTCATCTACTTTTGTATAGGCTCGTTTCAATTCTTGTGAGGCTTCTTCCACCTCTTTCGTTCTTTTCTCCAAAGATTCGGCCATGGCATTGAATGAACTGGCCAGCTCTGATAATTCTAAAGAGCTTTCCTTAACGTTTACACGCGTACTCAGCTCACCCTTAGAAATAAGACGTGTTGCCTGTACCAGACGAAGAATTGGTCGACGGATTTTCCCTGAGAAATAAAAGGCTAATCCCACGGATAGGAGCAGGGCAAGCAAGCCTACACCAATAAATTCCAAAGTTAATGTTGATTTATAATCCAGATATTTTTGTTCCAATAGCCCGACATAGAGGATGCCAATTATATTATCTCTGGGGTCTCTGATGGGATCATAGGCTGAAAGATACCAGTCGTTAACCACAAAGGCTCTATCACCGAAGCGTTCACCCTTTTCCAATACTTTGCTATAGACTTCATCTGAAACTCGTGTTCCAATGGCACGTGTGCTGTCCGCCTTAATCACATTAGTAGCAATACGAGTGTCCCAAAGAAATATGGTTACTGTACCAAGCGGTTTTCCAGCATAGGTATCAACACTAAAGACGGCTTTACGGATTCTATCTACCAGATCGAATTTCCTGTTTAAAAGAATGCCGCCATACACAGCACCGCATACTTCATTGTTTACGTTTAAGATAGGCACGGCTGTTTCCATAGCCATACCGCGATCTTCGACCATCCGATCAGTCGGTCTTGCTCTATCTGTACTCACCAAAGGAATGTAGGCCTGTTCGGCCAATTTTTCACTTTTTAGTAGCAAATCTCCTCTGGCGATGAGTGTTGTGCCACTGGTCACCTCTCCTTTGAGTGCATGCTCTATGACCGGGTCGGTGCGCATCATCTGGCCCTTTACTATTGAAGTTCGCGATCCCCCAATGACAATACCGTCGCTATTGACCAGTGTTATAAAATCCAGTTTATATTTAGCCCTGAGCGATTCGAGTATCGTTGTAATGCTGTAGGGGGTGGGTTCATTCCTGACAGCAGATCTTAGGGCTTCATGCTGTGAGGCTAAACTAACAGCCATTTGTAACAGAACCATTTCTTCATTATAGGCTGTCCAGGCAGAATTCAAATCCATCTGAACGCGTAATTTAGCTTCTTTAACTACCGTCTCTGAAATGAACGATAATCCGGCGAAAATGGTAAAAGTTCCCATAAAAGCCACAACAATGGTATATCCCAGTAGCTGCGTAGCACGTAAACTAAGTTTCATATTGATTTTTTCTCATTACTTGTATATTTCATTTGCGCTGCACCAAACAATTCCAAATAGTCTCTTCCAACTGCTCCCGGGCACTTCTTTCTTTAGGAAATAATTCCTGTATTTGTTGAATCCTTTGGGTACCTGGAGATTGTTGAAAAATTTGGTATTGATATTCAATCTCATCGATAGCAAACTCTAATGGCATGGAGACAAAATCATAAAATTTATCACGAAATACCTTTAATACCTGTATATTATTCAAGAACTGTAAAATAATCTCATTGAGTCTGCGTAATAAATAAGTTTCTGATTTTTCCAAAGACTGTAAATGGGGAAACTCAACCGTCGTATCCTCAATGTGTTTTGCAACTGAGTCGATAATTTCATTCTCAGCGTCAGATAAGGCTGTATATATATTGAAATCGGGTCGTGAAGTGGCTTTTCTTAAGGCAGCCATATTGCGCATTTGCCAAGCAAAAGGCTCACTTTTTAACCGTTCTACAAGGAACAGTAGTCTTTTGTCAATGCGATATCGTGGATTCGGTAACCAGCCGAGTAAGTTATATGTTTGACTGCTATCAACGTTTAATTTCAAGTCTATATATCGCCACATCCAGGGGCGCTCAAATGATTTGTTTTTTAACAAGCATCCCAGGAAATACATGGCATATAATCCCAAGCCGGATAGAAATCGTGGCATGAAAATGGGTTTGCGAGAAATCCCATAATAATACTTTGTAGCCAGTGTATACAACTCTAAATGCGAAGTGCAACCTGGCGTACAGCAGTTCAGAGTTACACATGAGTGGCAACTTTCTTGCTTCTTGATGATTTCTCGGAAAAAAGCAACCACATCGCGAATATGAATATAAGGTATGGCTGACATACCTTTACCAGCAAGAATTTTGGAGCGCCAGGATTTACTCAACCAAGTAGTAAGAAACATATATAATGGGGGATATTCACACCAGTCACTATATACGGCACCCAGGCGCACAATACAAGAAGGTATGTCTTGTGCCTGTACTCTGATCATCCGCTCCCCTTCTCGTTTGCTCCAGGCATATATGTGCTCTCCATTGGGAGGTGATGATTCGGTGATGGCTTCTCCTTCTTCAGGAAATGAACAGGCGGCGACTGAACTGGCGAAAATGAATAATTTTAAGTTTAATTCTGTGGCGAGGGTTAATACATGCCGTGTACCTTCGACATTGGTGGAAATGTATTCTGGATGATCCTCTCCCGAGAATTCATAAAATGCAGCTAAATGGAGCAGATAATCAGCTCCACCTGCAGTTTTTATTTCGCGAAATGCCTTTTCAATGCTGTGCCAGTCGGATATATCAGCGCGGATCCAGGCTATATTGCTATGAACCGGCGCATTACATTCATGTTGAGATCGCCGGGCAATAGCGAATATACGAAAATCGTTCTTGAGATCTTCCAATAAATGACGCCCGACAAACCCGGATGCTCCGGTAATAATTAATGTACCTGATTTACTCGCCACTATATATCAACCTATATTTTTGAATAGGATTTCAGGTATTTTCTGTGATTAAAATACGCCCAGAAAATAATTAAACCCATAATTGCATCGACAATTCCAGAGAAGAGCACTGTCCAAATTTGTGCGATTAATATGAAATAAGTGAATAAAAATACAGTAGCAATAGCTTTGGCAATTATGGCAAAAATAATCAAAATGTGATTCTTCTGTAGATTCCATGCTGCTAAGATATAACCAAAAAATAGAACAATATGAAATACACCTCCCTGGGCTCTAAAAAAATTCTCGCTTATGTTCTGAAAACCAAAAAATGGCATGAGCGAAGTCGGGACAAAAATTAGATTTATGCCAACTATGAGAGAATGTATTCCAACCAGCCATAAGAATATCTGCAGGAACTTACCGTAATTTAAAAACGATTTCATGGTGGTTTCTTTTAAAATAAGTCGGATTTTAGACTTGTGATAAAAATAACAATTTTTATTTCTACTTCCAATAAATACCTGTATACTGTTGGTTTATTTTTGCACTATACCGGCTATTAAAGTGTTAATGCCTTCTGGTAATCTTCCGGAGTGTTAATATTAAAAAATAGCTTTTCTAATTGTGCCCTGGAGTAATAGGGTATCATATCTAGTAAAGAGACGTTTAAATTATACCAAAAATCCTCTAATGCCTTTTCTATATACTGAAGACACCTGCGATGATAGAATGCAACCAATGGTTCAATATGGTCGAGCCAAATTGGAGCCATAATATCACCTCTACCAGATTTTAACCACAAAATTTCAATAAGTTCCTTAGTGATATAAGGTAAATCGCATGCGGTTATAAAACAGTATTCTTCATCGGCGTAAGTCAGCGCGCTATATATCCCTCCTAACGCTCCTTTATCGGGAATAATATCTTCAAAGACAGGCACACCAAATTGGCTGTATTTTTTATACCTATCCGATACAAAATAAACATTATTAAAACAATCACTTAATCGATTATAAATTATGGTGGCTAAATATTTTCCTCGAAACTTTAATAATGATTTATCTATACCAAGTCTGGTGCTTTCCCCTCCCACAAGTACGGCAGCACAAGCAGAAATTTTTCCAGAGAATTCAATTTTGGAAAATGCTTTATCCATTGAGATATTCAAATACTATCTTAATAAAAAGCGTAATATACTCTAAATTTGTAGCTGTGCCTTAAAATAATTTAAATAATATAAGTTTAAGTAAAAAATTGATAATAAAATTAAATCTTGGATTAGCTTCTTATTTTAATTATCTTAAACATTTTGATATATCCCATAAATTTTATGGAAAAAGCAAGAATAAATACCCTAAGTGAAAATATCACCAGCAATGATAGCCGGTTTCTCTCTATTGAGAGAATAACAGCTCTATGGGCACTAAGTGAAGCTGCCTTAGGGGGGATATTACATGCTTTTAATTTTCCTCTTACAGGGCTCGTGATGAACAGCAGTGCCATAATATTTATTGTTTTAATAGCCCATTACGCTTCGCATAAAGGGGCAATAGTACGAGCTACGTTAATTGTTTTAATAGTCAAGGGTATGGTTAGTCCGCATACTCCGGTAAATGCGTATCTGGCGGTTTCTTTTCAAGGTATACTCGGCGAGCTGTTGTTTCGCTCAAAAAAATATTTTACACTCTCCGCACTTCTATTGGGTACGATCACGTTGATGCAATCGGGCACCCAAAAAATTATCGCTTTAACCGTAGTATTTGGTCATACTTTATGGGAATCAATCAACATTTTTGGCAATTTTATCTTACAAAAATTTAATCTGGCAGGTGCACAGCCATATGATATCAGCTTAGGGATTATAGCATCCTATTTGTCTCTGCACCTAATCACGGGAATAGCAGTGGGAATAGTAGCTGCTAGAATTCCTTTCTGGCTTAGCAATGAAATGACATCATTTAAAGAGAAATTTATTATACATAATATTCCAGAGTCAATTCAATTAAAAGTGCAGAACAAACGCAAATCCTGGTTAAGAAGACCCTCAGGGATCGCAATCATCATCTTGGCTGCACTTGTAGTGCTACTAAGCTACATGTATCCCCAAATTACTGCACAACAGGGTAGTAGGGCCATCATTATGGTGGTTCGGTCAATATTTATCATGGTATTATGGTACACACTTATAGGACCCAAATTACTGCTACTATTCAAAAAGATTTTGAACAAAAAGCGCAATCAATATGTTGATCAAGTCAAATCGACACTGCAGATAATTCCACCACTGAGATTAATTATTTATCAAACATGGAATGCAGCTAAAATCTACAAGAGGTTTAAACGAATAAAAACGTTTATCGTCTTAACATTGATAAGCACTCTTTCCGCTGAATTTTATGCCAGCAAAACGAATTAAAATTATTACTGGACCAATTCACAGTGGTAAGACAAGCCGGATAAGTAATTGGGTTAAGGCCCGAAATGATTGTGCAGGCATTTTATCCCCTGTTATTGATAATATGCGTTATTTATATTCTATTCATTCAAAAAAGATTAGATTACTGGAAGTGGAAAATTTACTGAGCGACACCAGTAAAATAGTTAGTATTGGCAGGTACACTTTTAGCAAGGAAATCTTTAACTGGGGCCAAAAGGAGCTATTACAGGGATTCAACGGTAATTTCCAATGGCTAATAATCGATGAAATAGGGCCATTAGAACTTCAAGGTCAGGGATTAGAACCGACCGTTGGTCAAATTATTGAAAAATATAAACTATCTAATCATAATCAGCTGCTGCTGGTTGTTCGTGACCAATTACTGGAAAAATTCATTTCACACTATGGTCTTTCAAAGCATACTATTGATTTTGTAAATTTGTAAATAATATTTTAAGAACTTCAGTGTATGCTGTAAGTAATTTGTATCTATGAAACTTAACTATGTTAATTACGTAGTAATCCATAGACTTTTGTATTTAAAATTATTAGGTGTGAACTATATTATTAAGAGGGTGCAGGAATGAAAATCGTAACACTATTTTTTTACTTCATTTTATTACTTTCCTTTTTAAATCTTTCCTGTGGTGGCACGGATGCCCAAAGCGGGGTGAAGGATGAAGGTGATTCAACACAAGTGGCCGCTAATGATTCCAGCTCAAATAAAGAAGATAGTGTAAAAGCAAAAAGTGAAGATAAAGATAAAAAATCTGAGGAATTGATACCAGTTGAAGTGACGACCATTAAACGTGGTACCATATCAGATTATATTTTATTGAGCACGAATCTTGAGACCGAAGAGATGGCCGATGTTTATTCCAGAGTTCAGGGTTTAGTACAAAAAATGTATGTTGAAGAAGGGGACCACGTTAAAAAAGGGCAGGTATTAATGGAGCTTGAAGCCGATGAATACCAGTTAGCCGAGGAACGGGCCAGATTAAGTTATTTACAACAAGAATCCGATTTTAAACGCATGGAAGCAATGTATAATAAAGATCTGCTGAGTAAGGAAGAATTTGAAAAAGCGAGGTATACTGCACAAGGATTAGAGGTTGAATGGAAGCAGGCCAAGCTGAATTTGAGCTATACTCGTATCACAGCACCAATTTCGGGTGTAATCGGTGATCGCTTGAGAAAACCTGGTGAACGTATCCAACCCGCCGATAAACTTTTTACTGTTATTAATACCGATGAAATGATTGCGATCTTATATGCTCCTGAGAAGGAACTGGGTGACGTTAAAAAAGATCAGATTGCCTATATCACATCAGATAATATTCCTAATGATCGCTTTACTGCTTATGTCAAACGCGTAAGCCCTGTTGTTGATCCTCAGAGCGGGACTTTTAAAGTAACGATAGGCGTTAAAAATAAGATGAATAAGCTACGCGTGGGTATGTTTGTTAATGCCCACATTGTCACAGCTACACATGAAAATGCAGTTCTAATCCCCAAAACAGCAATTGTTTATGAGAATGAATTGATGAATGTATTTGTGGTACGTGACAGCATTGCGCACAGGATAAATTTAAAGGCTGGTTTCCAGGATCATGAAAAGGTTGAATCTCTGGAGGGAATCGAAGAAGGTGACAAGATAATTGTAGTTGGCCAGGCGGGATTGAAGGACCAAACAAAAGTCAAGATTGTTAGTGAGCGGGAGAATCGGTTGGTCATGCGTCGCAGTTATATTTTTAAAGAGACTTTATAATTAAGGTAACCTTTTAAGAGATAGTATAAATGATTATAAGCTAGATAGAGATACTATGAGTAATAAAACAAAAGTTAGAAGTGATTTCTTTAGATTTACTACCACCAGACCGGTTGCTATTTTAATGTTTGTTATTGGTGTCTGGGTATTTGGTTGGATTTCATATCAACAGTTGCCGCTCAATTTAATGCCCGATATTTCCTATCCTTCTCTAACCGTGCGAACCGAATACACCGGTACCGCACCAGAGGAAGTGGAAACCACGATTTCACGTCCCGTTGAGCAGGCTTTGGGTGTGGTGGATAATTTGGTTAGTATGACCTCTGTTTCCAAAGCCGGCCAATCTGATATTATTCTCGAGTTCAGTTGGGACACCGATATGAACAAAGCCACAGCGGATTTACGGGAAAAATTGGATCAGGTATTTCTGCCACAGGAAGTAAAACGTCCTATTATTTTGCGTTATGATCCCTCATTAGATCCCATTATGCGGTTAGGGCTTTATGGTGAAAGATCTCTTTTTTATTTGCGTTATTTAGCTGAAGAAGATATTAAAAGGAGGTTAGAGACTGTTGATGGTGTGGCTGCAGTAAAAGTTAAGGGAGGATTAGAGGAAGAAATTCGCGTTGAACTGAATGAACAAAAATTAACACTTATCGGCATAAACATTCAACAAGTCAAAAATCGCCTGGCTCAAGAGAACATCAACTTGGCCGGAGGGAACCTGAAGGAAGCGCAAACAGAATATCTTGTTCGCACCCTGAATGAATTCAAATCTGTCGAGGAAATATCCGAAGTAGTGATTGGAAGTTGGAATGGGAAAGAGATTAAGATTAAAGATGTTGGTCAAGCAAAACGTACGCATAAAGAGCGTGAGATAATAACGCGCATCAATGGACAGGAAAATGTTGAAATAGAAATTTATAAAGAAGCCGATGCAAACATTGTCGCAGTTGCAAAGAACGTAACTGCAATGGTGTTTGGTACGCCGGAGCAGCAAGCTTTTGTAGCACAATTGGAAAAGCAAAAAAAGGCTGAGGAAGAAGAAAGTAAAAAGGAGAAAAAAACAGATCAGGAAAAAGGCGCACCCGGAGAAGATTTACGCGCTAAGGAAATGACTAACTTTTTAGCTTATAACCTGCCTGAAGGGGTGAAAATAGATAAATTGTCCGATCAATCTATTTTTATTGAAAACGCTGTCAATGAGGTAAAAAATACCGCTGTGATCGGTGGAATTCTGGCAATCATAGTCCTGTTTATCTTCCTACGTAACTTTACCGCAACATTAATCGTGGGCATTTCCATCCCGATTTCCGTGATAGCAACCTTTGCTCCTATGAAAATTTTTACCGTCTCTCTTAATATCATGTCATTAGGGGGGCTGGCATTAGGCATCGGAATGTTGGTTGACAATTCTATTGTCGTTCTGGAAAGTATTTCCAGATGTCGCGAAGAGGGCGATAATCTTGTACAGGCCACGATCAGAGGTGTAGGTGAAGTTGGTGGTGCTGTATTTGCTTCCACATTAACAACCATCGCAGTATTTTTCCCCATTGTATTTGTTGCAGGAGTGGCCGGACAGGTTTTTGGAGATATGGCGCTGACTGTTGTATTTTCATTATTAGCATCTTTAGCAGTTGCCTTATTCTTAATACCCATGCTCTATTCACGTGAATCGAGTAAATTTATTTCAGGTGCACAAATCCGCGATTTGTTAAAGCAAAACATATTGAATTTTAAAAGCGAAAGTAAAATTGATCAGCTCATTTCGGGCGGATCAAAATATCAAAGCTGGGGTGAAAAATTTATATCAGGGATGGGTGCGATTACTCTGACACTTTGGGCGTTACTGGTCAAGTTATTGAACTGCTTGCTCGCTTTATTCATTTTCCTTGTGAAATTTGTTTCATTACCATTGTTGTTGGTTACGATGCCCTTAATTGCCATAATCAGCAGGATTTTTAGATTAAAATTCAGAATAAGTGCGGTGGGAATTAAATATGCCCGGAATCCCGATTTTCTATTTATCAAATCGGTTAAGGAAATTTGGCCAGATTACCTGATTATTAAATCATTTCCAGCTTTTTATGATGATCTGAAAAGGATGACGGAACGCTTTAAGAAAAAATCGTGGTTGCGTCGTATTGGCCTGGCGTTGCGTTTCCCAATTTCCTTTATGTTCTATGTGTTTAAATATTTTTTTCAGCTGTTTATGGAACTGGCTTTTCGCTTTATACATTTCTTTATCATAACGATATCTCTTTTAATCAAAGCGTTCTTTCTGATACTCCAATTGATTTTCTCAGTGCCTTCGAAGTTAATATTTGCCATATTTAATTGGTCATATGGAAAATTAGATGAATTCTATCCTAATGTCCTCGGATGGTCATTAGCTAATAAGGGTAAAGTAATAGGTACGATGGTCGTACTATTCCTGTTTTCCGTTTTTATCATCGGACCGAATATAGGATCAGAATTAATCCCTGAAGTACACCAGGGAGAATTCAATCTGGAATTGACCTTACCGGTTGGGACACCTGCTGAAAAAACAGATGAGCGTGTTGCACCAATACAAAAATTTATCTCAACCCAAGAGGGTGTGGATAAAGTAGCCTCTG
>SMTZ1_10002952_pt1 | contig 23984 bp, 17 predicted proteins | sample DeeMarSWOR136_30_FD_25667 | JGI IMG/M metagenome (IMG submission 25667) | reverse complement strand
AAGACGATGTCAAAGTGCTGATTCATCGGTTTAAGGATATTCCTGAGCAGGGACCAAATGATATTTATATGTTGGTTGAATCTCTTGAAATGATACCGCAAGATTCGGTCAGCCGGGAATTCATTATGCTTTTGAAAAAGGCTTTCGAAAAGCGTGACTACCTTGTGATAAGATGGTTGCCACCGCACGGTTCGTAGCCGTATAAGGTGTGCAAAATTTGTGTTTGCACACGCGGAATCATTTATTGAAAGAGATTGAGCAAAAAAACAAGAAACAACGTGAATGTATATAGTGGTAGGATAAAATCAGTGGAAATCGTTTTATATATTATTATTTTAATTGGAGATGGCCATGAGCAATGATGGAAGTTCTGAGTCGGTTGAAGAGCAGCACAACTTTGATGCTTACCTCGACTACGCTAAGACCCTACGAGCATGGTTTATTGCCTATGGTGTCGGAGCGCCCGTTTTGTTTCTCACAAAGAAGGAAGTAGCGGATAAACTTGCCCAATCACCAAGCAAGGATCTCATTGTATATCTTTTCTTGGTCGGAGTCTGCCTCCAGATCCTAATTTCGTTAGCTAACAAGTGGGGTAACTGGTATGTGTATGCTTTTAAAACCAAATCGTCTAGCAAAGAAACAAAGCCCTACAAGTTCGCACATTGGTTTATCTATCAGTTTTGGATAGATATAGTCTGTGATGTGGGATCTGCTATAGCCTTTGGCTTGGCAACTGTGAAGGTTCTTTTTGTTCTCTTATGAAGCGCTTCGGCGGTTTGTCATGTAACACAGGAAAATTTTTCCGTTTTTTACCTTTTTTGCCCTTTCTTGTCCAAAAAACCACCATTTTTTTGGTGCTTTGTATTTTGGTAATTTGAATTTGTTTCGCCTGCCCCAGAATGTCGTATTTAGGGGGATTTAGGGTTTAGGATTTAGAGCTTATTTGAATTTACTCAGGAAAATTCAAAAAGGCATATTCTCCAAACAGCTCTTTTGCCTTTTTATCGTAAGCCTTCCCGGCCGGTCGTTTATTGGCATTGACTACTGACGGCAAATAACCTAAATTTACTGAACATTATGGCTGATGAAGTAGAAAAACCAAAGACATTGGCCTTTGAGGTAACTCGCCGTTGTCGGTATGACTGCCTGCACTGCCGGGCAGACGCTTCTTTCGATGCCAGTGAGGAGCTTACCACCGAGCAGTGCAAAAGCATCCTTGCCTCTGTAGCGCAGTTCTGCAGGCCGAAGATAATCCTGACCGGCGGCGAGCCAATGGAGCGCGATGACATTTACGAGATTATCCGTTTCGGCAGGGGCCTGAAATTGAAAATGGTGATGGCCACGTGCGGCTACCTGATTAATAAGGATACGATGGCAGAATTAAAGGAAGCCGGTATTAAGGTTCTGTACTTTTCGCTGGATGGCTCCGCAGCCGAGACACACGATAAATTAAGACAGGCCGAGGGTGCTTTCGAAGCCACCTTAAACGCCGCCAGGATTACTCAAAAGGCCGGCGTCCGTTTTCAGATTAATGCCACTATCAGCAAAATCAACATCGATGAAGTGCCCGGCATAATTGAATTGGCCCAGAGGCTCGGTGCCTATCGTTTCAATGCCTTTATTCTCGTCCCTACCGCCCGGAACGAAAAAACGGCCGACGAAATTCTCGATCCCATACTTTACGAGGTCCTGCTCAACGAGTTGCTTCGTTTGAAGGTCGAATCCGACATTGATGTCAAAGTTGCATGCGGACCGCAATTTGCGCGCCTTTGTGAACAGACCAGGGCAAAAAAGCTTCTCGGAAAGGTGAACGGTTGTATGGGCGGCAGGACTTTTGGATTTATAAGCAGCCGGGGTGATGTGCAGATATGCGGGTTCCTTGAGATGTCGGCGGGGAATCTGGTTGAGAATAATTTTGATTTTGCCGGGATTTGGTGCGAGTCGGAATTGCTGAAAAAGATTCGCAGCACCTCGGACTATAAGGGCAATTGCGGGATGTGCGAGTTTGTCGGCATTTGTGGTGGCTGCCGGGCAAGGGCTTATACAATCACGGGCGACTATATGTCCGCCGATCCCATTTGTAAATACAGGCAGGGGGGTATGGATTGAGTTTGCGTTTGACGGATTTTCAAAAGCGATTGTGCAACGTGCTGCAGGAGGACCTTCCGATATGCTGGAAACCGTTCGACGATTTGGCAAGATATCTCGGGACCGATGAAAAGACCCTGTTGCGGGAAATCGAAGAGCTCAAGGAGATGGGGATAATCCGGCGGATTTCGGCCTTTATCAATTACCGCTCGCTCGGCAGGGTAAGCACTCTTGTTGCCGCCCACGTCCCGGCGGACAGCCTGCATGCCGTTGCCGAAGCCGTTAATGCCCTCGACAATGTCTCGCACAATTACCTCAGGCAGCACCACTACAATATGTGGTTCACCCTGCAGGCGGCGAGCGTCCAAAACATTGACCTTACTCTGTCGGACCTTTCGGGCCGGTTCGGTATTGATTTTCACAGTCTGCCGGTAGAGCGGTTTTTTAAGCTGGAAGTCCGATTTGATGCTTTCGGCGAAGATTCGGCCGAGACAGGATTAATGCGGGATGTAACGCAGTTGCCCGGCAGCGAGAAAGTCGAGCTGGATGAGAATCAAAAGCGAGTTCTGGCAGGTTTGCAGAAGGAATTGCAATTGGTTTCGCAGCCTTTCGACTTTATGTGCGGCGCCGGTATGGAAAGTGAAGATGTTTTGGGAATTATACAGGGGCTGATTGATAAAGGTGTCATCCGGCGGATAGCAGCGGTTGTTGACTATCGAAAGCTGGGATATACTGCGAACGTAATGTTTGCCGGTCAGGTCCCGCAGGATAGAATTGCCTGGGTCGGAGAAAAGCTGGCCGAATCCCCGATAGTTAGCCATTGTTACGAAAGAAGAACCTTCGAAGGCTGGCCTTATAATCTGTTCGCGATGATGCACGGCCGAAGCATGGGCGAAATTCAGAATGTCATCAATAAATTTACTGTAGACGAAAAAATAGATGCCTTTGAATTACTCCCGACTGCGAAGGAGCTAAAAAAACAGCCCGTCAAATATAATTTCTGATAATCGGACTGTTTGTGGAATGTGTCAACAGCAGCAAAATGATTGCTGTCTTACTTATGCTGAGCTTATCCAAATAGCTTTCTTATCTTTGACGATTCCGAAGGAGGAGAATTCCGGCGAGGGCGAGCAGGGTAATTGTTGTCGGCTCCGGGACCTGTATTCTGTCCTGTAGGAACCAATCAAATTCCCCCCCTCCTAAAGAAAATCCTTTATAGGCGGAAACCCATACCGGAACAGTTGCGGAGAAGTCGGCGATAAGCCAAACGCCATCAACATAATTAGGGCTTGGTGGGAAACACCTAAGCTCACCTGAGTCACCATTAATAGTGACTGTATCAAAAAGAGAAAACGTGGGAGCTTCGGGCCCATCAACGAAATTGGTTAAGAGACCCGGGGCCTCAATAACCATAGCTATATATCCACCATCAGGCCTACCAGATGCACTGAGTTCTACAGTCGTTCCCGTATCATTGAGTGATATCGTTATGCCGCCGACTGTTGGCGCCATAAAAAGAATTGTAGTTAAAATGAATAACTTTTTCATAACCTTCCCCTTGTAACTATTGATGTTTAATTTCTCCGAAGCAAAGGTGTAATAAGATATAAACTACCAGCCTAGCAGGATTTTGTCAAGAAAATTATGGGACAAAGAGGGATTTTTTCGCTGTCGTTGAGAATCAAAAAACCATAGATTCTTTTATATCAGCAGATATTTTCGCGCAAAAACCCCCACGGCCTTGCTTTATCCTGGATTTCCAAAGTAAATCAGTGCAAAGGAGTAAGAATATGATAGTATAGAGCCTGTGGATGCTGTTTAAGGCACTTTTGCTGTTCTGATTTGGAGAATCCAATGGGTGAAAGCAGAAGGGATGCTATGAGAGCGGATTCTTAACGCAAGTGCGCGGGTTTTCTTGTGTTTAATCCCGCACAGGCTGCCGGAATTTTGGGAAATTCGTTGAAATTGCGAGGTATTTTTGGTGTTATAGAGTTTGAATTTCAATGGAGTGTCTGGGGAAAAGTGTGAAAACGTGCAGAAATGCCGTTTGTGAAGCAAAATGGGAGATGTCGGTAAGAAGGGAGAATCTAATGAGAGCCGTGAGTATCAGAGCACTGTCGCTTGGAGCAATCATTTTGGGAGCCGTCTGCTGCGACGTGAATAACCCTCAGGAAACCACGGCCCTGAAGGACGCCGTCGCTGCGGTCAACAAGAGGGCGGTCGAGCGTCTGACGCATAATATTCACGTTAAACAGCAGAACCTAAGCAAAGAGCAGTTCCCGGAGCCATTGACGGTCGAGGAAGTGGTTGCAGCCCTTCGCTGCTGGAAACCCGAGCGGGGCAAGGATCCCGAAGTGGTTTCTTCTATCTTTGAAAAAATTGTGGAAACGGAAGTCCTGCCGCCGCGAGCAAGGCTGGGTTACCATCTGCAGTGGTTTGGCTACGACGAGTACGGAAAGGAGGACGAGAAGTACGATTATCTGGTGTGGAGGTTTGAATTGGATGTTTATACCTCCAAAACCACGGGCTACACTCTTGTGATTCGAAGACAGATACTCGGCCGTCGCATCGCCATGAGACCGACTCCGGGCTACTGGTGGGTTGTCAACCCGCATTCGGTAACGCCAGTTCCCAGTACTCCCACACATCCATGGGGCAAGAACGTCATGAATTTCCGATTCGTGGTTGATGAAGCCCCGGACGGGAGCCTGCTCGTAACGGCGGCATGGGTTCCCGAGTGGATTTCGCGCGGCCCCGAATTCCCTGAAGAAGTACCCGACGTGCGCGCTGTCGCGTTCGACGAGAGCGGAAACCGCCACTTCCTGGATCGGGACTATGTTGGACACCACCATTCTTCTGACGAAGGCACCCTCAGGATGGCCCGTTGTCGCCTGGATCCAAATCAACTGCCCATAAGTGAGGTGCGACACCTGGGCTTCGAGGCGCTGAGGAGGGGTGGATTAAAGGTTGCATCGGAGGCGGCCGTGCGAGAGGCGAGAGAAAAAGGGATCGAGATTCTGTCGCTGCCAGAGGTTGGCCGGCGTTGCGAGTTTAGCCTGACGACCACCGACGGCAAAGTGATCGATTCGGAGAAGCTGCGAGGCAAAGTCGTCTTGATTGACTGCTGGGCAAGCTGGTGTGGCCCCTGTATGAAGCAGGTGCCAGCGGTGAAGAAACTCTACGAAAAATGGCACGCCAAAGGATTGGAGGTTTTGGGCGTCAGTTTCGATGAAGATGTCAAGTCTGCCGAGACTGCATATGAGAGACTTGAGATTCACTGGCCGCTGGTTGTCGTGCCAAGTGACACAGAGGTGCGAGTGCTATGGAGACGGGCTGCGCGGATCTCTTCCATACCAAGGTACTTGCTGGTTGACCGCCAAGGGATTCTGCGTGCGCACCTGTCAGGTTCGGAAGAAATCGAGAAAGAGCTCGATCAGCAGATCGCTTCCCTATTTTAGGGAACTTCCTTTATATAGGCTTTTGGGGCCTTTTTATGGACTGATTTCGTGAAACCAGGAGCCTTGACTCAAACGGTTCAGGTCGTTGACAGGTTCTGGAATTCGATTCCGACCTTCTTTAGGGCGTAGCCGACCTCGCGGAGGTAATCACCGTAGCCGGTCATCCAGTGAAATCCCTGCATATCGGTCAGGAGCTTCTTCCAGTCTCCTTCGATTGATGTATCAATCTGTGCACGGCAGATATCGTAGAAGGGATGGTCGATGATTTTTCCCCGGTAGCCTATCCACTTCTTTGAGGTGAAGCTCGGGATAAGGTTTGTGATGACCTGTCCTTTTCGCATATTGACTTTTGGAGCGGCGCCGTAATCCGATTCGAAGTGGGTGTGTATTTCAGTCGGCTCGAAATCTTTACCATTCATCCTACTGGGCCCGGTGCAGTGTGCAAGGGTAATAACACCATCGTGTGGATGGGTCGGGTCGTTGAGGAATGCGGGTGTGCCGGAGATATATCGCAGCAGAATCCCGGACGGTATAACAACGAAATCGGATTCACAGAACGCCATCAATCCTTCGTCGTTCAGGAAGTTCAGGGGCATACAGGCCGTCGTTTGCGACATAGGCATAATTGTGCCCATGCAGTGATGGACCGTAATGGCCGGGGCGTTCTCTCGTTCCATAAGCTGCTTGAAGACCATGTTGAGCAGGAAGGCATTGACGAGGAATTTCTTATCGGTGTGCAGAGAAACTCCCTTTCGGGCGAGAAACTCATCTGTCTGTTGCTTGGCCAGTTTCACGGCTTTTTCGTCGGCCCTGACTTTCTTAATCATCGGTTCCAGTTCCTTGTACTCCACAGGCCGGATGTCGAGCTTCCAGATTTCGCGAGCGTTCTTGGGTCCATGCTGGTGACCTACTCCCCATCCACCTGCGCCGCCGATAGCGACGATTTTCGTGCCGAGGGTATTCTTTAGGCCGTAAAGACTCCTCATTCGCCAGAGAATCTCGTCATAGTTGTCCACGACGATGTCCCAGACATCCATATCCGGCTGCTGGTAATCGTCAGTTGCCCGTCTTAGAAAGTGCGGGTGTGCGATTTCGTACCAAAGATATACGGGACCGGAGTCGTGCCTCAAAAACATTATCGTTGGATTCTTCGAGGCCGCGATTGTGTCAAGCTCACCTCTTCCGCCTTTTGCCGCGTAGACCAGGTTTACGTCGCAGTCGTTGTCCTTGACTTCGTTGGCCTGTGCGGCGTTTTTTACCAGCGAAACCGGCAGCACTTGCATAGGGAAATCGGCTGAGGAAGCAATCTTTTTCCACATCGCTTTGTGTGTGCAGGCCGCCCCAGGGCCTCCAGCTCCAGGCTTCGCGTCTTTGATGGAGCGAGTAAACCAGTGCCGGTTTAATACGCAGTGTAGAACCAATGCGCAGCCCCATTCCGGCAATCGGCTTTATAGCAGCCGCTTTTGCCCGGCTTGAGGATAATGACATCGCACCAACTCCTGCGGCACCGAGACCCATGAGGAAATCGCGGCGGGACATACCGAAAAAAGTCTTTTCATCGATATTCGGCACGCCGTGAGAACAGCAGCGGCAGGAATGTTGTTGTGAATCGACCGAATGATTTGATTTTCCACCTCTCTCTTGTTCCATGATTAAACCCTTTCCTTATTATATGTGTAACTTCTTTTTCCAGAGTAAAATAATTGCCGGTTATGAGCTTTCCCCGGGAAGCAATTGTTGCCCGGCATTTTGCGGTTCGTCGTAAAATGCGGCTTCCAAAAGGTTCTCAAACCTGAGAAAAATCTACCATATTATGAAAATCAAGTCGAGAAAATTCCGTGATAAATATTTGGGACCGGATTACCCGGATAAACCGTGACAAACGGGAGTATTGTGTCAGAAAGGGCGAAGGGGGTTAAAATCTTGAGTTGGAAAATGTGGAAATAAGGCTCGAAAAGGGGGAATTCCTGTTCCCATTGATGCGTTTTGGTTTGACAGAGGTGCTGTAGTATGATAGTATGTTTTTTAGCGACTCAGAGATAGTTTCTTTACTGTTTTGTACGGGTGTGGGCCGTGAGGTTGTGATATTTCGGCCCATGTGAACATAATGGATTTATGGGGGGAAGGAGGTAAAAAGAAATGGATGGGACGAGAAAATCAAGCCTGTTGTGGAAAATCACTGTATTGTTTGTTATCTGCTGTTTTTGCTTTCCGGTTTGGGGCAAATACGGCGGGGGAAGCGGGACACCAGAGGACCCGTATCTAATTTACAATGCAAACCAGATGAACGCCATTGGGGCCGATTCCAATGACTGGGACAAATGCTTCAAACTTATGGCTGATATTGACCTGAGCGCCTTCACGGGAACAAGTTTCAATATCATAGGATATTATAAACTTTATGGTTTACCTGATGTTTATCCCTTTACCGGTGTTTTTGACGGCAATGGACATGCTATTTCTAAATTTACCTATGCTTCAACAGAGATAAATCGCAGTATAGGAATTTTCGGCTACCTTGACGGCCCTGATGCAGTAATAAAAGATCTGGGTTTAATAAATCCCAGTGTTGGAGGAACAGAAAGTTGGGGTACCGGTTCGCTGGTTGGCTACCTGAGAGAGGGAACAATCACCAAATGCTATGCCGAGGGCGGCAGCGTTACTGGAGATGAGGATGTCGGCGGCTTGGTGGGAAACAATGGGGGATGGGCTGGTACGGGTGTAATCACCAATTGCTATTCGACAGTCAGCGTTTCAGGGAATTCAAGTGCCGGCGGACTGGTGGGATGGAATTATGGTGAAATCACCAAATGCTACACATCCGGTACTGTTATGGCAAGTAAATATGTTGGCGGCTTAGTGGGAGAGGGTTTTCGCAGCAGAATCACCAACTCCTATTCGACCGCAAGCGTTACTGGCGGCGATTGCGTCGGCGGTCTGGCGGGAAACAATTCTTATGGCAAAATCACAAATTGTTATTCAACCGGTACCGTTTTGGGAGATAAAAATGTTGGTGGACTGTTGGGTTCAAACAGTTATGGTTCTGATTTAAATTGTTTTTGGGACATTCAAACCAGCGGCCAGACCACCAGTGACGGCGGGACACCCAAAACCACAGAACAAATGCAGGAGATGAGTACCTTTCTCTACTGGGGAGCATGTGGAAATCAAGGTGTTTGGACTATTGACGAAGGTAACGACTTTCCTCGACTTGCCTGGCAGAACCTTCCAGGCGTTCTCATTGAAGCTTATGAGCCGATATATGGTGGTGGCAGTGGCACTGAGGCCGATCCATATCAGATATGGACAGCCGAGCAGTTTCGAACAATAGGCCTGATAACTTGCCAGTGGGACAAGCACTTTCTGCTGTGCGCCGATATTAACCTCAGCGGACTTCCCGAAACCAGTTTCAATGTAATTGGCAGTAAAAACAATCCTTTTAACGGTGTATTTGATGGCAACGGTCATACAATTTCCAACTTTTCCTACACCTCCACAGGCATAGGTTACATAGGGCTTTTCGGGTATGTTTCTGGAGAACCTGCAGGGATAAAGAATCTGGGATTGATTGACCCCAATGTTGATAGAACAGGCGAAAGCTGGCAGGTTGGTTCTCTGGTTGGCTGGCTTCAGGATGGCACTATCACCAACTGTTACGTCGAAGGCGGTAGTGTTGCCGGTTATGGGGATGTTGGCGGACTTGTGGGACGGAATTATTATGGTACAATTACCAACTGCTATGCGGTGGGTAGCGTTTCTGGATATTTTGATATCGGCGGAATGGTCGGAGATAATGATGGTACAATCACCGACTGCTATTCAATAAGTAGCGTTACAGGTGGTGAGAGTGTCGGCGGCCTGGTGGGCAACAGCAGCGGCACAATATCCAACTGCTGTTCATCAGGAAGCGTTTCAGGTGCAGAAGATATATGGAACCATTCTGTCGGCGGCCTGGCGGGATATAATTCCGGCAAAGTCTCAAATTCCTATTCAATCGCCGGTGTTTCGGGAGATAGGATAGTCGGCGGTTTAGTGGGAAGAAATTCATATGGTTGCACTATCACTAACTGCTACTCAACAGGCAGCGTTTCGGGAGAGGAGCGTTTCGGCGGGCTCGTGGGAGATAATAACGGGCATGTTGTTGCTTCTTTCTGGGACATTGAGACCAGCGGGCAGACAACCAGTGCCGGTGGAACAGGCTTGACGACGGCCGAGATGCAAATGATGAGTACCTTTACCGATGCCGGCTGGGACTTTGTCGGTGAAACAGTCAACGGAATAGAAGACATCTGGTTCATTCCCCAACAGGACTATCCCCGTCTGTGGTGGGAGGGGATGCAGGTTCCTATGAAACTGACACCCGGAACACTGAACTGCCGAAGTAGAGGCGGTTGGATCAAAGCCCGTCTTACTTTGCCTGAAGGATTCACTGTTGCAGATGTAGATTCTAATATTTTAGGCTGGATTGATTCTCTCGGCATCGAAGCAGACTATATGGATGTATTTGTTGATGAGGATGGATTTGTCAGAGTTGATATGGCTTTTGACCGAGCTGTTTTGTGTGAAGGGCTGACTGGTGCTGGGTCTGTTGAGATAACAGTTGGAGGCTTTCTTATAAACGGCCATTACTTTTATGGCACAGAGACCATAAAAATAAAATAGAGATATATCGTTGAAGCTGAATGTGGGAAAATGAATTATCCTTCGCATAAGCGTTACAGAGAAGGAGGAGAGTAGAATGAGTGGGAGGAGGATTTCAAGCCTTTGGGTAAAATTACTGTATTGGTTTTTGTAGCCCTGGCAGTCAAAACTCAACCATGTTATCCCAATGAGGTCGAGAAAATTCTTCGGCGATAAATGGAATAAATAACGAGTTCGTATGGTCATCCATAAGCAGGAAAAAAGGGCTGTGAGTGAAAGTTTCTCACAGCCCTTGAAGGTCGTATGGGTTACTGCTGACTGATTACGGTCCGCTTGTCAGCCATTTGTTCGCAAAGTAGGCAAAATCCTTGAAGTTGACTATTTTATCCACGTTATAGTCGACAAGATACGGCAGCGGTGTTGTCGCTGTTCCTGGTGGCGACCATGTAGTTTCATTCCTGTTCGGTGATTTGTCGCGGGCCTTAACTCGGTATACGTAGGGAGTATTGGGATCAAGTCCGCTGTCGGTGTAGCCGGAGCTGTCCTGCCAGCCGCTGTCATTACCACCCGGATTACCGGTCGTCTCTTCAAACAAGTATTCGACGCCATTTTCGTCTGTAAGTGTCCTGGCGGTCATTGTTATAACAGTTGGTGCAACCGCCAGCGGCGGTATATCCCAATCAATCGGGTCCGGCCCCGGCGGCTGATCATCATTAGGATCGGGATCGGGCATAATGGTTGTCAGTTCGAATGCCAGGTCCCATGAGTGGTTCAGGTCAGGCCAGAATACAGGATCTCCGGCCTGCCATGTAGAACCAATCTTCAAGGCCAGCGGCCATTGAGTACCATCCGGATGTAATGCAGCCATTATACGCACGGCATCGTCCTCGAAATGCCACGGTCGGGTTTTCCACCCCCAGGGATGAAAGTTGGGATCGTCGTAGACATTGGGATCGTAGATAGCAGCGATGCTCAGCCAGTAAATGGTGTTTGGCTCCTCTGGTTCCTGATAGAACCATTCATCCTCGGAGAGGAGTTGGTTGAACTGGAAGCAGCTCTCGGTGTAGTATTCGGGGTCCGAATGGTCGGGATGTTGGTCATATCCGAAGAAGTTCCAGACCCAATTGTCGCAGAAGTTTTCCCAGAGAAGCGTTCCCGGGTGGCTGAAGTCCGTGTCCGCACCGGCCTTTACATTCGTCCATATACCGATATGGAAAGCTCGCGGCAGTATGGTCGGCGGATAGGGCTGGTTCCAGCCAAGAAAAGAGCCCCACCAGTGGATGTCGGTGACGGGGCGGTCGTCTTTGCAGAGCCAGTCATCGGCCATTATAGGCGGATTTTTATAGTTCGATTTTTCATCCCAGCCGAGGATTTTTTGGGGGATATTCGAGTCGATTACCTTTGGCGGCTGGCTCCACTTAATGTGGTATTTACCTGTGAATTGTGGTACCGGCTGCGGAGGCTGGGTCGGAGTGGGATTCGGATTCGGCACCACCATCAGGTAGTTCCAGTAGTTCCATAAGTGCCACGGTGCTGTCTGGCCCGGCGGCGGCACATTTATGCTGCCGGGTACCCAGCGACCATTCTCATCGAAAATCATAATCGTGACCTGTTTTACATCGAAGGCCGGCGAACCTGCGAAGGAGTCGGCCTTTGGTGTGGTAGCGTTTACACCGGCAACGGATGGGTTAACAGTTATAGGAGTCCACGTGTTCCATTGTATTGTTTTTCCCGGGCCGACGTTCCAGTACCACGCCTGGCGTTGATAGTTCCGGTCCTGAATGCCGAGGGAAATCTGAGTAATCTGGCCGGGCAGTCCGAAGGGACTAAGCTGCGGCGCGTATACCTGTACCTTTATTAGCGCCCGACTTAAGTCGGGGTCCGCACCATACTCGTATACCCAGGCGGATGCGTAGTCGCCCTCTTCCGGCGGTTCAGGTGGTCCCCAGTACATCACCAGTCCGGCATCTTCCGGATAGTTTGAGTCTTCCCAGGAACCACCACCCTCCCATACATACAGGTCACACGATGCAAACGTGGTTTCCGGATAAGGTTCGCCCTCTATAATATTCGTGGGGTCTTCCCAGAGCTGCATATACTCGTCCCATTCGTGGGGCAGCATGGGGCGAACAAAAGGCTGGTCCGGTTCGGGTGGAGGGTTCAACGCTTTTTCCCAATCCTCGAGGACGTCAATATTAAAGAGGACCCTGGCAAAAGCCGGGCCGACTGCCACAAGGCATACGGCAACAATACAAAAAATTGATAATTTCACGTTAGGTGTTTTCATGAATGAGACCTCCCTTTAAAAATATAGATATATTATTTTATCCGACCTCTCCTTCAAATTTGCCACATGGAGAAGATCTGACGTTTATCTATAAAGAAACTGCCAACTTTTATCGTCAGATTGTGGTTTTAATCTTATTTATTTTACCGAATCGGCCGGTGACAAGTCAAGGGAATTATCGGACCACAAGATATTTTTGCAGTAAAATAAAGTTTAAGACCGGCTGGTTTTTTTCTATTAAAGAGACTTATTAGCGTTGATACATGGTTTTAGTGTACCCTTTATGTTTTGTACACTTTCCCCGGGTCATAGACCTTTTGTGCTATGTATTCCAAGTGTTTGTCACTACCGGCTTTCAACGCCCTATAAAAGCAGGATTGATAGCCGACGTGACATTGCCCGGAATCGACGGTCACCTTTAGGATAATACAGTCCTGGTCACAATCCACGCGTATTTGCTCCACCTTTTGAACGTGGCCGCTCTCTTCGCCTTTCCTCCATAGTTTCTGCCGGGACCTGCTGAAATATGTAGCGCAGCCGCTTTGAATGGTCACGTCAAGTGCCGTCCGGTTCATGTAAGCTACCATCAAAACTTCGCCCGTCTTTGCATCCTGTGCGATGGCCGGTAACAGACCATTCTTGTCGAATTGGGGTGTAAATTTCAGACCTTCTTCAATATTTTCGTTTGCAGCCACCTTCCTGCTCCATTGTATATTGTTTTTGTTTTTAATATTCAGTTGCCAATTGTCAATTTAAACATTATTATCCATAAAAACAAGTATTTATCAAAGGCAAACTACTTTAATGCCCAAAGCTCAGGCCAAGAAGAGTAAACGGATATTCCTGTTTCTACGCATTGGGGTAGTTTTATGCGTGGTTATTTGGGAGATATTCTGGGTCAGCCGTGAAGTGGGTTGGGGCAATTTAGCAAAGACTCTTCTGAGCGTAAACCCGGGGATTTTCGCACTTGTTTTAGGTGTTTTTATTGTTGCCCAGATAATAATTGGATTGCGTTGGTGGATTCTCCTGAGGTCACAATCCATCTTTATCAAGTTTTGGGCTGCCGTCAGACTGTATCTTTTGGGGTGGTTTTACAATAATTTTATGCCCGGCTCAGTTGGGGGTGACCTGCTTCGTGCGTGGTATGTAACCAGGCACACCGATAAAAAGTTCGAAGCGGTTTTGAGTGTATTTGTCGACAGGGTAATTGGTTTAGCAAGTACCCTAATTATTGCCGCTTTTTTCTATTTGCTTTTCATACGGGGTCAGGGCCAAGCTATACCTTTTGAGAGCCAGATAGGTTTTGTCAAACTGATCCTTTTTTGGGCGGTTATTGTCATCGCAGCGTTTTTTTGTATGCTGCTGCTGCACAAACGAGGCCGGTTGTTACTGTTAAAGGTTTGGGCATATATCCGTCTGCCCGTCGTAAGGATGATAATCAAGCTTAAGGATGCGATCGTTATTTACTGCAGAAATCCCCTCTCAATTCTCATCGCTTTCGGATTGACGGTTTTTTTACAGCTTTTGACAATCACCGGCTTCTGGCTTCTCGGGCGAAATATTGGTATCGAAGCGGGTGTCGTGTATTATTATGTCTTCTTTACTCTGGCGTGGGTGTTGGGTGCTGTGCCTATTAGCATAGCCGGCGCAGGGGTGGTGGAAGGTCTGCTTGCTTCTCTGTTTTTTACAGTTGCCGGCGTCGCAAAGCATGCCGCCTCCGCCCTGGCTCTCTGTCAGCGGGCCGTATGGATGCTTGCCTCTTTGCCGGGGGCGGTGATACATCTGATCGGTGCACATCTGCCGGGAGAGGCCAAAGTGGGCGTTGAAGGCCGGGAAGACTTTTTTATTGACTATAATAAGCCCATAGATTAAACTACAGTGCTCTGTATAAGGTGCGATTATTGAAGGAGTTTTGATAAAAGAAGGATTTACGGCCTTATAACAGCAGGGAATTTTGTGTTAATGATATGAGAATTACAAGACGTCTTAGAACTTATTTTTTGCGTGGTCTGGCGGTTTTATTGCCCGCTATTGTGACGATCTGGATATTCGTTTTGGGCTACCAATTTATACAGGACAATCTCGGCAGCCACTTGAGAGGCGCTCTGGACTGGTTAATGAGAAAAGTTGCCGGTAGTGATTTTGTTGATAGCCGGCCGGAGCGCTGGTGGAACATGGCCTTATCTGCAGCAGGTTTTCTTATAGCCCTGCTTATAGTTTGCATAGTTGGGGCACTGCTGGCCAGCGTGGTAGGCAGAAGCCTTTGGAGAATGGTCGAAAACTTTATAATGAACACGCCTTTTTTAAGAAGGGTCTACCCTTATATAAAACAAATCACTGATTTCGTGCTTACACAAGAAGAGCAGAAAAAGATGTTTTCGCGTGTAGTTGCAGTTGAGTATCCTCGAAAGGGGATATGGTCGGTTGGCTTTGTTACCGGTTCGGGAATTGAGAAAGTTGTGAACAATGTCAAAAAGGAGTTTCTCACTATTCTTATTCCGACTTCACCAACGCCATTTACCGGGTTTGTCATAATGGTACCGAAAAAGCAGACAATAGAGCTGGATATGACAGTAGAAGAGGCGCTGAGATTTACTGTCAGCGCGGGAGTTATAGCGCCGAGCAGAGCGCGAGCGGCCGCGTTGTCGAAGGCTGAGGCGATAAATAACACAGCCGCTTTGCCGAAGGCTGAGGCGATAAAAATCGAAGAATGAGAACGGATCCTGTGGATTTTAGTTAAGGAGAACAATATTGCTTTTTACAATTACCGGCAAACATATCGACATTACGGAAGCTATTAGAAAACATGCCGAGGAAAAGACATCCAAGCTTCCAAAGTACTACAATAGCATCAATCAGGTTGAGGTTATTATCGACGGAAACCAGGGGGGAAATATCAGCGTGGAGATAATTGCCCGAGGCGAGCACAGCAAGGTCTTCGTCGTTACCGAAGCTGGTGATGATGCTTACCAGTGTATTGATTTGGCCACACACAAGCTTGAGCGACAGATCAAAAGAAAAAAGAGCAAAGAGAGGGACAACAAACACGCTGGTGGTGTAGAGCAAAACTTAAAGACATAAGAACCCGGGCTTAGACATGTTGGCAGCCTGTGAACTTATGATGGTTATTTTGTATTTTTTTTCAGGTAAACCGACTCAAGTGGTTGTTTTGGGCAGGTAGAAATGGGATTTGCAGAATTTGTCTGTTTTGATGCCCTTATTCCGGAACTGCAAGCTGAGGACCGTGACGGAGCGATAGCGGAGCTTGTTACTGCATTGGATAAAGCCGGTCGGCTCGGAAAAGGTAACCGTGAAGCCATTATAAAGGACATGATTAAAAGAGAGAAAGAGGCAAGTACCGGAATGGGTAAAGGTATTGCCGTTCCTCATGTCAAGCACAAGGCGGTCAAAAATGTAGTCGCCGCGGTAGGGAACAGCAGTGATGGCATTGATTTTTCTTCTCTCGACAAACAACCGGTTTATTCGGTGATACTTTTGGTCAGCCCCACGGATAATCCAGACGGGCATTTACAAGCAATGGAACATGTTTTCAAACTTTTACAGCAGGAGAAATTTCGCAAGTTTCTCAGGCAGTCACAGACGGCTGAACAGATAGAAGGACTTCTGCGAGAGGCAGATGAAAATCCGCAGTTTTAGTAATGTTAACGTTATGGATATAAGCAGGGAGACCGGGCCTGAATATGCAGACAGGGCAGGATTCGACGGAAAAGGTGGTATATGAAATATCGGTAGAGATAAAAAACGCCGATGGTCTGCACATGCGCCCGGCCATGCAGTTTGTTGACTTGACCAGTCAGTTTGAGTCGGATATTACCGTCAGCAACGACGAAAATAATGTGGACGGCAAAAGCATTATGCAGATGAGCATGCTTGCCGCCACTTGCGGCACTAAGCTGAAGATCAGGGCCGAAGGCCCGGATGCCAAAGAAGCAATCGAAGCCCTGCGAGAGCTTGTCGAAGAAAAGCATTTCGATGAGCCGAAGCCGAAAAAGAAAAATCGCAAGGCCGAATAATAAAGACTAAGAACGATAGTACTGTGGCCCGGGAGATAAAATTCGAAATTCGAGTTCGTACTTAATACGAGAGTTTTGTAATGGAAATTAAAAAAGGAATAGCCGTTTCGCCTGGGATTTCTATTGCCACGTTGCTTATTATCGATTCCGAGGATTACCGTATTCCCCGGCGTTCAATTGTGCCTTCACAGCGCATGGTGGAGGTACAGCGTGTAAGGAATGCCTTCAGGGCTGCAATTGATGAGCTGACCGAAATCCAAGTCCTGCGGGATGATACAGGGGGCGGCAAGATAAAGGATATTTTTGCCGTACATCTTCGGTTTCTACACGACAGGAGTCTGCGAAAGCGAGTGACGGATTTGGTCTATTCGAAGCTCGTAACGGCGGAATACGCCGTTTCTGTGACACTTCGTGAGATTGCATCACATTTCGCCAAAGTAAAAGATACTTACATCAGCGAGAGGGCGGCCGATATTTACGATATCGAAAGACGTTTGCTCAGGCAACTTCTCGGCAGCAAGCGCGAGGACGTCGAGCACCTCACTGAGGAGGTTGCGATTGTTGCTCGAGAGTTGAGTCCTACACAGACGGCCGGTTTTAACAGAGAATTCGTCAAGGGCATTGCCACCGACGCGGGGGGGCGGACAAGTCATACTGCTATTGTGGCAAGGTCTTTAGGGATACCGGCCGTAGTGGCACTCGAGGACCTTACCGAATGTGTCAGCGGTGGAGACACCGTCATTATAGACGGCAATCGTGGTATAGTCATTGTAAATCCCGACGAGGCTACAATCCAGCAGTATCAAGAGTATTCGCAGGAATTTACAGAACTCGAATAAAGGCTTGATGCTATAAGGGCAAAGCCCGCCATAACCCGGGATGGAACCAAGATTACATTGTTGGGAAATATCGAGTTTCCTGATGAGGCGGAGCTGGTTTTGCAAAAGGGGGGTGAAGGCATAGGCTTGTACCGTACCGAATTCCTGTATCTTAACCGCGAGGGTGAGCCTACGGAGCAGGACCATTACGAAGCATATGCAGAGACTATAAGCGTTTTCAAGCATCGGCCTGTCACGATAAGGACGATGGACCTGGGTGCGGATAAGTATACCCAGAGCAAGCGTTTCGCGCCCGAGCCGAATCCGTTTTTGGGTTTGAGGTCGATCAGATTTTGTCTCCAGAACCTTACGATGTTCAAAAAGCAGCTGCATGCAATTTTGCGGGCTTCCGTCCTCGGTAACGTTAAGGTGATGTTTCCCTTAATCAGCAATCTTCAGGAAATGAAGCAGGCCAAGATGATTTTGCTCGATGTTATGGAGGACCTGGATGAGGAATCCATAAAGTACAATAAAAATCTTCAGGTGGGCATTATGGTGGAGACGCCGTCGGCGGCTTTGATGGCTTCATCACTTGCAAGAGACGCTGATTTTCTGAGTATCGGCACAAACGACCTTATTCAATATACCCTCGCTGTGGACAGAGGCAATGAATTGGTTTCCACATTATACTCGGCCGCAGATCCAGCGGTGCTGCGGCTTATCAGGACTGTCATTCAGGATGCACACAAGGCCCAGATAGATGTCAGCATTTGCGGAGAGATGGCTTCCGAACCCGAGTATATAATGCTGCTTTTGGGCCTCGGGATTCGAACGATGTCACTGGCTCCGCCAATGATACCGGAGATAAAGCAGATTATTCGCTCTGTTACAATAGAAGATTGCAACAACCTGACCAGAACAATACTTGGAATGAACACCGAACGCCAGATTACAACGTATCTGCATGACGCGGCAAGAAAGATTTTGCCCGAGGCCTTTTGACAATTCCTTATCCCCTTAAGTGTACATAAATAAAAAGGGCTGCAAGATACCGTTTCAGGTTGGAACTTGCAGCCCTACTAAATTTGTAATTCCATATCTGCCGGAGGCGGATTAATAATCTCAAAAAAAGAAATATTCTTTATTCAATATCGATAAACATCCTGTCCCAGAGTTATTTCTCACGGGCCAATTGACCAATGAACTAATTTAATAAACTGTCCTATTCTACATGTCCAGTTCGAGTAAGGTATCGATTTGACCAGTGGGCAAGGTCTTTCAAATCTACATTTTTGTCATGGTTCAGATCACCACAGTCTTCACATTCGTCGCATGGCCCTTCCACCATTATCTGTATCGTATCGGTGGCTTGTAAACCTTTGGCGTCCGTTACTGTCAAGCTGATTGTGTGGGGAAGAGGACTGCAGTCACAGGACCGGTCCGGGCAGTTTATACTGAGCATGTTGGTCTGGAAGCTTTTATTGGTGGACAGCAAGCCGTCGACGCTAGACTCCCACTTATAGCTGTAGGGTTCGGTTCCAAGTCCTGTCGCTACCTGACAGTCGAATCCGATGGTGTCTCCAAATTTAAATGTCTGGAATTCCGCCGGTTTGATTATCTCTACAACGGGGGCCATATAACTCTGTGCTGCCGGTATGAAAGTGTCCGCTGTCAGGATGAGTTTGCCCTTCAGGTAGTAATCAACTTCATAAATCCAGCAGGGTATAAGCTCTGTTTGGTGGATCTGACCGGCGTACTCGTAATAGCCCTGGGTGGCGGTCTCGTAATTTGGGATCGCCTCGTCGTAATCTATGAGGACGGGTTCAATGGCAACCTTCTCTCCGTATCTGTCAAAGAAAGACCATGTAGTCTGGCTGTCATTAACCGCAATCTCTCTTTTTGTTTGTATATTCCTCCAGTTGCCGATAGCTCCCATAATGTCGCCGTCTTCAGCGATATAGACCTTCAGCCGTGCACCGGCTCCGGCCACTGACACGATTGTTTGTGATGAGTCTGCCGGAATCTGGCGGGCAAAAACGGCGTTGGTATTCTGGTAGAGAACCTGCCTTACAGCACCTCTTTCCCGATCTTCCTCTGTTAGAGTATCAAATTCGACACTAAAATCACCCGCGTCTGAGGGAAGAAGTTCGTACTGGCTGAGGAAGGACCGTGCCCTTCCGGCGGCTTCACCCGGTGGAAATTGTCCGACTTTCGGGTCGGCGACAAACAGCTTTCCGTCGTCGTGAAAATAGAAGTGCCCGGTATTCTTTGATATTTCCAGAATCCTGGGGTTGTTCGTGTCACTAACATCGGCCATTACCAAAGAGTCGCAAATCTCGGCAACCGGCACGTCGGCCAGCCCAAATGCCGTACCGATTTGTTTTGCGTATCCCTCGTCAACGGTGCGTGGAACTACCTCGTATACATTCATTGTTCTAAGACTGTTGACGGAAAGATACGGCGGACTGCCCGCCACGTGATCCCACCACCAGTACCAGTTGTCGACGGGCGGATCTGACGAAGTATAACCGTTGCCCCAGAGATGGTCGTTATAGCAATTATATGTTTCAGCAAGGACACGAGCTGTTGTACCGCTTGGCTGGGTCGCGTCCGTGGCACTGAACCACGCCTGTGTAATAGTCTGGCCTGGAATGGTATAGGTCCACCACAGGATGTGGACGGTTGTCTTTCGCATCTTGTCGGCCCATATCTTGCCGAAATTATCCTGTTTTGAACTGTTTGTCTTGAATCCCAACAGCAGATGGAGCCTGTTCATAGCGTTTGCCCAGTAACCCTTGGATGCATCATTCAAGAGCTTACAGTTGCGAAAACCAATCCATTCGAGGTCGCTGTCACCCCATGCGCCCCGTGCTTCGCTCGGAACCAGGTTCGTTCCGTCTTCAAAAAGGATGGCCGTGAGGTCTTTGCCGTAGTATGAATCCGATCGGCTGCCTCCGTGGCTTATGTGATAATGGATATCGCTGCTGTCAATCCAGGAATTGTTTTGACCTCCATCGGCCGCTCTTTTATAGTGTACTTCCTTACAATTGTTGTCTTCTCTGTAGTAATTTCCCGTCCATCCCGGAAAGCTCTTGATCCTGTCATAGAAACCCTTTGCGTCGGGATGGGAATTTGGGACGCTGCAGCCTCCGCACGCGGATACCTCGTAAGCCAGTGTTTTAATGGCCGACGGTAATAAAGTCAGGACAACCATAAAACACGCGATTAAGAATTTTCTAAATCCAGTCATTTTAAACACCTCCTAATTTAAATTTAAAAACAATATCAAAACTTTTACGACACGAAGGAATTCTTATACGCTTTTGAAAATTAAATGTTCTGCCGCCTCCTTTCTGAGACTTTACAGATTGCAGATTGTCTGTAAACACGCACCTCTTTCCTGAAACTTTGATATGTTAGACATCCTATAACGATGCTACTCCTGTTTTGATTGAATTTTACGCAGGGGCCTGAAATGCCACCTTCCTCCCCATTTCCGGGGGAAGATTATATGTTTTTGTCTCCAAATTGCAAGAGGATTATTGCTAATAAATATTATAATTGTTTCTTTATGAGAGATTATCAATTTTGAGAATATCCATTTGCTTCTTAACCACGACCAAGACAGGATTGAAATGTATGACTTGACGGTGTCGACTATTTATAAAGTTTTATTTTCTCGGAATTGAGAATAAATGTCACTCAGGTCACAGGTGTTCCCTTATAGCCGAAACGATAAAGGTGTAATCTTCAGAGCCCCTTTGGATTGGTTTAACCTATAAAACAAACCGCTTATGGTGGTGGGGGCATTATAGTCATGAATCTCCAGACTATCCCTGTGATTGTGCCATAGGCGCCGACCTCATCGATACGCCAGTAGTACGTTGTGGAGTAATCCATTATGCCGGGGTCATATATTGTATCAGGCTGGTTGCGTATGAATGGTGGAGGATTACTTGTACCGAAGTAAACATCGTGCGATGTGGCACCACGGCCGGCCAACCAGCTTAATTTTGCGGTTATATTTACCGTTGCTGCACCATTGGGTGGATTCGGATTCGTAGCAGAATGAGATGGAACCAGAGTCGTGAAGCTCCAGACCGCACCCGTGATTGTGCCCTGGGCACCGACCTCATCGATACGCCAGTAGTACGTAGTACCGACAGCCATCGTGCCCGGATCGAATATTGTTGCAGTTTGGTTTCCCTGAAACGTCCCCGGACTGTTGGTGCCGAAGTACACATCATGTGAGTCGGCGAAATCGCCCGGCGACCAGCTAAGAACCGCATTCGGGTCGACATCTACTGCTCCATCGGGAGGATTAGGGTCATACGCCGTGTAATTCACAGAGTCGTGCAAGATTAATTCTGCCGCATCCTTTATTTCCGGGCCGTAGCAGCGCTCCCAGCCACCGGTTCCCTTGACAACGTGATACCAGTATTCAGCCTCGATGAAGTCGTTGCCGGCATTGCTGGAAGCCTCACACATACCGAGGATGATGTCCCCGTCAAGCTGTACCCATTCTCCATCGATCTTTTTGCGGAGAAAGAGGCAATGGCCGGTCTCTTTGATGCCGAAATCTTTTGGTGAGGCAGCCCCTCCGGCAAGCCACTGGTCTACGCTGGAGCCTATATCATCGCTGGCACCGTCATAGATTGGTACCAATCTGTTGAGATCGTTAACGTCCGGAAAATATATATGCCACGGTCTGGCGCCGCTGTAAGCTGTCCGGTACCAGACGCCGAAAATATAGAAATCCCGTCCGTGAATTCCTTCGTAGTGGTCGCGGACCGAGCACGCGCGTCTAAGCATCCGTGCCCTCAGCAGTTCGTTCTCCCTCCAGGTGCTGCCGGTCTCCATAGTGTCACAGAACTCGGTATCAACGACCATCCCGATAAAGCCAGGATATGAGGCGAAGCGATAGAACGCCGCGCTTACCACGCCCACAATCTGGTCTTCGGTCATCTCCAGCGGCTGAATGTTGTACACTACAGCCACGCCGTGTTCCCCCGCCGCCTCCAGCAGGGCCTCCGGACCACCTCCTCCGCTCCAGGCATCCATACTGTTGCCGCGAATCCCATCCAGTGTCCCATCGATAAGCTCGCCCTCTGCTATATCATCAACCTCAAACATCAGCGTCCCGCCACCTCCTGCCATGTAGAGAACAATGTCTGCAAAGTTGACGCCAAGATACCCGACAAGCCAATTCTCGACAAATTCTGCAGGACTATCCCACTCAATCCCCGTGCGATTCTTTACATCCTGCCCCGTAGCCGAGTCGCTCCTTACCTGTACCTCGCTAACATAAAGGCCGAAGAAAGACGGCTTCTTTTTATAAATCCCGCTGGTGGGGGTAACCTTATCTCGTATAATTCTGACTGTTTGTTCATCCGGCTTGATCCAATCGGTTATGGCCATAAAATCAACGGTGTACAAGCCGGCTGGTAGATTAGTCTCCGTATAGCCGCTATTTCGCCAGGTGCCGCCATCCACCCGCCATTGTGCTCCGGTATCAATAGCTTCCTGCGGAAAGATTGTAACTTGCAATGAACCTAACCACTTCTCAAGCCAGTTCTGGGCCAACAGGGCATAGTCACCAGAATCGACACCGTTGGAACCATCCAAATCGGGACAGCCGAAACCAGCGCAGGCTGGATTGCCCAGCCATTGCCCTACAGAAATCCGCAAGTCCTGGAAATTGACTATGCAGTTCTCATCCATATCACCAACCGGGCAGTCTGGCTCGAGGATCGTAATCGTTATTTCGTCATAGGCATCTTTCCCACCGTCACTGGCTGACAGCCTCAGTACATATTCTCCAACTGTGGGAAATATCGCCCTCGGGTTCTCAATAAACTCATTCGGCTCGAAAGTCACCGTACCAGGCCCGCTGACTAATGACCACATTATCTCCAAAAAGCCGTTCGGCTCTCCTATACCATCGTCCTCGGCTGTTCCGTCGAGATTAATGAATCGGATTGGCCACATAATCTCCTGGTCCGTACCGGCATCAACTATGGGGGGGATGTTACCGCCGGGTGGTTCTACGATACCGACCTTATAGGCGAAAAAGTCCACATCCTGTGACCCAGCCCTACTCGTGGTGCCCAGAGCCATAACGAGGTAGCCGTTGAAGTCATACTCGTCTTTGTTACCGGCAGTAACAGTGAATACCCACGGGTCACCTGTATTTCCGTCCATCCATATCCTGACCAGATGAGTTCCTGTATTCGTTGTGTCGGCCTGGATGGTAATCCAGAACTCGTGCCACTGCCTCGGGTCAAATCCTGTTAGCTGGTTCTGTGAAATTCCTTGACCCGTTTCTACCGCATCGATGACTGAGTTTCCGTTAAAACTGTTCATAACCAGACCGTCTTCATCGACGGCACTGTCATCCTCAGCCAGAATCAGTGAGAACGAGATAACCCCATCCCCACCAGTTCCCTGCTTGATACCGAAGCAGCCATACCCGTCACTATGGATGTCATAACCCTTGGATATCCAAGCTGCAACACCTCCACCGCCATCAGGATATTCCGGATCCAAAGGTGTGTACGTAGGGATACGGGCCCGAAACGACAGGGTAACACCGTCATCGAGGATTGTGCTCCCGTTGACTCCATCCTGGGAGAGGTCATGTGCGAAAGTAAACTTCCGG
>SMTZ1_10001570_pt1 | contig 23995 bp, 23 predicted proteins | sample DeeMarSWOR136_30_FD_25667 | JGI IMG/M metagenome (IMG submission 25667) | reverse complement strand
CTTAAAGTGTCCGTGGAGGGAGGCTTGGGCGTAAGCGGGGAGGTTCCCGTCAGTATCTCGTACTGCATAAGGAGACTTTCATATCTAACCAGGGTCTCGTTATAGACCTCCATCAAAGTCTGATGCTCCCCGGAGAGGGCTGATAACTCGTCCTGCAGGTCTTGGTTTTCCTGGTCAAGGGCATCATACTGTTCTTGGAGCTCCTCAACCTCCCCCAGCGTAGCCTCATGGAGGCTGCTAAGGTCCTGATACTGCTGGGAGAGGTCGTCCAGCTGGGACTTGTAGTTGTCAGGTAGGTAGTCCTCAAGGATCGGGAACGTGTTGACTAGACCTATCCCGTAGATACCTCCAGCACACCCGAGCAAGAGACCGACAAGCAGCAAAGCCACTGATTTGTAGCCCATTGATGATCTGGTAGTTTTTTATCACTTAATCATATAAAACTGAAATGGATTAGAGCTACTTTCCCTAGATATCGAACATTCAAACGAAAAAAATCCAATAAAATGGATTCCCAGTCCATATTCTTAATATAGATTTAGAAAAACTCGAAACATCATGGAGAAGGCCAAGCGAGACTTAGAGAGTTGGGCTCTCGACAGGAGCATCTCCAACATGCTCGATTACTACCGTTCCGCGCTCCTAGGGCTCATGAAGGGCAGGACAATCGTCGACTCGATACCCCAGGGGACTAGGAACAGCCTAGTCGAGTACGGGGTGATCAGGAAGTTCGGCTCCAAGTTCGAACTCACAAGTAGGGGCACGGAGCTCCTCAATGGCAGTTAGGGCCAGTCAGGGGAGGCCTTCCGAAGACCCTACTTTCACACTACTTTCACATCGGACCCTTCTACACTGATATGGGTTCCCTTTATCCGTGGCCGCGAGTAGCCACCATGAAATGAAGCAGATGCTGAAGACCCTCGTCATGCGCTTCTTGGACACGGTTTTGAGGGCACTCGCACGCCTTTACGACGAGAAGGACTCCCAGGACGAGGTCCTGCTGCTCCAAGTACTTGACAACAGGAGGCGACTGGCCCGTCTGGAGGAGGAGCTACGCCTCCTAAGAGGCGAGGCTGTGGGGCTACCACCGACGGGGGGGAAGTTCTTGGATGTGAGCCGGGAGTAACACTTACCCCCAGCGAGATGGAGGACTAGTTCATAATTTTATTATCGCCCACGACCGAGGAACGGATCGATGAGAAAAAGCCTACTCCTAGCCTCCGTCCTGATCCTGGCAGCAATAGCCTACGCGGTCCTCGGAGGTCGGACCGCTGAGAAGGAAATCGACATCCCCGAGCCCCCAAACATCGAGGCGCCGGAGCCCGTCATCCTGCCGGAGCAGCTCATCCCCCACGTCCGTGAGACAATGGACATCTCGGAGCCGATCTCAGGCCACAGATTCGAGGGGTGCACCCTAACCATCATCGGAAGGGAGGAAATCACTCTTTCGGGCTGCCTCCTCTTGGACTCGAAGATCATCATAGAGGATTCCAGGGAGATCGAGGTATCCGACAGCATTATAACGGGCTACTATGTCGACGAGAGCGCCTCCATCCAGATAAGGGATGTCACGGGACTCCTAATCCACCACAACGAGATCGTGAACAACTCAGTCGGCGTAAGCATTGGTGGCTGCGGGGACGTTGAGATCTCCTGCAACCTCTTCGAGGCGAATGACCAGCACAACGCAGTGACGGGGCTCAACTGCGAGGGGGCACGGATCCACGGAAATGTCTTCAGGTTCAACTTCCCCCACGCTCTGATGATAATGAACAGGGAAGCAGACCCCAGAGTCCAGCTCGAGATATATGAGAACACCTTCGACAGAAATGTCGAGGACGCCGTGAATTTCGAGAATTTCACCTCGGAGCTGACGACCAGGGTCCACGGCAACCGCATCAACGGCACAGGCTGGGCGGGGATAAACGTCGAGTACAACAGCTGGGGCTCTAACATAGTCATCGAGGACAACTACATCGACTGCAACGGACTACTAACCGAGGAGAGGCTCGACGGGGAGGGCGGGCTCTGGGATACGTATCCATCCCACGGCCACCAGCCCGAGCCCTACTCCCCGGGGTGGGGGCATGGCGTCAAGCTGGAGGACTGCAGCGGCGTAACGGTCAGGGGAAACGTCATCGTCTCAAACGCAGAGAGCGGCGTAGACATCAGGAACGCCCGAGACATAACCCTTGAGGAGAACACGATAACCCTGAACCGGATTGGGGTCTCCATCATGTGCTTCCACGAGTCCTCACTGACCAGGGAGTTCTCGCCCCTCTCGCCCGAAGACGCGGGAGCATCAACCGTGGAGGATATGGGTAATACGGTTCTCGGAAACCTTGTCGAGAACTGGTACGTCGAGGAAGGCTGCCGGCTGGAAAGGTAGGAGGCGCACCAGATAGTCTATGGGGCTCCTTCAGTCGTCGTAACCTATTAAATATGAACGACCACCTTCTTCTCAGGAATTTAAATGGTCAGGGTTAGCGGATTCAAGCTCGAGGGAGTCATCCCCGCCGTGGTTACCCCGTTCAATAGGAACGAGGAGCTCGACGAGGAGGCCTTCAGGGAGCTTATAGACCACCTCATCGAGCAGGGGATAACCGGAATAGTGCCGTGCGGCACAACGGGAGAGTTCAGCCTCATGACCCAGGAGGAGAGGGCGAGGGTCATCGAGGTATGCGTCGACCAGGTCAACGGCAGGGTGCCGGTCATAGCCGGAACTGGAGACACGGCGACGAAGCTCGTCATCGACGCCTCGAGGCACGCCCTCGACGTCGGGGCCGACGCCGCAATAATAGTCAACCCCTACTACATGAAGCCGAAGGGAGGGAAGGGCATCTACGACCACTACCTGGCCATCTCCGACGCCGTCGACATGCCGATAGTGCTGTATAATATTCCCGTCGCCACCAACCAGTACAACCCGTGGCAGGTCGTCGAGGACCTCGCCGACGTCGACAACATCGTAGGCATCAAGGATTCCAGCGGGGACCTCAAGTACCTGATGACGGTCATCGAGAAGGTCTCCGAGAAGATAGACGTGATGGTCGGCTGGGACGAGGTCGTCCTCCCGGCTCTGGCGGCGGGCGCTAATGGCATGATCCTCGCCTCGGCCAACGTGATTACCCCCCTCTGGCTCGACATCTATAGTAAGGTGAAGGAGGGGAGGCTCGATGAGGCGCGAGAGGCGCAGCGCCGCATCCAGAAGTTCACGAGGCACATGGTGGCCACCGGCGCCCTTGGGCCCAAGCTATGCCTCAACTACATGGGCTTCAAGGTTGGGAAGACCCGCAGGCCCATCATCGTCGGGGACACGGTGAGCTACGAGCTCAGGGAGGAGCTCAGGGTTGAGCTTGAAAAGCTGGGGCTTCTGGAGAAGAAGCCGATAACAATCGAGGCCGTACCTGGGAAGCCCCTTGTGGAGCGGTTCTATGCTGTCGGAGTCACGCCTAAGGTCATCGACCAGTTCAGCCTCAGGACGGGGGAGGCCCTCGTCGACCCCACTTCCAACGAGGTGGCCCACATCGACCTTCTCATCGGCGGCGTGGACGGCCCCGTTGGCCAAGCATACGCAAATGCTCTGGCAAACCCGTCAAAAGATAGGGAGGCACTCCAAGCAATTTTGGAGCCAAATATGGCGGTGAAACCCCCCACCCTCATCGTCCCCACGGTGCCCGTGAGGGGAATGAGGGACGCGAGCATGGCCTACGGGCCCGGGCAAGCCGGTGTGGCGAAGGCGGTCGCACAGTCAGTCGCCGACGGTATCCTGCCAGAGACGGATGACATAGTGCTCATAGCCAACGTCTTCGTCCACCCCTCGGCCACCCGGAGGAACAGGGTGTACATCAACAACTTCAAGGCGATGCGCCACGCGATACGGAAGGCGATGGAGGGGAGGCCCACCGCACGAGAAGCCGCGGAGAACAAGGACAATGCTCGCCACCCGTTCAGGGAGAGCCAGTGACTCTTTTTTTCACTATGCCGTATTTAGGTCATTTTAGTTTAGATTTATGACAAACATGTCATAAAGGATATATCCCGAGCCCGTTTCTACATGCGCATTTCGCAGGTAGCTAGAGATGACTGATATACTCATCAAGAACGGCTTCGTCCTCACGATGCAGGGCGAGGGCGTAGGCATGATCGAGGACGGCGCCGTCGCCATAGAGGGAGACGAAATAGTCGCCGTTGGGAAGACATATGAGATATTGAAGGCCCACGGCGGAGCTGACAGGGTCTATGACGCAGGCGGTAAGGCGGTTCTTCCCGGCTTCGTCGACGCCCATGTTCACACCTCCAACACCCTCATTAGGGGAGAGGGGCAGGACGTCCCCGAGATAGAGTGGATGCTCAAGACCCAGGCGCCTTTCGGTCGGCACATGAAGCCAAAGCACAGGATCATCGGGGCCTCCCTCGGCGTCCTCGAGGCCGTTAAGGCGGGGACCACGTGCTTCGGGGAGATAGGGGGAAACATGGCCCCGGCTGCGGAGAAGGTATTCGCACCCTCGGGCGTGAGGGCACACCTAGCCAACACGATTAACGAGATAGGCCCGGGCTCCCGCCCCGACCCCCACAAGCCCTATGTCTTCTTCAGGGAGATAGGGGAGAGGAAGCTGAAGGAGAGCATCAACTTCATCAAGAAGTGGGATGGAGCCGCAGACGGCCGGATCACCTGCATGTTCTCACCCCACGCAGCCGACATGATGAGCGAGGAGTTCCTCCTAGAGGTAAAGGAGGAGGCGAACAGACGGGGAATGATGTCCCACATCCACATAGCCCAGGGCGGGCGGGAGGCCATCCAGATCAAGCTCAGGTACGGCACCTCCACAGTCAGGTACCTCGACAGCATCGGCTTCCTCGACGAGACCATCATCGGAGCCCACTGCCACCAGACGACAGACGAGGAGGTCGCCCTCCTCGCAAAGAGGGATGTACGCTACGTGAGCTGCCCCGCGAGCATCGGGATCATAGACGGTATCACCCCGCCCCTGGCCCTCTACCTCGCCTCCGGGGGAATATCGGCAGGAATAGGCTCGGACCAGGCTAGCGGAAACAACCACCACAACATGCTGGTAGAGATGAAGGTCGCTGCCCTCCTCAACAAGACACGCCACAGGGATCCCACAGTGCTCCCCGCCTGGAAGATGCTTCGGCTGGCCACCGTCGAGGGCGCCCAGACCATAGGGCTCGGGGACTCCATAGGCTCCCTGGAGCCTAGGAAGAAGGCCGACCTGATAATCCTCGACCTCAAGGCACCCCACATGACCCCGATAATCACGACTCCCGTGAGGAACATCGCGCCCAATATCGTTTACAGCGCGAGGGGGGACGAGGTGGAGATGGTTATCATCGATGGGAAGGTCGTCGTGGAGGACAGGCTTGTCCTCACCATGGACGAGGGGAGGATTTTGGAGGAGGCCCAGAAGGCTGCAGATGAGATCACGACAAACGCCGTTGAAGACTACATGGCGGCGGACTCGCTGCTTGCGAGGGCGGCCAAGAAAGGACTGCTCTGACCCCTATCAGTTTTGTACGGTCCCTAACCTAAAAGACTCCTAATTACCCCTGTATGTAGCAATAGATCTCCGCTTCTCCACTCGCGTGTTTCTTAAATGAAGCCCATGTCGAATAACGTAGAGGATTCGATCATGAAGGAGGGAGAGTTCGTCCACCCCTACATCCCTAACTCCGTCCCCGCCGTGAAGGAGGAGATGCTGAGGGAGGTGGGGGCCCGTGACGCAGAGGAGCTCTACGCCAAGATGATCCCTGAGAGGCTCAGGCTGCGGAGGCCGATGGAGCTGCCCGACGCCTTGCCGTCAGAGCTGGATCTGAGGAGGCATGTGGAGGGTATACTTGAGGGGGATGGGAACTGCGCGGACTACCTGAGCTTCCTAGGGGGAGGCTGCTGGCAGCACTACGTCCCCGCAGTCTGCGATGTCATAGCCGGCAGGTCCGAGTTCCTCACGGCGTACGCCGGCGGGGTCTACTCCGACCTCGGCAGGTATCAGGCCGTCTTCGAGTTCCAGAGCCTGATAGGGGAGCTCCTCGACATGGAAGTCTCCGGTATCCCAACCTACGACTGGGGCGCCGCCGCGGGGAACGCGGTCCGCATGGCCTCCAGGATCACGGGTCAAAGGGAGGTGGTCGTGCCAAGGACCATGAGCCCGGCGAGGCTATCCATAATTTCCAACTTCTGCGATTCCGTGGAAAGGCAGGGGAGAATAAAAGTCCGGACCGTGGGCTTCGACCCAGATACTGGCATGATGGACACGGGCGACCTAGAGGAGAAGGTCTCGGATGAGACAGCCTGCGTCTACTTCGAGAACCCCTCTTACCTCGGGGCCATAGAGGCCCAGGGAAATGAGATATCGAGCCTCGCCCACGACCACGGGGCGGAGGTTGTCGTAGGCGTAGACCCCATCTCCCTGGGCGTCCTGGCGCCCCCGGGGGACTACGGAGCAGACATCGTCTGTGGCGAGGCACAGCCACTGGGCATCCACATGCACGCTGGCGGCGGATCCTGCGGCTTCATAGCCTCCAGGGACGACGAGAGGTACGTCGGAGAGTACCCCCTCCGCCTCATCAGCGTCACCGAGACCGAGGAGGAGGGAGAGTACGGCTTCGGCCAGTGCAGGTACGAGAGGACGTCCTACATCGCAAGGGAGAATGCAAAGGACTGGGTGGGTACCACCGTGGGCCTCTGGGCGATAGCATCCGCTGTATACATGTCCCTGATGGGGCCCCACGGGATGAGGGAGCTGGGGGAGCACATCATCCAGAAGTCAAACTTCGCTGCGAAGAGGCTGACGGAGATCTGGGAAGTCAGGGTTCTCTTCCCTGGCTTCTTCAAGGAGTTCGTCGTCAACCTAGATGAGAAGAAAAAAACCGTGTCAGAGGTCAACGAGGCCCTCCTAGGGCACAGGATTTTCGGCGGCAAGGACATCTCAGGGGAGTTCCCCGAGCTGGGGAACAGCTCGCTCTACTGCGTAACAGAGGTCCACTCGAAGGGCGACGTAGACAGGCTCGCCTCAGCCCTGGAGGAGGTTCTGGAATGAGGGTAAAGGACTACCAGGCTCCATACTGGAAGGAGCCCATCGTCCTTGAGTTGAGCAGGGAGGGGGAGAGGGGAATAGTAGTTCCAGAGGTAGATGAGGAGATCAGGGAGGCCGTGGGAGACCCTTGGTCTAAGATTCCGGATGGCATGAGGCGGGAGAGGCCGCCGGCGCTGCCGGAGATGTCCCAGTTCAGGGTCCTCCGCCACTTCCTCCGCCTCTCACAGCAGACCCTTGGGATGGAGCTTGGAAACGACATCGGCGTCGGCACCTGCACGATGAAGTACAGCCCCAAGGTGAACGAGGAGCTCGCCACGAAGCTGGCCGACGTCCACCCCCTGCAGCCAGAGGAGACGCTCCAGGGAATCCTCGAGATCCTCTACAAGTTCGGCAACGTCTTCCTAGGGGAAGTCTCCGGGATGGACGCCTTCACGTTCCAGCCGCCCGGGGGGTCAGCCGCCGCTTACAACAACGCGTGCATCATGAGGAAGTACCACGAGGTGAACGGTCAGCTGGAGCAGAGGAACGAGATCATAACCACGATCTTCAGCCACCCCTGCGACGCAGCCTGCCCGGCGACGGCCGGGTTCAACCTCGTCACCCTCTACCCGGACGAGGAGACGGGGCTGCCCAGTATAGAGGCGCTGAAGGAGGCGGTCTCGGAGCGCACGGCGGGGATGTTCATAACCAACCCAGAGGACACCGGGATCTTCAACCCGGAGATCGACGAGTGGACGAGCATAGTCCACGAGGCCGGCGGCCTCTGCAGCTACGACCAGGCCAACGCCAACGCCCTGCTCGGCATCACCCGCGCCCGGGACGCGGGGTTCGACATGTGCTTCTTCAACCTCCACAAGACCTTCTCGTCTCCCCACGGATCGTCGGGGCCTGGCTGCGGCGCGGTGGGGGTCACGGAGGAGCTCGCGGAGTTCCTGCCTGTGCCCGTCGTCGTTGAGGAGGAAGGCGTCTACCGCCTCGACTATGACAGGCCGAACAGCATCGGCAGGGTCCGGGACTTCATGGGCAACGTCCAGGTGGTGCTCAGGTCCTACGCCTGGGCCATGAGCATGGGCGCGGGGGGGCTGAGGGAGGTCGCGGAGGTCTCCATGATCAACAACCAGTACCTGGAGAAGAGGCTGACTGCGCTGAGGGGGGTAACCAAGCCCTTCGGCGTGGAGAGGCGGGTCGACCAGATAAGGTACAGCCTGGAGAGGCTGAAGGAGGAGACGGGAGTCGGCACCAACGACGTCGCCAACAGGATGATCGACTACGGTGTCCAGAGCTACTTCAAGAGCCACCACCCATGGCTGGTGCCCGAGCCCTTCACCCCGGAGCCCTGCGAGACCTACTCGAAGGAAGATCTGGACCACTGGGCCGATGTCTTCGCCAGGGTAGTAGACGAGGCATATGAGAGCCCAGAGCTTGTCAGGTCGGCCCCCCACAGGTCCTCGGGGAGCAAGATCGTCGCGGAGCCGCTGAACGACCCGGATGGGTGGGCGATGACTTGGAGGGCCTACGTCAGGAAGAGGGGGCTGAGGAGATGAACAGGCTGGAGGGTAAGGTCGCCATGGTCACAGGCGCCAGACAGGGGATCGGGGCGGGGACCTCAAGGGTGCTGGCGAGGCACGGGGCCACGGTCGTCCTCACGGACGTTCATCCCGGGGTGGAGGAGACAGCCGAGGAGATCAGGAGTGCGGGCTGCGTCGCCGTGTCCCACGTGATGGACGTCACGAAGGCGGAGCAGGTCGAAGAGGTCGTCGGGAAGGTACTCGAGGAGCACGGGAAGATCGACATCCTGGTGAACAACGCGGGCATCTATCCCCGGATGAAGCTTGTGGAGATGGACGAGGGCTTCCTGTTCAACATGTTCGACATCAACGTCTTCGGCATGTTCAGGTGCGCCAAGGCCGTGCTGCCGTCGATGATGGAGCGGCGGTACGGGAAGATCGTCAACATGGCCAGCGTGACGGGGCCCATGGTGGGCACGCCGGCAGGAGGTCAGACCGCATACGGCGCCACGAAGGCGGCGGTCAAGGGGTTCACCACGGCCCTCGCCCTGGAGGTCGCCCAGTACGGCATCAACGTCAACTGCATCTACCCCGGCTACATCCACAGCCCGAGCGCCTTTGGCACCAGGGGGGCCTCCGGGGACGAAGACGCTGAGGAGAGGATGAGGGCCTTCGGGAGGAACATCCCGATGTGCAGGCAGGGGACGCCCGAGGAGGTCGGGGAGACCGTGCTCTTCCTGGCGTCAGACGAGTCCAGGTACGTCACAGGCACCCACATAGTCATCGACGGCGGGAACACGCTGCAGGAGGAGTTCCTCGGCCCCTACGAGCCCAGGTGAGAGTCAGGAACCGGAGTTGACCCTATACACGACTCGCCTGCGGTAGCCCGTGATGACCCTGACGTATCCGCTGAGCTCCCCGTCGAGCCCAGGATCCCCCGTGTCCACGAGGAGGGGCCTCCCCTTCAATGAAGCCATCTTGTCGGGCGTCGCCACGACCAGGACGTTCTCCCTCCCCACACGGCGGATAACCTCCGGGCTTATCTGCTGGTTACCCCTGCCGAAGATGAACCCCTGGCCGCCAATGACGGTGACGACTATCTTCGCCTTCCGGCCGTCGATGAGCTCCAGGAGCGTTGACTCGTTCGCGTCGGATGCCAGCAGCCGGCCTCCCTGTACCACGTCGACGCCCAGCAGGGTCTTCCTCAGGCCCAGCGTCTCGGCTATGGGCCTCGTCGTCGACCCCGGTCCGATGATGTAGGCCGTGTCTTCGTCCATGTCGTCGACTATGTCGCGGGCGATGGCCTCGAGGACGAAGTCCTCCTGGTAGGAGCTGCCCTCCTTGGAGCCCTGGACCAGGGCCCTCTCGTAGGGCACCTTCAAATACCCGTATAGCCTGGCGGAGACCCTGTCCTCCCTGAAGGCGTCCTCGTCGATGTCCATCACCTCAGACTCCCGGACCGTCATGGGGCCCCCACGGAGGTAAAGCGCAGCGAGTTCCCCGGCGCTCTTCGGGTTTATCGCGTAGACGGCCGAGTGGATCTTGACGCCGGCTGGGATCCCGAGGACAGGCACCTCGCCGTCGACGGCTTCGTAGACGTCCCTGGCTGTCCCGTCGCCCCCGGCGAAGAGTATTAGGTCGACCCCGTACTCGAGCATCTCCCCGGCGGCCGTCTTCGTGTCCTCCGCCGTCGTCTCGCCCGGGGATATCTCGCCTATCACCCTCGGCTCGAAGCCACACTCGCGTGCCTCGTCCTCGCCCATCTCCCCGGGGTAGGTCACGAGCTCGATCTCATCCCTGAGGGGAATCAGCCTCCTGAGGGCATCGACGGCTCTGCCCGGGGCGTTCTTTACGGCTCCGAGCTCAACCGCCCTCTCCTGGATCTCCCTGCCGTCGCTCCCCTTCAGGCCGACCCTGCCTCCTATTCCAGCCACGGGGTTGACGATCAGGCCGAGCTTCTTCACAGCGTACACCAAATTTCCTGAATCATACGCCTCGTGTTTTATAAACTGAGAGATGGTGTGACCATGCAGTTGGGGGGTTGAGGAGAAAAGTGTGGAGAGCCGCCGATGTTCCCGGGCTCAGTGCTTGTAGCCCACGAACCTGAGGATCGTCAGGGCGAGGGTCCTCGCTGTTACCTCCAGCTCCTCCAAGGGCACGAACTCGTTGGGCCCGTGGGCGACCCTGACGTCTCCGGGGCCGAAGACGGTCGTCGGCGTCTCGGCTACGTTCACCAGGTGCCTCACGTCCGATGCGTAGGTCATGCCCTCAAGAACCGGCTCCGTGCCCGTGACGTCCCTGTAGGCGCCTCCGATCGTCTCTACGATGGGGTGGTCGACGGGTATCCTCGAGGGCGCGAAGCTGTAGCCCACCCACTCGACCTTGGGCCTGTGCTCCCTGAGCCACTGGTCGCCGTCAGCGAGCTTGACGATCTTCTCCTCGAGCACCCTCCTCGCGTCCTCCTGCGACTCGTCGACGGCGACTCCCATCCGGGCATCGAAGGTTACCGACTCGGGGACCGTGCCGGGCCACTGGCCTCCCTCGACCCGCCCAACGTTGATGGCGTAAGGCGTCTCGTACCTCGAGTAGAGGGGGTCCTCTATGCTCTGGTTGCGCTCCCTCTCCAGCTCCCTGAGGCCTTGGTAGATGTCGATGAACTTGTCCACGGCGCTGACGCCCTCCTCCCTGACACATGCATGGACCGCCCTGCCGGGAACGGCGACCCTGAAGCTCATGGCTCCGGCGATCTCCGGGGCTATCTTCACCTCGCTCGGCTCCATCACCACGCCGGCGTCGGCCCTGTAGCCCCTCAGGCAGGTGGCCAGGGCCCCGCAGCCCCCGTCCTCCTCGCCTATCACGCTCTCGAAGACAACCCTGCCCTCCAGCTCCACGCCGGCGTCGAGCACCGCCTTCACGGCGTAGAGGCCGCAGGCCAGCCCCCCCTTCATGTCTGCGCTTCCCCTCCCGTACAGGCGGCCGTCCACCGTGGTCGCCTCGAGAGGCGGCGTATCCCAGTTGGCCGTGTCCCCGGGGGCGACGGTGTCGACGTGTCCGCAGAGGATGAGGGTCCTACCAGCCTCACCGACGGTCCCCACCACCCCGAGCCCCTCATCCCGAGGGTAGGACATGCCGAAGTCCGGGTGGCCCCGCAGCTTCTCGAAGTCCACCTCCCAGGTGTCGACGTCGAAGCCGAGGGCCCTCAGCTTCCCAGCCACGTTCAACTGGGCCGCGCGCTCGTTTCCACCGTAGCTTGGAACAGAGATCAGCTCCGAGGTGTAGTCGATCAGCCCTTCGGTGTCAACGCGCTCCAGAACCCGCCTCTCAACCTCATTCAACTTGGATCACCTGGACTCCTTGTTAACCCTCATCCACATGTACGGAAAAAAGTTAAGACTGTTGGGGGCTGAGGCTGCTATGTGAGGCAGTTGAAGGCCGTCGTGAAGAGCAGGCCTGGGCCCGGCGTGGAGGTAGCGGAGCTTCCCGCACCGGAGCCTGGGGAGGGGGATGTCCTCATCAGGGTGAGGGCCGCCGCAATCTGCGGGAGCGACCTGGGGATCTACGACTACACCCCGGCCTACTCTAGGATGAAGCTGCCCGTCGTGATGGGCCACGAGTTCTCCGGGGAGGTGGCCGAGATCGGCCCTGGGGTCGAGGGCTTCGAGGCCAGCGACAGGGTGCTGAGCGAGTCCGTGAAGGCATGCGGAGTGTGCCGCTTCTGCAGGGAGGGGATGAGCAACCTCTGCGAGGACTCCACCCTGTTCGGCATCCACGTGGACGGCGGCTTCGCTGAGTACGTCTCCGTACCCAGCGGGCTGCTCCACGCAGTCCCTGAGGGAATGTCCTACGAGGAGGCCGCGGTCGTCGAGCCCTTGAGCAACGCCCTCCACTTCGTCAGGGATATCACTCCAATAAAGTTAGGGGAGCTCGCTGTCGTCCAGGGCGTGGGACCCATAGGGCTCTTCTCGGCCCAGCTCTTCAGGCTCGCTGGAGCCCGGGTGCTACTCACGGGAGTCGGCGTCGACACCGAGCGGTTCAACATCGCCGAGAAGCTGGGGTTCGAGTGGGTGAACATAGAGGAGGAAGACCTCGTAAAGAGGGTGATGGAGAAGACCGACGGAAAAGGCGCCGACGTAGCCTTCATAGCCACGGGCGCGGCCCCCGCTGTGCCCCAGGCGATCGAGATCGTTAGGAAGAGGGGTCACATCACCGTCGTGGGTATCTTCCCGGGTGTGGTCGAGGTGCCGATGACAAGCGTCGTCAGGCGCGAGATAGTGCTCGCCGGCGCCTACGACGCGAGGCCGGCTAACTTCGGGCAGTCCATCGGGCTCATACAGGATGGGCTGGTCAACGTGAAGGACATCATAACACACAGATTCCCGCTGGAGGAGGCAAAGGAGGCCTTCGGGGTCGCCAAGTCGAAGAGGGGCGGCAAGGTCCTATTCTTACCCTAGCTCAGAGCTTCCTCTAGGCCAGCTTCCTGATGGGCTAAGTGAGTGCCGGGAGGCCCTCCTCCTCGGCCGGGCGAGTTTCACCCGGTGTTATGGGAAGAAGTCTGGGGACCCTCAGATCTCTATTACGTCGTCCCTCTTCTTGCCGGAGGCCCCCCTGCTCGGGTTGACCTCTTCAAGCATGTCGAGGAGCTTGGGAAGCTTCTCGTCGTTCAGTATCTCCTTGAAGGCCTCGTACTCCTCCCTGTACCTTATCAGGAGCCCCCTCCTCTTGGTGGGGTTCCCCGCGGAGTCCACTGGGTTAACCTCGACCGCGAGGCGTTCCGGCGCGTTCCTGTAAGGAGGCAGCTTCTGGACGAAGACGCCGGGCACGCTCGTCCTCATCCGATCCCAGTCGCCTCCGGTATCCAAGAAATCCCTCATCTTCTCTTCAGACATGGGTGGATAAAGGTCGAGAAGGCTATTTCAATATTGACCCTATGTGGTACCCTATAACAAGAAATACAGGAAAAAAAAGTGTGTTCGGCCTTAGCCGCCTTCGTCTATGAGGGAGCTGACGTCGATGATGTAGCCCTGGCCCTCGCCGACGACGGCTGGTAGCTTGCCGTCCCATTGGGTCAGCCATAGGTACTGGGCGTACTCCGGCGTCATCTGGGACGTGATGAGCTCTATGGACCTCGCCGTGGCGTTTGCCTCGATGATCGCGGCTTCTGCCAGCCCAAGCGCCCTCGCGATGGTGGCGTTCTTCTCGGCCTCAGCCTGTATGATCTGCTGCTGTGCCTCGTACCGTATCTGCTCCAGCTTGTTCTTGGCCTCCAGGGCCTGCTGCTCGGCCGTCACCTTGGCCTCGATGGCCGCCTTAAAGGAAGGGCTGAACTGGAAGTCTGTCAATGAGACGGAGATGACGTCAATGTTGAAGACCTTCAGTCTTTCTGCTAGGATGTCGTCGAAGGTCGTCTTCACTATAGGCCTCTTGCTGATGAGCTCCTCAGCAGTGTACAGGGCTGTCGCCGCCTTCAGGGACTCCTCGATGTTGGGCTTGATGACCCTCGAGACGTAGTCCTGTCGGAGTTCTTGGTAGACGATGTTGACCATGCCGGGGTTCACCCTGAAGTTCACGGCAACCGTCGTCGATACCTCTTGCAGATCCTTTGTGGCAGTCGACTCGGTCGACTCGGCTTTCTGCACCTGGACATTCATCTGTACAATGGACTGGACAAAGGGTATGATGAAGTTGAGTCCCTCGGGGAGTATTTTGTCCTCGACCTTGCCCCAGGTGAGCAGGACTCCCCGGTAGCCCGCTTGAACCCTAGCGAATCCTTGCACGTAAATGGCACCTCCCAGGATGATCAGAACAAGTATCACGGCGATTAAGCCGGATCGCCTCGCTAAGAAGCCGGACAGCTGGGACCTTGGTCTGAAGTCCCTGTCATCGTTGTAACTGTTGCTTATACCTTTCATGATAAGCTAGTGAAGACAAAGCGAGGGTATAAACAATTCCCTTTAAACGGGCGCCTGACCCGCCATCATGGAGGTTCCGCCGTACTCGTCTGGCTTCTCCAAGTAGTACCCTATCCTCTTCTCTATTATCCGGCTGAGGATCATGTTCAGGCTCGACCGTAGAGGGCCTGGCGCTTTCTCGACGCCCTTCTCCATATCGTGGAGGGTAGAAACGCTCTCTCGCTCCCTTTCCCTCCTAGTTTCTCCCATGCGTTCAATCCCGGTTCGTATAGCTGCGTCTACGATAAGGATACATCCAACCTGATTGAAAAAAGGATATCCTGAGATCTTTAACCACGAGATCGTTCAGCGGAATTGCAGGGCTGATTGACGGTAAGACTTTTCAACGACCTCGCTAGGGTTCATGAGGGTAGTGCTTGTCTGATAGGCAGCTCCTCGTGAGAAAAATCGAGAACGGTATCGTCGTCGACCACATCCCCGCTGGAAAGGCCTTCCTCGTCCTCAATCTTCTCAAGCTTGACCCTAAAGCCAGGGCCCTGATAGCCCAGAACGTTGATAGTGGGAGCCTCGGGACTAAGGATCTGATCAAGGTGGAGGGTACCTACCTGACCTCGCGGCAGATCGACTTGGTCGCCCTAGTTGCGCCGACTGCGACTTTGAACATCATCGAGGATTGGAGTGTGAAGGAGAAGAGACGCCTGAGGCTGCCCACCGAGATAGAGGGGATATTCAAGTGCCCGAATCCCCTATGCCCGACAAACGCCGAGTACACGCCTCCGAGGACGAGGTTCAAGGTTGAGGCCGACGGCGGCGTAGAGGCCACAAAGCTCCACTGCTCCTACTGCGGCTCCATCCTTTACTACGGCTCCATCCTTGAGTACATGAAGAGCGACGACTTCACCCTTGAGGGTGGCGGGCTCGTCTCAAAGGAGAGGATCGAGCAGGTCTTTCTGGACGTTCTCATCAAGAAAGGCGCCCTCAGGCTCCCCCCGAACCCAGATGAGCCCTTCATGCTTAAAAGTGGACGGCCTTCCCCCTATTTCGTCAACCTGGGAGCCCTCACCGATGGTGAGTCCCTTGCGGCGGTCAAGTGGGCCTTCGCCAGCTACATCGCCCTCCTCATGGAGCAGGGGCTCCTCGATGACTTTGACTACGTCTTCGGCCCCAGCTACAAGGGGATCAGCCTAGCGACCTTAACCTGCGAGGGGCTCAAGGAGCTCTATGGCATGGATAAGAGGTACATGTACGACAGGAAGGAGGAGAAGGAGTACGGAGACCTCTCCGCTGACAGGGTGATAGTGGGAGCCGGCTACTTCAAGCCCGGCCAGAGGATCCTAGTCGTCGACGATACGATAACAACGGGCGTCACGAAGGTAGAGAGCGTCGAGAAGCTGAAGCTGCTGGGGGATCACGAGGTCGTCGGCTTCATCATAGCGGTGGATAGGCAGGAAAGGATGGGGGACAAGGACAGCGTCGAGGATCGGAGCGCCGTCCAGTACCTAGAGGACATGGGGCTCAAGGTCTTCGCCATCGAGAACATCACAACCATCTTCGGACTCATTAAGGACAGCCTCGACGAGGAGATGAGGCGCCTTTGGGTTGAGTACTACAACAAGTACGGGACAGTCGAGCTGGAGTGACCCACCTTCCGTAAGGTCTTTTACCGTTCGCTCACAATCCTCTACTGATTTCCATGGAGCATTTTGACGTACTCATAATTGGCTCAGGGTCTGGCATGTCCATCGCCGACGCCGCCATCAACCGTGGGATGAATGTCGCTGTGGTCGAGAGCGGCCCCCTCGGCGGAACCTGCCTGAACAGGGGGTGCATACCGTCCAAGAATGTGATCTACCCCGCAGACGTCATCAGCGTCATCAGGGAGGCCGCGAAGTTCGGCATCAAGGTGAAGATAGAGGAGATCGACTTCGGGTACATCATGGAGAGGAGCCGGAAGATGATCGGGGAGGACGTTTCCCATATGGAGGAGGGCGTCAAGCATGTCCCGAACCTCACGATGTACAGGGATGTCGGCGAGTTCGTCTCTGACTACACAATGAAGATCGGGGAGGAGACGATAACCGCCAAGTACATCTTCATCGTCTCAGGGGCACGCCCCCTCATCCCGCCCATCGAGGGCCTGGAGCAGGTCGGGTACATCACCAGCCGGACAGTCTGGGACCTCACGGAGAGGCCGGGGAGCATCATCATCGTGGGAGGAGGATTCGTGGCGGTGGAGTTCGCCCACTTCTTCTCCAGCGTCGGGACCGAGGTGACCCTCCTCAGCAGGAGCCCCAGGCTGATAAAGCAGGGGGAGCCCGAGGTGTCAGAGCTCCTGGAGAGGTCAATGGGCCGAAGGATGGAGATACACACGGGCGTGGAGGTCGTCGATGCCCACATGGTGGATGGTTTGAAGAGGGTCTCGGCCGTCGACACGGATACGGGGGAGCGCAGCCGGTTCTCCGGTGAGGAGCTGCTCATAGCGGCGGGCCGCAAGTCCAATGCCGACATCCTCAAGCCCGAGAGGACGGGGGTCGAGCTGGACGAGCGGGGCTACATCAAGGTCAACGAGTATCTGGAGACAACAAAGGCCATGATCTGGGCTTTCGGGGACGCCATTGGTAGGCACATGTTCAAACATGTGGCCAACTACGAGACCGAGGTCGCCTGGTACAATTTCTTAGGCCAACGGGACCCTGTGAACTACTCTGCCGTCCCGTACGCCGTCTTCACCCACCCCCAGGTGGCGTCCGTGGGGATGACCGAGGCGGAGGCGAGGGAGAAGGGACATGAATTACTCGTCGGCCACTACGACTACAGGGACACGGCGAAGGGGGCCGCCATGGAAATCGAGGAGGGTTTCGTCAAGGTAATCGTCGAGGACGGCACCTACAGGATACTGGGCGCCCACATCATAGGGCCCTTCGCCCCGATTCTGATGCAGGAGATAATCACGGCGATGAACACCGTGGACGGCACCATAGCCCCCATCCAGAACGCCATGTACATCCACCCAGCGGCACCCGAGGTCGTCCAGAGGGCCTTCTTCAGCCTCCACAAGCACGAGCACTGAGGGACTCGGCTCCCTGTTTATATAGAGCCGATCCCCTTTTCCTCCCGTTTTGAGGATTCAGAAATGAGTGAAAAAGAACTTGACATAGGAGACTCCGCCCCAGACTTTTGCCTGCCGAACCAAGAAGGGAAGGAGGTCTGCCTAGAGGAGCATCGGGGGAAGTGGGTTGTCCTTTACTTCTACCCGAAGGACGGGACGAAGGCATGCACGCTTGAGGCCGTCGACTTCACCCTGAACAAGGAGGCGTTCGACGAGCTGGGCGCCGTCGTCATCGGAGTCAGTCCCGACTCCGTCAAGAGCCACGAGAGGTTCTGCCAGAAGAACAACCTCACAATCACCCTTCTGAGCGACCCGGATCACGGCGTCCTTGAGGAATACGGCGTATGGCAGCTCAAGAAGATGTACGGTAGGGAGTACCACGGAGTCGTCAGGAGCACCTTCCTCGTCGACCCAAAGGGGAAGGTGGCCCACGCCTGGAGGAAGGTCAGGGTAGCCAACCACGTGGAGAACGTCAAGGCAAAGCTCGCAGAGCTGAAGTGAGGGCCACAGGCATGGAGGTAAGGGAGGCCATAGAGTCCAGGCGGGCCTACAGGTCCCTGGACCCCGTCGAGGTGACGGACGAGCTGATCAGGGACCTGGCCGAGTGCGCGAGCCTCTCAGCCTCATGCTTCAACAACCAGCCCTGGAGGTTCGTCTTCGTCAGGGACCCCGACGTCCTCAAGGAGATGCACTCAGCCCTCTCACGGGGCAACGAGTGGATCCACAACGCGTCGATGATCATCGCGGTCTTCAGCAGCCCTGAGGACGACTGCAGGATAAAGGGAAGGATATACCACCACTTCGATGTGGGCATGGCCACGGCCTTCCTTATACTCAGGGCGACCGAGCTCGGCCTGGTGGCACACCCGATAGCGGGCTATAGGGAGAAGCGGGTGAAGGCGGTCTTGGGCATCCCCGAGAACATCCAGGTGATAACCTTGGTCAACGTGGGTAGGCACTCCGAGACAGTCCTTGACTCCCTATCCGACCAGCAGAAGGAGTGGGAGAGGGTGCGGCCTGAGAGGCTCCCCTTCGAGGAGTTTGCATACATCGACAGATATAAGGGATGAACGAACCAGATTAACTCCAGTTTTTCCATTACTGATTCTGGAATTTTAACGGGAAAAAAGGAGGGTCCTCTGGTATGTGCCCCTGAGACTACTTTGTTGTAATGGTGTACTTGCAGCCCAGTGGTTCCAAGATCTCATCAATTTTCTGAGTAAGCATGTCAAGCTGATCCATGCTGGGACCAGTGAACCACTCGAAGAAGAAGTCGTGCTCTCCAAGGGTTTCGCCAGACTTACTGATTATGTTGTCGCATCGCTCCAATGTTATCGATCCCAATGGCAGCTCGAAGAAGTCGGATACGTAGTCGGTGTCCCTGAAGCTGGGGAGGTCTTGGGCAATGATGGTGTCCATGATGCAGACCTCGGGCATATCGACGGCGATCTTCTCTAGCTCCTTGATGGCTTTATAGATCGGTGGGCCATATATTTTGATGTAACTTTTCATAGGTAGAAGCCTCCGATAAAACTTTCAAATGGACGGCTAATAAAGATTTACTAATTTTAAGGACGAAATATTTATTTCCACCATCGATTAAAACATCCTTTTATCCTCAGCCTTTCCGAAGTATTGACCACTCATGGTCATTCCGTCAACGCTCACAGATATAAGCCATAGACGATAAATATACGACGGTGAATATGTTAGAACCTCCTGTTTTCGCCGATGTATTAAAAGCAAGGAAGCGGATTTCGCCTTACCTTGATAAGACACCTCTGTTGCATTACCCGAGCCTGTCGAAGGTTCTGGGTTTTGAGGCGTACGTAAAGCATGAAAACTACCAGCCCACCGGGGCCTTCAAGATCAGGGGCGGCATCAACCTCATCTCCCAACTCAGCCCCCAGGAGAGGAAGAGAGGCGTCATAACAGCCTCAACTGGAAACCACGGCCAGTCGATAGCTCTAGCGTCCAAGATGTTCGGTGTGAAGGCCACGGTCTGCGTCCAGAAAGCCGCGAACCCCGACAAGGTTGAGGCCATACGGAGCTTCGGAGCGGACATAATTATGGAGGGAAGGGATTTCGACGAGGCCCGGCTTAACGCCGAGCGTATCGCAAAGGAACGCGGGCTTCGCTACATCCACAGCGCCAACGAGCCTCTGCTGATAGCTGGGGTCGGCACAGTAGGCCTTGAGATACTGGAAGACCTCCCCGACGTGGACGCCGCCATAGCTCCCGTCGGAGGGGGCACCCAAGCGACGGGCCTCGGCATCGTCCTCAAGACCGCGGCGCCAAGCGTCGAGATGATTGCGGTGCAGGCGGAGAACGCCCCCAGCGTCTACATGAGCTGGAGGAGCGGGAAGCTTGAGTCCACCGAGACAGCTAACACCATAGCCGACGGGCTCGCCACGAGGCAGGCCTTCAGCCTCACAGTGCCCCTCCTCAGGGAGCTAGTGGACGAGTTCATCCTCGTCTCGGAGGAGGAGATCAAGGACGCTATAAGGCTCTACGTCGAGAAGGCCCACACCATAGCCGAGGGGGCCGGAGCTGCGTCGCTGGCGGCGGGGTACAAGATCAGGGACCGCCTCAAGGGGAAAAAGGTCGCCATGGTCCTGACCGGGGGAAACCTGACGGCGGACACCCTTAGGAGCATACTATAGGGGACCCGGGGGATGCTGGAGGATCTCGTCAGGAGGGCCGCGGAGGAGCTCAGGCTCAGGGAGCAGGCCATCGACGAGGTCATGGCGAGGGCGAGGAGGGCGAGGGTGCAGTCCAAGCAGGCCATCCAGCAGATACACGTCGGAGCCATGGACGAGGCGCAGTTAAAGCTGGGGGAAGTGGCCGAGATCCTACGGGCGATGGAGGAGCTCATAGCGGAACGCGCCGAACTAGGCTGCTTCGACGCGGTCAAAGCGGCCCTCCAGGAGTACTCAGAGGCGAGGATACTCCACGGCGTAGTATCATCCGGCACGCTCCCGACCCCGGAGGAGGTTGGGGTCTCCATCGACACGTATATTCTTGGCCTGGGGGACGTCCCGGGCGAGCTGAGGCGCCAGTTCCTCGACGCCCTGCGCCTCGGTGACCTCGAGACGGCGGAGGACAGGCTCGACACGATGGAGGGTATTTACCTCGGCCTGGTCTCCATGGAGGAGGGCCCACTTCTGAAGGGCCTGCGCAGGAAGATGGACATCGCCCGCGGGGTGATCGAGCGGACGAGGAGCGAGCTGACGGCCGAGGTGGGCAGGAGGAGGCTCAGCGAGTCCGTCAAGAGACTATCCGAGAAGCTGGGCTAGGCGGGAAACTGGATCGCTGCACCCTTAAACTTAAATTCAGGTATCCCCGTCATTCTTCCAGCTAGAACGGAAGATTGAGACTATTGTGTACCTCAATTCCCAACTGATTAAAGTCTCCCCTCGTCTAGCTGATTCTAGGAAACACAGGAGGAACGTCTAGAAATGACAAGCGATGAGCCCAGGGGGCTTCAGCTCTACGACACCCTCACACGGCGGAAGAGGCCGTTCGAACCGATTGAACCGGGAAAGGTGAGGCTCTACGTCTGTGGACCCACGGTCTACGGGGACCCTCACATCGGCAATTTCCGCACCTTCATAATGGGTGACATCATCCGCCGCTGGCTCGACCACCGGGGCTACGACGTCTTCCACGTGATGAACATCACCGACATCGAAGATAAGACCATACGCGACTCCGGTGCGGAGGGCGTGCCTCTTAAGGAGTTCACCGACCGCTACACCGCGTCCTTCTTTAGGGGGCGTGATCTGCTCAACATCAAGAGGGCGACCACCTACCCCCGGGCCACAGAGTACATCGGGCACATGATTGAGTTCATCGCTGCCCTGCTGGACAAGGGTGTGGCGTACGTCGCAAGCGACGGCGTCTACTTCGACATAGACAAGTTCCCGGACTACGGTAAGCTCAGCGGCGTTGATACCGCTAAGGTGAGGAAGACGGAGAGGATGGCGGACGACACGTATGACAAGGAGGCCGTGAACGACTTCGCCCTCTGGAAGAGCGCGACTTCGGACGAGCTGGAGAGAGGCATCTTCTACGACTCCCCCTGGGGGAGGGGGCGCCCCGGATGGCACATAGAGTGCAGCGTCATGACGAGGAGCCTACTCGGCGAAACCGTCGACATCCACATGGGGGGAGAGGACCTGACATTCCCCCACCACGAGAACGAGATCGCCCAGTCTGAGAGCCTGACGGGCAAGCAGTTCGTCAGGTACTGGGTCCATGTGCGCTTCCTGCTGATCAACGGCAGGAAGATGTCGAAGAGCCTGGGCAACTACGTCTCCTTCGACGACGTCCTCTCAAAGTACAGCCCCGACGCCTTCCGCTACTTCTACCTCTCGGTCCACTACCGTAGGCCCCTTGACTACACCGACGCGGCGATAGACAATGCGAGCAACTCCGCCGCGAGGCTGGAGAACACCCTCGACCTCGTTGAGGACGCCATGAGGAAGGAGGACGCGTACTTCGGATACATGGATAGGGAAGAGGTCTTCCTCACGAGGGTACGGGCGGAAACACGTCGGTTCGAGGAGTCCATGGACGACGACCTCGACACCCACGGCGCCCTCGACGCCCTGCATGCTATATCCGGCGCGATAAACGAGTACCTGGCTGACAACCCGAACAAGGGGGTCCTCCTGAGTGCCTACGAGGACTACAGGAGACTCCTCGGCGTCCTTGGGCTGTTCGAGAAGAGGGGAGTGAGGACCGACGGCCTCACGGAAGACCTTGTAGAAATAATAGCAGACGTGCGGGAGCGACTTAGATCTGATAAGAACTTCGAGCTTTCGGACAGCATCAGGGAGAAGCTGACGAAGGTCGGCGTCATCCTAACGGACACGGCTGAAAGTACGAGCTGGAAGATAGATAGAGGCTGACAAATACCAACCTTTTTTCACGTTTTTTTTTAGAGGAGGCCCCGCCACGCCGACAGGCGTTGACCAAGTAGATAAGTTAGTAATGTCTTCATTTAGACGATGATCCCTGAAGTGGACTTCTACTCGTACCTGCGCGACCTCATCGAGCAGATACCGGAGGGAAAGATGTCGACATCGAAGCAGCTGGCTATCGCCCTGGGGGATCAGATCGCGGCCTCTGCTGTATCTTCGGCCCTCCAGAGGGAAGAATTCCATGAAGCCCGCGGAAAGGTAAACGCCGAGGAGGCCGCGGGGTTATCATATTTCTCAGATTTTCGCTCAGATAAGCCACTGAGGCGTCTGGCCGAGCTCCAGAGAGACCTGGCTAAACGTGTTGTCTCCGAAGACGCATATCCAGAATCGGGGCGCGTCGCCGGGGTAGACGTCGCCTACCGCGGGGATGAAGCCTTCGCCGCCTGCGTTGTCATGGATAGAGCCCTTAACGTTCTCGAAGAACGTACCGCCGTCGTAGAAATCCGTTTCCCGTATGTTCCGGGGTATCTGGCGTTCAGGGAGGCGCCAGCGGTCCTCTCCGCGGCGAAGTTGGCGTCAGGTTTCGACTTGCTCATTGTCAACGGTCATGGGGTTGCCCACCCGCGAGGCTTCGGCCTCGCATCCTGCGTCGGCCTTGAACTGGATGTCCCCACCATCGGGTTGGCGAGGAGCCCTCTGATAGGCGACGTTGGTGAAAGAAGGGGGTGCTGGGCCCCTTTGATCCATGAAGATAAGGTCGTGGGAGCCGAAGTGGAGGCGCACGGTTCAAGGGCGTACGTTTCAGTGGGGCATAAGATATCCTTGGAGAAGAGCGTCAAGATCGCTAAGAGGCTGACCGCTAAGGGCAGGTTCCCGGAGCCCCTAAGGAGGGCCCACATGGAGGCGGCGAGGATGCGAAAACGGGTTTAAGTGACTTGCTCCGCTTTAGCTAAATCCATGGAAAACGCGCAAAATATTTCAGGGCTGGTCAAACCTACATAACTTTGGTTAATATATTAGTTATACATAACATTTTAAGATGCACCAGATTTGTCCTCATTGTAAAAAAATAGTATCTGAGGAACACACCAGATGCCCTTACTGCGGCAACCTCTTAACATTCGAAGTAAAAAAGAAGCAGCTGACCCAGAAAGAAGTAATATTCTATGTCATAGGGTTTTTACTTCTCTTTATGGCAATTTTTTACAATAGAGATCTTACGAACTTCAATGAGATAGGGGAGGGTCTAATAATACTGGTATTAATGACAGGGTTCGCTGTCTTTTTTGGCCGTATTCGTAAAATGAGAGATAGAAATAGCTGGTGGTGGTAAAAAACGATGACGAGTGGAGCTATTTTTTAGGTGTTGGTATCCACCACTCCTCTCCGCGTTCAGTCTTGATGTACTCCGGCCACCTCATGTCTATGGGGGGATCAAGGTCTGGAGGCAGCAATGGTGCTACCCATTTTGAGCCTCCTACGCCGCCCC